>Ga0210033_1000555_pt1 | contig 35175 bp, 27 predicted proteins | sample CryGeymeta201501_FD_185465 | JGI IMG/M metagenome (GOLD analysis project Ga0210033, IMG submission 185465) | Groundwater microbial communities from Crystal Geyser aquifers in Utah, USA - Crystal Geyser metaG 2015-01 (SPAdes) (version 2) | ecosystem: Environmental > Aquatic > Deep subsurface >... | reverse complement strand
CGAAGTCTGGAGGACGTCAGGGACGCACCAGGGCCCGGGAATGGGACACAGTCCAGGGCGCCGTCTCGCGACGGCCACCGGTGGTGTCTCGCGGGACGCCGCCGGTGGAGATGGGTGGGACACTACACCCCAGCTGGGTGTCGCTGTCCCCAGGCTTGTCGATGGTCGGTCCGGACTCCACGCCCTCGTACCGAAAGTACCGGCCCCTCAGCCCAGCTCGGACTCGACATCCGCGTAGAGCTCGTCCACGGACAGGCGGGCGTCGAGGCCGGGCAGGGGGATGTGCTCGCCCCGGCCGTGCACGGTCATGCCCCAGTCGCCGGCCTCGTCCTTGCGCCAGCGCTGGACCTCGACCCGGTCGGAGCGGACGAGCAGGACGGCGCGCACGCTGGGGATGCTGCGGTACTCGGCCAGCTTGAAGACCGTGTCGTGGCGCTCGGTGGTGGGGGAGAGCACCTCGACCACCAGGACGGGGTTGACGATGGCGTCGGCGTCCTCACCATCCGTCTCGATCCGGCCGCAGGTGACGGCCGCGTCCGGGTAGAAGGCCCGGCCGGAGCCCGGCACGCGGATCCGCTGGTCGGAGCTGTGCACCCGGCAGGGGCGGCCGGCCACGAGGTTGCCCACCGCCCGCTGCACCGTCGAGCCGAGGATCGCGTGGGCCACGGTACCCCCGCTCATCGCGTAGACGACCCCGTCGACGTACTCGTGCTTGACCCCGGTCTCCTCGACCAGGCGCATGTAGTCGGCGTAGGTCAGCAGCTTCTGGGCGGGCTCGGCCATGGCGCTCCTGTTCGAAGCCTACCCCAGGTTCCGGTCCCGCCGCCAGACGACGGGAGCGGTGGCGGCGAGCTGGACGGAGGTGAAGGCGGCGAGGATGGCCCAGCGCTCGACCTGGGCGGAGGCACTGGTGCCTGGCGCTGAGCGATCAGCAGGGAAGCGGCCCGGGCCGGTGGGCGGACCTCGGCCCAGGCGGACAGCACGCCGGTGAGCAGGAGCTCCGCGGCGTCGACCCCGGCCGCTCCCATCCCGATCGCCAGGTAGAGCGCCCCCAGCATGGCGGCGGCCTGGATGGCGCGGACGGCGCCGAGCACCAGGGCGTTGCTGCCCAGGTAGGCGGCCGCCCCGACACCGATCCGGCGCTCCCGCCGCCAGACCGGGCGGTCGACGATGAGCTCGCGGACGGCCCCCGACATGGCAAACCACAGGCAGGAAAGGGTGGCCATGAACAGCAGGGCCTCGGTCGTCTGGGAGAAGACCGAGATCATCACCGCGGCCAGGATGAGGGGCTGGGGGCGTGCACGTCGTCGACTTCCTCCAGCTCTCGGCCATCCCTATCGTGCTCTTCGGAGTGCTCCTGAAGGTCGCGCTCCGGGTCGCCGCCGGGAACCTCGCCGTCGGCGTCTTCTTCGACGGCTTCCAGCACCTCAACCTCAGCATCGACTACCAGGGCCCCTTCTGGCGGACCTTGGATGGGCCCTTGAACAGTCCCCACTTCCACGCCTGGCACCACAACGACCAGGGCCACCGCTGCGACGGCAACTACGGCAACTCCCTGACCACCTGGGACCGCCTCTTCGGCAGCGACGTGACGCATCCGGAGCTCCCGGCAGGCCTGGACCTGACCGCCGACCAGGTGCTCTATGAGTCGATCTTCGGGCTGCAGCTCTGCGGCCCGATCAGCGGGATGGGCTGCGGGCAGGAAGCATGAAGCACCCTGCCAGAGTAGCGCAGGGCGGGTCCTCGTGGTTGTCGCTGCTGGGGATGGCCTCGGGCGGGTCACTCACGGGTCTTCGAGGCCTATACTGGAACGCTTCGAGAGGCCCCAGCGAGTTCCCCGCCCTCGCCAGACACACCCCTCCCCGCTCGTCGCGCCCCCACGCTGCAGGCCACGGCCGGCTCCCCAGCCTGTGCCGGAGGCCCGCGCGCCGAGCGCTTCAGCGACTCGGGCACCTCCAGCGTCGCCGTGGTCCGTCACACGGAGCCACACCCGCCGTGGAGCGGGACGGCCCGCAGCCGCATGCGCTGGTCGCAGCCGGCGGGGGGCGCCGTGGTCCGCCACTGCGGCGACCAGGCCGAGCTGTCGACCTGCTCCACAGCGGCTCGAGGCGCGCCACAACAAGCAGGCCCATTGTGCGGAACGCCAGCCCTCACCTCAACCCCCGCACCACCCGCGACACCAGGCACCGGCTCCCCCCCACCGCGCATGCCATCTCCGCCTGGCTCTCGAACCGCACCTCGGCCAGCCACCGCCGCCAGACCTCGCCTCGCTGGTCCCGCCCGCGACCTCGCCCACCACCTCCGCCGTCCGCGGGACCCGCAGCACCGGATGGATTTCTCCCATCACTGCGAAGGCCGCGCCTCCAGGGCTTCATGGGTCTCCATCGTCAGCGGCCCGAGGGCGGCGAGCCCTTCAAGAGAGCGTGGCGAAGGAGAAGGACGGGCGGCGGGACTGACCGCCGAGAAGGGCTCCCCGCGGCTGGTTCACCGGCTTCGCGGCCGCTTGATGTCGGTCGACTCCACCCCCACCCCCCATTGCACCCATGACCCATACGGCGGGCCGTATGGGGCGTGGGGAGCCGAAGTATCGGGAAAAAAGCAAGCTATCAGAATCATTTCGCGCGGCGCGAAGCGGCCGTACGGGTCATGGCAGCAGTGATCCGACTGGCCGGACCACATCGCTGGTTGTGGCTGCGGTAGACGATTAGACGTATAATCGTCTAATGCTGTACAAGACCCCGAGCCTGGACCCGCACCTGGATGCCTTCGCAGAGCTGGATGCGCTTCGGCGCAGGCTGGGCGTAGAGGTGTCGATGGCGACCCCATGGGTGGGTCGACTCCGCCGTCAGGCACGGGCCGCCACAGCGAGAAGCTCCACAGCCATCGAGGGCTACCACGTCACCGCAGAGGTCGCCTCGGCGGTCGTCGAGGGCCGCGCCCCCGCCACTGGCCGGGATCAGCGAGCCGTGGCTGGCTACGCCCTGGCCATGCAACACGTGGTCGTGCTCGCCGACGATCCCTCCTTCGCGTGGAGCGACCGACTGCTGCTCGACCTGCACTTCGAGGCCTGCTCGAGCGAGATCGAGGGGGGCCCGGGCCGCTGGCGAACCGGGCCAGTCCTCGTGACCGCGCCGGGGGGAGGCGTGGCCTACCGTGCTCCGGACGCCGTCGAGGTGCCGCAGCTCATGGCCGAGCTGGTGGACTGGCTGTCCACGGGGGACGTCGACGCGCCGGTGGTCGTTCGGGCCGCGATGGCACACCTGAACCTGGTCTCGGCCCACCCGTTTCGGGACGGAAACGGACGTCTGTCACGCATCCTCCAGTCGCTGGTCCTCGCGCGCGACGGCTTGCTCTCACCGGAGCTGGGCTCCATCGAGGAGTACCTGGCCGGGGACACGACGCGCTACTACGACGTCCTCCGCGAGGTCCAGGGTGGCAGCTACCACCCCGAGCGCGACGCCGCCCCGTGGCTCGCGTTCTGTATCGACGCCCACCGGGTGCAGGCACGGCAGCGGCTGGCCACGCTCGACCGGGCGGCGCGCCGCTGGGCTGCCCTCGAGGAGCTCGTACATGGTCGAAGCTGGCCGGACAGGCTCGTGATCGCACTCGAACAGTGCATCTTCGGTGGCGTGGACCGTGCCTCCTACAGCGCCGAGGCCGGGGTCTCGCCTGCGACGGCCAGCGCGGATCTCCGTCGCCTTCGGGACGCCGGCCTCGTCACCCGGCGGGGTCGAGGTCCCGACACGCGCTACCTCGGTACGGCTGAGCTGCGCGCTCGCGTCGCCTCGACCGAGGTTGCCTGAGCGCGGACATCGCGACCCGCGTGAATCGCGTGCATGACCCATACGGCGGGCCGGAGGGGACGGGCAGGCTGGGTCGCCTCGAGCCTGTTGGTGGTCAGCGCTCCCAGGGCAGGTCTCCGAGCGTCGGTACATGGAGATCGATGCCGTACAGCCCTGCCCTGCAGCCCTGGCCTCTGCCCCCGGCCCGCCCCAGCCTACAGGCCACCGCGCAGCAGCTCTGCCTCAGCTGCGTCGTAGGGGCTGCCGTCCGGCCGCAGCAGGTCGTGGAACCAGGGATCCGGCTCGCCCTCTCCCGGCGCCAGCCAGGTGGTCCACGGCCAGATGGTCTGGGTGCGACCTGAGACAAAGCCCCAGGAGAAGGCCCCGACGCCCGCGTCGTGAAGGACCGGGAGCACGCCCTCGAGCGTGCTGACCGGCCGGCCCATGTACTCGGTGCAGAGCATGGGCCGGTCCTGGACCGCCAGCTCCTCGATGTGGTCGGCCACGACGTCGGGGGCTTCGTAGGTGTGGAAGGAGCTCAGGTCCGGCTCGTGCAGCAAGAAGGCGACGATGGGATCGAGCTCGCCGTTCTCGTCCCAGCTGCGCATGGGGCTGTAGACCCCGGCGATCAGGGGCTGGGTGGGCCCCACGGCCCGCGCCCAGGCGAAGCTCTTCTCCAGCAGCTGCAGGGCCCGCCGGGTCTTGTCCTCGGGGGACAGCTCCACGGCGCCGTAGGAGCCGATGTTGAAGTTGTCGGCTTCGTTGAACAGGTCCCAGCCCAGCACCCGCGGGTCCTCCCGGAAGCGCAGGATGACGGCCTCCAGGTAGGGCAGCAGCGCGTCCTGACGGGCCTCGTCGTCAAGGATCTCCCGCCCCGGAGACTGCACCCAGCGCGAGTTGTGCACCCCCGGGATCGGCTCCTCCTGCACCCCGGCATGGGGCTCGGGGTCCCAGACCCCGTCGAAGAGCACGAACAGGGTCCGCTGCCCGTGGGCATCGGCCAGGGCGAGGAAGGCGTCCATCCGGTCGAGCAGACCCTCGGGGTCCTGCTGCCAGGCCAGGTCGTGCAGGAAGACCCGCAGGGCGTTGATGTGCAGGTCCTCGGCCAGGGCCAGCTCGGCGTCGATGGTGTCGGGGTCCCAGGTCTCGGCCTGCCACATCTCCAGCTGGTTGGAGGCGGTGGCCGGCACATAGTTGACCCCCACGGGCACCGGCAGCCCGTCGTACCAGTCCCAGGCCTGCTCGGGGGTCCAGCGCTCGCGCGGCGCGGCCTCCTGCGCCGGGTCGGCGGTGCACGCGGTCATCAGCAGCAGGGCCGGCAGGCCGGCGCGAAGCGAAGTCAGCGGGTGAGGCACACGATCCTCCACCCTTCACGAGTAGCTCCTTCCGCCCCACTCTGCGCCTCCTGCCCCTGCCGACGGCGCGGATCTTCCACAGACCGTGCCTTCGGACCAGCCTGGTCTCGATCCGCCGTTGCGGGTCGGGAACGGAAGGTTGTCGCACATTCTCCAAGTGCCCCTGTGCTCCAGGCGCTGGTCCTCGCGCGCGACGACGACATCTTGCGCGAGGCTCATGGTGGCAGTCACCTCCCGGAGCGCGACGCCGTGGCTCGTGATCGTGCTCGAACAGTGCCCCTTCGGCCTCGTCAACCGGCGGGCTCCAAGTCCCGAGCCCCCCCACCGCGGGCAGGGTCCTGCGGCCCGCGATTGGGAGCGCAGCGGCGAAGCTCCAGCCCGTACGCCGACCTGGGCTGCGCGGTCTGGTAGGCGTTCTGGCAGGCGGTCGGGGGGCGGTCGCGTCGCCTCACCCCATCCGCGCGGCGGCGTTGCCAGCGTCCCGGGCCCGCCGGGCGACCTGGACGACGTGCCGGGCCTCGGGGGAGGGTGAGCCAGCCGGCGGGGACGAGGCGGGGGTTCCCCATGGTCCCAAGGTGGCGCGCCGGCGAGGTTGGGACCCAACCCGTCTCGGGTTCGGTGCAGACTCTCGCCCCTGCCACGCCGGCGGAGTGTCCTTCGAGCAGCTCCCGTCCTTCGTCGCCGTTGCCGAGGAAGGCGCCGTCGTCTCGCCTTAGCGGGGCTGCGCGGCCTGTCGCTTGAGCTCCCGCAGGTGCCACAAGTACAGGCTCTCGACCTTGGCCCGCGCCCAGGGGGTCTTGCGGAGGAACTTCAGGCTGGACCGGATGCTGGGCTCGTGCGCGAAGCAGCGGATGACCACCTTCTGGGACAGGTCCTCCCAGCCGTAGGCCTCGACCAGGGTGGTCAGGATGGCCTCGAGGGTGAGGCCATGGAGCGGGTTCTTGGGGTGGGCTTCAGGCATGGGAGGCCATGACACGGCGAGGCCGCGGCCACAAGCTGCGGGCGCGGCTGGCGGGCCGGATCGAGGAGGGCCGACCACCAGGTAGAGCGCCTGGGACGCACGGTGCAAGCGCCGGGGGAGCCGCCCAGCCGGGTGGGGCCTCGCCGTCCCGCAGCCAGCCCCGCCGGCGGTGGCGGCGCGGCGGGTCGGCCTGAAACGAAGGTTGATCCCTAATGACGCACCCGTCCACTCTGGCGTCCTCCGTCCGCCCGGTTCCTGCCATGCTCACGCTGCTCCTGCTGTCCCTGCCCGGCCGCGCTGCCACGCTGGCGGTCGCCGCCAATGGCTCCGCCACCTACGACACCATCCAGGGCGCCGTCGATGCCGCCAGCAGTGGCGACGAGATCACGGTCGCCGCCGGCAGCTACACCGAGTGCCTGGACCTGTCGGGCAAGGACCTGACGATCACGGGCGCGGGCTCGGCAGACGTGACGGTCACCGGCGACGGCTCCTGCGAGTCCCTGGTGGTGGCCGACCTGGGTGAGACGGCGAGCCTGTCCGGCATGACCCTGGACAACCCGCGGCTGCGAGCGATCCACGCGACGGACGCAACGCTGCTGTTGACCGACCTGTCGATGTCGGGGCTCGGAACCGGAGCGACATCGATGGCTCGGCGCTGCTCCAGGAAGGGGGCGCCGTCGAGCTGGACGACTGCACCATCACCGACAACGGCCCCTACGGGGGCGTACTCGTCCTCTCCGGCGGAGACCTCACGCTTCAGTCCTGTACGGTGACCGACAACAACCCCCGCAGGTCGGTCATCTACATGTGCGACGGCGCTTCGAGTCTGACCCTGCGCGACAGCGAGTTGTCGTACAACGACGCACACGGGAGCGTGTCCGACATCGGCGCCTACGGCGGGCCCGACGTTGCGATCCCGGAGGTAGGGGGTGAAGACACGGGCAGCGGCGACACGGGTGACGGGGGAGCCAGCGATGGCGGCAGCGTGGACGGGGGCGCCAGTGACGGCGGGGCGGTCGACGGAGGCGGCAAGCACGGCTGTGACAGCACCGGTAGCGTCCCAGCGGGCTGGCTGGTCTTGCTCGCCGCGGGCGTAGCCACCATGGGGGTCGCCGGCGAACCGTGGAGCGACCTGGCGTTGGAGCCGTCTGGCCTGGTGCCAGCTCTACGTGGACCGCCATGCCGTGGACGGACAGACCTGCCGGGCCGTCCTGGCCGCTACTCCATGGCGCCGTACCAGAAGGTGCGGTCCACGCTGGGCGATGAGCCCCAGATGGAGATGCCGCCGCCGCTGAGCGAGAGGTGTTCCTGTACCGGCCCTCCTTGCCACTGTGTCTTGTCGGCGGTCTGTGCGTCGACCAGGGCCTGCCAGTCCTTGTTGAAGGAGAGGGCCTTCGTCTCCATGGTCGCATAGTCGCGCGAGCCCTTCAGCGTGCCACCGGCGGCGGAGGTCAGCGTGCCAACGGCCTGGTCTCCACCAATCGCAACGTCGGCCGTGAACGGGACCTCGATCCACGGGCCGTCACAGGTCTCGAGATCGTCGTACTTTCCCCAGTCCTCGTACGGAACCTCGACCCAGGTAGCGACCACGGGATCCCCCACGTCGGTCACCGTGATCTGGATGCTGCTGTCAGAGCCGTCGTGCAGGTGCTCCTTCCAGTGGATGAGGGTGTAGGTTCCCAGGGCCGCGACCATGTCATCGAGTTCGGCGATCAGGGCTTTGTCGTCGCCCTTGTAGGGGGTCTCTTCCACGCGGCAGAGGCCGTCCATGGGAACGGTCGTGCCGGAGTCCCCGGTACCACTGGTGTCGGCCGGCGTGTTGGTGCAGGCGAGCAAGGTGCTGACGATGAAGGAAACCACGACGAAGTCCCTGTGCCGTGTTGGCGATGACCGGACCATCGCAGAGGGAGGCTCCTCCTGGGCTGCTGCACCGAGGCTGAGCAGGCCTGCCGCGTCGTCTTGGCCCACACCCCCCGCCGACGTGGACATGCGCTCGGGCCTGGGCTGGTCGCTGCTGTGCGAGGTCCGTAGCGCCGAGGCAGCCGCGCAGTGCGGCACGGGGGTGGCCATCGCGACGCAGACCCCCTCGGCCGTTGGTGGATGACGCCTTCCGCCACGACGCTCCCATCCCCCACCTGGAAGCAGGCATTGTGACCTCGATCGACCTGCCCTTCCCGCTGCCCTACTCGCTCAATCGCCGGGTGATGCGCGGCGAGCAGGCGGCATGAAGGAGCGTCGAAGCAGGCTGTCAGGGCACCGCACAAGCGCTCCCGGCTGCCACCCCGTGCGCGCCCCCGAGGCGCCACAAGTGCCCCCAGGTAGCGTACCTGACCGGGGTTGTGGCGCGTGAGCCCCGCCGCTGCCGCCTTGCGCACCAGGACGAGTGTCTGGGCCGGCCGGACAGGCTACCCGTTGGGCTGGAGGCGCTGCCCATGTCCATCGACATCCGACCGATCCAGTTCCCGCGCGACACCATGGCCTTCATCAAGCCCTGGTGGCACATCAACGCCGACGAGCCTGGCTGGGTTCCGCCGCTGGTCATGGATCGCAAGAAGTTCTTCAACCCGGCGAAGAACCCGTACTTCCAGCGGGCCGACATCCAGTGCTTCATCGCGCGCAAGGACGGGGTGGACGTGGGCACCATCGCGGCCACGGTGGACCACGGCCACCAGGAGCTCGAGAAGGGCGTCGGCTACTTCGGCTTCTTCGAGTTCATTGACGACATCGAGGTCGCCCGGGCCCTGGTCGAGGCGGCAGCGGGCTTCTTGAAGGACAAGGGCATGACCGAGATGCGCGGGCCCTTCAACTTCAGCAGCAACCACGACTTCGGCATGCTGGTCGAAGGCTTCGACACGCCGGCCTGCATCGCCAACCCGCATGGCCGGCCCTACTACGGGCCCACCTGCGAGAAGCTGGGCTTCGAGAAGAAGATCGACTGGTACGCGTACTGGATGGACGCCGGCCCGATCCCGTCCCTGGTGGCGCGGGTCAGCGAGCGCTTCATGTCGCGGCACCCCAACGTGACGCTGCGCATGGTCGATCTGTCCAAGTTCGATGACGAGCTGCAGATCCTGCTCGACATCTACAACGACGCCTGGCAGGACAACTGGGGCCACGTGCACGTGCCCGAGGACGAGTTCCGCGCCCAGGCCGCGGACATGAAGCAGATCATCGACCCGCGCCTGTGCTGGATCGCCGAGGTCGACGGCGTGCCCGCGGCCCTGACCGTCACGCTGCCGGACTACAACCAGGTCTTCAAGCGCATGGACGGAAAGCTGCTGCCCTTCGGCTGGTGGTACTTCCTGCGCTCCAAGCAGTACATCAACCAGCTGCGCGTCTTCATCCTGGGCGTGAAGAAGGAGTACCAGCACATGCCGCTGGGTGCGCCCCTGTACATCAAGACCTGGGAAGAGGGCCTGAAGATGGGCGTGCGCGGCGCCGAGGCCTCGCTCATCGTCGAGAACAACCACAAGATGCGGGGCGCCATGGAGAAGCTGGGCGCGCGGATCTACAAGACCTACCGGATCTACTCCAAGGCGCTGTGAGGCCCGGAGCTCCGCGGGTCGCCGCCCCTCTGGTACCCTCCCCGGATGCTTCGATTCACACCGCTCATGTTCGTGTTGGCGATCACCCGTGCCGCGGGGGCAGCGCCCGCCCCCAAGGTCGACAAGGGCGCCGTCTGGGCGCCGGCCAACGCGCAGATCGAACACTACAATTCCGCGATCGCGGCCTTCAACGCCAAGAACTTCGACCTTGTCGAGCACGCGGTGGGCGCGGTCCTGCGCGCCCAGCCCGGCTGTGGCGCCGCGCTCCAGCTCATGGCCAGGACGCTGGATGCCGAGAACGACGCCGCCCGGGCCTTGCCCTACGCCGAGGCGGCGGTGGCCGGCTTCCCGGACACCGCGTCGGCGCGCACCGTGCTCGCCAACACCTACTTCGTGCTCCAGCGCTTCGACGAGGCGCGTACCCAGATCGACGCTGCGCTCCAGCTCGCGCCGGAGGACTCGGAGAGCCTGCGCTTCGCGACCATGGTCTACCTGCGCCAGGGGGACTACGCGGCGGTGAACGCGGTGGCCGACGCGGTCGAGGCAAAGGGCCACGCGGGGGACGCGGCCTGCTACCGGCTGGTCGCCCTGGCCGACCAGCACCGGTCCGACGAAGCCCGCGCGCTGGAGACGGCCTGCGAAGGAGCGGAGAACCGTTCGGCGCACGACTCGGCCATGTTGGCGCTGGCGGGTGCGACGGGCGACGTCGACGGCTACGTCGAGCGGGTCCAGGGGCGGCTCGGCGACGCCCACGAACAGGTGAACCTGGCGGTGGCCGCGCTCAACGAGCAGCGGTGGGCGGACGCCGCCGCGCTCGCCGACCAGGCCTGGCGCGCCGGATACCGTCGTCCGGACGTCCTGGTCGTGCGCGGCACCGCGCGGAGCGTGCTGGGCCAGCGCGCGGCCGCTGACGCCGACTTCAAGCTGCTCGCACAGAGTGACACCTGGATCGATGTGAGCACCGCGGGCCTGATGACCGGGATCATGACCAAGGGCAACGAGCGCGCCTTTGAAGACGAGGTGCGCATGCTCATGGTCATCTGTGCAGACGACCTCGTCACCGATGGCCAGCTTGATGAGGCGACGAAGATCGTGATCCAGGCAGAGGCTCGCTTCGGCCGCACCGCCGCGCTGCTCGCCGTGGAGGCGGAGATCGCCTGGAAGGGCGGCACGCCGGCCGACGCCTGGCCGATCCTGGTGCGCGCCCTGGAGGAGGATCCGAGCGATCGGCCGGCGCTCTCCGTGGCGGGCAAGCTGGCCTTTGCGGACCCCGATGGGCTGCCGCCCGCCGTGGCGGATGCCATCGGCGCGCAGGGGCAGTGGAATGATCGTGTCAACCTCGCTTCGGGGCAGGCCAATGCCGGGCATGCCGATCGCTGCCTCGCCACCCTGGCTGCGACCGATCCGGGTGACGATGCCGACGCCAAGGGGCAGATCGCGTCCCTCGGCTACCACTGCTCCCTCGTGGCGCAGGATCTCGACGCTGCCGCACGTTGGCGGAAGGACGCCGTCCAGCCCTCGCCCTCCGATCAGGTCTACCACGCAGCGCAGCTGCTGCAGGCCGACCGCGCCGCCGACGCGCTGGCTCTGCTGGACGGGCTGCCGCTGCAAGGCGACGACGAGATCAGCGCCGCCTCGATCCGCCTGGGCGCCTACCAGGCGCTTCAGGACTGGCCCCACGCCATCGCGCTGGCGGCGCGGCACGACGTCGACGCCACGCGCCGCCTCAACCTCGGCATCGCCCTGGCCAACGCGCAGCGCGACACCGACGCCGCGACCGTGCTGCGTGCGACCTGTCCCGACCTCCAGGGGCAGAACCGAAGCCTGTGCGACCAGGTGCTGGAGGAGGTTGACGGCCCCTAGCGTTGTTAGGTGCCGCGTGGCCTGCCGCCGACCATCCTGGTCCGCGCTCCCCTACCACCCCCACCGCAGGCCGAGCCAGGCCACCCAGTCCGACAGGCTCCGGCAGGGCCTGTCGATCCAGCCGTCCGTGTCCTCGACCCGGCATGCCACCCCACCGTCCACAGTCCCGGCCGGCAGGCGGACCAGGGGCTGGGCGGGCATGTCGGCCCGCAGGCGCAGGCCGGCGAGGGTGATGGCGACATCGGAGCTGGCGTCGCCGGTGCCTGCCAGGTTGCGGGAGGCGAACAGACCCTGGCCGAGGGGGCCCAGCGTGGCCTCCCAGGTCTCGCGGTGGGTACCGGACAGGGCGTCGACGGGCAGGCCGGGCATGGGCACCCAGCCGCGGCTCATGGCCGAGGGCACGACGCTGGAGGACATGCCGCCCACGGTGAGGCCGTCGGCGGCGATGGTGCGGGTCCAGGACAGGTCCAGGTCCATGTCGCGGATCCCACCGGCCAGGCCCAGCGAGGCCTCCAGCAGGCGGTGGCGCAGGCTGCCGAGCTGGCCGTGCACGCCGCCCCGCAGATCGGCCCAGCTCAGGTGGCCCACGTGCAGGGCCCCGCTGGCTTCGCCGAAGCCGCTGACCCGTGCCCCCAGGGGATCGGCGGCCAGGGGCTGGTCGGTCCAGCCGCCCAGCTCCCAGCTCCAGCGCTCGTGCGAGCCGGCCCGGTCCTGGCCCAGGCCCAGCTCGGCTCCGGCTCGCTGCCCCAGCGGGCTGTGGGTCAGCCAGAAGCCGTCCAGGCGCAGGGTGCCGCCGGCGCCGACGGGCGGGCCGTGCCAAGCCAGCTTCAGGCTGGCGCCCGTCGTGCCGGTGCCCTGGCCCCAGGCGCCGAGCAGCAGCGCCTCGTGGCGGCCCACGACGTCGCCCAGGCGCAGGCCCAGCTCGCCGCTGCTCCCGCCAGGCCCCGCGTAGCCACCCGCCAGCAGCATGGGCTCGGTCTGTCCCAGGCCGTAGGGGCGCGGCGGGGCCACGCTGGCCGGGTCGGGCACCAGGGGGGACGGCGGGTCTGGGTTCACCGGTGGCACCACGGGCGGCGGGCCCGGGGTTGGGGGCACCGCGCCCCGTGTCAGATCGGTGGGGATCCGGTGCAGGTCGATGCCGTCACTGTCCAGGTCCAGGTGGTACAGGCTGCCGTCGGGGCCCTGCTCGGGTGCTGTGGCGGAGCCCCGGCTGGCCGTGAGCTGCTGGGGAGGTCCACCGTCCAGGGGCACCGCGAAGACCTCGATGTAGCCCCGCTGGCCCAGGGACAGCAGGATCTCCTGGCCGTCGCGGGACCAGGCGGGATCGGCGACGCTGGCTCCCTCGGGTAGGGGCGGCTCCACCTCGACCCCGGTCTGCAGATCGCGGATCACCAGCCGCCAGTCGCCGTCGTGGCGCAGGTAGGCCAGGCGTGTGCCCGTGGGATCCAGCCGCGGCTGGTCAAGCACCACGGGCACCGGCGGCGCGTCGATGACAGTGACGGCGCCGGTCTCCAGGTCGACCCGTACAAGGGCGTCCTGGCCCCAGCGGCGCTGCACGGCGACCGCCCAGGTGCCGTCGGGGGCCGGGTCGGCCAGCTGCAGGTCCTGGCCCTGGGTGACCCGCCGCTCCAGGCCGTTGTCGCTGTCCCACAAGAACAGGTCGGGGCGCAGCTCGCCGTGGGGCTCCACCTCCCAGATGCTGGTCAGGACGTGTACGCCGTCGGGCATGAAGCGGGGGCTGCGGGCTGGCCGGTAGGGATCCTCACGGACACGCGGGGAGCTACGCGGCAGGACCTCGGGCACGACCGGCAGCACGTCCTCGGGGTCGCGCGCCCGGTCCTCCTCGTGGGGCTTCAGCCAGCGGGACAGGGCCTGAGGGTCGTCGGCGGTCTCCCAGACCACCAGCTCATCGTGGTCCTTGAAGCGGCGCTCTGCGACCAGGCGGCTGCCATCGGGAGAGAGCGCCGGGGCGCCGGTGCTGCCCTTCAGGTCCAGCCACAGATCGTGGTCGACGGCGCGGTGGGCCTGCTGCTCGACGGCGTCGTGGATCACCTGGGCGCGGAAGCGGTCGTAGAGGGCGTCGGGCTCGTCGCCGAAGACGCCGCGGAAGGCGCTGCGGAAGCCGCGGATCCGCCGGGCCGTCATGCGGGCCCACAGGTCCTGCAGGGCGTGGCAGCCGCCCGGCGCCGGCACGTCGGTCGTCGGCGCGCAACGCTGCTTCTCCAGCCACTCCAGGTAGGCGCTGCCGACCAGGTAGCGGTGGCTGCGCCCCATCCACTGGCCGGTCCCATTCAGCTCCAGGTAGGACGGCAGGCGCCCGTCCTGGGCCAGCACCCGCAGCCAGGCGGCGCGCTCGTCGCCATGGGGCCGCCCGCGTCCCGTCAGCCGCCCCTCGACCAGGGTCGCGTAGCCCTCGATGACCCAGGAGGGCGAGCCGGCCGTCACCGGCTCGATGCCCAGCAGCGAGGCCGTGGCGCGCCAGGTGGGGCTGCGGCTGGGCCGCATCAGGTGGACCAGGTGGGTGTCCTCGTGGGTGACCAGGTCCTCGGCCCAGGAGCGGTTCCAGGCCAGGCCCGTGCTGGCGGTGGGCGCCGTCGGGAACAGGCCCATGCGCGGGTGGTGGCTCAGGGGCAGGGCGAAGCCGTTGGGCTGGCGGTCGGGATCCATCACGACCACGTCGATCTTGCGGGTCGGCCCAGGGCCCACCTCGGCCTGGACCCGCGCCCGGATCTCCTCCAGGCGCTGCGCCACGTAGTCGGCCCAGGGGCGCGCCTGCTCCGGCGTGTGCAGGCGGTAGTGGGCCGTCTCCAGGGTCTGCCACTGCTGATCGGCCTGCTGCGCGCGGGCGGGGGGCGCGGCGGCCAGGCCCGACAGGGCGAGGGCGAGGGTGAGGATCGGGGCGAGGGGCGGGGCCCGGCGGCGGGCGAGGGGCGGGTGGGGCACGGGACCTCCGCGCGCATGCTGCCACGCCGCCCGTGCTCGCGCCGGCTACGCTGGCCTGCGGCGGAGGTGGTGGTGTCGCTGTTCGACAAGCTGAAGCAGGCCTGGAAGGACGCTGGCGCGGAGGCGACGGACAAGGCGAGCCGCCTGGCGGCCGAGACCGCGGCGCGCCAGGCGGCCAAGGCGGCGACCGCGGCCCTGGCGGCGGCCGGCGACGAGCTGGTCGGCGACATGGAGAAGCAGCTGAAAGAGGCCGAGGGCGCCCGCGCCGGTCGTCCGCCCGTGGGGCTGTCCACGGGGCGCGCCGACGAGATCGCGGCCCGCATCGAGGCCGTGGCCCAAGAGGCCGACCAGCTCCGCACCAGCCGCGCCGAGCGCCAGCAGCGGGCCCGGGACGAGCTGGCCCGCCTCAAGGCCGCCCGCGACGAGGCCGCCGCCGCAGGGGCCCCGCCCGCAGCGTCACCGGCCGCGAGCGCAACGGAGCCCAGGACCGGCGAGGATTAGCGCCCGCCCGGCACCGCCGGCAACCCCGGCACCGCCGGCAGGCGGGGCAGACCGGGCACCCGCGCCTGGACCAGCCAGCGTCGGACATCCTCGGCCGAGGGCTCCGTCCTTGCGGCCGGTGCCGTCGCCGCCGCCGTCAGCACATCGCTGCGGGTGCCCACGAAGGCCCGGTTGCGCACCCAGTCGCTGGGGTGCCCGTCCTCGCCCCCGATGAAGGTCAGATCGTACATGGCCCCGTCGATGCTGATGTACCAGACATCGCTGGAGATGGGCACCAGGTCGGGATCCACGTCGTAGCCGTAGCGGGCCAGGGTGGGCATCGAGACGGTCAGGGTGTCCCCCACCCGGTCGATGATGATGTCCCCCACATTGTAGGGGTCGGCGTAGGTGCCTGTGTGCAGGTCCAGCCGGGCCGGATCGAAGTCGAACTCGGGCGGCGTCTGCGGATCCGGCAGCTCGACCAGGGTCTGGATCGCCGTGACCACGGAGTTTCCGAAGCTGGTGCCGTAGCCGCTGCTCAGGATGCTGACCGCGAAGCCCCGGTCGGGGATGATGTCGAACTCGCTGCTGTAGGACATGGTGTTGCCCCCGTGCGACCAGAAGGTCAGGGGGTAGTAGCCGGTCCCGATGGTGAAGCCGGGGCTGATGAACAGACCGTAGCCGTAGCCGGTGTCGTCGGGGGTCTCGAGCAGCGAGACCTGGGGCGTCTCCAGGCGCGTGCGCAGCGTGTCGTCCAGGACGGCGGGATCGCCGTCCATGAGGAAGCGGGCCATGAGCAGGACCTGGTCGGGTGTGCTCCAGGTGTCCCCGCCGGCCGGCCGGCTGGAGGCGGCGTCGGGCACGTCCTCGAAGAGCACATCGCCCTGGTCGCTGCTGCCGTCGGCATACACGATGAAGCCGGTGCCCAGGGCGTAGTCGCCGTCGGTCTCGGTGTCGGCCTTGCGCTGCCAGGTGCGGCTCATGCCCAGGGGCGCGAAGACGTCCTGCTGCATGATGTCGGGGTACCAGCGGTCGTCCAGACCCTCGATGACCAGGCCGGCCACGTCGAAGTTCGGGTTGCTGTAGTTCCAGAAGGCGCCCGGCGGGCTCATCAACCACATGTTCGGGAAGAACACGTCGTGGTGCCATGCGGCCAGCGAGGTGTCGTCGCTGTCCCCCGACCAGTCCACGTAGTCGTACATGCCGCCCTGGTGCGACAACATCAGGTGCATGGTGAGCTGGTCGTTCCAGTCACCGTCCAGGGCGAACTCGCTGTCGGGGTAGGCCTCGGCCAGGGTCGTGTCCAGGCTCAGGGCGCCCGCCTGCACCTTCTGGAGCATGGCCACCGCCGTGAACATCTTGGTCGTGCTGCCCAGCTGGAACAGGGTGTCGATATCGACGGGCTCTTCGGCGTCGGGCCGCTTGCTGCCGAGCGAGACCCGGCAGGTGATGACGCCGTCCTGCATGAGGGCGGCGCTGACCCCGGGGGCGTCGCTGGCGTCCAGGTCGGCCTGGAGCGCCTCGATGAAGGCCTGGTGCTCGGGCCCGCAGCCCAGCTGGGTGACCGGACCGCCGCTGCCGGTGTCGCCCGCCGTGTCCTGGGGCGTGCCCGTGTCGGTGCTCTTGGGGGTGCAGGACAGCAGGAGCAGGTGCAGGAGCAGGGACATGGGGCCTCCTTGGCCGGAAGTGGCATCGTATCCCCTCGGCTTCCCCCCCAGGACGGTCTGGGCGGACTTGCCGCGATCGATGCATGGCGCCTCCCCCGCAAGCCGGGCTAGGCCAGTGCCGCGAGGACAGCCATGGCGTCGACCCGATCCCCCTCCGCTACTCCCCTGACCCCAGCGGATCTGCGGTGGAGCTGCGACCCGGCCAGCCTCGGCTTCGCCTCGACCGACGAGCTGCCGCCCCTGGACCTGGTCCTGGGCCAGGACCGGGCCGTGCAGGCGATCCGCTTCGCCATGGGCATGCGCCACACCGGCTACAACCTGTTCGCCCTGGGCTCGGCCGGCGTGGGCAAGCACCACGTCCTGCGGCGCTTCCTGGAGGAGGAGGCCAGCCGCTGGCCCGTGCCCGACGACTGGTGCTACGTGCACAGCCTGGCGGACGAGAACGCGCCCCTGGCCCTGCGTCTGCCCCCCGGTGAGGGCCCGCGCCTGCGCGACGAGTTGGCGGCCCTGGTGGTCGAGCTCAAGGCCGCCATCCCCGCCGCCTTCGAGAGCGAGGACTACCTCAACCGCCGCCAGGTCATCCACGACCAGGCCGAGAAGGCCGAGGACCAGGCCTTCGAGGCGGTCAAGCAGCTGGCCCGCGAGCACGATCTGGTCATCATTCGCGCCCCCGGCGGCGTGGTCCTGGCCCCGGTCCAGAACGGCGAGGTCATGCCCAACGAGCGCTTCGAGACCCTGGGCCCCGAGGACCAGAAGCGCATCGAAGCCAACCTGGCCCTGATGCACGACCCGGTGAACGAGGCCATCCGGCGCCTGCCGGCCCTCAAGAAGCGCTACCGCGAGGCCGTGCTCCAGCTCGATCAAGAGGTGAGCGCCGCCGCCGTGGGCCCCGCTTTCGCTGAGCTGCGGGCCCGCTGGAGCCCCGAGGAGGTCCTGGACTGGCTGGGCGCCCTGGAGCGCGACGTCGTCGCCAACGCCGGCCGCTTCCTGCCCGAGGAGAGCGACGAGGACGAGGAAGGCCCCGTGGTCCCCGACGTCATCCAGGGGCCCGACGAGGGCAGCTGGGAGGACCTGCGCCGCTACCGGGTCAACGTCCTGGTCAGCCACGTCGGCAGCGAGGGCGCGCCCGTCGTGCGCGAGGACGACCCCACCCTGGGCAACCTGCTGGGCCGCATCGAGCACGTCTCCACCTATGGCGCGCTCAGCACGGACTTCACGCGGATCCGCCCCGGCGCCCTGCACCGCGCCAACGGTGGCTTCCTGGTGCTCGATGCGCGGCGCCTGCTGGAGGAGCCCATGGCCTGGGAGCACCTCAAGCAGGCCCTGCGGCACGGCGAGATCCGCATGCCCATGCCCTCGGCCAACGGCGGCGTCGTCACGGCCATCACCCTGGAGCCGCAGCCCATCCCCCTGGAGCTCAAGGTCGCGCTGGTGGGCGATCGGGCCCTGTTCTACATGCTGGGCGAGGGCGATCCGCAGCTCGGCCGGCTGTTCAAGGTCGCCGCCGACTTCGAGGACGACATGCCGCGGGACCTGGAGAGCGTCCGCGGCATGGCCCGGCTGCTGGCCCGCCTGGCCCGCGAGGACGGCCTGCGCACCCTGAGCGCCGACGGGGTGGCCCGCGTGGTCGAGGAGGCCGTGCGGCTGGCCGGGGATCGGCGCCGCCTGGCCCTGGAGGTCGAGGCCCTGGCCGACCTGCTGCGCGAGGCCGACCACTTCGCCGGCCAGGAGGGCGTGGAGCGCACCACCGCCGCCCAGGTCGACGGCGCCCTGGCCGCCCGCCGCTTTCGCGAGGGCCGCCTGCCCGACCAGGCCCGCCGCGCCATCCTGGACGGCACCGTACACATCAGCACCTCGGGCACCGCCACCGGCGAGATCGTGGGCCTGTCGGTCTACGAGCTGGGCCGCCTGAGCTTCGGCGCGCCGGCCCGGATCAGCGCCCGCGTACGCCTGGGTGAGGGCGAGGTGCTGGACATCGAGGACGAGGTCGAGCTGAGCGGGGCCATCCACGCCAAGGGCGTGCACCTGCTGGAGGGCTTCATCGGCGGCCGCTTTGGCGCGGCGGCCCCCCTGTCGGTCCAGGCCAGCCTGGCCTTCGAGCAGAGCTACGGCGAGATCGACGGCGACAGCGCGTCCCTGGCCGAGACCTGCGTGCTGCTGAGCGCGCTGGCCGAGCTGCCCCTGCGCCAGGACCTGGCCGTCACCGGCTCGGTGGACCAGCAGGGCCGGGTCCAGGCCGTCGGCGGCCTCAACGAGAAGGTCGAGGCCTGGTTCGATCTGTGCGACGCCCAGGGGCTCAGCGGCACCCAGGGGGTGATCGTGCCCGCCGCGGCCATCCACGGCATGCAGCTCCGGCCCCAGGTCGTCGACGCCGTCGCGGCGGGCCGCTTCCACGTCTACAGCGTGCGCCACGTCGACGAGACCATCGCCCTGCTCAGCGGGCTGCCGGCCGGTCGGCTGGGCAGCACCGGCCGCTGGTCCCGGGGCAGCGTCAACGCGCGGGTGGCGGCCCGCCTGGCCCGCCTGGCGGTCGTCGGGCAGCGCCGCGGGGACGGGCCGTGAGCGAGCCCGTGCAGCGGGTGGTGCTGGTGCTGGTCCCGGGCAGCCGGCAGCGGCACCTGTTGGCCCTGGCGGTGGACCACGCCCGGCAGCGCCAGGCGCAGCTGCGCGTCGTGCTGGTCGAGGACGCGCGCCTGCAGGACCTGCCCGGGCCGCGGGGGGCGCGGTACCACGCCCTCGCCGGCGACGGGCCGGGGCCGGGGCAGCCGGGTGTGCCCGTCGACCTCGCCCAGGCCCGCGCCGCCCAGCTCAGCCGGCTGCGGCGGCTGCTGGAGCGCAGCGCGGCCAGCCTGGTCTGGGACATCGCCGTCTGCTCGGACCGACCCGATCGGGTCATCCAGGAAGAGTCCGGCCCGCAGGCCCTGCTGGTCCTCGACGCGCGCGCCCTGGCCCTCGCGCTGGACGGTGGGTTGCTCCAAGCGGCCCTCGCCGACCTGGATCCCTCCGTCCTCCTCCTCCCGCGCTGAACCTCCCCAAGCTCTGAGCGCCCCGTGCCCACCGGCCAGACCGCCCTCATCCTGCCCGTGCCCCAAGCCGAAGCGCTGGTCGGCGCATGGCGTGCCCGCTTCGACAAGCACGCCGCCCAGGGGGTCCCGGCCCACATCACGCTGCTGTCCCCCTTCCTGCCGCCGGACCAGGCCCTGGCCGCCCTGCCCCAGGTGCGGCACGTCCTGGGGCCCGACGCTCCGCGCTTCTCCCTGACCGGGCTGCACCGCTGGCCGGGCCTGGCAGTGTTGTGCCCCGAGCCCGACCGCTGGTTCCAGCGCGTCATGGCCGGCCTGTGCCAGGCCTTCCACCTGCTGCCCTACGGCGGCCGCTACGGCGACGTGCCGGAGCCCCACTTGACCGTCGCCTACGGCGCGGACGACCCGCGAACCGAGGGGGCGCGCTTCCAGGCCATCGCCCAGGACGTGTCGGCTCACCTGCCCCTGGCCTGCAACCCGCAGCAAGTGCAGCTCCTGCAGCGGCGCGACCAGCGATGGGAGGTGCTTGCCCGCCTGGAATTGCGCTATCCTTCGGTCGAACGGCGGAGCACGCGCCTTGGTCCCTGACGCATCGCTCCTCGAGGCCGTCCTCGAGGCTTCCCCTGACATCGTCCTGCTGGTCGATCACCAGGGCTGCATCCGCCGCTGCTTCGGCCCGGTCGCTCGCATCCTCGGCTACACGCCTGAGGAGCTGGTGGGGCAGGGCATCGAGGTGCTGGTCCCGCTCGGCCAGCGGGCCCACCACGTGCACCTGCGAGAGGGCTTCGAGCGCCACGCCAACCAGCGCCCCATGGGCTCGGGCCTGATGGTCGAGGGCCTGTGCAAGGACGGCGGGCGGGTGGCGCTCGACGTGCAGCTGGTGCCGCTGCAGCTCGACGGCGAGGCCCTGACCATCGCCGTGGCCCGCGACGTGCGCCACATCGTGCGGCTGCACGAGGAGACGGCCCGCTACGCCGCGCAAGAAGCCGCCACGGCTGCGCGACTCCAGGTGGCCCTGGGCGAGCTGTCCCAGCGCACCGTCGCGCTGGAGGCGCTCAACGACGAGAAGAACCGCATCCTGGGCATCGCGGCCCACGACCTGCGCAACCCCCTGACCGCCTTGCGGGCCTTCAACGACCTGCTCGCCGCCGGCGTGTTGGGCGAGCTGGAGCCACGGGCGGCGGGCATGCTCGGCCGGGTGCAGCGCTCGGTGGACTACATGGCCCGCCTGGTCGACGGCATGGTCGACTTCTCGGCCATCGAGGCCGGCCGGCTGGACATGCACCTGGAGCTCATCGACATTCGCGAGCTGGTCGAGGGCACCGTCGGCATCGAGCGGCTGGCCGCCAGCCGCCGGGCCGTGACCCTGATCACGGACTGCGCCCCGGACGTGGGCCGGGCCCACGTGGACCCCGGAAAGCTGGAGCAGGTGCTACACAACCTGGTCGGCAACGCGATCCGCTACACCCCCGACGGGGGTGAGGTGCGGGTCCAGGTGCGCCGCCAGGGCGAGCGGATCCTGCTGCAGGTCGATGACCAGGGCCCGGGCCTGGACGACGAAGAGCTGCCGCACATCTTCGAGCCCTTCACCCGCGGGGATCGCCCCGGCGTGTTGGGCGAGAAGAGCGTCGGGCTGGGCCTGGCCATCGTGCGCCGCATCATCGAGGGCCATGGCGGCAGCATCGCCGTGGCCAACGGGGACGGCGGCGGGGCCTGCTTTACCGTCCAGCTGCCGGTCTGAGCCGGCTGTCCCGGCGTGCGGGGGCGTCGAGCGGCGACGGGAGGCCGGGCAGGGTGCGGACCTGGTCCTCGCCGGGCACGCCTAGGACGGGAGGGGCCGGGTCGGATAACCTTGTTCCCCTCCTCTCTTCGATCCTGGAGCTCCGGTGCCCTCCACCCTCCTGACCCTCGGCCTCTTCGGCCTCCTCGGCCTGCTTGCCTGCGGCGACAAGGGCACCAGCGCGGCGCCGGACGCCGATGGCGACGGCTTTGACGCCAGCTTGGACTGCAACGACGCCGACCCGACGGTCCACCCCGAAGCGACCGAGGTCTGCAACGGGATCGACGACGACTGCAACGACCGCATCGACGACGCGGATCCGGCCCTGGACACGAGCACGGCCAGCACCTGGTACAACGACGCGGACTTCGACGGCTACGGCGCCGCCGCCGACAGCACCCTGGCCTGCACGCTGCCCGAGGGCCACGTTGCCGACGACACCGACTGCGACGACGGGGACGCTTCGGTGAACCCCAGCGCGCACGAGATCTGCAACGGCGTCGATGACGACTGCAACGACCAGGTCGACGACGGGACCAGCAGCGGCACCTGGTTCACGGACGCGGATGGGGACGGCTACGGGGACGCCAGCGTCACCGCCTGCACGCAGCCGGCCGACACGGTGACCGTGGGCGGGGACTGCGACGACGGGGACGCCGCAGTGAACCCCGACGCCACCGAGCTGTGCGACGGCATCGACAACAACTGCGACGGCAGCCTGGACGACCCGGGCACGGCGGCCTTCGAGGACAGCTCCGGCGTGCTCACCGACATGAGCGCCAGCCTGTCGGGCACGGACGCCAGCCCGGTGTCCCTGAACCTGACGACGCCGGGCACCTTGTGGCTGTGCGACGGCACCTGGTACGCGAACCTGGCGGTGGCGACGAGCGTGGACATCCGGGGGCGCTCCGGCGACGCCAGCGCGGTGGTGCTGGACGGGGCGGGGACCGGCTCGGTCGTGCGGGTGACGACCTCACGCAACACGGTGGGGCTGTACGATCTCACCCTGGCCCACGGTCGGGGCCAGGGCAGCGCCTACGGGACCCAGGCCGGTGGCGGCCTGCTCTGCGAGGTCAGCTCGGCGCTGACGGTGGCCAATGTCGTCATCGAGAGCAACACCGGCGGCTACGGCGCTGGCTTGCACGTCTTTGGCTGCAGCCTGGACATGTCGGACAGCATCGTCCGCAACAACAGCGCCACCCAGCTCGGCGGGGGCATGTCCATCGTCCAGACCACGGCGGTGCTGGACGGGGTCGAGGTCACGGGCAACAGCAGCACCAGCGACATCGGCGGCATCTACCTGAGCGCCAACACCAGCCCGGCCTCCCTGGACGCCACGGACCTGGTCGTGGACAACAACATCGACTTCTACAGCGCCGGTGGTCTGTACGCCTACAACAGCGACCTGGTGGTGCGCAGCAGCACGCCGGGCGCCTCGGCCATCACGAACAACACGACGACCTATGGGGGGGGGGGCCTGTGGCTGTACCCGGCCTCATCGACGGTGGAGACGAGCTTCACCGACGTCGACTTCGGGACCGTGGCTGGCAGGGATGACAACAGCCAGCCCGAGATCATGCATGGGTACCACTACTTCCCCTACTCGGCCGGGGACGGCGCGAGCTTCAGCTGCGGCCTGACCGGCTGCGGCAGCCCGACCGCCTACACCCTGGGCAGCAGCGCCAGCTCGGTGTCGCTGAGCAGCGGTGTATACGGCAGCATCTACAAGGCCACCTCGGCGGGCACCCTGGAAGCCGCCCAGGTCTATGTCGGCTACGGCGGCACCTGTGTTTTGGACCTCTACGTCTTCAGCTCGCCCACGGCGCCCTCCCTGTCGGGCACCACGTCGAGCTGGGACCTGGAGTGGTCCCAGACCGACATCCCGGTGGCGGCCACGGGCTTCTACGGACCGTCCGCCATGGGGGTGCTGGTCTCGGCGGACTCCTGGTACTCCCTGGTCGCGGGCCTGCGCTGTTCGAGCGGCTCGGACAGCCTGGCCTACGCGTCGGCGAGCGGGGCCAGCACGGGCTTCGGCACCCACGTCGGCTACCTCTCTGGGACCACCAGCTATACGGGCGCCTACACCGGACCGACCTCCTTCATCGCATACGAAGCCTCCATCGCCTTCTACCAGCTCCTCACCGTCACCCAGCTGTAGGCTGGGGGTGGTGGCGGGCGCGGGGACGCCGTGCTCTCTTTCGCCATGCTGCCGCTCCTCCTGGCCTGCCAGGGGGGCAGAGATGACACGGGCGGGGGCGACTCCGGGACGCCGCCGGCCCTGAGCTGGACCGCGGTCTCCGAGGACGACGGGCAGGGCGCCTTCCTGTGCGCCTGGGGCCCCTCGGTCGATGACCTGTGGGTGGTGGGAGGCCAGCAGGAGCAGGGCGTGGTCCTGCGGGGCGACAGCACCAGCCTGGTGCCGGTGGACCTGCCCGAGGGCGTGCCGCTGCTGAACTGGGTGCACGGCACGGGCCCCGACGACGTGTGGATCGGCGGCATCAACGGCACGCTGCTGCACTGGGACGGCACCGCCTTCACGCGCAGCACCCTGCCCGAAGAGGGTGCCGTGTGGGGCGTCTACGCGGCCTCGGCGACCGAGGTGGTCGCGGTGGGAGGGACCAGCGCCTGGGGGGGGGAAGCCGCCTTCGCCTATGGCCTGCAAGGGGCGGACTGGCAGCCCCTGGCCCTGCCCACGGAGGTCGCGGCCCAGGCCAACCTGTTCAAGGTGCGCAAGGTCGGCGCCACCTGGTGGCTGGTCGGGGTCAAGGGCACCGCCCTGAGCGGCAGCCTGGACGGGCTGGCCCAGGTGGGCACCGGCACCCAGGCCGACCTGGTGACCGTGAGCGCGCCCGAGGCCGGCACGCCGCTGGTGGTCGTGGGGGGCCGCGGCACCGGCGTGATCCTGACCGGGGACGGCGGCGGCCTGTCGGTCGCCCAGCAGACCGGGGCGGGCCTGAACGGCGTCCAGGTGCTGCCCGACGGGCGGGCCGTGGTCGTGGGCGAGCGAGGCTCGGCGGGCATCTACGACCCGGCCACCGACACCCTGGTCGACAGCGGCGTGCCGACCCTGGACGTGCTGCACAACGCCTTCAGCCCTGATGGCCAGACCGTCCTGGCGGTGGGCGGCAACCTGTACACCAGCGACAACGTCTTCCACGGCAGCATCTGGCGCGCCGAACTCGACGGGGGAAGCCCGTGAACCTGCTCCTGCTGGTCCTGGCCTGCAAGCCCGATCCTCACAGCGCCCTGCCGCCGGCCGACGCGAGCTGGGCCTACGCGCCGAAGCCCGGTGATGCCATCGACGGCCTGGACGCCGACACCCTGGCCGCCTTCACCCGCGGCCAGGAGCTGATGAAGCGGAAGTTCCGCACCGACCAGGGCCTGGGCCCCGACTTCAACACCAGCAGCTGCGCCCACTGCCACCAGGCCCCCAAGGCCGGCGGCAGCTCGCCTCGCTACCGCGACTTCTGGCTGGTCCGCCGCGTGCGGGCCGACGGCGCGGCAGAGGACCTGGGCACCAACGGCACGAGCCCGGTGCGCGACCTCTACGTGGTGCCGCCGACCTTCCACATCCCGACCGCGGCCGACTGCAGCATCTTCGCCCGCCGCAACGCGCCGCCGGCCTTCGGGGTCGGCCTGTTCAGCTTCGTCAGCGACGAGACCATCCTGAAGCGCGCTGACCCCGACGACGCCGATGGTGACGGCATCTCCGGCCGTCCGAACTACGAGCAGGGCCTGGTGGGGCGCTTCGGGTACAAGTCCCAGGCCAGCCGCATCGAGAGCTTCAACCGCGGCGCCATGCTCAACCAGATGGGCCTGACCAGCGACCCGCTGCTCTACGCCATCCCCGGCGAGCCCCAGGCCGGCAGCGGCAGCCTGGGCGCCTTGTGGCTGCCCGGCATGTTGCTGCCCGGCTCGCTGCTGACCGGCACGGCCCACGCCCAGGTCAGCGCCCCTGGCGAGCCGACCACCGACGACGACGGCGTGCCCGATCCGGAGCTGAGCGACGACGACCAGCTCGACCTGCTGATCTTCAGCATCTACGTGGGCGCCATCGCCCCGGGCCCCGAGACGGCCGACAGCCGCGCCGGCGCCGCGCTCTTTGAGCAGGTGGGCTGCGCCGACTGCCACGTCCCGACCCTGGACAGCACCCGCGGCCCGGTGCCCGCCTACAGCGACCTGCTGCTGCACGACATGGGCCCCGACCTGGCCGATGGCATCGGGGCCGGCCTGGCTACGGGCAGCGAGTTCCGCACCCAGCCCCTTTGGGGCCTCACCTGGAGCGCGCCCTACCTGCACGACGGACGCGCCGACACGCTGCAGGTGGCCATCGAGGACCACGCCGGCGAGTCCCAGGACAGCCGCGACCGCTACCTGGAGCTGAGCCAGGCCGAGCAGGCCCAGGTCATCGCCTTCCTGGGCTACCTGGGCGGCACCGACCCCCAGGGGCAGATCCTCGCCATGGACCCCGTGCCCGCGGTGGGCGAGCCCGGCGGCCCCGACCAGATGCTGAGCGAGGCGGACCTGGCGACCTGGATGCAGGGCCGGGCGCTCTTCGACAAGACCCGGACCATCGACGAGGGCCTGGGCACCTGGTTCAACGCCGACTCCTGCCGTGCTTGCCACCAGGATCCGGTCCTGGGCGGGGCCGGCGGCCTGGACACCAACGTCCTGCGCATGGGCAGCCGCGACCTGGAGACGGCGGCCTACAGCCCCCTGGAGCGGGCCGCCCTGCCGCGCAGCGTCGTCTTCGGCCCGGATCCCTACCGCCTGCCCGACGCTGCCAACGTCATCGAGGGCAGAAACCCGCCCACGACCCTGGGCGTCGGCCTGCTGGAGCGCATCTCCGAGGCGGCGATCCTGGCCAACGCCGACCCCGACGACGCCGACGGCGACGGGGTGACCGGCGTGGCCCGGATCCTGCCCGACGGGCGCCTGGGGCGCTTTGGTTGGAAGGCCCAGATCCCGACGGTCTACGACTTCGCGGCCGACGCGCTGCTCAACGAGAACGGGATCACCATCGACACCGCGAAGACGGACTTCTCCAGCGCGGACGACGGCGACGACATGGCCGATCCCGAAGAGGCCACCTCCGAGCACCAGGCGGTCAGCTTCTACCTGGAGCACCTCTCCCCGCCCCAGGGAACCACCCCCCAGGACCCGACCCAGGCCGCGCGCGGCCAGGAGCTCTTCGGCCAGGTCGGCTGCGACGAGTGCCACCTGCCTGAGCTGGACGGGGTGGCGGCCTTCACCGACCTGCTGATCCACGACGTGGCGCCCGATCCCATGGTGCTGGTCGACCAGGAGGACGGGCTGCTGCCCAGCGAGTACCGCACGGCGCCCCTGTGGGGCGTCGTCGACACCGCCCCCTACCTGCACGACGGCAGCGCCCCGACCCTGGAGACGGCCGTGACCGAGGGCCACATGGGCGAGGCCAACACCTCCCGCGAGGCCTACATCGCGCTGTCGGCGGCGGATCAGGCCGCCCTGATCGTGTACCTCCAGAGCCTGTAGGCGCCCTGGTTCGGGCCGCGCATTAAGGCGCCGGCACACCCGCCCCGTGGAGTGTCCGGTGCTCGTCCTTCCTGGCGCCCCCGCCCGCTCGGCCTTCCGCCTCGACAAGCTCCGCGCGGCCCTGGCACCGCTCGCCCCCGGGCTGACCGGCCTGGACGCTCGCTTCGTCCACCTGGTCGACCTCCAGGCGCCCCTGGACGACGCGTCCCGGGCCGTGCTCGACGCGCTGCTCCGCTACGACACCCTGGACCCGCCGCCGGCCGAGCTGCCGCGGCTGGACGTGTTGGTGACCCCGCGGCCGGGCACCATCTCGCCCTGGTCCAGCAAGGCCACGGACATCGCCCGGACCTGTGGCCTGGACGCGGTGGTCCGCATCGAGCGCGGCGTGGTCTGGACCATCCAGGGCACCTGGAGCCCGGCCGAGCGCGCCGCCGCCTTGCCCCTGCTGCACGACCGCATGACCGAGGCGGTGCTTCCGGACCTCGGCGCGGCCCTGGCCCTCTTCGCACACGCCGCGCCCCGCCCCCTCTCCACGATGCCCGTCCTGGCCTGGGGCCTCTCTGCCCTGGAGCAGGCCGACCGCGCCCTGGGCCTGGCCCTGGCCCCCGACGAGCGCGACTACCTGGTCGACGCCTTCACCCGCCTGGGGCGCGACCCGACCGACGTCGAGCTGATGATGTTCGCCCAGGCGAACTCCGAGCACTGCCGCCACAAGATCTTCAACGCCACCTGGACCATCGACGGGCAGGACCAGGACCGCAGCCTGTTCCAGATGATCCGCAACACCCACGCCCTGCACCCCGGCGGCGTGCTGTCGGCCTACAAGGACAACGCGGCGGTGGCCCGGGGGGTGCCGGTCGACCGCCTGCTGGTCACGGCAGAGGACCGGGTCTACACGACCGTCCGCGAGCCCGCCCACCTGCTGATGAAGGTGGAGACCCACAACCACCCCACCGGGATCTCCCCGCACGCCGGGGCCGCCACGGGCTCGGGCGGCGAGATCCGCGACGAGGGCGCCACAGGCCGTGGGGGCAAGCCCAAGGCCGGCCTGACCGGCTTCTGCGTGAGCGACCTGCACCTGCCGGGGGCGCCGCGCCCCTGGGAGGCCGCGGTGGGCACCTCGCCGCGCATGGCCAGCGCCCGGGAGATCATGACCGACGGGCCCCTGGGCGGTGCGGCCTTCAACAACGAGTTCGGGCGGCCGGCCCTGGTGGGCACCTTCCGCACCTTCTGCTTGCGGGTCGAGGGCGCCCAGGGCCCGGAGTGGCGGGGCTTCCACAAGCCCGTGATGCTGGCCGGCGGCTGCGGCCACGTGCGCCCCGGCCACGTCGAGAAGGGGGGCATCGCCCCGGGGGACGCCCTCATCGTGCTCGGCGGCCCGGCCCTGCTCATCGGCCTGGGGGGCGGCGCCGCCAGCAGCATGGCGACAGGCGAGTCCACGGCCGACCTGGACTTCGCCAGCGTGCAGCGGGCCAACCCCGAGCTGGAGCGACGCTGCCAGGAGGCCCTGGATCGCTGCATCGCCCTGGGGGATCACAACCCCGTGCGCAGCGTGCACGACGTCGGCGCCGGCGGCCTGTCCAACGCCTTCCCCGAGCTGGTCCACGACGCCGGGCGCGGCGCCCGCTTCGAGCTGCGGCAGGTCCCCAGCGGCGAGCCCGGCCTGTCTCCTATGGAGATCTGGTCCAACGAGGCCCAGGAGCGCTACGTCCTGGCCGTCGCGCCCCAGGATCTCGACACCTTCGCCGCCCTCTGCGAGCGGGAGCGCGCCCCCTGGGCCGTGGTCGGCCACGCCACGGACGACGGCCAGCTCTTCGTCGGCGATACACTGCTGCCGGCGACCCCGGTGGACCTGCCCCTGTCGGTGCTGCTCGGCAAGCCGCCGCGCATGCACCGGATGGCGGCCTCGGCCTCGGTCCTGCGCCTGCCCCTGGACACGGCGGAATTCGACCTGGCGGCCTCCCTGGACCGGGTCCTGTCCCTGCCCGGCGTGGCCAGCAAGGAGTTCCTCATCACCATCGGCGACCGGTCCATCACCGGCACCGTGGCCCGCGACCAGCTCGTGGGCCCCTGGCAGGTCCCCGTCGCCGACGTGGCCGTCACCGCCACCGACTACACGGGCTTCACCGGCGAGGCCATGGCCATGGGCGAGCGACCGCCGGTCGCCCTGCTCAGCGGACCGGCCAGCGGTCGGCTGGCCGTGGCTGAGGCCCTGACCAACCTGCTGGCCGCCGACGTGGGCCCCCTGGAGCAGGTCGTGCTCTCGGCCAACTGGATGGCGCCGGCCGGCCACCCCGGCGAGGACGCCACGCTCTACGCCACCGTGAAGGCCATCGGCATGGAGCTGTGCCCGGCGCTGGGGATCTGCATCCCGGTGGGCAAGGACTCCATGTCCATGCGGGCCACCTGGAGCGACGACCAGGGGGAGCACACCGTCACTGCGCCCCTGACCGTCGTGATCACCGCCTTCGCGCCGGTGCGCGATGTGCGGCGCACCTTGAGCCCCCAGCTCCGCACCGACCTGGGCGAGACGGCCCTGGTCCAAGTGGACCTGTCCCTGGGCGCCGGGCGCCTGGGCGGCTCGGCCCTGGCCCAGGTGCACGGCCTGCTGGGCGCCACGCCGGCCGACCTGGACGAGCCGGCCCGCCTGGTCGGCTTGTGGCGGGCCGTACACCAGGCCCGGGACGAGGGCCTGCTGCTGGCCTGGCACGACGTCAGCGACGGCGGCCTGGTCGTCACCCTCTGCGAGCTGGCCTTCGCCGGCCACACCGGCCTGGAGATCCTCCTGCCCGCGGGTGACCCCGTCCGGCAGCTCTTCGCCGAGGAGCCGGGCGGCGTGCTCCAGGTGCGCCTGGCCGACCTGCCGCGCCTGCGCGCCATCCTGGCCGAGCAGGGCCTGGCTGCGGCGACCACCGTGCTGGGCCGCCCCGCCGCGGACGACCACCTGACGATCCGCCAGGAGGGCCGGGTCCTGCTGCGGGCCGACCGCGTGGACCTGCACCGCACCTGGGCCGAGACCAGCTACCGCATGCAGGCCCTGCGGGACGATCCCACCTGCGCCGAGGAGGCCTGGCAGGCCCTGCTGGACCGGGACGACCCCGGCACCTCGCCGGTCCTCAGCTTCGACCCGGCCGACGACGTCTCGGCCTACTTCCAGTCCGCCGCCCGGGCCCGCGGCGCTCGCCCCCGCGTCGCCATCCTGCGTGAGCAGGGCGTCAACGGCCAGCTCGAGATGGCCGCCGCCTTCGACCGCGCCGGCTTTCAGGCCGTCGACGTGCACATGAGCGACCTGCTCCAGGGCCGCGACGATCTCGGGAGCTACCGCGGCCTGGTGGCCTGCGGCGGCTTCTCCTACGGCGACGTGCTCGGGGCCGGCGGGGGCTGGGCCAAGGCCATCCTCTTCCACCCCGCGGTCCGGGACCGCTTCGCCGCCTTCTTCGACCGGCCCGACACCTTCTCGCTGGGCGTGTGCAACGGCTGCCAGATGTTCTCGCAGCTCTCCGAGCTCATCCCCGGGGCCCAGGGCTGGCCGCGCTTCCTGCGCAACCGCTCCGAGCAGTTCGAGGCCCGCGTCAGCACCGTGGAGATCCTGGACAGCCCCAGCGTGCTGCTCGCCGGCATGGCCGGCAGCCGGATCCCCGTCGCCGTGGCCCACGGCGAGGGCCGGGCCGCCTTCGCCCCCGGGCAGCGCGAGCAGGCCCGCGTCGCCGGCCGCTTCGTCGACCATCGTGGCCAGGTCGCCACCGGCTACCCGGCCAACCCCAACGGCTCGCCCGAGGGCATCACCGCGCTCACCACGGACGACGGCCGGGCCACCATCCTCATGCCGCACCCCGAGCGGGTCTTCCGGACCCTGACCCACTCCTGGCACCCTGACGGATGGGGTGAGGATGGGCCCTGGCTGCGGCTGTTCCGCAACGCCCGGGTCTTCGTGGGCTGAGGGAGGGGCGGGCTGGCGGCGGTCTGGGCCTGCCCGGACTTCGTGAACTCTGCCGGCGGCAGCCCTCAGGGCCGCCCCGGTGGGTAGCATCCCCGGTCTGCGAGGTGCGCGTGCGCCAGGTTCGGTGGCTGCTCCCCGTCGGTGCGACCCTGCTCTCCGCCCTGCTGCTGGGGGCCTGGGGGGCGCCGGTCGCCCTGCCCGCGCCGATCCCGGTGGTCGCCCCTCTCGCCTGGTGCGCGCCCCCCCTGCGGTCGCTCGCTGCCGCCGACGCCGCCCCGGCCGAGGCCTGCGACCTCGCCCAGGCGGACGTGGCCGATGTCGTCGCCGATGTCGCCCGCACCATTGCCGGGCGGCGCGTGCTCTACGACAGCGAGCCCCTGTCCGACTGCTCGGGCATGGTCCACCGGGTGCTGGCCCGCCTGGACGAGCGCTGCGCCGACATCCGCCGCCCCGAGCTGACCCAGGCCCGCAGCGCCCAGGCCCTGGCCGACTGGTACGACCGGCAGGCCCTGCTCATCCCGGTGGCCGCCACCGCCGACGCCGATCGCTGGCTGGTCCCTGGCGCCATCCTGTTCTTCGGTCGGCCCGGCTCCCAGGGTCTGCAGGACGTGGTCCACACCGGCTTCGTGGTCGATGTGGAGCGGGACGAGGCCGGGCACGTCGTGGACTACGGCATCTTCCAGGCCCGGCACGCCGGCGTCGTCGCCGGGGTCAGCCACTGGGCCGACCGCCGGTCCAGCCCCGCCCTCGGCAACGCCGACGAGCCCCTGGTCGGCATCGCCTTCCCCAGCCCCCAGGTGGCCCGGACGGCCCCAGCCCTGGGCGGCCAGGAAGGCCCGGCCCTGGTGGACGACGCTGCCTTGGATGACGCTGCGCTGGACGACGCTGCCCTGGATGAAGGGGCCCTGTGAGCTGGACGGAGGGACTGCCGGGCGTCGCCCAGGTCGAGTTGCTCCGCGGTGCCGCCGCCCAGGGGCCGCCGCGCCTGCTCATCGAGGTGCCGCACGGCGCGGATCGTCGGGCCCACTACGACGCCCTCCTCGCCCGCCTGCGCGGACCGCTGCCGCCCGACCTGGCCGCCTTCTTCCACGTCAACACCGACGTCGGCGCCTGGGACCTCGGCCGCGCCCTCGCCCAGCGGGTCACGGCCCTCGACCCCGCGGCCAGCGTCGCCCTCATCCGCTGCCTGCTGCCCCGCACCTTCGTCGACACCAACCGCCGCCTGGACGTCGCCCCCGGGGCGCTGTCCCAGGGCGGCATGACCGCGGGTGTGCCCTCCTACGTCCGGGACCCGGCCGACCGGGCGCTGCTGTCGGGGCTGCACGCCGACTACGTCGGGCTGGTCGACGCCGCCGTGGCCCAGGTCTGCCAGGCCGGCGGGGCCGTCCTCAGCCCGCACAGCTACGCCCCGCGCAGCGTGGACATCGACGGCATCGACGACGACATCGCCGCGGTGCTGCGGGCCGCCTGGGCCCCGGAACAACGCGAGCGCTGGCCCCTGCGCCCGGCCGTGGACCTCATCTCCACCACGGCGCAGGGGCGGAACCTCGGCCCGGTCGGGGTCTTCGCCGCCCTGCGGGCCGCCCTGGCGCCCCTGGGCATCGAGGTGGCCGACAACGCCACCTACCACATGCACCCCGCCACCCAGGGCTACCGCTATGCCCTGGCCTGGCCGGGCCGGGTGCTCTGCTTCGAGCTCCGCCGCGATCTGCTCGTCCAGCGCTGGGAGCCCTTCCAGGAGATGGCCGTTGACGCCGTAGCCATCGGTCGGTTGGCCACGGCCCTGGCGCCGGTGGTGGCCGGGCTGGTGCCTGTCGAAGGCGGCCGGACCGCCTGAGCCCCGGCCTCAGTTGTCGTGGGGGGCCACGCAGCAGCGGAAGCCGATGGTGCCGTCGAAGGAGGGCGGGTGCGAGCCCACGGCCGCCTGGGTGCAGGGGGCGGGCGCGCCGCTGTAGTAGCCGCCGCCGCGCTTGTCGATGAGCGGCATGCCCTGGGCGTCCTGTTGGCCAGGATCCAGCCACTCCCACAGGTTGCCCTCCAGGTCGTAGATGCCCGTGGGGGTGCTGCAGCCCGGGTAGCGGCCGGAGGCCGACAGGCGGCCGTCGGGTCCGGGGTGGTCGATGTTGCAGGGCTGCCCGTCCAGGCTCCCGTCCAGGGTCGGGTGCGCCGCCCCGCCCGGCCCGGGCTGGCCGTCGCAGGCGTCCTCCCACTCGGCGCTGGTGCACAGGTGCCAGCCCTCGGCGCGGCAGGCGGCCACGGCCTGGTACCAGGAGACCCCCTTGGTCGGCTCCAGGCCGGCCGCGGCGCTGAGCTCCACATGGGCCGGCGCGCTGGCCGGCCAGGTCGCGCCCTGGTCGCGGGGCCCGGCATCACCCTGCATGTGGACCTCGAAGCGGTGGATGCAGACCTCGCCCGCGGCGGTGGGTACGCGGGCCATGCCCGAGAGGCAGCCCGGCACATCAAGCTCGTGGGGCCAGCCCCCCTCGGGCGGCGACATCCGCGTCGGCTCGGGCGCCCGGTGGGGCATCTCGGCGGCGCTGGTGAAGTGCGGCGTCAAGGCAGGTGTCGCCTCGGCCGGGGGGGGGCCTGCGGGCGCGGGCCCGGCGGGAGACGGCGTCGTAGGCGTCGCGCCGCAGCCGGCGAGCAGCGAGGCAGCCAGGGACGCAGCGAGGAGCGCGGCAGGGAGGGGGGGCACCCCGCAGGGCTAACCGACGCACCCGGCCCGGCACCGCCCGGCGCCGGGATAGGTGCCGCTGCCCTGGAGGCGCCCATGCCCCTGCTCATCGCCTTGGTTCCCGCCCTCTTGCTCGCCTGCCACGGCAAGACCGGCGGCGAGACCGGCGGCCCCGTCCTCGACGACTCAGGGACCGGAGGGGGGCTGCCCACCCCCGAGCAGGTCGTCGCCTCCGCCGCCGAGGGCGACACGGTGCACTTCAGCGGCGTGGTCCACGCCCTGACCTTCGACAGCATCGGCAAGGGCTCGGGCGAGGACGACGAGGACACCTGGAGCCGGCTGCCCGGGCGCTGGCTGCTGGTCTGGAGCGCGCCGCCCGCCGGGGTCCAGCACCAGGACCTGGCCCTCGCCGACATCGAGAAGGACAGCACCATCCGCCTGGGCTGGGGCCTGGGCATCGCCCTCGACCCCGCCGCCGACCCTGGCCTCGACCTCCCGCGCATCGGCGAGACCGTGGAAGTCAGCGGCACCTTCCACAACGCCACCTGGAACGGCCACCCCGTCCCCGTCGTGGAGGATCCCACCCTGCTGGCCCGCAGCGGCAGCCCCCTGCTCGCCGCCGGCCAGGGCTGCAGCCGGGACACCGACTGTATCGATTCCCTGGTGTGCGACCGGGCCAGCCAGACCTGCGCCCCTGCCACCGAGATCGGCTGGGGCAGCCTGTGGCGGGACGTGGACGGACACTGCTATGCCGACGCCGACTGCCCCCTGGGCCAGGTCTGTGACACCTCCTTCGTCGTGGCCGACAAGGGCGAGTTCTCCTGGCGCTACGACGCCGCCGACAAGCAGGGTGCCTCGATCTGCGTGCCCGAGCAGCCTGAGGACGCCCTGGCCACCTGCGGGCGCATCGACCGGTCCGACGACCTGGCCGGCGGCCGCTACACCGAGGGCAAGGAGCTGTGCATCCGCGGCACCGTCGCCCTGGTCGCCGCGGCCGAGGACGGCGACTCCCACGTCCAGCTCCAGGTCGACGAGCCCATCCCCTACCCGGCCATGGACGCCGACATCTTCTTGTTCGGCGCCACCACCGAGATCGGCCCGCCCTACAAGGACCCGGCCCGCCCCCAGGGAGCCCAGCCCGACCCGGCCATGGGCCAGGAGATCATCGCCCTGGGCACCTACCGCTGGGACGGTGGCCACGGCTGGTTCGAGGTCCACCCCCTCAAGCAGTGGTGGCCGGCCAAGTAGGGGCGCGGGCGGGGGGGGGGGCGACGGCTATGATGCAGCCTGCATGAACTCGACCCCCGCTCCTACTGACGCCACGCCCGACCAGGGGTGGGCTGGGCGGCTGTGGTGAGCCTGCTCCTCCTGCTTTGATGCGCCTGCGGTCGCAAGCCGGCGCCCACCATTCCTGCGAGCTCCGACACCGGCGATCCTGGGCCCAGCGCATGTGATCCCTACCCAACGGACTGGCACGAGCCAGAGCTGCCCCAGACCCGGTATGGGGATGTGGCCATTCGGCCGTGTACAATGGATCGGTGGGTCTTTGACGTGGATGCCCTGATGCCGACCACGGGCTCCGGTGGCCCCCCGCTCCTCGCGTCCGCCATGTCGGGATGGGTGGCAGAGATCCATGTCCTCGCAATGC
>Ga0210033_1000551_pt1 | contig 35325 bp, 31 predicted proteins | sample CryGeymeta201501_FD_185465 | JGI IMG/M metagenome (GOLD analysis project Ga0210033, IMG submission 185465) | Groundwater microbial communities from Crystal Geyser aquifers in Utah, USA - Crystal Geyser metaG 2015-01 (SPAdes) (version 2) | ecosystem: Environmental > Aquatic > Deep subsurface >... | reverse complement strand
GCTGAAATTCTCCTTCATGAGTCTTATGCATGAAGCGAATGATAGTGAGGGCCCAAAGAATGTCCAGACATGCTGGTTTACATCTTTAGAATCTAAGGGTTGAACCTAAGGGCAAATTTGCCGTGGCACTAGGGTGCTTGAAGCTGAACACCTGGCAGCCCTGGGGATTGATGCCAGACATTACATTGCGGATGGCACCATCCTTGCCTGCGGCGTCCATCGCCTGAAAAATCAGCAGCACTGCATAGCGATCAGAGGCGTAGTGAAGGCGTTGCAATTCACTCAGCTCTTTCACCTGCGCTTTGAGGCGTTTTTTGTATTTCTTTTTCGATTTATACGCTGGTTTCAGCAGCGTCGGCCACTTCTCGAGATCGACTTTCGCGCCTTCTTGTACCCGGAAATTTTTTGATTTGATTTTCATTTTTCAATTATTCACTTTCATGCCGAATTCGACTGTAACTGTTCTGCAACCGCCGGCCGATGGCGTCCAGCGCCATCGAGATCATATCTGCCATTTCCAATCACGAATTTCCGGCATGTCCTCACCGTGTTGTTCAATGTAGGCCTTATGATCGAACAGTTTATCGCGCAACAGCTGTTTGGCATAAGCAGCACGCGAACCCAGACCCGGCACCCGGTCGATCACATCACCGGCCAGGTGGAAGCGGTCGAGATCGTTGAGCACCGCCATATCAAAAGGGGTAGTGGTGGTGCCATTTTCCTTGTAACCACGCACATGCAGATTCCGGTGATTGGTGCGCCGGTAGGTGAGGCGATGGATCAACCAGGGATAACCGTGATAAGCAAAAATGATAGGTTTGTCTTTGGTGAACAGCACATCAAAGTCCTTGTCTGAAATGCCGTGCGGATGTTCAGCCTGCGGTTGCAAGGTCATCAAATCGACCACATTGATCACGCGTATTTTCAGCTCGGGGAATTGCCCGCGCAAAAGTTCCACCGCCGCCATCGTCTCCAGCGTCGGTACATCACCACAACAAGCCATCACCACATCAGGATCGCCTCCCTCATCATTACTGGCCCAGGTCCAGATGCCCAGACCTGCGCTACAGTGTTTAATGGCGGCCTCCATATCCAGCCATTGCAGCTCGGGCTGCTTACCGGCCACGATGACATTGATATCATTATGGCTGCGCAGGCAGTGGTCGGTCACCGATAACAGGGTATTGGCATCAGGTGGCAGATAGACACGAACAAGCTCGGCTTTTTTGTTAACCACCAGATCGATGAAACCGGGATCCTGATGACTAAAACCATTATGATCCTGCCGCCAGACGTGGGAAGACAACAGATAATTCAGCGAGGCAATAGGCCTGCGCCATGGAATATCACGCGCCACATCCAGCCACTTGGCATGCTGGTTAAACATCGAATCGACAATATGAATAAAGGCCTCATAACAGGAGAAAAAACCGTGCCGCCCGGTGAGCAGATAACCTTCGAGCCAACCCTGGCACTGGTGTTCGCTCAACATCTCCATCACCCGCCCATCGGGTGATATGTTTTCATCACCGGGCAATATCTCTGCTGTTGAACAACGGTTGGTCACTTCAAACAGCGCGCCCCAGCGGTTTGAGGCGGTTTCGTCCGGGCTGAAAACACGAAAGTTGCGTGCCCTGGCATTGAGCTTCATCACGTCGCGTATAAATTCACCCTGCACACGTGTTGCTTCGAATTTCACCTCACCCGGATGATCCACCTGCACCGCATAATCGCGAAAGTCGGGCAATCGCAAATCATGCAGCAACTTACCACCATTGGCATGGGGATTGGCCCCCATGCGCCGCTCGCCTTTTGGGGCCAGCTCGGCCAGCTCCGCCATCAGGCAGCCCTGCGCGTCAAACAGCTCTTCAGGCCGGTATGACTTCAGCCACTGTTCAAGGATCGCTATATGTTTGGGGTGTTTAATAAAATTGGTACCGGGAACCTGATGCGCACGAAAGCTACCTTCGATCTGTTGCCCATCGACAAACTTTGGCCCCGTCCAGCCCTTGGGTGAGCGCAGGATAATCATCGGCCAGCGTGGTCGTTTGCTGAAGCCATGGCTTCGCGCCTCACTCTGAATATGTTTGATGCTGGCAATCACCTTATCCAGTGTTGCAGCCATCAACTGGTGCATGGTTTCCGGGTCATCACCTTCAACGAAACAGGGCGTATAACCATAGCCATAAAACAGCGCTTCCAGCTCATCATTAGGAATCCGCGCCAGCACCGTGGGGCCTGCAATCTTGTAGCCGTTGAGATGCAGAATCGGCAACACCGCCCCATCAGACACCGGGTTGAGAAATTTATTGGAGTGCCAGCTGGTGGCCATGGGGCCTGTTTCCGCTTCACCATCACCAACCACGCAAGCCACCAGCAGATCGGGATTATCAAAGGCTGCACCATAAGCATGCGACAGTGCATAACCCAGTTCGCCACCTTCATGAATGGAGCCCGGCGTTTCCGGTGCAACATGACTGGGAATACCACCGGGAAAAGAAAACTGGGTAAACAGCTTTTTCATCCCGGCCTCATCCTGCGAAATGTTGGGATAGACCTCGCTGTAGGTGCCTTCAAGATAGGTGTTGGCCACCAACCCGGGGCCACCGTGGCCGGGCCCTGTGACATTCACAATACTCAGATCATATTGCCCGATAATCCGATTTAGATGCACATAAATAAAATTGAGGCCGGGAGTCGTCCCCCAATGGCCGAGCAGGCGCGGTTTGATATGTTCAAGAGTCAGCGGTTTTTTTAGTAGTGGATTGTCATACAGATAGATCTGGCCGACCGACAGGTAATTGGCGGCAGACCAGTAGGCGTTCATCTTGCGTACAAGATCGGGTTGCAACGGTTTGGCAGTCTCCTCAGGCATGTTCGTCTTGCTGTCCATATTCATTTCCTTTTATTGGCCTTTTGATTGACCATCGCAGAGCTCCACGACCAACAACGTATCCAGTCCACCCATGGCCGCAGTTTCACTGAAGGCAGATCTCATCAGCATTGTTGGAATAGCGATAGTATGTGCGGCTGGCTTGCCTTTCTGACTGATGATGAATTAAGTTTAGTTGATAAATGAATACCGTCTGTGCGGTATCGAACGATAGGGGGGCGATCATTGTGTTATGAAAAAAGATCAATGGGGTCGATTGACCCCTCCTTCCCCAATTCGGATGATTTCCCTGGCGATTTCCTCCGGCGAAAGTACAAAATCGATACAGCCGCTGGCGATGGCGCTCTGCGGCATATCGGGCTGTGCGGCGGTATCGAGTTTCTGTGCGATGGTAATGCCGCCCGCTTTCTTGATTTCGCACAGTGCTGCTGCGCCATCACCATCGTAACCGGAGACAATGACCGCGATCAGCTTGCCGTGCCAGTGCGCTGTCAGAGATCGCAGAAAAACCGTGATCACGTCCGGCCATCCCCTCGGCTTGGAGATCGGCTTGAGTCGGAACTCGCCATCGAGCACATGCAAATCCCGCTGTGCCGGAATGATGTAGACGTGGTTGGGCCGGATATCCAAATTTTCCGTAATCAGCGTAACCGGCATTGCCGTAAAGCGCGGCAAAATCTCGTGCAGCAGGGTCGCCACGGTTCTCAGGTGATTGACGATAACGATGGCGACGCCCATATCAGCCGGTAAATGCTGGAGTAAGCGCATATAGGCATCGAGTCCGCCAGCTGAGCCGCCGACGCAAACGACAGGAAAGTTTTTGGCAGTGCTTCGGGCATTCATTGGCTGACCAGTTTCGCTTTAAGTGCCGCTTTAAGTGCCGCTTTAAGCTTGTTGATGTTGATAAGTTGGGCTTTGAAGTGCAGGTAAATCAGGAAGCTGAGTATCGCGGAAAAGAAACACCATACGGAAAAAAATGCCTCGGTATAAAACCAGTAAGCCACACAAAAAAGGATCAGCGTCAGGATGCCAAATATATTGATGAATCTGTGACTCGAAAAAAATGCGCTGAAACAGGTTGCAGCAACATAAAGTACCAATATGGGCGGCTCATGGAAGTTCGGGAAAACATACACAACATGCTCATGAATTTCGGACGTGATCGGAAATCTGATAATGAAGTAAAACAGGTAAAGGCCGACCGCGCCCCCCATGTAGCGGAATGCCAGCAATGTCTTGATTCGCCACGGCACAACTTCCACCAGACCGATTGCGTATGGAATAAATACCGGCCACAGCACATGCGAGAAAAGCGTGAATATGTAAGTCACGCTCGCATTCAGTACCCCAGCCCCGTAATGAAATGACAGCCAAAGCACCCCCTCAATGAGCTGCTGGATGCCAAACAGCAGGGGGATCATGGCAAATGGAATCTCTTCCTTGCGTTTCGCCATTTTGACGGTGAACGCTCCGAATGCGGATAATGAAACGCCTGCTATAAAACTGGCTGTTGCAGAAAAACACATGGCTCTTGAGTCCTCTCTTGATGTAGGGGCGAGCGATTTTTCAAGCGTTGCACACATAAGCGTCTTTTTAATGCGGCTCAGAGACTCACCCTGCATCCATGAAATTGAACATATGGCCGCCGCCTGTCTGTGCGCTAGCGAACAAAGTTATCGTCCGGGATTACTTTGCGAAGAAGGGGATATTCATCCGGCCTGCGGTTTGTGTTGGTAGGGTAGGCAACAACGACCATTTCATATCAACACGTGGGTGGTTTTACCCGAATATCTGCATTGCATCTGGACGCTGCCAGCCGGCGATGTTGATTTTTCATCGCGTTGGCGTGCGATCAAAACACGCTTTTCCAAAGCATTGCCGCAAGACGAACACTTATCCATGAATCGCCAGAAACAATCTGGCAACGGCGCTTTTGGGAGCATGCCATTCGTGATGATAACGATTATGCAAGGCACATGGATTACATTCATTATAACCCCGTCAAACATGGTTGGATCAATGCGGTGAAGGATTGGCCATATTCGAGTTTTCAGAGATGCGTGGAACAGGGGATTTACTCGCCCGACTGGACCATGGTTATGGATGCTAAGGTTAATTTTGGTGAATGATGCCGGTGAGGAATGATGCATGGCTGGATTTGCAGCGTTTCACGCACCTTCGACAGGTGCATTTCGAGCCGTGCGCGATCGTGGGGGGCTTTGATAGTGCGTGCTGCCAGTTCGGCAATACATTCAAGCTGCTCATCGAGGGCTCGCAGGTAGTCGGGGCGGAGCGTCAGGCTGCCGATGCTATCAATAGCACTGAGCATGCGTGCCAGAATCGCAACATTCACTTCGGCGCTGGCTCTTATCTGATCAAAAGACTCGGCCAACAGGCCTTCAAAGTTCGGAACGATTGCCACCACCCGCAGGGTTTCTCCCTCGTAACGGTATACCGGCGGGAAAACCCGACTGGCCAGCCTGGCCATAATCGATGTCAGATAGTCCACGCATATCACCGCTGTCGACGTGTCATTGACACCCGGAGAGAGTGCTTTGATAGCGATATCCACGATCTGCCGAATGCCGAAGGCCGGATCCTGCTCTACCGTGCGATATCGACCCATGCTATAAGCCGCATGAAACGCATCGATGCTCTTCTGATCTGGCGGGTAGGTCAGAGCCAGCGATAGCAACGCCGTGTTTTGCACGACAAAAGCGCCGTTGCCGTACTCCATCCGCACAATGGTTCTGCTCTGCCGGGACAGGCGCAGCAGCGCATCATGATCGATACTTTGAATGTAGCCGCTAATGGCTGCCGGAATTGGATACCACTGCCTTGCATCCAGTGCTTCGAGCCTTTGCTTCCTGTTCTCGTCTGCATCGGGTTGTTGATCCTGCTTTGCTGGTAGTAGCCGATCGATAGAAGCGTTGGTCTCCTGTGCAATTGAGGCGATAATGTTGGATGCCTGGATGGATGAGGCAATATGATGGATGAAATAGATCAGCACACCCACGCCACAGAGCGATAAGATGAAAGCAAAAAATACCGCCAGACTCGGCACGAACTCATCCACACCTCCGGTGCCGCGAATGGTGCGCAACACGATCAGGCAATAGGCGAAGATGCCGGCGAACGTCCCGAGCGTGAATTGTGTGATACGGCTGCGCATAAAGTTTCGCAAAATGCGCGAGGTGTACTGACCTGACGCCAGCACCAGTGCCAACAGCGTCATGGAGAAGGTAATCCCCATCACCGTCATCATCGAACCGGCCAGCGTCGACAGCATTTGCCGTGCACCTTCTGCCCCAACCCCGAACAGGCGTGGCCATTGGCTCATCAACCATGGGTTGTTACCGGTCGAGTCGGCTTCGATACATACCACTGCGAAGGCCATGCTGCCAGCGACCATCAGCGAAGGCATAAACCAGAAGCTTGATCGCAACGTTTCCCAAAACTGTATGAGTTTATTCATATATCACCTGCCAGATCATCTTTTTTTCACGACGGGTAGTTCTTTTGTGGCAATAAATCGGATATATAACAGGCCAAGAATGGCGGAAAGAATTGAGGCAACCAGAATCGATGTTTTGGCGTTATGTAGATGTCCGGGTTGCCCGTCAAAGCCCAGCGTGGCGATAAAAGTGGACATGGTGAAGCCGATCCCTGCGATGAGTGATACACCAATGACATGTTGGAAACGAATACCAGCAGGCAAGCAACCGATTTTGTAACGCAGGCCCAGCCAGCAGGCACCGGAAATGCCGATAAATTTCCCTAATACGAGCCCGGTAATGATACCCAGGCCGGTTGGATGCTGCAGGCTCTCGATAAATGTGCTGAAGCCGAATACAACACCGGCATTGGTCAATGCAAACAGCGGTAAGATCAACAGGGCAACCGGCAGACCCAGAGCGTCTTCCCAGCGGCGTAGCGGGGTACTGGCACCTTCGGCAACTTCGCGCAATTCCAGCACCTGTTCGTGATTCTGTTTGCTGCCGAGAACATCCACATATTTTGTTTTTCTCTGCATGGCACTGATGTTTGATTTCGCTTTATCGAGCAATTTCCCAGATGCTAATCTGGGATTTGCCGGCACCGTCAAGGCGATGGCAACACCGGCAACTGTGGGGTGAACGCCGGACTTGAGCACCATCCACCAGGTGGCAACACCAATGATAAAATAGAAAAACGGCTGGCGAACACCTGCGCGGTTGCCTGTTGCCAGAAACGCAATCAGCGCAAAGGCACTGATCAGGTGCAGAACGGATATTTGCTGCGTGTAAAACAGTGCAATAACCAGAATCGCGCCGATATCATCGACAATCGCAAGACCAACGATGAACGCCAGCAGGCTGAGCGGGATTTGTTTTCTGACCAGTGTCAGCACACCCAGTGCAAACGCCGTATCTGTTGCCATGGGAATGCCCCAGCCAATTTGTGAATCAAGTGACACGTTGAACAAGGAATAAATCAGCGCCGGACACACCATGCCACCGACAGCACAGAGAATAAGCATACGTCGATTTTCAGCCTGTGCGAGATCTCCGGCGAGTACTTCCCGTTTAATTTCAAGACCGAGCAGAAAGAAAAATATCACCATCAAACCATCATTAATAATGTGTTTGAGTGATGCCTGTAGCTCAAATTCGCCCACATAAAAACCAATCGGTGTGTGGACCAGATTCTGGTAGGTTGAAGAAAAAGCCGAATTTGCCCACCACAGAGCTACGATGGTAGCCAGCAGCAGAAACAGGCTGGAGGTTCTCTGCGCGTGAATGAAATTTGAAAAGGGATGGTGGATATTTTCCAGACCGCGCTGCAAGAGATTTCGAGCGTCGTTGGCCATCTTAATACGCCGCTATTGCGTCAGGACTTCTTCATCAGACTTATCAGGTATAACAACATTACAGCGCCAATCGTTGCCATAACGATTGAGCCGAGTAATCCGCCTGCTGTGATGCCGAGTAATCTGAAGACAAAGCCACCCAATATGGCACCGACAATACCCACAACGATGTTACCGATGATTCCAAATCCTCTTCCTTTCATGATGTTGCCAGCCAGCCATCCGGCCAGCGCACCAACGGCTAAAAAAATTAATAAGCTGATGATATCCATATTGTCTCCATTCCTGCTGTTTCCTAATATTTCGCGAAAAGATAGATGCCAAACACAATGCTGACCGCGCCAGCTATGTATAAATTCATCACTTTATCCGTATTCGAAGCTGTGACTGCCTGAGTGAATTGTGAACCGACAGAAGTGGCGAATTGATGTCCCCATAACACAAGCCGAATGCCGACAACCATCAGGGTTATGGCGATTAATTTTAAGCTGCTCCCTGAACCCATTGCCATAAGAAACTCCTGTGATGCAATATTCCCGGTGTTGATGAAGACGCTCAGGCAGATGCCTGGCGAAGCGTTTGATCGGACATGGAATGGCAAAGACGCTCGTCGCGTTGCTTATCCGGCCAACAGTCGTATGACGGCCTTATTTCACGACAATTTCAAAAAGCACGCGCATATTGGCTTTGGCTTCTTTTGTGTCGATGTTACCGGGTGATACTTCATACAATGCCGGCTTTGTTCTGCCATATCCGATGGTGGTGATTCTTTCAGCCGCAATACCTTTTTTAATCAGATAATCCCTGACCGCATTGGCCCTGAATTCGCTCAATTCCTGATTGCTCTCTTCTGAGCCCTGACCGGATGTGTAACCTGCCATACGGATGTCCGTATCCGGATTTTCATTGAGCAGTTGCACGTCTTTATCCAGCAGCGATCTGGCTTTTGGGCTGAGGGTGAATGCATTGAAATCGAAATGCGTATCGCCAAAGACAAGCACTTTTTCATCGGGCGTTGAGTCCAGCACCAGCACCATGACCCTGGCATCAGGCGTGGCCTGTGCTGCCAGTTCCACCCTGGGGCTTTGCATGAACAACATATACAAAAGGATCAGCACGATAACACACAGCATTGCGATGATGCCAAGGGCCATGCTGCTCGTCTGCGCTTTATTCGGCTCTGTTTTATGCTTTGGCGCCTGTTTTGTTTTGGTTTGCTTTTCCGCTTCAAGCCAGTCAACAAAAGCATGTCCGTCCTGAAATCCATGTTCCTCGTAGAGTTCATAGGCTCTGTTCATGATGGCCTTGTTTTCTGCATTCAACTCTTTTTGTAACATGATTTACCTCTGGTTTAATTTAAGAACGGGTGATTTTCAAAAGCGTCGGACGTTCTTATGGATCGTTTCAGGTGATATTCCGGCCTTTTTCCGCGCTGGCGGCGTTGCAGCCAGCCAGCACGAAAATGGCTCGATATCAAAGTCTAACGATTGATGTGGGAGATTTTTGTTCCCTCGATACTGATTCCTGCCATCAATCCCTGCTGACTGAAAATGAAGGCATAGGCATCGTCTTTCAGCGATGAGGTCGACAGATTCTTTGCCACGCCTTCATCCACCACAACCACGGTCGGACCAACACCGATTTCCCAGCCTTTTGACTTTTCAAGGTATTGAACGGCCTTGTTGGTCATCAGAAATACGGCGTATCCGTAAGACTGTGCGCCAATTTGCAGTCCCCATGAACCGGTGACGGAGTTGTAATAGTCGGCGACTTTTGAACCCTTGATGAGCTCGCCTTCACCATAGCTGCCACCGAAAACCAGCCCGGCCTTGACGATATTCGGAAAGATGAGGATCGCTTTGGCATGATCTGAAAGGGTTTTGGCGGTAGCTGAGCTTTTGTAAAGCGCATGTAATGCCTGCAAGGAATCTTTATCCAGATCTTCGGAGGTTGCCGCACTTGCCTGACTTATCATAGCCATCGAGAAGATGCTTGCCGTTGCCAGCATAAGTGCGAGTAGATCATTTCGTATTCTGTACATATTGATGCTCCTTTTTTATTTCGTTCGGAGGTCGCTTGTTGAAAGGTGGATGTGGACCCTTGATGACGTAGTCGACCTGTGTCATTCATTCCTCTTCCCGGAAGCAGCGACAGGCTGCAATAAACATTCATCTGGCACAGTCAGGGAAACAGGATGGAATTACCGAATGTAAAAAGGAAAAATAGCCACATGCGCAGAAAGCGTCTGTACGGTGTCATACATTGCTCAATGTACGACGAATGATAAGTGCTTCGCTATCGCGCTAAAAACATGCCATTGCGTGGCTGGGGAGTTGATTAAACCATTTCTATCGATAGCAGAATCATCAGAGACTCGTTGCTGTTGCCGATGATGCGGCTGGCATTGAGCAGCATGCTGCAATGGCCGATCTCAGGGAAATCACCCTCGACCAGAAAACCTTCGAATCCCTGATTGTGCGGCAGGATATTTTCCAGCAGTTCGTGTAATTTCGGAATATCCCATTCTTGATTGCCCAGATCGTAGATCTGGCGGCCCAGCGTATCGCCCGGCGTGCGTTGAAAATCGTGAAAGAAGGAACGGCTGGCGGAGATGACGCGCATGTTTTCATCCAGCACGATCAGCGGCTGGCGTATCGTGTTGTTGATGGCCTCGGCCAGTTTACGGGCCGCTTTTTCCTCAGCTTCGGCAGCAACGCGTGCGCTGATGTCGGTAAAGGTCAGTACCACACCTTCGATGACGTTATTCAGTGTACGATAGGGTTGAATGCGTGCCAGATATGAACTGCCGTTGATGCTGTGAACTTCACGCTCGCATGGCACCAGTGAATCAAGCACGCTGCGGGCATCGGCCAGCAGATCGACATGATCGATATTCGATTTGATATCGCTAAGTGGCCGGCCGGCATCGGTGGCGACCAGCCGGTAGATCTGCTCCGCTTCGCGGGTGAATCGTTTGATGGTGAAGCTTGTATTAATAAAAATGGTGGCAACCTTGGTGTTGTCGAACAGATTTTTTATATCGTTCTCGGTTTGGCTGAGTTGCTCGATTTTAGACTGTAATTCGGCATTGACGCTGGTTAATTCCTCATTGACCGAGCTCAGCTCTTCTTTCGAAGTTTCCAGTTCCTCGTTGGTGGACTGAAGCTCCTCATTGGTCGATTGGAACTCTTCATTGGTGGATTGCAGCTCTTCATTGGAGGATTGCAGCTCCTCGTTGGTGGCTTGCATATTCTCCCTGGTAAAGAGCAGTTCGCGTTCCAGCTCCTCGACACGTCCCATCTCATGTTGCGGGGTGACGCTTTTGCCGCGCGCCGGACGGCTGACATCCTGAAAGCTCACCAGCAGCAATGGCGCCTGGCCATCTTGCATATGCAGCGGGCGCAGGCTGAAATTCACCTCAAGTGAAGCACCTTTACTCCTGATTGACACCTCCCGGTTTAAGGTTGACGTGCCTTTGCCGGCGCTGTTCAGGGCAGCACGTAATTCCAGTTGCAGACCATCACGCGCCATCTCGACGATGTTCAGCGTAGGATGGCCGGGGGCAGGGCGCAGGTAATTTCCGGTGTCACCATAGATGTAAAGAATATTGCCTTTCAGGTCGGTCAAAACCGAGTTGGGGGCGAAGGACTTGAGCAGCATCCGTTTGGTCAGCTCGGCGAAATCGGTTTGTTTGATGTGTTCGTTCATACTATCTGCTTCCTTTGTGTTGCCATCGGCGACCGATAACGATCCAAAGGAAAGTACGGTACGAATCGAAGCAAGGGTATTGGCGGCACGGTAAAGTTGCCACTTACGGTTGAGCGGGGTGAATAAGCCGGAATGTTTGCCGATGCTCTCCGAAGGTGACAGCAGCAGTACGCCTCCCGGTTTGAGGGCGTAGTGGAAAATCGGGATGAGACGATCCTGAAGTTCCGGCTTCAAATAAATCATCAGGTTACGGCAACTCAGCAGGTCCAGCCTGGTGAAGGGTGGATCTTTGACAACATCCTGAATGGCGAAGACGACGCTCTCGCGGATTCTTTTATTGATCCGGTAACCTTTCTCTTCCTTGCTGAAGAACTGCTGCAAGCGCTCCGGCGAAACAAGCTGTGCGATACTGGCTGGATAGATACCGGCTCTTGCTATAGCGATGGCATCTTCGTCGATGTCGGTACTGTATATCTGTATCCTCAATGCCAGATCGGCTTCATCGATGAGTTCATGCAGCAACATGGCAATCGAATAGGCTTCTTCACCGGAGGCACAGCCTGCGACCCAGACGCAAAACACATCATCAGGCGTTTTGCTGGCAAGTATTTGCGGCAGAATTTTCTGCTTCAGCTCGTCGAATGCCGCCGTATCTCGAAAGAAGCTGGTGACGTTAATCAGTAGCTCCTTTAACAATAGTTGCAGTTCAGCCGGGTGTGCTTTGAGATAACGCGCATAGGCTTCCAGATCTTCGCAGTTGTGCAGCGACATGCGTCGCGCCACACGGCGGTTGATGGTACTTTGCTTATACAGCGTGAAGTCGTATCCGGTGGCGGAACGTAATAACATCAATATCCGGCTCATGCTTTTTTCCCCGGCCGGGGCGGGCCGGGAATTTTTCCGTTGGGCGTCCGGCTTGCGTCCGATGCTCAGCAGTTGCGCCGGCATTTTATCCACCGGCAGGATATAGCTGGCGTAACCGGCCTGGATGGCACTGTCTGGCATGCCGTTGTATTTTGCGCTGTCTGGTTCCTGCACCAGCGTGCTGCCGCCCGCCTGTTGAATTGCCCCCAGCCCGAGCGTGCCATCGCTTCCGTTACCGGAAAGAATAATGCCGATGGCTTGTTCTGCCATCTCTTCGGCCAGTGATCGCATGAAAGTATCAATCACCATGCGATGGCCACGCGGCGCATCCGGCGTGCCCGGATACAGTATGCCGTTGGAAAGGGTCAGGTTGTGATTGGGGGTGATCGCATAAACGCAGTTGGGCGCGACAGTCATCTGATGCAGCACCTGAATCACGGGCATATTGGTCGTGCGTTGCAGGATTTCAGTGAGCATGCTGGCATGGTCGGGGTCGAGATGTGAGATCAGCACAAACGCCATGCCGCTGTCGGCGGGCATGTTAAGAAAAAACTGTTCGAATGCTTTCAGACCACCAGCTGAAGCACCCAGACCGACGATGGAAAAAGCAGCGTCTTGTGCAGGCGGTGATGTCGGGGTTATTTCAGTCCCGACCGGCTTGTTCGGCGTCTTGGTTTTTTGGCTCACTTGCTCACCGTGGAATATCTTTTTAAGCCGCGCTGGCAAATACATAACTGTGAAGACAAACACATTTCATGACTGCGCAAAGCTACGGCATCTGATGCTATGCTAATGAGCTTGATATGCCAAACACCTGCAAATCACACCTGCAAATCATTCAGCTCTGTGTTTCAGGAAAGCTCTGAAGTGTGTCATCTGAAGTTGTCATCATCTTCTGGTAGATGGATTTGTCGGCTTCGTAGCAGCCACAGGAGGCCGCTTCCAGCCCGAGGTGATCCAGAACCGTAATTGCCCCGCGTTTATAACTGATCAGTTTACGATGTTGCAGATCGCTCGCGGCTTTGGTGATACCGACGCGGCGCACACCGAGCATGCTGGCGAGGAGTTCATGCGTGATATGAAATTCATTGGAATGAGCCCGGTCCAGCGTCATCAGCAACCAGCGCGCAAGACGAGCTTCCACCACATGGAAACGGATGCAGGCAGCGGTCTGTTCAAGTTGCCCCATGACGGCATAGAGGTAACGATCCAGATCATGTTTCAGCACTGAACTCTGCTCCAGTTCGTGGCGGAAGCGCTCAGCGCTCATACGCAGCGCCGTGCCCGGCCCTTGTACCAGAGCGCGCAGCGGTGAGTGATTGATGCCGAGTATCAGGGATATGCCGAGCATACCTTCATCACCGATCATGCCCACACCGAGACTGTCATGCTCATCAATGGCCGTGGTCTGGGAGATATAGCTTTTTATTGGAAAATAAACGTAGTGAATACAATCTTTAGCTTCGCTGAGGATTTTGCCAAATTCGAGATTGACCTCTTCGCAGCCAGAGATAAATCGCTGATAGTCCTTGTCAGGCAAGCTTGCTAGCAATCGATTTGCTGGGTCAGATGTTTTATGCGGCATCAGGAGACTCCAAAATATAATATCAAGTCATATTTAAAAAGGTGGCAATTCAAACTCCCATGCGGCAAAAATTCCGTTGAATTACTAAGCTTTCGGTTGATCTTTGCGTAATTTGGAGATTGTTCAGAGCTTTGTCTGGGCGGTAGCGCACACAGCAGTGCTGTGCGCGATTCATGGCTCGAAGCAGAGCAAGCAAATGTACGGCACCGCACAGACGATGCTGACTGTTTTTATGCAGCATCCTTGCCGGAGTGATACGCAGGCCGGGTATCATTTATTGAAAATTTCAGGCGGCCGGTTACTTCCAGTCTGTCTGGAGGAAGCGAAGGTCAAATCAGGAGCAGGCAAATGGATATACGTGGAAACAGGTTGGCTGGTGTAGTGCTTATTGTGGCCGGAACCGTGGGCTTACTCTATGGCGGCTTCAGTTATGTGCAGGATACCCATAAGGCCACGCTCGGATCGGTCGAGTTGTCGGTTAATGAGAGACAGACGGTCAATATTCCGGTGTGGGCGGGTGTGGCGCTGCTCGTGGTCGGTGGAGTGCTTGTGCTTAGCGGTGGTCGAAAGTTGTAAGTTTCAGAAAAAGGGGAGGGGGGTACGATTCGCGCATGCCCCTCTTCAAATATCTCCTCAAAGCTTTCCTCAAAGGTCCTCGAAGATGGGCTAAACAGCGAAGGCTGCCGATGAAAAAAGCAGCGCTATAGCTGGCTGCACGGCAGGAAGACAATGTTTTAGTTGTTATTCACCCAGCAGTTCCGCAACGGGTAACAATTGTTGCACATGCTCGGAGACCACTTTTATCACAACGATAATCGGGATGCCGAGCAGCATTCCCCAAATTCCCCACAACCAGCCCCAAAACAGTAAGGAAATAAATACCGCCGCCGCATTCATTCTGGCAATACGCCCGGTGGCCAGGTGGTGACGAATACACCTACGACTGTTGCGATAACTAATGATGCCCCTGCGACTGATAGTGCTATCGAGGCCGAATCAAATTGCAGAAATGAGGCCATTCCAATTGTTATCGCTGTTACAACCGGACCAATATAGGGAATCACATGCATCAAACCGGCAGCCACAGCCCAGGCTCCGGCGTTGTCCAGACCGATGATATGTAATACCAGCCAGGTGAGTAAGCCTAAAAGGATATTGGTCATCACCATCGTGAACATGTATTTCTGGATGGAGTTGTTAATGCCATCCAGGATATTGACGGTAATTTTTTTCCGCGAAAATGAGGGCCCCATCAAACGGACCAGTTTACGCTTGAAGGTGTCACCCCCGACCAAAATGAAAAACACCAGAAAGATCACCGCTGTCACCTGACCGATGGCACCCATAGCCCCCAAAGAGCTGTCCCACATAAAATCACCCAGCTTGAAGTCGGGTGCGTCAATCATCACATGCGTTGCACTCTGTTTACGGCCCGTGTTTTTATTGTCGACTTGCTGGGTCGCATTAACCATGGTGCCAACAGCCGACTGCACTTTTTGCAAATTTCCGCTGCGATCATCATGCATGTGAATCAGTTGAGTTGACAATTTATTCGCCGCTACCGGCAATTGCGTCACAATAGTCTGCATCTGACCGCGTAAGGCGTAAGCGCTCAGGGTCAGCGCGGAGACTACGGCGAGCATCACAATGAAAGTCGCCAACACACGCGGAAATCTGATTTTTTCCAGATAACAAACCAGCGGATTCAAGGTGTACGCAAGGAAAATCCCCAGCAACAGAGGAACTAAAAGTGTTTTCATCCACTCCAGTGCAAACACGAAAGCGATGCTCGCCAACAGTCCCAGAGCCAGTCCACGTGCATCAACAGGCATATGTACGACAAAGGTTTTTACAACGTTCGCGTCCGCACCCTCTTCCCCTTGTCGCGCGGGAAGCGGAGTTTCAGCCATCGCTGATGAGGGGATGATTCAGGGCTTTGGAAGCAATCAATATCGCCTGATCTGACCGTCATTGATACGGACCCGGTCACCGACGCGCAGATCGTTCAGGCTGTTCACATTGATTGTTTGATGGCCGCCCTTATTCAGCCGCACACGGATGTTATAGGAATCGTTTTGTTGTTGATTACGCTTATCAACTTCGTGACCCACGACAGCGCCACCCACCACACCGGCAACAGTCGCAACATCTTTGCCTGTACCACCGCCGACCTGATGACCCAGAACGCCACCGACCACGCCGCCAATAATCGTGCCGACGCCGATACCACTGCCGCCGATACCACCGTTGCCGCCATTCACCGAATCGATTCTATCAACCACGCCATAGCGGGTAGCTGCGTGGGTGTTTGACGATGATGCGGCGGATGCTGGCTGATGAGCGGTATTGGCACAGCCGCCCAGCATGCTTACCGCCGCGATAGACATGATTATAATGATATAACCTGTTTTCATAATACCTCCTGCTTCAATGATAAATGACAGTAACAATTCAGATAGACAATTATTTACTACGCAGCGTTTGCAGTAACTGCCATGAAACCCAGCCGCGTCCGATCCAGCTTGCCATATGTCCCGGTCGTATGGCCACCAGTAACACGGCAGCACCGACGATGCCTGCCGGGTGCCGTTGCAAGTAGCGCAGGGCGGTAACACCCTGATCCGCCAGCGACAATGGCATCCGCCATGGTTCAATCATATGCGCCAGCGTGCCGCGTTGTGACGCTGCCTGCGCAACGATGGCTTCACGCTGCATAGCGATACGAAGCAGGGTTCTGCTCATAGACGGGACTCAAGCTGCTGCCGGTCTTTGTGTAATTCCGACAGACTGGCGGCAAACAATCGGGGCTTGCTGCGCACTTTATGCAGGGCGAATCCGGCAACGGCTAATCCTGCCAGCAGAAAACTGCCCGCCAGCATAGCCAGCACGAATATCCGCTGCGTGTCCCAATAGACAACCACCAGCAGCAATGCGGCAAGTACCACGCCAACGCCAACAAAGAACAGAGCCGACAGTGCCAATATCAGCTGCAAGATCGCATGTTCCCGTTCTTCTTCAATATCCAGAGATAAGAGCGTTAGGCGTGTATGCAGCATAGCTGCCAGCGTTGCCGAGAGGCATGACAGCGATTCGAACAAGCCTTTGCCGCTATTGTTTGCCTGATTCGTCATGTTGAAATACGACTAGCGACGAGCGCTAAGCAAGCCAACCAACAGGCCGAGCCCCACACCGACACCCACGGCTGCCCACGGATTTTCGTGCACATACAAGTCAGTGGTTTTGACCGCTTCTTTTGCGCTTCCAAACAGAGCTTCCTGTTCGGCCGCAATTCTGGCTTTTGCGGTTTCAAGAGACGCTTCAGCCTTGGCGCGCAGAGCTGTTAATTCATGGCCACCCTGGTTCGTGGTCGCTTTCAACAAGGCCTCGGCATCAGCCACTACCGTTTTAAAATCGGCGATCAATTGTTCTTTGCTCGCATCAACAGATACTTGGTTCATAAATTACTCCATTATTCATTTTAACCCGTCTTTGGAATAAAGCGGTTATGGGTGTTAGCCAGCTCATGAATTCAGACTTCAGACTAGCCGTGAATGATTACGCACGTCTGTTTGTTAGCGCACATTGCATCACTACTGCCACGTCAGGCCCCATAGCAGAATGCCTTCCGCAGTTTTGTTGAAGCTGTTTAGGCAGAGAAGGCTGCCGTATCCCAGCTGATGTTATCGCCTGCCGCCACTGCAGCTGCAAGCAGGTCAAGCAGTGGTGCGGCTCGATGCGCCATGCTTACTGTTGGCTCATCAGGATCGTGACGCTCAAGCGCTGATGAACCTTTTTCAGCCGCAACAGCCGCCTTCAATCGACTAAGCGCCACCGGCACATCTTCTGCCCGTATCGCTCCGGGTACGTTGGTGCTGTGTCCCATCATTTTTATCATGCCAGGCGCCATATCCTTAAGCATGGTGATACCGGCATGAGAATCTGTTTTAAATGTTATCGGCATATTGGTTCCCTGAGTTGGTTTCCTTGAATTCATCGTTGTATGCGTTTTTGTCGTTATTCCAGTGAGGGCTAGTCCGAGAACAGGAATCGTCGTACTGGACAGGACTGTTCACTTGAATTTCGCATGAGCTTCAGCGATACCGGTTTTAAGATCGTTCCAAAGTTCATCGGCAGTTTCCTTTACCGACTCCCATGCATTACCGCTGGCATTTCCCAACTCGTTCATCTTCTCAGATGCCGCATGTCGTTTGCTTCGTAATGCCTGAAGGTCTTTTTCATACTTGATTCTGATGTCAGCCCCGACATTGGCCAGCCTGGCTTCATACAGATTGATTTCGGCGTCCAATTCGTTCAGTTGTGCCGCCATTTTCTGCTTATAAGCTTCCCGCATTTTCATGTTTCACTCCATCATTGATTATGAGTTATCGATTGAACTTGCCTTATTTATTCACGATCACTCACAATTGTCTGTTCGCTTGCGCACAGATGTCCTTAGCAGTTTTTAAGGACATGGCCGGATCACCCTCAGACACCGATTGGCGTCATAATACAGCGTTAAAGAAGATGGAAGGTCGTTACCGGCTCAGGCAACCAGCCACTCGGCCAGCGATGCGTGGGCATTGCCGCCGCTGATATCCGGTGTGATGCGCAGCTCCAGCGAAGTGACATCGTGCAGATCGACGTGAAGGTCTTCGATTTCGATCGTTGAATTGGGCAAGCTGAAATTGTATTGCTGGCGGGCAATATCGTGGCAGTGGCCATCGGCGCACCAGCGGAGCAGGAACTGCTGTGTACGCTGCTGCTGATCTTCTTGAAAGATCAGCCGAATGTGCGTCAATCGCTGCGGTGCGTCGAATATCAATCGCAGCGTCTGCTCTCCGGCCTCCGCTGCGCGCCAGCCGCCGCCGCCGGGTGTCAGCACCGCTTCGAAGGGGTGCACTTCGTCCTCGGATGTCAGCTCGATCTGCGCAATCGCACGCAGATCGAACCAGTTCTTTCTCTCTTGACTCTCTTTTGGCGTCTCCTGCCCAATCATGCGTTTGCGCATCTGTATCTCCTGTTTCTGTCGTCTTGATATCAAGAGCTGAGTGATTTGCTCTACTTTGTCACATTCCTGTCTGTTTTGATCCCCTCACCCCAACCCTCTCCCTGAGGGCGAGGGAGTAAAATCACACTGGTTCCGCATGCCCATCAGCGTAATTCCACCTCGACCAGATGCTCGGTGCGGTCATCGTGCAAAGGGAGATACGCTTCGCCATCGCGGATGGCTTCAGGCAACAGGATGCCATCCACTGCTATGCGGCTGACGCGCTCCGATTTTGTACCGACCCGTTTGAAGCGGATGTGGTAGACCGTCTCACGAAAGCGGTAGTGAACCTTGTAGGAGTCCCAATCATCCGGGACGCAGGGGGCGATGCGCAGCTGATCGGCTTCGAGGTGCAGCCCCAGCAGCGTTTCGATGCTCAGGCGATACATCCAGCCCGCCGCTCCGGTGTACCATGTCCAGCCGCCTCGGCCTGTGTGCGGTGCTGCGCCGTAGATGTCGGCGCTCATGACGTAGGGTTCGACCTTGTAGCGTTCGATATCACCCGGCGCGCTGCCGCGATGAATCGGGTTGAGCATGGCGAACAGCTCCCACGCCCGTTGTTTGTCGCCCATCATGGCAAAGGCCATGGTCGCCCAGATGGCGGCATGGGTGTATTGGCCGCCGTTTTCACGCACACCGGGGAGGTAACCCTTGATGTAGCCGGGTTCGAGATCGGAGGTGTCAAACGGCGGGGTAAAGAGTTGAATCAGTTTGGTGTCGCGATGCACCAACTGTTGATCCACTGCCTGCATCGCTTGGCGGGCGCGCTGGCTGTCACCGCCGCCCGAGATTACCGCCCAGCTCTGGCTGATCGAATCGATCTTGCATTCGTCATTGCTTGCTGAGCCCAGCGGCGTACCGTCATCGAAATAGGCGCGTCGGTACCAGTCACCATCCCAGCCGTTGGCCTCGATGTTGCCCTGTAGTTGCACCGCCTGTTCGTTACAGAGTTGGGCAAGGACATCGTCGCCGCGTTGCGCTGCCAGACCAGAAAATAGTTGCAGATTTTCGAACAGGAACCACGCCAGCCAGACGCTCTCGCCCCGCCCCTCGTGGCCGACCAGATTCATGCCATCATTCCAGTCGCCGCATCCCATCAGCGGTAGTTGATGTTCACCGAAGCGCAGGCCGTGCCGGATGGCGCGCACGCAGTGTTCGTAGAGGCTGGCCGACTCATGGGAGCGTTCCGGCTGATCGTAGTATGCCTCCTCCTGCGCGCTCAGTTCGCGCCCCTCAAGGAAATGCACCGATTCGTCCAGCACCGCTCTATCACCGGTCGCCTGCACATAGCGGCAGGTGACATAGGGCAGCCACAGATAGTCATCGGAGAAGTGGGTGCGCACACCCTGACCGCCGGGGGGATGCCACCAATGCTGCACATCGCCCCGCGCAAATTGTCGCCCGGCGCAGCGGATCAGCTGTTCGCGGGTGAGCCACGGCGCGGCGTGCAGCAGCGCCATGCTGTCCTGCAACTGATCACGGTAACCGTAGGCCCCGCCGGACTGGTAGTAGCCGCTGCGTCCCCACATGCGGCAGGAGAGGGTCTGGTAGAGCAGCCAGCCGTTGCTCATTACATCCAGTGCGGCATCCGGTGTCTCGACATGCACCGCCCCTAGGGTGTGGTTCCAGTACTCCCACACCGATTCCAGCGCCTGCCGGGCGCCTGCCGGGCCACTAAAACGCTGCAACAGCTGTTGCACCTCGTTGTCGTTGCGGGCTGCGCCGAAGACAAAGACGATTTCGCGCTCCTCCCCCTCGGCCAGTTCCATCCGGCTCTGCATCGCTGCACAAGGGTCAAGCCCTGCCCCGACCCTGCCCGACAGCCGTTTGCGCTGTAGCGCCGCCGGTCTTGCCAATGAGCCGTTGCGACCAATGAACTCGGCCCGGTTGCCGCTGACGCTGCGTTCTGCTTCGCTGACCTGCAGAAAGACAATCCGATCGGCATATTCGCGGCTGTAGCTGTTGCGGGCCAACAGTGCGCCGCTGTGGCCATCGGTTTCGGTGACGATGTGCATCTGACTGGCGTGGCGCCACTCGCCGAGCACCAGCCCCCAATAGCCGGTCAGCGATAGTTGGCGTGTTTCCGCCGATTGATTGCGCAATTTGACCACCAGAAACTTCACCGGCGCATCCATCGCTACATAGGTATAGAGCTCCGAGGCGATACCGGCCTCAACATGTTCAAACACGCTGTAGCCGAAGCCGTGGCGACAGACATAACCTGTGCGACCACCGCTAGGCAGCGGCGTCGGCGACCAGAATTTTCCGCTCTCTTCATCGCGGATATAGAGCGCCTCGCCGCTGCTGTCGCTGAGCGCATCGTTGTGCCAAGGGGTGAGGCGGAACTCGTGTGCATTATCCACCCATGTGTAGCTGCTGCCGCTGTCGCTGACGAGGGTGCCGATGTGGGGGCTGGCGATCACATTGACCCACGGCGCAGGTGTCTGCTGACCCGGCTCCAGGGTGATGACATATTCGCGGCCATCGGGGGTGAATCCGCCCATTCCATTGCAGAAGATGCGTTCACACGCCGTTACCGGTTTCGCTGGTTCATAGGCGGCGTGCATCAGCGGTTGCAACGGCTGCGGCATTCGCTCTGCCGCCACGCGGCGCAGTACCTGCTCGGTCAGCGTTTCGGCGCTGTCGGACAGTTGCACCCGCGCCACCGCCTGAAAAAGAACCCGATCCTTCTCGGAGACCTCCTCGGCGCGCCGGACAAAGATGCCGCCGGGCTTATCGAGGATCTGCGCCTCGGAACCAGCGTGGATCATGCCGGTGATTCGGTCCTGTAGCTCGGCGCGGTAGCCGGAGAAATCATCGTTGAGGATCACCAGATCCACCTTCAACCCCTTCATACGCCAATAGGCATGGGCCTGTAATAGCTGCTTGATAAGCTCGATGCGGCTCATGTCGCTGATTCGCAGCAGTACAATGGGCAGGTCGCCCGATATGCCAAAACGCCACAGTCCGGACTGTCCCAGTTGATTGCGGGCAATGACGCTGGCGCTGGCGCGGCGCTGGGCGTTGGCATAAATCAGCGAGGAGGCCAGACGACCATAGATCTGCGCATCGGCTTCGCTGGCACCCAGATGGCGCAACACCTCCTGACTCTGGAACCAAGCCATCTCAAAGGCGCGATCCACAAAATGGCGATCACAATATTTATCAACCAGCGCCAGTGCCGCCTCGCGGCTGTCGGCAACGCCGGAGATCATCTGCACGGTGGCCGATTCGTCGGGTGCCAGAGTGATGGTACGACGAATCGCCACGATAGGGTCGAGCACCGAACCATCGCTGTTCGACAGTGTTGATGCCCCATCCATCATGAGCGGATTGGCCGCCGTTCGTCCCCGGCCAATGAAGCGGGCGCGATCGGTCTCGTAGGAGGGGTCGTTGGATGTGGCGCTGGGGGCAGCCAGCAGGTGAAACATCCATGGTGTCGCCTCCCCGGCAGTGCGCGGACGGCGGGTGCAGAGGATCGCCTGCCGCTCGGGCAGGATTTCGGTCTGCACAAACAGATTGCTGAAGCCGCGATGGGCAAGATCGGCGTTGAGCGGCGCCAGCACCACCTCGGCGTAACTGGTCACCTCGATGCGACGGCTGCGGGGGGAGAGGTTGGCCAGCTTCACCCGGCGAATTTCGACATCGTCTTCCGGTGAAACGCAGATCTCGGTATGGGTTTCAATCGCCTGATCGCGGCGGCGGTATTCGGCCCTCGCCTGTACGAAGATCGCCTCGTAGTGATCGGCTTTTACCCCGGTCGGCTGGTAAGCGGTAGACCAGTAGCGGCCACTGTCCCGATCACGCAGATAGATAAATGTGCCCCAGTTATCAGCGGTGGCATCTTCACGCCAACGGGTAACGGCCAGATCGCGCCACAGGCTGTAGCCGCCACCGGCATGGGTTGCCATCACATGGTAGCTGCCATTGGAGAGCAGGTGGACTTCGGGTATCGGTGTATTCGGATTGGTGAACACGCGCATGATGGCTCCTGCGTCCGCAGCTGGGGGACGTGCGGCAGCACTCACCTCTGCTGCATGCGGATGCAGGGTTGCGCCCATCTTCGGAATGCGTTCCTGCAGCAGCAGCTCGGTGGCACGGATCAGCGGATCGGACAGGAAACGGCGCTGCATCGGCTTATCGAGCAACAGGTGTGCAAAGGCCAGCAGGCTCATACCCTGGTGATGGGCCATAAAGGCGTGCACGATGGCATGATCCTTGCCACGTGGCAGACGCGACGGCGTGTAGTCAATCGCCTCGAAAAAACCACAAGCGCCCAGAAAACCCTTTTTGGCCAGCGTCTGCAAATTCAGGCACGCCTCCTTCGGCATCACCATCAGCGCCAGCGCACTGGCGTAGGGGGCGATGACCAGATCGTCGCCCAAGCCACGCTTCAGCCCCAGTCCCGGTACGCCGAATGCACGGTATTGATAGACCTGATGAATGTCAGTGGCGTTATAGCAGGACTCGGAGATGCCCCACGGTACCGCACGTTGGCGACCATATTCAATCTGACGCGCCACCACAGCTTTGCAGGTCTGCGCCAGCAGGGTGTTGTCGAAACTGGGCATAATCAGCTGCGGCATCAGATATTCGAACATCGAGCCGCTCCACGAGATCAGACTGACATGACCGGCATGGCTGGTGAGTAGTCTCCCCAGCGAGAACCAGTGTTTCTGTGGTGCCTGCCCCTGAGCAATGAGCAGGAAGCTCGCCAGTCGCGCTTCCGAGGCCAGCAGATCGTAGCAGGAGGGGTCGCGCTGGCGTTCGCCTACATCGAAGCCAATGGCCAGCAGACCGCGCGACTTGTCGTAGAGGAATTCGAAGTCCATCGCCGCCAGTCTGCGGCACCGTCTGACCAGATCGTCAATGACCCGTAGGCGCGCCGCCGCCCCTTTGCGTGCTACCCCAGCCGCAGAGTCGGCTGCGCCGTGATATCCAGCCAATTGTACCAGTGTCGGTATGGCGATTGAATGGCCGGGCTTGATGGCCAGCAGGCCAATCTCTTCGGAAAATTCATGGGCAAAGGCACGGCACTGCCGCTCGAAGGCCTTCGCCCAGTAAAGGAGCTCGCCTTCGATATGGGTATCTACCGGTAGCCATGCCAGCAGCTCAGCACTGATCTTCTCAATCTTATGGAGTAATGCGGCAGCCTCCGCGACGTTTTTCGGATTTGCCTTCAACAGCAGGTTGTCCAGTTGGCTGATTTTCTGCGCAAGCTCGGGGATGGGGGAGAAGGCGAGCTGCTCGGCAAGGACGAGCAGTGTGTCATGCATCCCGGCAAAGGTGTTCACTGAGAGCAGCGGCTGGTTTTTCAGCTCCAGCAGCCCGGCTTGCAGGGTGAGCAGGCAACCGGCCAGATTGCCGCTATCCACCGAAGAGACGTAGCGCGAACCCAGCGGTTGCAGGCTGCGGGTATCGTACCAGTTGAACAGATGGCCATGGTAACGCTCCAGCCGCTCCATCGTGGTCATCGTATGACCCACACGTTGCAGCAGCTCACCAACCCCGATATAGCCGAAATCACAGGCCGACAGATCGGCCAGCAACGCCATGCCGATATTGGTCGGAGAGGTGCGCGATGCAATGGCCCGCGCCGGATACTCCTGCACATTATCGGGTGGCAACCAGTTGTCATCCGGCCCGACAAAGTCGGCGAAATAGCGCCATGTGCGCCGTGCCGATGTGCGCAGGAAGATTCGCTGTGTTTCGCTCAGCTCCGGTGAGGGCGGGGAAATGGGGATACTGATCCACCAGGCGATCAGTGGTGAAGCCAGCCAGAGCAGCAACAGCGGTGCCTGAAAAAGCCAGTGCGCTGAATCCCACGCCGCACTATTTTGCCATAGCAGCAGGGCCAGCAGACATGCCACCAGCGGCGCAATCCACATCTCGCGCACAAATCCGGCCACGCTGCGGCGCGCATTGCGCCGGGCGTAGGATGGCAGTTGCCACAACAACAGTCCTCGTCGGGTGAACAGCATCCGCAGGCCGGAACAGTAGATGGCATGCAGGCAGATCAACGTATCGTAGGGCAGCAGGGTCAGGGTCAGAAAGGCGTGTTTAATCGGCAATGCCGCTGCTCGGCACGACATCATCAGGTGCAGAAACCAGTCACGATCCTGCGGCCTGCGAACAAGCGCGATCAGGCAGGAGAGCAGCGGCGGCAGGGTGAGTATCGCCACCACCAGCAGTGTCCATAATCCGGCGGGTGCAAGCCCCAACAGCCAGCCGCCAGTCAGCAGGGCAAGCAGTGCTGGTGAGACCAGGCTACGGCGCAGATTGTCAAAAATCTTCCAGACCGATAGCAGCGACAGCGGATTGTTTTGTCGGCCAGTCGGTGCGCCATGTGCAACAGAACCACCGGGAATGCGTGGTAGCAGCCAGCCAAGCAACTGCCAGTCGCCCCGGATCCAGCGATGGCGACGGCTGACCTCGATGGCATAGCTATCGGGGTGCTCCTCGATCAGATCGACATCGGTCACCAGCGCCGAGCGGGCATAACCGCTTTCAAGCAGATCGTGACTGAGAATCAGGTTATCCGGAAAACGGCCATCAATGGCCTGACGGAACGCATCTACATCATAGATACCCTTGCCGACAAATGAGCCTTCGCCAAACATATCCTGATAAACATCGGAAACTTCGCGTGAATAGGGATCGATGCCCGACTCGCCGGCAAACAGTTGGCTGAAGCGTGACTGGCTGGCGCTGGTCAGGCTGATCGATGTGCGTGGTTGCAGAATGGCATAACCTTCAACGATGCGCCCTTTGGCTGCATCGAACAGGGGACGATTCAGCGGATGCGCCATGTTGCCGATCAGATTGCGGGCGGCATCGCGGGGCAGTTGTGTATCGGTATCGAGGGTGATGACATACCTGATTGAGGGGAGGATCGATGGATCACCGACAATCTCCGCAAACGCCTCTTTGTCACCGCCCCTGAGCAGCGCATTAAATTGCTCCAGTTTGCCGCGCTTACGCTCATAACCCATCCACACCTGCTCAAAAGCATTCCATAGCCGGGGGCGGTGAAAGAGATAGAAAATCGAGGGGCGATCATCGGCGTAGCATCTATTCAGCGCCTCGACGGCGGTACGTGCGTACGCGATCAGCGCGGCATCAGCTGGCTGAGTACATTCCGGGGCATCACGAAAATCGGTGAGCAGGGCAAAGAAGAGGTTCGGATCGCGATTGCCCAGATAACGAATCTCCAGCGCTTCGAGCAGATCATCGACCTCTGCCGTTTTGCTCAGCAGCGTCGGTACAACCACCATGGTGCGGTGCGCCGATGGAATGCCCAGCGAGAAATCCATGCGCGGCAGCGAGCGTGGCGGCAGGGTCAGCGTCACCAGCATATTCACCATCGGCACCGCCAGCGCCGACATGCCGATGATAGCGGCAACAGCCATCAGGCCGTAGCGCCAGTCATACGGGCCGATGCCGCTGATGAAGCTGAGCACCAACCCGCTCGACAGCAGGGTGAGCAGCAGAACCGGAGCAATATAGAGAAACAGGCGGCAACGACGAACCATCCGTTTGCCGAGTAGTTTGCGCGTCAGGCGACTGTTCACTGCCTGCTCCAGCAGGGGTCGTCCACGATCAAGCAGGTAATAGCCGACGTGAGCGCGGCGGTCGTTGATGCCGTACGCCTCCGCCGACTGCTGCGCCAGCGCAATGGCCCGGCGCGCCACCTCCAGCTCACTGAGGGCGCTGCCCCGCGCTACCGCTTCGACAATGTGCCGGTAGCGATCACGGGTGGCAAAATCCTGATCGCTATGCATGCCTGCCGGATCGGTGCGCAGGGTCTGCTCCACGGGGCTGAGCGACTCGACATAGGCTTTCCAGTCCATGGCACCGATAAAGCGCAGGCTGCCAATGCTGTTGGCGATGGAGATCTGGTTGGCCGCTGCCATTCGCGCATCGGCGGATGAGAGCTGTGTAGCTGAAATTCCCTGCTCCAGCAGTTTCTGCTCGACCCAGGTCTGCACAAAAGCCATCACCGACCCTTGCGCCTGCAAGCGTTCATAAAACTCTTCAACAAACGGCGCGGTCAACGCCACATCCGCATTGGCGAATTCGGCCAGCAGCTGAATCAGCTGCTTCGGCTCCTTTTCAGATGCCGCCAGCATGCGATCAGCCCAGGTGATGGCGGTATCACGCTCCTCGCGGCGACGGGCGATACGCAGGCCGACGCGGCGCAGGTTTTCCAGCAGCGCCAGCTGCAACATGATCGGAAAGGCCCACAATTCGCCCAGATGTAAGGTTTCAACAGTTTGATAAGCATCAATCAGCTGGGTGGTGTTGTCGCTGTCAACACGGCCATCCATGTGCGAGACCAGCTCCAGCGCCAGATCATAGATACGTGGCAGCCCTGTGGATGGACCATGCGCCAGCCTCGGCAACTGCCGACTGTAGCCACGTGGCAGATGCCGCCGTGCCATACCGATCTGTTGCTCGATCAGATAGAAATTATCAAGCAGCCACGCCTCTGCCGGTACAATTTTCTGCCCCGCTATGGGCTCGGCTGTCACCACATGATAGGCCGCCAGCAGCACCTGCTCATTATCCGCAAGTCGTGGCAACAACCTGTCCGGCCCCGGATGGGGATCGATACTGTGCTGACCGGCCAGCGTTATCGCATGGCGCTTGAGTTGGTCGATGCTGAATAGTTCCGAGCGCAGTAATCCGGTATCCCGAATTTTACTCTGCGCATCTCGCGCCAGCGCCGAAATCAGGAGTTCTTTGATGATAATGATATCCTCCTATCGAATTACGACAGTTATCGCCGCACTGGTTTAACTTGCCTCGCTTTCACATGGGGCAGCCATTCGGATCTATTCACCCCTGTTCACATTCGTTCACATTCGAGTAAACATGAATCCATGTTATCCGGATGTTGCAATGCTTTTGGATGTCGATTGAGTTGTTTAACAGGGAAAATTAATGAGGCTTCAATCTGTATGTTTATCCGCCTCGTTGCTGATGGCTTTGCCACCCTGCTCAATATCCTGACCGGCCCCTGACATCGTATGGCAACCTGAAACTGCCACAGTCGCGGTCAGGGATAGCAATATAAACAGCATAGAAAATATTCTGAACATGGTCATTCTCCTGGTATGTAAATAATGAATAAGTGGCAGGGATGTATGCTTCCTGCGTATTCGGGGTTCATGCTGCACCGACAGGGCTGAATGTTCTGTACGGTAGCGTACAGTGAATGAATAAGGTGCGACGGGAGTTCGGTTATTGGAAGGATTCTTTTGTGCATCATCAGATTTAGCTGCTTACGCGCATGCCGGACCAGCCCCGAACATCCAGGGCTTCAATGATAAGGATATTCGCCGGAATCAGGGCGTGTGATCAGTCTGATTCCGACGAATTTTGCTATACAAGCTTATATTTCTCAGCTGTTGATAAGTGGCCGGTTATGATTTCAGTACTTACTCAATAAAATCTTTGCTCGCTTGTTTAACTTTCTTGGCGGCTTTTTTCTCTTTTGGTGTCATGACGGCTTTCTTTTTGTTTTCACGACTGCTTCGTTGTTCTTTGCTCATGATATAACTCCTGTTTTTCGGCTGTTTAGGGGACGGGTTGACTTACGTTTGCATCGTTCTCATGATTTTATGATGTCGCACTGATCATGCTTGAATCGCTTGATGCGTCTGCTTCTATTCTCGTGTTTGAGCGGAATGGTTGGCATGTTTAACCTGCATATCTGCTGCTGTATCAGCGGTGATGGATCATTCATATGAGATGTTACTTTTTCAGAGGGGACTAAGTGCCGACTGTGCGGAACCATTAGCCACTTGTGATACCAGATGCGTTCGAAACGCTTATGATTTACCTGTCATGACTTCTGGTATGGGTAGAAAAGAAGGTAACCACGTACAAGGTATGCTTTGTGTGGAGATATAGCCAGTGATTACAAGTGCTCCATCCATGGCTGGTTATGGAAAGATCGGATCATGGCGATTTTCCATTGGATTGGAATTCTATTCTCGGACAACCTCCTAGAAAATTACCCTGCTGATTTCGAGTATCGAACGAATCAAAACAGCGCAAATCAGAGCCACGGTCATCGACAGGCCAATCGAAAACAGGGCATCGCGGCGACCGATGGTTTTCAGCATCACCGCGAAGGTGGATACGCAAGGTACATAGAACATCAGAAAAATCAGGAAGGTACTGATTTGTACCCAGTCCAGAATGGCCCCGACATCGAACGTTTCCAGTGCCTGATAAATCATCAGCAAAGATAATTCCTTGCGCAGCACGCCGAACAGAATCGGAACGCCGAGAACCACCGGTAAACCCAGTGCCCAGACGGTGATTGGCGTCAGCGCCTGATTGATCCACACGTCTGCTCCCACGTGATGCAGCAGAGCCAGTATGATGCTGCCGCAGACCAGCAGCGGGGTAACTATGGTCAGGATGTCACGCGTGCGCTGCCAGGTGACATGTAAAACGGCTTTGAGTTTGGGTACGGCATAGGAGGGAATTTCCTGGATCAGACCGGGACTGATATCGGGATAACGTTTGACCAGTAATTTTCCCAATATGGCAATAATCAGAAGATTCAGCATGAAGATGCTGAAGATGCCAAAACCTCCGAGATATTTGCCGCCCAGAGCCAGCACGATGGCCGATCTGGCCGAACATGGCACAAAGGTGATCAGCAGCGAGGCGACGATACGGTCGCGACCCGAAACGACACGTCCGGCCGAGGCAATGGCAGGGACATTACAGCCCAGCCCGAGCAGGAATGGTACGGCGACTTTTCCGTGCAGGCCGAGCGCATGGAAAAATCTGTCGACGACAAAAGCGACGCGCTGCATGACGCCGGATTCTTCCAGCACCACGAGCATTAAGACCAGCGGCAGCATATAGGGGATGACAATGCCGATCAGGCCTACCAGACCATCCACCACCGCACGACCGATCACTTCCTGCGTGCCTTGCGGTGTCCATTGCGCCACAAATTCCGCCAGTTTGGCCGAGGTGACGGCATCGATGCTGGCGCTGACCTCAAATACCATGAACAGTACAAGTGAGAATAGGAACAGGCTGCCGAACAATCCCCATTGCCGATGCAGGAAAATGGCATCGAGTCGATCTTCCCAGGTGATGGTTTGCGAGCGATGCGCTAATTCCGCATTTCTCTCGAACAAGCGGGCAGCCCGATGATGATAATCAGCGGTAAGTTCTTCGCATAATGATCGTTGCAAAGTCTGCTCGGCATGTTGGCGAATGTGTTCGACTTCATCAGCGGTTTGCGGAAAGTGGCTGCGTAGTTCCGAACAAAAGTAGTGGTCTTCGAGTTTGAGCATGCGCACCAAAAATGGCAGAGGCACTCGAAAAGCATCACGAATCGCGGTTTGATCGATCAGCTGACGCATGCGGACAGACCATTGCCGCAGGTATTCTCCGGCAGGTTGCGGCAGGGGGCAAATACCCTTGCGGCCAGTCTCAACCGTAACCTTGAACAGGTCGGCTATGCCGATACCTTTAATCGCAATCATCGGTACAACCGGAATACCAAGTTCCTGAGCCAGTTTCGGGATATCGATTTTCACCCCCTTGCGCCTGGCTTCGTCCATCATATTTAGGCCGATAACAATAGGCAGACCCAGTTCAATCAATTCAAGTGTCAGGGCAAGATGCCGGTGCAGGGTACTGGCATCGATGATATGGATCAGCACATCCGGCCTCGAAAATGGCACGGGCGGATATTTGCTTTCATGCGCCGAGATGGTGGGCCGTGTATCGCCCCAAAGCAGATACTTCAGACCTTCAAGGTCATCACCGTGTAAATTTTGCAGTGTGTCGATGGCCGGAAGATCGACCAGTTCAGCTTCATCCAGGCCTGTTTGAATGGTGCAGCGCTGATATTGCTTGTCAGTTCCACGCAAGTGTCCCTGATCGATGCTGGTACTGGCAACAGCCTGGAAAAGAGTGCTTTTGCCACTGTTCGGTTGTCCGACCAGGGCAATACGCAATTTTTTATTGCCGCGAAAATGGGGCCCCGATAGTGGTTGGCTCTGTATCGACACATTGTCGCCAGAGGTTTCATGCTGAGTTTGTACCATGTGCCAAGCTTACGGAATTTGGCGATAGTGTCGAATTGATGTTTAGTGTAAAAAAGCAAATAAAATTGGGTTGAAATTTCACATTTTCTGGTTAGGTTTGCCGCCGGTAACTTTCCTCTGCCTTGTGGTGAGTTGTGAAAAGGATATGAAAATGACGAGTGTTGAAAATAAATCTCAGGCCGATTCGGAACAAAGCAGTGCCCGTTTGAAGATTGTGCTATTTGGTGATGCTATGCATTGCCCGAACTGTGATTCAGTTCGTCAATATCGCGCATCACGTTCGTCTTGGATGCGCCTTTTCCCCAGCTCGTATCTGCTGCAATGCAAAGACTGTACCGCCAGACGTCTGGTTCTGTTCGGACTGTAGTTGCGACGCTTCATTTTTTATGTAGCAACCCTTTTGCCCACAGGTCATTAAATTTATCTTTTGCTTTGACAAGATGCTGCCAACACCAGTCCTTATCTTTTGTGGTGGTGGCATTATTACAAAGATAAGGCTTTTTATAATATTTATCCCATGCCGCCGACTTGTTTTTGCGCTCTTGATACTGATTGATCTGAAGTTGCCGCTGCTTAACTTCTTCGACTTTGCGGGGTTCAACAGGTTTCTGTTTCGGTAATTCAACCTGCTGTTGCTTTTCGAGCATTTGTTTTTGCAATATGATTTGTTGTTGCCGTTGTTTCTCTGCATTCATGCGCTGTATCTCAGCATCAATGCGCAGTTGTTCCAGTGCTTTTTGCTGACTTGCTTCTTGCACCTTCTCTGTTTGAATTTGTACTTGTTTCATTTGATAGGCAGCAAAAGCAAACCATAAACCGGTTATTAGAACAGATGACAATATGATTCCTGCTGCGATTTTAATAATTAACTTCATGAAACTCCCTCAATGGCTCCACCCTAAAGTTGTAAAGACGTTATGGCATTATCAACATGGATGATAAGTCGAAATCTCATTGGAATTTACGGTATTTTTTCATCTGCGAGTTATCACTCACCAGCATGAAAACGTTTTCGGCAGATGTTGGCTGAGAGTGTTGAGGCTTTCAAGGGGAAGCCATGAAGTCTGGTTTCGCGGATTCGCTTCTCCTTTCACCTCGTGGTCATGTTGTGGGATGTTTGTATTTAGCCGGGAGCCTGTCGAATCGCTGTTTTGGAACGCTATTAATTTTTCCCCGACGATGTGCCATCCCACCTGTTTTCATATATACTCGGATAAGAACAGGTGACTGCCTGTTTTTTCGTGGAGGCTCAATCATGAAAGGAGTTATTACAAAAAAAGAGGTGCTCAAGAACCCGATTGTTATTATTGAAGGGTTTGGTCTGCGCGTATTTATCAGCGCTATTTTTGCCGAAAAAGATGCGACATTTCTTGATATTATTAATGAATGTTATGAGCTGGAAGCGCATAAGGATATGGCCAGCATGGATTTACGGGCCATTGTTAATCAGTTCATCGGTTATGAACTTAAAGCCCGGGAGCTCTACACCATTTTATCGGCAAAATTCAGTGAGCTGAAGGATGTCTCTGACTTTTTCCGCCATATCGCCCGGCATGAGGAGGGCCATGCCATCGTTCTGGCACGGGTACGACGGGAAATTGATCGCGGACATTACTGGAAAGAGTCAAAGCAAATACACACCTCTGAAATCGAACACTTCGATCGCTTCATCAAAGAGGCGGAAGCATCCATTCAATCCGGTGTCTCACTGGCCGAAGCCCTGGATCTGGTGGATAGCCTTGAAGGTTCTGAGATCAATATTGTTTTTGATAACCTGAATCATGCCGTGGATATGAAATCCCGGAAACGCTTCAAGAAATTTTTTGTTATGAGCAAAGAGCATATCGGTTTTTGCGAAAAGAAAACCGCAGAGTTCCGGGAAAAATACGTGCGATAGGGGTCAAGTTTGGCAATGCTATTTATGTGTTGTACTGCTTCCAGAAGAAGTCAAAGAGGGGCATTCAGACAGCCAAGCCGGATATGGATATCATCAGAGAACGGTTAAAAGCGGCGAAAGCGCATGCAGAAGGAGAAGGCAATGGTTAAGATCGAGAAATTGCGGCAATGTGTATGCTGATTGGGGTGCGCATGATGCTGAAGAAATGTTGGTCAAAGCTTGTCTTGTCTCCAAGGTCAGTGAGATCATCAAGCATCGTCACCTGACACAACAGGAAGCCTCAGAAATCTTTGCTATGCCTCAATCCAAAATATCCAACATGCTTCGCGGCAACTTTCGCTGCATCAGTGAAGCTAAAATGATCGAATGTCTCAACCTTCTTGATAGGGATTTCAGATTGTTGTGAAGAAAGCTTCCCGCTCTCATTCCATAGGGCATATCAGTGTTGTTTTTTGGTGACGATTGCCCCTTCTCAAAGCGCATGTGGGGTGCTTAACAACTTTTAAATCCGCGAATCAAGCCCCTCGGAGCTGCTTGGAGTCTAATCTGAATATTGGCTGGAGAGGGGCACAGCTTGCATTATTCACTTCCCTATTTAACATTGTGAGTAACATTAACTCAATGGAGTAATTATGACTATTGCAGGGTATCAGCGCAAAGAAGTTGAAACGTTACGACTCAGGCTTTCTGAGTCTCCAAGGTTTCTACAATTTATCGCAGGCCCACGACAAGTGGGTAAAACAACCATGGTTCGACAAGCTTTGTTACAATATAGCCCCACACAGTTCAGTTTTATACCTGTTGATCGACCGGATGATGCGTCTGCTTTAAGTATGCCTTTCTCTGCCAGCGAATCAGTTGATTTATCCTTTGGGCCACGAGATGCTCGATGGTGACCTGAAATCCTATGAAGCAGACATGCGACACCTGATCGATACTTACATCCAGGCTGATGAGCCGCGTAAGATTTCACCGTTTGATGATATGGGTCTCTTGGAGCTGATCGTAAAAACTGGGATTGCTGATGCCATCGCATTACGGCTTGGTCAGATGAGTGGTAATAACGATGCGGTTGCTGAAACGATCGAAAACAATATTCGCAGCAAAATCACCAAAGAGCACCTCAATAACCCGGCTTATTACGACAAGATGTCGGCACAACTTCAGGAGCTGATTGAGCTGCGCAAGGCCAAAGCGATTGAATATGAGGAGTACCTCAAGCGCATTGCAGAAGTGGTAAAGCAGGTCGATGGAGGCCATGGGCCTGATACGCCAGAGCCATTGAAAAAGAGTCGTGCACTACGAACGCTGTACGATAACCTCAAAGCGAATGTTTCAGTGGATGAGGTTGCCGAACCTTTAGCAGAAGGTGCTTACGCAATGGATCCTTTTTTGGAATTGGCACTGAAACTTGATGAAACGATTAAAATGGTGCGTCCGGATGGCTGGCGCGGGCATCAGCCCAGAGAGAACACGATCAGGGCGGCGCTGTTACCACTGTTAAATAACGATAAGGATGAGGTCGAGCGCATGTTTGTCGTAATCAAGGCACAGAGCGAGTACTGATGCATTCACAAATCAAACTGGGTGATATTGAAGTGGATGTGGTGTTCAAGGACATTAAGAACGTTCACCTTAGTGTCTATCCACTAAACGGGCATGTGAGGATATCTGCACCGGAGCGCATGAATATAGATAACATTCGTGTTTTCGCTCTAGATAAAATGCCTTGGATCAGGTCACAGCAGAAGAAGTTGCGAGAACAGGCGCGTGAAACTCCGCGAGCCTATGTGGATGGCGAGAGCCATTATGTCTGGGGTCAGAGATATCTGCTTAAAATTGAAGAGGAGAATGCCTCCCCTCGTATTGCTATTCAGGCCGGAACGCTTTTTTTGCAGGTTAGGCCTGGTAGCGACTCTAATAAAAGACATGACCTTCTTGAACAGTGGTACAGAGAACACCTTAAGCAAGAAGCCTCATCTTTGATTGATAAATGGGAGCCGATATTAGGTGTAAAAGTAGATCGCGTATTTGTTCAGAGGATGAAAACCAAATGGGGAAGCTGTAGTCATAAGACTCACATCAGGCTTAACACGGAGCTGGTGAAAAAACCTCGTGAGTGTCTTGAGTACATTGTAGTACATGAAATGGTTCATTTGCTTGAGCCGACACACAAAGATCGCTTTATAAGTTTGATGAATTCATTCATTCATGCCGAACTGGCGAGACAGAAGAGATGAGCTGAACCGTCTTCCGGTTAGACATGAGAGTTGGACGAACCCGCTATCGCGGAGAAAAAGAATTCACGCACTCAAATATCCTCCCTCTCGCCAAATCATCTAAAATGTAACTCATCTCCCTAACTGGGAGAAAATTGCACATATGAGGTTACAACG
>Ga0210033_1000545_pt1 | contig 35471 bp, 32 predicted proteins | sample CryGeymeta201501_FD_185465 | JGI IMG/M metagenome (GOLD analysis project Ga0210033, IMG submission 185465) | Groundwater microbial communities from Crystal Geyser aquifers in Utah, USA - Crystal Geyser metaG 2015-01 (SPAdes) (version 2) | ecosystem: Environmental > Aquatic > Deep subsurface >... | reverse complement strand
TGGCAGCAGGTCGGCGGAGCCTTTGGCGACCTTGGCGACCTCACGCGAACGATCAGCTCCACATCGACATCGCGTTGCCGAGACGCTCGTCGTAGCGGTCATCGCCGCCTACGTTTCGATCGTGCGCCCGCGCGCCCGCGCGCTTGGGCGCTTCGGCGCCCGCGCGCCAATCACGCGATAGATGGACACATCTTCAGCGGCAGATTCGATTCGCGCCGACCCAGAGTTCGACGCTCGAGACGCCGCTTCTGTCCACGACGACGAAGGCGGCCCACACGTAGTCGAAGTTGCTGGGCATTACCAGGCCCTCGGCGTCGATGGCCAGCAAATCTACGAGGCGACCGCCAACGGTGGCGTCGTTCAACAGGGGCATGACGTCCATCATCCCAGCGCGTCGGGTCAGCTCGAGCTTGCCGCCCGGAGTATTCTCCATGCTGTAGAGCCACTGCGTGCCCGAATGCGCTGCGGCCGCGATCGGCGCGCCGACCTGGTAGGGCCCGCTCATGACTAGGCGCTCCATGCATGTGGGCGCTCCCAAGCCGACGGGAGTGCACTCGATGAACGAGAAGCTCGCGTCGTTGCGGGGCAGCACGAACATGTCTTGCGGACTCGCGCCGGTCGGGTCCACGCTCGCCACGGGATCGGCGCTCAGCGCCGGCGACACGGCGTGCCCCAGGGATGAGGCGTCGCCGCCCCAGATCTCCACCGTGTCGCCCCTCGTCGCTCGATAGGCCGCGAGCTTGGCGCCCGCTGCCACGGGTCCCGCGAGGTCGAGCAGGAAGTGCGAGGTGCCGGTCGTCCCGGCGGCGCTATCCACGAAGCCGCCGGAGCGCGTACCCACCTGGACGAAGCCCGAGGGGTCGGGACCCATGGACGCCAGGGAGACGCCCGAGATGCGCACGCTACCATAGTCAGCGTCGGTGCTGGCATCCCCGCACAGGGAGCCCAGCGTGCCGTCACTCCCGGTTTGCGCCCTCAGCTTCCACAAGCGGGCCATGCCCCCATTCGCGGTCACCATCGCGGTGTTGGGGGGGGCGGTCCCCGAACCCAGGTAGAGGGTCCGGGCGTCCACATGACCCGCCACGAGGTCGGCCGAGCCGCACGACTGCACCGGACCGAGGGGATGACCCGAGTGGCAACCACCCTCTGCTGTACTCGTGGCGCTCGCGTAGGCGACCTGGAGCGTCATGGCGTCTCGCCACAAGAAGGCCCAACTCTCGGGAGCCGCCGAAGGCGTGCCCGGCCCCGCCGGGACCGCCGTGATGTGCAGGTCCGCGGGGACGGACCCAGACGGAAGCGTGAGGACGCGGAAGGCCCGTACGTGGCCTCCGGAAGGGCAGGAGGGCACGCCACTGGCTGCGGCGCACGAGCCGTTCAGGATGCACCCACCGCCCGCCACGCACAGCTGGTCCGTCGCACAGGCGCAGGCCATCGGAGAGGATCCGTCGCCGCCCGTGTAGTCGCCCGAGTTGATCACCAAGGAGCAGCCGCTCAGAAGCAACGCTGCGGCGATTCCGGTTCGATGGATCGTGTTCATCAGAAGCTGCCTTGGGCCGCGAGGCCGGCTGTATCGGGTCCCGCGAAGGGCGCCACACGGAGTCGGGCCTGGCCCGGATCCTCTTCGTCGTCGGTGGCGGTCAGCAGGAACACCAGGCCCAGGCCGACGCCGACGACGGCGAGCCCCGTTCCGACGTCGCTCAGCAGCGCGTACGTGTCCATCTTGGTCGGGTTCGCGCCCGGCACGTCATCACAGCTCATCGTCTCCGCGCAGTCGAGTGTCGACACCCGGTTCCGCTCGCCCAACGCCATCACGCCGAAGCTCACGGCCATGGCCAAGCCCACGCCGCCGCCGATGAAGCTGGCGATGGCGGGCACGTTGGCGCCACCCTCGTGAGCTTGGGGGCGATCGATGTCCGAGCCGGCGCTCGTGTCATCGGACGTCGTGGTGTCGGACGTCGTGTCATCGGACGTCGTGGTGTCGGTGGTCGTGGTGTCGGTGGTCGTGGTGTCGGTGGTCGTGGTGTCGGACGTCGTGGTGTCGGACGTCGTGGTGTCGGACGTCGTGGTGTCGGTGGTCGTGGTGCCGGTCGCCGCCGCCGCCGCGCGCTCCGCTTCGAGGCGCTGCGTCAGGTTCTCTTGCCTGCGCTCGAGGGCGGCGCGGTTCGGGATCTCCTCCACCTCGTTCAGGTAGCGACCCAAGAACTCGACCGCGTGCTCCAGATCCCCCAGCTGCTGGTAGCAGAGGGAGATGTTGTAGAAGAGCTGCGTGCGCTGGCTCAGGTCGTAGGCGCGCTGGAATTCGCCCAAGGCGTGCTGGTAGTCGCCGGACTCGTAGTCCGAGGCGCCAGCCTGGAAGTGGATGCGCCCCGGGTCGTCCTGCGCCGACGCGACCGTCGGATATGTTCCCAAGCCCCAGGACGCGAGTAGCAGCGATGCTGACCAGAGAGGATTCATCAAGCGTGAGAACAAAAGTTCCGTCCTTCGTTCGAGCCCGAAGCATGCCATCAAGCGCTCCGCGACGCGAGTCCGTGCGTCGGGACTCAGCGCTTGCGTGTCAGCGGAAGTACGGCGTCGGAGAGCGTTGCTTGAATCTCGGCCGGTGGTCCCGTCAGCGGTAGCCAGATCGAGAGGCCCGCGCCGCCGTCGATTCCGTCGCCGAAGCTGAGGCGTCCGCCATGGTCGCCGACGATGCGCTCACAGATGGCGAGGCCGAGGCCGGTGCCGTGGGATTTGGTGGTGAAGTAGGGCTCGAACACCTTGAGGCGATCCTCCGCGGGGATGCCCGGACCGTTGTCGAGGACCTCGATCGAGACGCCGTGCTCGTCCGGCTTCGCCACCACGCGCACGCGTCCGCCGTGCTGTCCGTGACGCGCCGCCGCCGCGTCCGTGGCGTTCTGCACCAGGTTCATCAGCACCTGCGTGAGCTGCTCCGAGTCGCCGAGCAGCTCGAGGGGCTCGGTGGTCTCGGCCTCGACGGCGACGTCTCCGCCCGCGTGCAGGCCGACCACGTGCTCTACCAACGCGTTCACGTCCACGCGCTCGGCGCGCGGCCGCGGCATGCGCGCGAAGTCGCTGAACTCCGTCACGATGCGCTTCATGCGACCGACCTCCTCGAGGATGGCCAAGGTCGACTCCTCGAAGATCTCCTCGAAGTCGGGGTGCTGCTTCTTCCAGGTCTTGCGCATGGTCTCGATGGAGAGCTGGATCGGCGACAAGGGGTTCTTGATCTCGTGGGCGATGCGCCGCGCGATCTCGCGCCAGGCGGCGATGCGTTCGGCGCGCAGCATGCGCTCGCGCGTGGCGCGCAGCTCCTCCGTCATCTCGTTGAACTTCGCCAGCACGCGTCCCGCGTCGCCCTTGCCGTGGATGTCCACCGTGGACTCGAGGTCGCCCTCGATCACGCGCTGCACCGCGGCCTCGACCTCGCGCAGAGGTCGCGACACACGCAGGCCCGCGAGCAGCGCGAAGAGCAAGGCCAAGGCTCCCGCCGCGCCCAAGCCGAAGCCGAAGCCGCGCGTCAGGGTCGCGAGCTCCTGGCGTTCGCGCGCGTCATCGGCGACGGCGACGAGGCGCACGACCGTCTCGCCGCGGGCGTCGGCGAAGGCGTGCACCGGCCGAGTACCCCCGCCTCGTCGGGCGCCTTCGGGCAGCTCGCCGCCGCTCCCGGTCCACCACAACCCCAGCTCGTCACCCGGACCCGAGAGCCCCGTGAGGTAGTCGGCGTTCAGGAACCTCGCGCCCACCACCGCGACCTGGACGCCATCGCGCGCGGCGGTGCATCCCAGCGCGAGCTCGCTCTCGCCCGCGAAGCGACCGTCGGCGAGGACGCGTCGCGCGGGCACGAAGGCGGTGCCGTGGGCCTGACGCATCTCCGCGAGCAACACCCGGTCGACGGCGCCCGCGCGATCGGGGTTGTCTCCCGCGCCCAGGATCGTGCCGGCCTCGCGGCCCTCGCCCGCGCGCAACACCGTCAGTTTGTCGAAGCCCAGCGCGCGCATGGAGGTGGGCAGGAGGCTGACGAACTCCTGCTCGCGGTCCGGTGTGAAGCTGCCGGAGGCCAGGTCGACCAGCAGGCGATCGATCAACAGATCGTGCTCGCACATCCGACCCAGGGCTGCGCGATCGCGCGCGACGCGGGCGTCCACCCGTGCCTCGGCCGCCTCCGAGAGCTGAGCCAGCCTGCGCTCGAAGTCCGCCTGCGTCGTGGTGCGCAGGCGCTGACCCGCCCACAGGCCAAAGGCGCCGAGAGGCAACAGCGCGGCCGCCGCGAAGACCAGCAACAGACGCGCCCGTAGCCCTCTCATGGCGCGCTCCCGTGGCCGGACGCGTTGGGGCGGCGCAGGTAGAGATCCGCCAGGTGCAAGAGCCCGTCGAAGGCATGCGCTTCGACCCCGCCCAGGTCGCGCGGGTGGGTGAGGACGTCGCTGCGTCGGCCCAACACCAACGCGTCGAGACGCGCGGCCGCCTCCCGAGCCGGTTGGGGCACGATCAGGTTGGGCAGTCGCGCCAGGGCGCGGGCCTGTCCTGCCTGGCCCGTGGCCGCGAAGGCGGCACCGAGGATGCCGCTGGGGTTGAGGAGCGGCGGCACGATGGTCTCCAGGCGAAGATCATAGCGCCCGCCCGCGAGAGCCTGGTCGTAGGCCTCGGCGTCGGCCGTGCGCACCTCCACCAGCACGCCGGCGTCGTCGAGCATGGCCGCGAGGGCCTGGGCCAGAGCCGCCTCCAGCGGATGGCCGGCGCGCGCGAGGAGCGAGAGTCTCTGCGGCAGCTCGCCACCGCCTTCGGGGATGGCCGGCGCCGGGATCGCATAGGAGACGGTGTCGGTCGCCTCCAGGCCGAGGCGTCGCAGCCGGCGGCGATCGACCAGGCTGGCCACCTTTCCCCAGGCGTCGTCGCGCGCCAGTGGCCCGGCCGCGCGATTGCGGATCAACAGCACGGGCGACGAGCGACCCAAGGCGCTGCGCGTGCGCTGCGCGAGCCCGTAGAGTTCGCTGCCCACCCAGGAGGCGTCGAGGCGGCCCAGGGCGAGATCGCGTGCCTCGGTGTTTCGCGGCGTGGGCGCGACTAGGTGAAGCTGGCGCAGATAGGGCTCGCCGCGCAGCGCGGCCGGGAAGGCGCCGAGGGCGAGCTCGCCGTCGCGCATGCGCGGTCGATAGGGGCCGGTGCCGAGCAGTCCGCGTCGTCCGACCGTGACCGCCAGCGGTCGACAGGCGAGCAGGTGCACCAGATCGGCGTCCGGGTCGCGCAGCCGGATGGCCAGGGTGTGCTCGTCGGGCGTGTCGATGGCCAGGCCTGCGTCCCGTCGCGCGATGGGGGCGAGGAGCCAGGCGGAGCGTGGATTGCCGAGCGCGCGGTTCAGCGAGGCGACCACATCCGTGGCGCGCAGCCGCTCACCGTCCTGGCGCAGCACGTCCTCGCGCAACGGGATGCGAAAGAGCTCGCCCTCGCGAACGGGCATGCCCGCGGCCAGCATCGGCGTGACGTGGCCGCGCGCGTCCGAGGCGTAGAGCGTGTCGAAGACGGCGTCGACCACGGAGGCTTCGAGCGGCGTCGTGACCTGCCGTGGATCGGGATGCTCGGGCGTGGCCTGGGCGGGCAAGGAGAGCGACCCACCGAAGGCGGGAGGAAGCGCGCCCCACGCCGGCGTCGTCAGCGCGAAGGCGAGGATCGACGTCACGGCGGCGCCCACGGCGGCCCTGCGCGCGCTCATGGCAGCACCCAGAGGCGCGCCGAGCTGTCGTCCTCGAACTCCTCGATCGCGAACAGCTCGTCGTCGCCATCTCCGTCGAGGTCGCCCGAGCCAGCGACCAGGACGCGTCCCGTGAGCGGCGCCGAGCGGTAGAGGCGCGTGAGGCGTCCGTCGCGCAAGCGCAGGCGGAAGAGCAGCAGGCGTTCGTCACCGTCGGGACCCACGTCCTCGCTCGTGAGCAGCTCTGGCTCATGGTCCCCTTCGAGATCCCCAAGTGCCAGGGCGGCGCCCACGCCGAGCAGACTCGCAGCGCGGTCGCCCACGCTCACCGAGAGTCGACCGCTCGGACTCACCACCGCCTCGACCTCGGTCGGCGCTCCGTCGTCGCGGGGGAAGCTGCGTGCCCTGCGGCTGTAGAAGGAGGAGCTCGCGGCGCGAGGCTGTGCCCGACCCGGCAGCGGGAGCAGCTCGGAGGCGAAGTAGTCGCGGCCCTCGACGCGCACGCCGCACACGTCTCCGAGCGGGTAGCTGTGGGGGCCACAAGGCGGAGGCTCCTCGCGCAGCGCGATCGCCCCATCGTGCAAGCTCAGCTCGAACTCCGTCGCTCGCTCGCTGATGCGGACGCGCGCCACGCGTTCGCGCACCCGCGCCGTCGCGAACACGCGTCGGCCGAAGAGCGGAGCCGTGACGACGGGCAACGCCAGGCTCGCGACCTCTTCCAGGCTCGCTCCGTGTAGAGGAACGCGCACGACACCCACGGCGCCCGCGCGCACGAGCAGGACCTCGTCGCGTCCGTCGGCGTCGAGGTCTCCGCCTTCGGCTGCCAGGTAGTCGTGTCCCGAGAGCGTGAAGCTGCGCGCGTGGATCTGCGCGTGGCGTAGCGGTCGCGGCGCGGGCGCGTCCGTGACCCCGGCGTCCGTCTGCGCGTTCACGTTGGCCACTCGGGCCGAGAGCAGGCCCAGAGCGAGCACGCAGGTCAGCGCCAGGAGGACGCTCCTCGCCCTCCGCGTCATGGCGAGGCGCCCTGCCTGGCCGCGCCTGCTTCGGGCGCGTCGGTCTCCCCGAGTTGCTCCATCAGGAACGCGTTGGGGTCGGTGTCATCGGGCGGAGAGGCGACCTCGGTGGGCACCGTGCCCTCGAGGAAGACCTCGTCCATGGCGTTGGTCTGTCCGTCCCAGGCGAGCTGCCCTGACGCGGGATCGATGCGCGCGTGGACCACGCCCGGCGGTTCGGGGAAGTCGACGTGTGGCGCGCCCTCCGTCGCGGCGCGCATCAGCTCGATCCACACCGGCAGCGCCGTCGTGCCACCGCTCTCCCGTCGGCCCAGAGGTCGGTGATCGTCGTAGCCGACCCACACGCCCGCCACGAGCGTGGGGGTGAAGCCGACGAACCAGGCGTCGCGGGCCTCGTTGCTCGTGCCGGTCTTGCCCGCCGCCGGGCGCCCCAGCCTGCGCGCACGCCGCGCGGTGCCGTGGTCGACCACGCTCTCGAGCATGCTGGTGATGAGGTAGGCCTCGGCTGGAGAGAGCACGTCCCGAGGCGGCGCTCGCTCGGGCAGAGCCACGTCGTGTCCCGACCCGTCCTCGATGCGCGAGACGAGCAACGTGTCTTGATAGCGCCCACCGGCGGCGAAGGTCGCGTAGGCGTTGACCAGCTCGAGGGGCTTCACCTCGCTCGCGCCCAGCGCCAAGGAGAGCGAAGGATCGAGCGCGCTCTGGATCCCGAGCTCGCGGGCGAAGTTCACGACCGACTCCGGGCCCACCTCGTCCATCACGCGCACGGCGACCAGGTTGATCGAGCGCGCCAGCGCCTCGCGCAGGCGAATCTCACCCTCGAAGCGCCAGGTCTCGTAGTTGTCGGGCCGCCATTGGTCGTACACCGCGGGCGCGTCCACCACGATCGAGGCAGGCGTGAAGCGATGCGTGCGGATGCCCTGCCCGTAGACCAAGGGCTTGAACGTGCTGCCCGGCTGGCGCAGCGCGCGCGTCGCGCGGTCGAAGCCCGGCTCCGTCTGGTAGCCGCCGACCAACGCCAGGATCTCGCGGCTGCGCGGATCGATCAGGAGGACCGCGCCTTCGGGCCCGGCCTCGAGGCGAGCGTCCGCGGGTTCGTCGCCTTCGCCGAGCTCGAGGATCGAGACGTGCATGCGCGCGCCTTGCTCCGCGAAGGTGCTGGCCGTGTGGCTCTCGGGGTCGTAACGGCCCGCCGAGCGCAGGTCGACGCGCACCGGATGACCCCCGACCGAGAGCAGGAGCGCGGCGTCGGCGTCGTCCGCGCCCGTGACCTCGCCGACGTAGTTTCCGCCGACGCGTAGCTCGTCCACCGCGGGCAAGGGACGTGGGCGACGGCGGCCGGTTGGGCGGGCGAAGGGCGCTCGCAGGTGGTGGCGCTCGTCGACGCCCTCAAGGCCAGCGCGCAGGGCGCTGCGGGCCGCGCCCTCGAGCTGCGCGTCGATCGTCGTGTGCACGGTGTAGCCGCCGCGCCCATAGGCCTCGTCGCCCACGGCGTCGCGCAACGCCTGACGCGCGATCGCCAGCACCTCGGGCGCGATCTGGTCCGCGTCGGACGCCGGGGCCAGCGTGACCTCCGTGTCCCGCGCCGCCTGGATCTCTTCCAGGCTGAGATCGGGCCAGTACTCCGCGCGCTTGGATTCCAGCTGCGCGAGCACGAAGCGCTGCCTGCGCCGCGCCGCCTCGGGGTGACTTCGGGGCGAGAGCCGCGCCGGCGACTGGGGCACGCCCGCGATCAGGCTCGCCTCGGCCAGGGTGAGCCGATCCACGTCCTTGCCGAAGTAGTAGTGCGCCGCCTCCTGCACGCCGTAGCGACCGCGTCCGAAGTTGATGCTGTTCAGGTAGAGGTGGAGGATCTCGTCCTTGCTCAGCTGGTTCTCGAGTCGTCGCGCGAGGATCAACTCCCGCACCTTGCGCGAGAGCGTGCGCTCCGGGCTGAGCAGCAGCAGCTTCACCACCTGCTGGGTGATCGTGCTCGCGCCCTGGGCGCGCCGGCTCGTGAACACATCGAGCACGACGGCGCGTAGGATGCCCGGGTAGTCGAGGCCCGCGTGCCGGTAGAAGTCCGCGTCTTCGGCGGCCAGCACGGAGAGCACCATCACGCGCGGGATGCGCTCCATGGGCACGACCGTGCGCCGCTCGGTGAAGATCTCGCCCAGCAGCGCGCCGTGTCGATCCACCACGCGCGTCGTCTGCGGTGGATCGAAGTGGCGCAGGCCGTCGATGGAGGGAAGATCGCGTCCGTAGTACCAGAGCGCGCCCGCGACGGTGGCCATGCCCACGATGGCGCCGACCAGGCTGAGCATCACCAGACTGCGGAGCCAGCGCAGCGCCCAATGGCGCTTGGTGGGCGCCGGCGCCTTGCCGCGCGGGTTCGCGCTACGCCTCGGGGGAGGTCCGCCGCGCTCTGGCTTCTTGCTCGCTCGCTTCATCGTGCTCATGCCACACGGGCCCCCGACCCCAGAGCGTGGATCCGGTTGTCTGCAAGGCGATCGTGCGCCGGGAGCGGCCCGCTCCCTGCCCCGCCCGCTCTCGACAGGGGATGAGCCCTGTCTTCGAGCGTTCGGAACAGAGTTCGAACCACTCTCGACGCGAGCTCATCCCTGCAGAAAACCGGCCTCACGCTCTAGTCAACCTTTCGTCGGGTGGGCTGGATTCCCCGCGCTCTTCTCGGGCGCGCCGCCCAGGAGCGATTCTTCCACGATGCGGTCCGACTCGGTCACGGTCGCCATCAAGAGATGGGCCACCACGCGCGTGTACGCCTCGGGCGTGAGCTTGCCTTCGCGTCCACGCGTCGCCTCGAACAGGGTGACGGCGGCCGCGACCGACACGTTCAGGCTCTCGACGAAGCCCGCCATGGGCACGGCGTAGGTTCCGTCGGCGGCCTCGCGCAGCGCCGAGCTGACGCCCGCGTGCTCGTTGCCGAAGACCACCGCGACCTTCTCGTGCGCCGCCAGATCGTGCGGACCGAGCTCGCCCTCCATGGTCGCCACGAAGATCTCGTAGCCCTCGTCGTGCAAGGCGCGGGCGCAGCTCTCGCCGTCGTCGTGGCGGCGTAGCTCGAGCCAGCGATGGGCGCCCCGACTGACCGGCGCTACCAAGAAGTCCTCGCGCTCCGGGATCACCTCGACCCGCTGCACCCCGAAGGCCTCCGCGGAGCGCAGGATCGCCGACGTGTTGAACGGATCCGTCAGGTGCTCGAGCACAGGCACGACGTTGTAGTTGCGACGAGCCGCGACGCTTCGAATGCGCGCGAGTCGCTCCGCCGTCACAAACTGGGAGAGCAGCTCCACCACCTCGGCGGCGCGCACTCGAAGGCTCGGCGTCAGGCGTACGGCGAATACGTCGGGGTCGTTCTTGCGCATGCTTGCTTCAGCGATTCAGCTGGATTCGTCCGACTCTTTGAACCGGATGTCCGCGTGCACGAAGGAGTCGCTGATCTCCGTCGGGTCTTCCGGTCCCGGGCGCAGGATCTGCGAGACGTGCAGCTCCGACATGGTGCGTTCCCCGATCTGCTCGCCCAGATCGATCTCGATGCTGGGGTGCTCCGCCGTCGGGTTTTGCTCGAGCTGCGCCTGAGACAGCTTCGCGCTCGCGAGGGCCTCGAGCATCTCCTCCGCCGTGGCGTAGCGTTCGTCGGCGTCGTGCGCCATGGCCGTCATGATCACGGCCTCGAGCGCGGGCGGCAGCGTCGGGCGGATGCGCGAGGGGGGCACGGGCCGCTGCTGCAGGATCTTCAACAGCAGCGCGTTGTAGTTGTCGGCGTTGAACGGGAGCATGCCCGTGAGCGACTCGTACATCACCACGCCCGCGGCCCAGATGTCCACGCGGCGGTCCATCATGCGGTCGCCGCGCGCCTGCTCCGGCGCGAGGTAGTAGGGCGTTCCCACCACGGCGCCGGTGCGCGTCAACGACATGGTGTTGTCGTCCACGAGGTTCTTCGACACACCGAAGTCCAGCAGCTTGGCCATCAGCTCGCCGCGTTCCTCGGTGAGGAAGACGTTGTCGGGCTTGAGATCGCGGTGGATGATCCCGCACTCGTGCGCGGCGTGCAGCGCCGAGAGGATCTGCTCCATGATCTGGATCGCCAGCTCGGTGGGGATGGCGCCCGAGAGCTGGAGGCGATCGTGGAGTGTCTCGCCGCGCAAGAGCTCCATCACCAGGAAGGGCGCGCCGTCCTCGAGCGTGCCGACATCGAAGACCTGTACGATGTTGGGGTGACCGATGGAACCGGCGGCGCGGGCTTCACGCGCGAAGCGACGGGCCGCGGCGCTGCCGGAGCCGTGCCCCGCGAGCAGCACCTTGATGGCGACCGGCTTGCCGAGCTTCACGTGCTCGGCCTGGTACACGGCGCCCATGCCGCCTTTCCCGATCAGCTTCTCGATCCGGTACTTGCCCTCGATCAGGCGGTTCATGAAGCGCGCGACGGGGGGCGAGGTCTCCTCGTTGGGCGGGGGCGCGTCCGGCATCTCCGGGGCCTCACGCTGGAAGCCGATCATCGGTGGCGGGACGGACGCTCGCCGCGGCACCTTCGCCTCGATGGGCAGGTGCGTGACGGGGCATTGCGTTGCCGTCGCCTCGTGCGGCATGCCGCAATGTGTGCAGCGGATGAAGCGTTGCTGACTCAAACCGACTCCACGCTACGCGCAGACTGACCCGTCGACAACCACCTTGGATGGCGCTGCGGTCCATCGCGGCCCTTGCCAGGGAGCGCGCGCGGCGCATAGAAAGCCGAGTGGTTTCCGAGCATCGCCTGCGCGCCGATATCTGCCATGCGGCCCGCGTGCTCTACGAACGTGGGCACAACGCCCCCGCGGACGGAAACGTCTCCGCGCGCCTCGGTCGCCGCTACCTGCTCTGCACCCCCACGGGCGTGCACAAGGGCGAGCTCTCGAGCGACGCCATCGTGAAGCTGCGGCTCGCGGACGGCCTGTCGATCGACGAAAAGCGCCCCTCGAGCGAGATCAAGATGCACCTGGGCATCTACCGCGCGCGCGCGGACGTCGGCGCCATCGTGCACGCCCACTCTCCCCACGCCGTGGGCCTGACGGTGAGCGGCCAGTCCATGGCCGAGCCGGTCGTGCCCGAGGCCATCCTGGGCCTGGGCGGGATCCCCACCGTGCCCTACGCGAGCCCGACCACGGCGGACGTGGCGGCGGCCGTCCTGCCCTACGCCCTGCGCTTCAACGCCTTCATCCTCGAGCGTCACGGCACCGTCACCCTGGGCGACGACGTGGCCATGGCGCTCAGCCGCCTCGAAGTCGTCGAGCACACGGCGCACATCACGGCCGTCGCGCTCGCCACCGGCGGAGCGCCGCCCATCGACGCCACCGAGGCCGCCCATCTGCGCAAGATGGCGGAGGACGCGGGGCTCTCGCGTCCCCTCGACGGCGGCGCGCCCATCCGACTGAGCGCCGCGGAGGAGTCGCTGGCCGAAGCGCTCGCGGAGCGCGTCCTGGCGCGCCTGCTGGCACCCGGCCGAAGCTGAGCGTCCGGCGCGAAATAAACTGGCCTTCCTGCGCCGATCCATCCCCGCTCGCTGCGTTGCTCGTCGCTCACATACCCCGGTATGCTCGCTCCTCGCGCCTTGCGAGCGGGGCGCCTCGACGCAGGAAGGCGATCAGTTTATTTCCCGCCGGACGCTGACCCACGACCATTCTCGGTAGGGCCCCGACCGTTCGTCTTTGCCAGTACGCCCGCGCGACCACGACCATTTCGCCGCAGGGCCCCGACCGTTCGTCTTTGCCAGTACGCCCGCGCGACCACGGCAAGTGGGCCTAGGGCCCCCACGCGCAGCGTCGGCGGAAGGCCGAGCGGCAGCGGGAGAGGGGCCTCACGGCCACCCGCCGTGGGGAGAGGGGCTGGGGCCAGCCCCTCTCAGGGAACTAGTGCGCGGCGCCGAGCTCGACGCCGATGATCAGCGTGCCGCCGCTGTAGCCCTGACCGGCCACGAAGAAGGGATCGCCGGGGGCGGCCACCACGGTCAAGAGCGGCAGGTAGTCCTGGTGCCCCGGACGGTTGATGGACACGCGCACGCGGAAGCGTCCGTCGGGCATGACACGCTGCAGCTCCACCTGAAGTCGGCGGCCGTTGGGCAGATCGACGTTCACGGGCTGGCTCGTGTGCAGGTTGAGCTGCTGGCGCGAGAGCACGGCCATCGAGCGATAGGCGCTGAAGGGCGGGCGCGAGAGCGCGGACATGCTGCGCAGGCTGGGATCGACCGCGCCGGCTTCTTCCTTGGCCAGCACGACGGTCACGCGGGCGGGGATGCCGGGGCCCTGAGCCAACGCGAGGGTGGGCCAGGGGAGCGGCGCCGACGCCACGACGAGCGCGGCCACCAGAGCTAGATGCATGCGTCTCGTCAGATGGTTCATGGTCTTCATTCCTTCTCGTCCCCAGCAGACGGCCTTGGCCGACGGCTCAGAGACTTGGCTTCTCGTCTTCGATCCAGACTACCGCCAGGGGTTGCCCCGCTGAGCCTGGGACGGCGAAGACGGTCCCGGCATTCCCTCCGAAATCGACCTCGACCACTTCGCTGCCCTGGGTCGGCTCTTCGAGCACAGCCACAGGGTGGGGCGCTCCGCCATCTTGGGTGCCGTCGGCGACGACGGTGTGCCCGCTGCCTGCCGAGAACCCGTCGCGAGCGAAGAAGCCGAGCGCGGCGGCGGCGGCGATGGCCAGGACCACTCCGACGGCGGTGAAGGATCGTCCCTTTCCACCGGGGATGACCTGCATGTAGCCGCGTCCGAGGCGCTTGTCCTCGTCGATCTGCGCCCGCACGCGGGCGTAGAGGTCTTCCGTCGGCAGATCCGCGGACGCCTCCGCGGCCTGTGTGCGCAGCAGGTCTCCGAGCTGACCGAAGACGAGCAAAGTCGCCTGGTCCTCTTCCGAGGCCATCAGCTCCCGCTCCACGCGGGCGTACTCCGCCTCGGAGAGCTCCCCGTCGAGGTAGGCGTGCAGCTCCTCTTCGTGTTCGGCTGAAGTCATTCGGGGTCTCCGGATTCCACGTCGGTTGAGACGCTCTCCGCAGCCAAATATTCGCTCAAAGCGCCCTGCATCTTCTTTCGGGCGTGGAAGAGCCGACTCATGATCGTGCCCTTCGGCACGTCGAGGATCTTGGACATCGCCTCGTAGCTCAAGCCCTCCACCTCGCGCAGCAGGATCACGGCGCGGTGGTACTCGGGCAGGGTGTCCAGCGCGTCCTGGATGGCGCCCGCCAGCTCGCGCCGCAGCACGGTCTTGCCGGGGTCGCCGTCCAGGATGGCGGGGAGGATCGATCCGTCGCCGGCGATCGACTCCTCGTCGCGCGCCACGCCATCGTCATAATCCAATGATTTCACGCGCTTGTTGCGTCGCACGTGGTCGATGGAGAGGTTCACGACGATGCGGTAGAGCCAGGTGTAGAAGCTCGAACTGCCCTGGAAGTTGTGGATGTGCTTGTGCACCTTCACGAAGGCGTCCTGCACCACGTCGAGGGCGTCCTCCGGGTTCTTCACCACGCCCAGGGCGACGGCGTAGGCGCGTCGATGGTAGTGATCGAAGAGCTCGCGGAAGGCGACCTCGTCGCCCTCCTTCACGCGGGTGACGAGCGAGCCGTCACGGTCGCGCTCGACGCGCACCGCCTCCTTGGAGCGTCGCCTCGGGCCCGAGTCGCCCGCGGACTCGCTGCCCGGCAGCGCACCTGCGCTCGCAGGCGGCCTCCCGGCTTTCGGTTGACCGGCGGTGGAGGAGTCCTCGCCGGCCTCGTTCAGCGTGCCCGTCATCGCCCGGGTTGTAACATGCTCGTCCGGTCGGGCACAGCGCGGCCTCGACTCCCGCGGGGCGCGGTCACGTGTGCGTTTGGCGCTCGTCCGCCGCCTGCGCGTCGAGCTCGGGATCCGCCTGCGACCCCCCGCGATGCTCGAGCTGCAGGCCTCGCAGGAACTTGCGCAGGATCTGGTCCTTGCACTCGCGGTGATGCTTGTGCCCCGGCTTGCGGAAGAAGGCGCTCAGCTCGTGCTTGCTGATCTGGGCGCCGCCCTGCGCGAGGATGCGCAGGACCTCCTCCGCCTCGAGGTTGAGCGCGATCTTCAGCTTGCGGAAGATCGCGTTGTTGTCGAGGGAGGTCTCCGCCGCCGGCTGCTGACCTGGCTTGGGGCCGCGCTTTTCGACGATGAGCCCGTTCAGGAACGCCGCGAGCGTGGCGTCGTCGCACACCTGCTCGTCGGGGTCGTGCTCGCTCTTGAGCCAATCGCAGACCTGCGCGCGCGTGACCTCGCGTTCGGCCAACGCGATTACGGCGATCATCTTCGCGTCGTCGTAGTCGAAGACGTAGCGGAGTCGGCGCAATACATCGTTGTTGGTCATGCCCGCGTTGTGGCACGCGGCGCGGCCGAGCGACAGCCCTGGGACGTGGGCGATCTCCCATCGGTGCCCATGGTCGCTCGAGGCTGCCTTCGAACCCGCGCCGTTCTGCGTCGTTGGGGCCGGGATGGCGCGCTCGCGTTTCGGCGCGCTCCCGCTTGTCGTAGGATGCGCGCGTGTCCATGGCGTCCGATTTGAACCCCCCACAGCGCGAGGCCGTGCTGCATGGTGGCGGGCCGCTGGTGGTCTTCGCCGGCGCCGGCAGCGGCAAGACGCGTGTGATCACCCATCGCGTGGCCGACCTCGCGTTGCGCCGACACGTGGCCCCGTGGCGCATCCTGGCCGTGACCTTCACCAACAAGGCTGCGGGCGAGATGCGCGAGCGATTGGCGCGACTGGCGCCTGGTGTGGGCGAGCGCGCCTGGATTGGCACGTTTCACGCGGTTTGCGCGCGAATCCTGCGGATCCACGCCGAGCGCGTCGGGGTGCGCTCGAGCTTCACGATCTACGACGACCAGGATCAGCGCGCGATGATCAAGCGCGTCCTGCGCGAGCTGCGCCTGGACGAGAAGCAGCACCGACCGAAGGAGATCGCCCAGTTCCTCGGCGAGGCCAAACAGAAGATGCAGCGGGCGGAGGACCTGCCCTCGAGCGGCTACCGCGAGGGCATCCAGGTGCGCATCTTCGAGGCCTACGAGGCGGCCATGGCGCGCGCGGGCGCGCTCGACTTCGGGGATCTCATCTATCGCCTCGTGCTCGCGCTCGAGAAGGACGAGCGGCTCCGGGCGGAGCTCGCCGGGCGCTTCGAGCACCTGCTCGTCGACGAGTTCCAGGACACGAACCACGCGCAGCTGCGCCTGGTGCGCGCATTGGGCAGCGTGCATCGCAATATCTGTGTGGTCGGCGACGACGACCAGAGCATCTACCGTTGGCGCGGCGCCGATCGACGCAACATCCTCGACTTCCAGCGCGACTTCCCCGACGCGCACGTGGTCAAGCTGGAGCAGAACTACCGCTCCACGCAGCGCATCCTGCGCGCGGCTTACGCGGTGATTCACAACAACATCGACCGTGAGCCCAAGCAGCTCTGGACGGAGAACGACGAGGGCGCGCCGCCGCTCGTAGTGCAGGTGCGCGACGAGTGGGACGAGGCGCGCGTGTTGCTCGAGCTCGTGCAGCAGTCGCGCGAGGACGGCCTCGATCTCGAGCAGATCGTCGTCTTCTATCGCACGCACGCCCAATCACGCGTGTTCGAGGAGGCGCTCCGTGGCGCGGGCGTGGGCTATCGCATCATCGGCGGTCAGCGCTTCTACGATCGCGCCGAGGTGAAGGATCTGCTCGCCTACCTGCGCGTGCTCGACAACCCCAACGACGACATCAGCCTGCTGCGCGTGCTCAACGTGCCCGCGCGAGGCATCGGCAAGACGACGGAAGCCCGACTGCTCGAGGCCGCCAGCCGTCGCGGTATCTCGGTCTACGAAGCGCTGCGCGAGGTCGGGCCGGAGGACGGCGTGAAGGGCAAGGCGCGCGAGCGTGTACGCGCCTTCGGCAAGCTGCTCGACGAACTCTCCGCGGCGCACGAGCAAGGCCTGGCCCTGGGCGAGCTGGGCACGCGGGTGCTCGAGCGCAGCGGCTACCGTCTCAGCCTCGAGCAGCAGGACAGCCCGGAGGCCGAGGCGAGGCTGGAGAACCTGCTCGAGCTCGTGGGCAGCATGCAGAGCTTCGAGCTGGCCAACGGCGCGCTGCCCCTCGACGCCGAGGACGAGGAGGCCGAAGACCTCGTCGGGCAGGAGCCCCTCGTCGACGCGACGGGCGAGGCCTCGCTCTCTGCCTATCTCGAGCGCGTCAGCCTCGAGACCCAGGCGGACGAGGCGCCCGAGGGAGAGCGCATCACGCTGATGACCATCCACGCGGCCAAGGGCCTCGAGTTCGACACCGTGCTGGTCACGGGCATGGAGGAGGAGCTCTTCCCCATGGCGCGGCCGGGCTTCGCGGATCCGAGCGAGATCGAGGAGGAGCGGCGCCTGGCCTATGTGGCCTTCACGCGCGCACGGCGCCGCCTGATCATCAGCCACGCTCGCGAGCGCCGGCTCTTCGGCCGTCACCGCTACAGCGTTCCGTCGCGCTTCCTCAGCGAGCTGCCGCCGGACGACGTCTCCTTCATCGGCTGGCAGCCGAGCGCTTCCGGCCTGGCACGACCGCGTCGTCGCGGCTTCGGCCACGACGATCCCTTCGGTCCAGACACGGACGACGATTCCTTCGCCGACGAGTTCGCCCGGGCGTCCGCGATGCCGTCCCCACCGCCGGGCTCGGCTCACGACGACGCGTGGCTCGATGCCAGCGACGGCTGCGACGTCGACGACGCGCCACGTCCGGGCATGCAGGTTCGTCATCGCAAGTTCGGCGTCGGCCAGGTGCGCGGCGTGGAGCCGGGATCACCCCCCAAGGTGCGCGTGCGCTTCCCGGGTCGGGGCGAGAAGGTGTTGCTGGCGACGTTCCTCGAGCCCGCCTGACCCTTGGGCCCAGCCGGGGCCGATGAGCGGCTTACCGTCTGGACCCACGGGCTGGCAGGTGCGGGGGCTATCTGCTCGTCATGCGTGCGTCTTCGTGGGGGCCGGCGACGTTCGTGTTGGCGACGGCGATGGGGCGTCCGCGGTCATCGACGGGGGTGCCTTCCTCCAGGACGAGGCGAACGTCACCGCGCATGAGGCGGAAGTCGGCTCGCCGGTTCCGGGCATAGGAGACCGCGTCGTCACCGGTCACCAGGGGCCGCTCCTCGCCGAACGAGACGACGTGAAGGCGATCCCGGTCGATGCCCATGTGCGCGAGGTAGTCCTTCACGGACTGGGCTCGCTGATCGCCGAGCGCGACGTTGTACTCGGCGGTCCCCCGCTGGTCGGAGTGGCCATCCACGTAGAGGTGGACATCGGGGTGCGCGCGGAGCCGGTCCGCGGCGTCAGCCAAGAGCGCCCGAGTCTCGGGCGAGAGTTGGTTGGAATCGAAGGAGAAGTGGATGCGCTGGAGGATGAGCAACGCCTCCCGGATCTGCCCAGTCGCGACCTCGGACGAAGGCGTGGTCTGCGCGGCCGAAGCCGCGGGCGTCGTGCGGGCGCTCTCCGTGGCGGCCCCCTGCCTGGCACCGCAACCTACGAGGATCACCGCGATGGCGGCGGACTTGATGACGAACAGGCTTCTCATGGCGATTGCTTCCTTTTGCGTCTTCTTGTGGACGCATATGCTCGCAGTGCATGTCTCGTGCCGTTCCATCCTCTGGCGATCACGCCGCGATTCGCATGAATTTAGCCCGTTGCAAAATGCCACAGACCGACTCAACGTTGCAGATTCCCGCGCGCACCAGCTCGGTCGGCGCGCGATGATCCGGTACCCATGAGGCTGACCTGGAAGCTCACGCTCGCGATCTGGTGCGTCATCGCGGCGGTGATGTCGGTCAACGCGTGGATGCGGGTTCAGCGCGAGAGCGAACTCTTCGAGTACGACATTCGACGTGACCATGTGGCGATCGGCCGTGCCCTTGCGGAAGCAGCCGGCAGGGTTTGGCAGACGAACGGGGAGGGCGACGCGTTCGAAATCGTCGAGGACGCCAACATCCGGGAGAGTCAGGTGCTCATCCGCTGGGTCTGGCTGGACGCACCGGACGGTGATCCACGGCGACCCGAGCTTCCTCGGGGCGAGCTGCGCCGGGCGGCTCCGGGCCAGGTGACCGTTGTGAAGCAGCGCCCGAGGGGCGAGCGGGTCGACGCGATATTCACCTGCGTACCGATTACGGGCCCGCGGCCTGCAGCGATCGAGCTACGCGAATCCCTGGCCGGCCAGCAAGACTATGTGCGCACGACGATCGTGCGGGCGAGTCTGTACGCGGGCGCACTCGTCATCCTGTGCGGAGCTACCGTCCTTGGCCTCGGTATCGTCTTGGTGGCGCTGCCCGCACGAAAGCTCGTGGAGCATGCTCGCCGCATCGGAGCGGGCGATCTGTCCGTCCGGCTGCGGCTACCCCAGCGCGATGAGATGGGTGCGTTGGCGATCGAGCTGAACCATGCGGCCGAGCGTCTCGGTGAAGCGAACGAGCGCGTGGAAACCGAAACCAAAGCGCGATTCGCGGCGCTCGAGCAGATGCAGCATGGGGAACGCCTCGCCAACGTCGGCAAGCTCGCGGCCGGAATCGCCCACGAGGTGGGTACGCCTCTCAACGTGGTCACGGGTCACGCGCAGCTCATCACCGAGGAGTATCCGGAGGACAGCTCGGCCTACCAGAACGCCTCCATCATCACGGGGCAGGCCCACCGCGTCACGGCCATCATGCGCCAACTGCTGGACTTCGCGCGCCGGCGCGAACCCGTACGGGCCAGCCAGGACATGGTGGCCCTGGCACGACAGTCGGCCTCCCTGGTGACATCGCTGGCGTTGAAGAAAGGCATTCAAATCGAGCTCGAGCTTCCGGAGGGTGAGATCCGGGCCTGGGCAGATACGGGGCAGATCCAGCAGGTGCTCACGAACTTGTTGGTCAACGGAATCCACGCGACTGCCGCCGGCGGCGTGTTGACGCTGGGCGTGGAGAGTCGCGAGGTGCAGCCCCCTGCGGATCGGGGGCGCCCGATTGCCAAATACGTCCGGCTGTACGTTCGCGACCGGGGCGCGGGGATCTCACCCGAAATCGTTCGCCGCATCTTCGAGCCGTTCTTCACGACCAAGGACGTCGGCGAGGGAACCGGGCTCGGCCTCGCGGTGGCGCATGGAATCGTGAAGGAGCACGACGGCTTCATCGACGTCGAGACCGAACTCGGCAAGGGCAGCTGTTTCTCCGTGTACCTTCCGCCGGAGAGCACGTCATGAGCGGTAGGGTTCTGATGGTCGACGACGACGCCACGATGTGCGCGATGCTTCGGACTCATCTCACCAAGAGGGGCTTCGAGGTGATGACGTACGGCACCGCCCAAGAGGCGTTCGACGCCCTCCGCACCTCGGACTTCGACGTCGTGGTGACCGACCTGAACATGCGCGGAATGAGCGGTCTCGAGCTGTGCGAGCGCATCGCCGCGGATCGTCCCGACATCCCGGTCGTCGTCGTCACCGCCTTCGGGAACCTGGACACGGCCATCGGAGCCATTCGTGCCGGCGCCTACGACTTCGTGCCCAAGCCGTTCGAGATCGAGGCCTTGGTCGTGACCCTGGAGCGGGCCATTCAGCACCGACGATTGCACGAGGAGGTCACGCGGCTTCGCAGGGTCGTGGCGGAGGCGCGGCGATTCGACGACATCCTTGGAGACAGTCCGGCCATGCGTCGGGTCTACGACCTGCTCGAGCGCATCAAGGACTCCGACGCCTCCGTGCTCATCACCGGCGCGAGCGGCACCGGCAAGGAGCTGGTGGCGAGGGCGCTTCACCGACGAAGCCAGCGACGGGCGGGCCCCTTCATGGCCATCAACTGTGCGGCCATGCCCGAGACCTTGCTCGAGAGCGAGCTCTTCGGCCACGCGCGTGGGGCCTTCACCGACGCGAAGGGGGCCCGTACAGGGCTGTTCGTACAGGCTGGGGGCGGGACTCTCTTTCTGGACGAGATCGGCGAGCTGTCGCTCGGACTGCAGCCGAAGCTCCTGCGGGCCCTGCAGGAGCGCAAGGTCCGCCCGCTGGGTGCCGAGGCCGAGGTTCCGTTCGATGCGCGTCTCGTGGTGGCTACCAATTGCGACCTCGAGAGCGCGGTGGCGCAGCAGCGCTTCCGCGAGGATCTGTACTACCGCATCAACGTCATCCACATCGATCTCCCACCGCTGCGCGCGCGCGGCAACGACGTCCTCCTGCTCGCACAGGACTTCCTCGGGCGATACGCCACGGTGGCCGGAAAGCAGATCGCGAGCATCTCGCCCGCCGCGGCCGAGAAGCTCCTCGGCTATGGCTGGCCCGGCAACGTTCGCGAGCTTCAGAACTGCATGGAGCGCGCCGTGGCCCTCGCTCAATATGGCGAGATCGTGGTGGAAGACCTGCCCGAGAAGATTCGGGACTACCGCCGGACGCACATCGTGATCGCCTCCGACGATCCGTCGGAGCTCGTGCCCATGGACATGGTCGAACACCGCTACATCGAGCGTGTTCTCGAGTCCGTCGGCGGCAACAAGACCGACGCCGCCAAAATTCTAGGATTCGACCGGACGACCCTCTACCGCAAGCTGGAGCGCTACGGTCTCGCACGGCCGCCGAAGCTCGAGTAGGGCCTCCTGCCGCCGCGCGTTGCAAAACGCCGCGGTCCTGAGCCGCTGTTCTCCCATGATCTCGCGGCGTTGCGCTGGCCCGAGCCTTGCACCGTAGCCGCTGGCGAGGTGAACATCATGCCGGCGAATCAATCGATGAGAGACCATGGCACGCCAATCTACGAGTTGAGCAGCGCGACGCGGAAGCCGAGGGTTCTGCTCGCCGAAGACGACGATCCCATGAGGCGCCTGTTGGCGAACGCGCTGCGTGGTGACGGCTTCGAGGTGATCGAGGCCTCCAGCGGCGCCGAGCTCGTCGAGAGGATCAGGACCCACCTCATCCATCCGAAGGACGGACGAACCGTCGACCTCATCATCTCGGACATCCGCATGCCCTGGGCGAGTGGCCTCACCGTTCTCGAGGGCCTGCGCCGCCACAACAGGGCGACCCCCGTCATCTTGATCACGGCGTTCGGCGACGAGGAGACTCATCTCGAGGCGAAGAGGCTTGGTGCAGCGGCGGTGTTCGACAAGCCCTTCGACGTGAACGATCTTCGAACCTCGGCGCTTCATTTCGCAGCCGTCAAGTGATGCCACGCGACCACCGAAGGTCTTCCTCACCCGCGGGCTCAGACGCGGTCGAGCGGCGAGCGCGCCCGCAGCGACCGACCGAGCGGCACCTCGTACCGCGACCGAGGGAGCGAGACCGTAAGCCGGCCATCGGCCCCGGCTGAGCCCGCTGGCTCGTACCGCGACCGAGGGAGCGAGGACGCAAGCCGGCCATCGGCCCCGGCTGAGCCCGCAGCCTCAATCCTTCTTGGCGGCGGGACAGGTCGCGCAAGCGGCCGCCTGCTCCGAGGACGCGCCGCTCGACGCGGCCTTCTTGCCGCTGCCGGAGTAGCCGTCCGCGTACCAGCCGCCACCCTTGAGGATGAAGCTCGCCGCGCCGATCATGCGGCGCGCCTTCATCTTGCCGCACTTGGGGCATTTCTTGATCGGGTCGTCGCTCATGCGCTGTTCGCGCTCGAAGTCATGACCGCAGGCGTCACAAGCGTATTCGTAGGTAGGCATAGTCCTCGGCTCGTCGGCACAAGATGGGTTCGCGCTTGCACGCCGTCAAGCGCCAGACCTTCTATCCGCTGTGTTCGGACTCACGCCCTCTTCGGAAATGTCCGGATTTGGGGATGCGGTGCGCCGGCCTTTGCAGGGGCGACGCGGTTCAGCGACCCATCTCGCGCTGCTTCAACTCTTCGAGCGCCTCGTCGAGCTCGGCCATTTCATCGGCTGACATGTCCTCTTCCTCGCTCGTCTCCACGCGCGCGGAGACGGCGGGCGCGGGCGCCTCTTCGACCAGGCCCATCTTGCGCTTCAACGCCTCGAGCTCCTGATCCGCGCCTGCGGTGGCCTCGAGTTCGCGGAATTTGTGGTTGAGCACGTCGCCCGTGTACTCCTCGGCCAGCTCCGATCCGGCCTCGGCCTCGGCCTCCATCTGGTCGACCTTCTCGGCCATGCGATCGAAGGTGTCGAAGGCGCTGGTGTCCGAGAGACCGCTCATGGTCTCCTGGATGCTCTTCATGGCCTCGGCGCGTCGGGCGCGGGCGATCAGCACGTTCTTCTTGCGCTTCGCCTCCTCGATCTTGCTGTTCAGCGCGCGCAGGGCGAGCTTGAGCTGATCGGTGGCCGTCTTCTGCTTCTGCCACTGGTCGGCGTACTGCGCGGCGACGGAGTCGTGCTCCTTCTTCCGCATCAGCGCCTCCTTGGCGAGCTCCTCGTCGCCCGCGCGCACCGCCATCATGGCCTTGCGCTCCCACTCGGCGGCGGTGCCGGCCTCGTTGTCGTTCTGCTTCTTCAGGCGCTTCTCATCCGCGATGGCGACAGCGACCTGCTTCTTCGCCTCGATGAGCTGCTTGTTCATCTCGACGATGATCTGCGTCAGCATCTTCTCCGGATCTTCGGAGCGGCTGATCAGATCGTTCAGGTTGCTCTTGATGAGCGTGGCCAAGCGGCCGAAAAACCCCATGGCGACTCCTAGGCGACGTCGCGGAAGCCCGCGAGCTGTTCGTAATGATTCGTGAAGGCGAGGCTGAAGTCGTCGATCACGCCTTGGAACTCGTTGTAGTCGAGGTTCTCCAGGCGCAACGCGGCGATCAGCACGACGGCGTCGTCGGCGATCCCGTAGGCACCCTGGAGCATGTCGGAGGCGTTGATGCGCAAGAGCGCCTCGAACAGCTCCGCGCGTTGCGAGATGCGGTCGAGACCGAGCACCTTGGCGCGAAAGATCACCACCGGCCCCGTGAGGCTGACGATGATCTTCTCCGTGGTGGCGGGTTCGCGGACCAGCCACATGTCCTTGCCGTCGATGGCGTCATAGCTGAGGCCCGAACGCATCAGGTACGACTCGATGTCTTCTCGCGTGCGCATGTCGACTCCCGTCCGAGCCGCTGTCATAAGGGCGCGCCCACGCTGCGGTCAAGCGTGGTCGTCGTTCGAGGGCCCGCCGATCCCGTATCGGGTCGCCTCGTCGGGCACGTCGCGGGCCCAAGCCAGGCCTCAATCGGGCTCTTCCCCGGGCATCAGGGTCTTGAGCGTGAACAGGATGGCGTCCTTGCGCTTGCCGTCGACGTCGAGGGCCGAGGCCAAGAGGCCCGTGCGCCGGTAGCCGGCGGCCACGTAGGCGGTAGCCAGATCCTCGTCGTCGCTCGGGGCGAAGCCGAACATCGAGACGATGCCGAACTCCTTCAGGGCCTCGGCGATGCGGCGAAGTGCCTCGGCGAGCGCGATGATCTCGTTCTTCGTACGCGGTGCCTCGAGCACCTCGATCAACGAATGACCGAAGCAATCCTGATATTCGGCGGAGACGTAGAGGGTCTTCGAGCGCTTGTAGGAGGTGTCGTAGTAGAGGCGCGTCGCGTCGCGGCCAAAGGACTCGAAGGAGCCGAGGGGGCTACCCTTCTTCCACACGCGGTCGCGCTCCTTGAGCGCGTCCTTGGGGTCCATCTCGTGAAAGGAGGCACCGCGGATCTTGTCCGGGACGTCCTTCATGTTCTTCTTGGCCGCGTTCAGCGTGCGCTCGGAGAGCTTCACGCCGGCGTCGCTGACCGTGACGGAGGCGGTCTTCTCGCCGATCACACAGCCGCAGAGGTGCCCGTCGCTGCGCTTGTAGAAGCCCGGGACCGTGCCCTCGCGGACGAAGCCCACGCGGGTCCAGGACGAGACTTCGTCCTTCTCCACCAGCGTGATCACCTTCTTGACGCCTTCGCGCTTGGCTACGGATTGGATGTAGAGACGCTTGGCCGGGATGGCGCCGACGCGAAAGTCGACCACGCGGATGAAGTCCGTCCGACGGTTCAGCAGCAGGCAGAGATAAGCGTTGTCGGTGCGAAAGTAGAGCTCCTCGACCATGGGCTCCGCCTTGGTCTTGGGGCGTGGCTTCGCACGCGCTCGGGTCTTGGTCACGGTGGCCTTGGCCATCATCTATCCTCGCACGGCATACGAATTTCCACCCTCAGAGCCGCGCAGCCTACGACCCGCCCCCTGGGGTGTCAAACGCGCTAGCGTCTCGCAGGTGCGGATTCCTGGAGCGCCTGGTCGATGGCCTGCTGGAAGGCCTCGAAGGGCTGCGCGCCTTGCAGCAGGTGGCCGTTGATCAGGAAGGACGGCGTCCCGATCTGGGCGCCGGCGGCGCGCATGGGGTCCATCTCGGCGTTGATGCGCGTCGACGCCTGGCTGTCCCCGAGGGCTCGGCGCACGGCCGCGGTGCGGATGCCACCGAGCTGCCCGGCCCACTGGACCAGGTGCTCGTCCGACAGGTCTCGTTGATTGGCGAAGAGCAGGTCGTGGTAGGCCCAGAACTTGGCCGCGCCGCCCTGGCGAAAGACCTCCATGGCCGCGACGGCGGCGGGCATGGCGTGCTCGTGGAAGGGCAGGGGGTAGTTGCGCCAGACCCAGCGCACGCGGTCGCCGTACACCTCGCGGACATGCGCCAGGGTGGGTTCGACGCGCGAGCAGAAGGGGCATTGGAAGTCCGAGAACTGCTGGATCACCACCGGCGCGTCGGCGGGGCCGCGGCTGGGGGCGTCGCTCGGCACGGCGATGTCGTAGACGCGGTCGGGCTCGGGCGCGCGTGCGTCGGGGCGGGGCGCTCGGGTGGGCGCGTCCGCCAAGGCGCCCTGCATGAGCGCCTCGTAGACCGCGGCGCGCGGCGTCCCCTGTTGCACGGCCGCGCGCGCTTCGATCAGGGCCGCGTCCACCGCCGCCGTGAACGCCGGCAGGGGCTGGGCTCCGCGCAGGCTGCGGCCGTTGATGAAGAAGATCGGTGTGCCGGTAGCGCCGACCCGCGCGGCCAGCGCGATGTCCTCGTCGATCGCCGCGTCGTGGGTGTGTCGTTGCGTGTTGCGGCGCAGCTTGGACAGGTCGAGCTGCGTCCGGCGGAAGAGCGCCTCGCGCCCCGCCTGGTCGAGCTGGGTCTGATCCGCGAAGAGTGCGTCGTGCATATGCCAGAAGGCGTCGTTGCCTCCCTGCTCGTAGGCCTCCATGGCCGCGACGGCCGCGGGCCGGGCGTTCTGATGGAAGGGCAAGGGGTTGTTGCGCCAGACGATCCGCAAGTCGTCGCCGTAGCGCTCGCGCAGAGCCTGGAGCGTCGGTTCCACGTGGGCGCAGAAGGGACACTGGAAGTCCGAGAATTCGACGATCGTGACCAGCGCGTCGGCCGGTCCGCGGCTGGGCTGGTTGCCGATGGGGACACGCATGCGCACATCCGGGTCGGGCTCGCGGCGCGCGGCCGCGGGAGGCTCGTCGTCTTCCAGGCGCGTGGCCGCGCCGGCGATGCGTCGCGCGTACAGGCCGCGACGGTCGAGGCCCTGGCTCGCCTCGCGCGCGGCCAGCGCGAGCTCCTGCCTCACGACCGCGTCGAAGGCCTCGTAGGGTTGAGCCCCCACGATGGGTCTGCCGTTGACGAAGGTGCTGGGCGTGCCGCTGATGCCCAGGAGCGCCGCCATGCGGGCGGAGGCGTCCACTCGAGCGCTGACGCTGCCTGCGTCGAGGCGCTGCGCGACCACGTTCGGATCCAGGCCCGCCGCCGCGGCGTAGCGCAGGAGATCCTCGCGCTCGAGATCTCGCTGGTTCTGGAAGAGGAGACCGTGGACGCGCCAGAAGGCTTCGTTGCCGCCAAGGTCATAAGCCACCTCGGACAGCTCGGCGGCCTCCTGGGCGTGCTCGTGGAAGGGCAGGGGCAGGTGGCGGAACACCACGGCCAGGTCTTCGGGATAGGCCGAACGCAGCCGCGCGAGGGTGGGTTCGAGGCGACCACAGAAGGGGCATTGGAAGTCTGAGAAGACCACCAACGTCACCGTCGGTTGGCTGGCGCCGCGGACGGGCGCGCCGTCGACGGGCACGGCCACGCGCTCGACGTCTTCGGCGGGAGGCTCTCCGTAGTCCCCGGCCATCAGGTCGCGCACCTGGCCCGCGCCCACGGAGTCGCCCTGCGCGCCGTGGCTCCCGGACGCGGTGGCTTCGCCTCCGGAGGCGGGGCTGTCGCTCGGGTCGGCCTGACTCGGGCCACCCGAACATGCGGCGAGGAGGGTGAGCAGGGCGACGGCGGCGGGCCAAGACGACAGCTTCATGGCGAACGTCCTAGTCGCAGCCGCGACGGAACGCAAAAGGCCGACCCGCTCGGCGGATCGGCCCTCGACGTGGGTCAGGCGTCGGCCGTGGCCGCGCCTAGTTCACCTTCTTCAGTGCGCCTCGGCGAGCGCCTGATCGATGGCGGCCTTGAAGGCCTCGAAGGGCTGCGCGCCCTGCACCAGACGACCGTTGATGAAGAAGGAGGGCGTGCCGATGCGCGCGCCGGCCGTGGTGACCGCCTGCTTGTCGGCGTCGATCTCGGCTTGGTGCGTGCTGCCGTCGATGGCGGCGCGGAGCTGCGCCATGTTGATGCCACCGATCTGCTCGGCCCAGGACTCGAGGTGAGCGCGGTCGAGCTGCTGCTGGTTGGTGAAGATCAGGCTGTGGTAGGCCCAGAACTTCGCCGCGCCACCCTGACGGAAGACCTCGGCGGCAGCGTTCGCAGCCGGGGTCGCGTTGGGATGGAAGGGCAGCGGGTAGTTGCGCCAGACGATGCGAACGCGGTCGCCGTACTCACGCAGGATTTGGTCCACGGTCGGCTCGACGCGCGAGCAGAAGGGGCACTGGAAGTCGCTGAACTGCTGGATCACGACCGCCGCGTGGGCGCCGCCCTTGCTGGGCGCGTTGGCCGGAACCGGGATGCGGTAGACCTGATCCGCGGGGGGAGCGGCAGGGGCTGCGGGCGCCGACGGGGCGTTGCCGCCGCCGACGAACTGCGGGCTGGTCGCGCCGTTGGCGATCGTCCGCGCGTAGACCTGGCTGCGAGGCGTACCGGCGGCCACCAAGGCGCGCGCCTTGGCGAGCTCCTGGTCGATGATCGCGGTGAAGGCCTCGAGCGGCTGAGCGCCGCGCAGGTTGCGGCCGTTGATGAAGAAGGAGGGTGTGCCGCTCGCGCCGAAGGTGCGGGCGACGCCCTGCGTGCGGGTGATCTCGTCCTCGTGCGCGTCACCGTCGAGGGCCGCGCGGACGCGGGCCATGTTCAGGTGAAGCTGCTGCGCGTAGGACTCGAGGTTCTCGCGTGTGAGCTCCTGCTGATGCTGGAAGAGCAGGGCGTGCATGGCCCAGAACTTCGCGTTGCCACCCTGGTCGAAGGCCTCGAGGGCCAGCTTGGCGGCCGGCTTGGCGTTGGGGTGGAAGGGCAGGGGGTTGTCCATCCAGACGACGCGGACGTCGTTGCCGTAGCGCTCGCGAATCGAGGTGATAGTCGGCTCGACGCGCGAGCAGAAGGGGCACTGGAAGTCGCTGAACTGCACGATCGTGACGAGCGCGTCGGCCGGGCCGTTGACGGGCTCGTGACCCGACAGCTCGATCTTGTAGACCGCGTTCGGGTCGGGCTGGCGCTGCTGCTGAGCCGCGGCGGGCTGCGCGGGAGCCTGCTGCTTCGAGGTGGGGCGACTGCCGGTGAGGGAGGCGTAGACCTGGGCGGCGGGCGTGCCGCGCTGAACCAGCGCCTGAGCGCGGGTGATCTCCTCGTCGATGACCGTCTTGAAGGCGTCGAAGGGTTGAGCGCCGACGAGGGGACGGCCGTTGATGAAGAAGGAGGGCGTACCGTTGGCGCCCAAGCGGCTGCCGATGGCCATATCCGCCTGGATCGCGGCCTGGTGCGTGTTGTTGTCGAGGGCGTTGCGCACGCCGTTCATGTCGAGGCCGAGCTCGGTGGCGTAGCGCTCGAGGTCGGGTCGGCCGATGGCCTGCTGGTTCTCGAAGAGTTTGTCGTGCATGGCCCAGAACTTCGCGCTGCCGCCCTGCGCCATGGCCTCCATCGCGAGCTCCGCGGCAGGCATGGCGTTCGGGTGGAAGGGCAGGGGCTGGTTGCGCCAGACCATGCGGACCTTGCCCTGGTACTCGTTCATGACGCGCGTGAGCGTCGGCTCGACACGGCTGCAGAAGGGGCACTGGAAGTCGCTGAAGATCACCATCGTGACCAGCGCGTCGGCCGGGCCCTTGGACGGCTGAGCCGCCGTGACAGGAACGTTGTAGCGTTCGATGCCGTCTTCCGGAGCGGCCGGAGCGTTGGCGCCAGGAGCGTTGGCGCCTTGGTCGCCCGTGAGCTCGACCGCGGCGACTTCTTCGCCCGCGGTGCCCGAGTCGCTGCCCGTGAGATGACCGACGGCGAAGCCGCCGACGAAGGCGATGAGTATCGCCAGGATTGCTGATGCTTTGTTCATTGCAGAAATAACCTCTCCGGCGTCCTACGCCGGTGAATCATATGAAAACGAAATGCTGTCGAGTCGGGCCCGGAGAGATCATTCTCTCTCGAGCCACCTTGCGGAGGAGGCCGTCGGCCCTGGTGGGGCCGCGCGGCCACGCGAGAGCGCGCCGGCATCGATGGATACGTGCGCGCTCAGCTCCGAGGGGGTCGGTCGAGCCTTCGTCGATGTTCCGCCCGAGGGCGTTGAAGTCTTGGCCAGCCGAAGGGCGCCTGCGTCAGCCGCGGCGGTGCGATCACGAGCCCGGCGCTCGGCTCGGAGGCAGGCGCGGGCACGATCGGCGCGTTCGGAGTCCGTTCACTCTCGCGCATGGGCGCGCAGCGAGGATCGTCCGAGTCCTCACACCACAGGGGCTCGGCCGCGGCATGCGCCAGCGCGGCCAATCCGTTCGGCTGCGGTGCGCCGACGGCCGAGACGTCGCCCGAGGCCATCGGGTACAGGTCCGGCAGGAAGCTCGACCGCAGCTGGGACGACGCGCCCAGGCAATCCTGGGCCTGGGCCTCGGAGCCCAAGGACAAGAAGGCGGCCGTCAGGGCCAGGGTGAGGAAAGCGCGCGGCATGGGAGCGGGGCGGAGTCTACAGCCGGCCCCATAGACCGCAAGGCCCGCACCTTGGGATGCGAGCCTTGCGGAGGGAGGGGACATGAAGGAGAGGTAATCGGAGGAAGAAGCCGCACCGGCTGGAGGGTGGAGAGGACGGCGTCGATGCGGCTCCGACCTCCGATGTTCGTGTATGCAACACCGCGGGGACCTAGACATTCCAGGTCCCTGTTCTTTTTCTTCCGGTCCAGGTCGAACGGGCGAATGAGAGCCCACGCGGGCCGTTCGGTGCAGGTTTCGGGACTCCCCCACACCTTGGTATATGGTCTCTCCATGGCCCCGAAGCCCAACGCTGGCCGTCCGCGCATGCCCGAACCGGGGCAGCTCCTGGCGGGCCGCTACCGTGTTGGAGGGCGCCTCGCGGCCGGTGGCATGGGCGCGGTCTTCGAAGCGCGTGATGAACAGGCCGGAGAAGACGTCGCGCTGAAGCTCCTCCATCCAGAGCTGTGCATCGATCGCGAGATGCACCGCCGCTTCCGCCGGGAGGCTTCGATCCTCGCCTCGCTCTTGCATCCGGCCGTGGTGCGCGTGAAGGACGTGGGGGAGACCGCGGATGGTCTGCTCTTCACGGTCATGGAGCGCCTGAGGGGAGAGACCCTGCTCGCCCGCATCGAGAGCGCGCGCTTCGTGGACCCTCGTGAGCTGTGGCCCATCGTCGAGGACGTGTGCGCGGGGCTGGGCGCGGCGCATGCCCACGGTGTGCTGCACGGGGACGTGAAGCCCGCCAACATCTTCCTGGTCGAGGACGAGGCCGGGCCTTCGCTCACGCGGCGCGTCGGCGCCAAGTTGGTCGACTTCGGCACCTCCAAGGTGCACGGGCTCGAGCGCCTCACCCGTACGGGGGAGGTCGTCGGCACGCCCACCTACATGGCGCCGGAGCTGCTCACGGGGCAGGGCGCCATCGACGCGCGCATGGACGTCTACGCCATGGGCGTGGTGCTGTACGAGGCGCTCGTGGGGCGGCCACCCTTCGTCGAGCGGAACCCGGGGCGCTTGATGTTTCGCATCGCCACGGGTCAGGTCGATCCGCTGGGGGAGAAGCGTCCCGACCTCTCGGACGCGCTGCGACAGGTCGTGGAGCGGGCCATGGCGCCGAAGGCGGTCGAGCGCTTCGCGAGCGCCGGAGAGCTCGCCCAGGCCATGCACGAGGCGGCGTTTCCATGAGTCGACGCAGCGCCCCGCGAGGGAAACAAGAGGCCGCCGTCTTCGAGGCCAAGCGTGACGCGCCCGTGGTGGCCTCTCTGGCGCAGGCCATGGGGATGGCGCTCGGTGCGGATCGCCTGCATGCGCTGGCGGACTACGCCGCGTTGGTGGCGATGTGGACCCGGCGCGTGGATCTGGTGGCCACGCGAGGTGCGCGCGAGCTCGTGGAGTTGCTCTTCCAGGACGCCTTCGTGCTGGCTGCGTCGAACTGGATCCCGGAGGGTGCGCGTCTCGTCGACGTGGGCGCGGGCGGCGGTGCGCCCACCCTGCCGCTGGCGCTGCTGCGTCCGGATGTCTCGGCGCTCTTGATCGAACCTCGCCAGAAACGTGGAGCCTTCCTGCGCACGGCGACGGCGAGCCTGGGGCTGGTGGGGCGCGTCCTGGTGCACGAGGGACGCATCGAGCCCGAAGCGCCCGCGACGGATCTCGGCGACTTCGACCTCTCGCTCTCTCGCGCCACCTTCGCCCCGGAGCTGTGGGTGCCGACGGGCCTCGCCCTCGCGCCCGCGACCGTGGCGCTCCTGGGCGCCGCCGAATGGCCCGAGGAGATGCGCGCCCCGACGGACGCGCGCGACTACGTCGTCCCGAGCAACGGCGCTCGCCGGCGCGCACTGCTCTTCAGGCGCGACTGAGCAGAGCTCCTCCGCGCGGGAAGAGGCCGAGCCATCTCGAGTCAGGCGCTACAGCGGGCGGGTCAGGCGCTACGGTCGTCGGCCACGGCGGCGGCTCTTCGGCTGCTCGCCATCCGCCGGCATGATCTGGATGCGGCGCTGCATGCCCTGTCCTTGGGACGCCGTCGTGACGCCCTCGAACTTGGCCAGGGAGAGGTGGATGACCCGCCGATCCCGCGCGCTCATGGGCTCGAGGGTGACGACTTCGCCCTCGGTGACCACGCGCTTCGCCTCACGTCGGGCCATGCTGATGAGGCCGTTGTCGTGGCGTTCGCGGTAGTCGCCCGAGTCCACCACCACGTGACGGCGACCGTCTGGGAAGCGGTTGACGATCTTGTTCAACAAGAACTGCAGCGCGTCTAGCGTCATGCCCTTCTTGCCGATCACCCGTCCCACGTCGGGACCATCGAGATCCAGCACGATCTTCTCGCCGTCTTCACGGATGTCGACGTCGACGTCGAGATCCATGCGATCGAGAATCTCTTCCAGGATCCCGGCCGATTCCTCGGCCTTCCCATCGCCTGACTGGCCTTCCTGTCCGATGGGCGCGCTCTTCGCGTCGACCTCGTCCAGGAAAAGGGCACCGTCGCGCGGCTCGTTCTTACGCTCGTCCACGGCGTTTCCTCGTCTTCGTTCGCTGGGTTGTTGAGGCACGCTCATCCGCGTCGGCTGGCTCGGCCTCGGCCTCTGCCACCGTGGGCGACGCCTGCTCCAGCTTGTGCTGGATATAGCGCTGCTGCCCGATGCCCAAGGCGGAGTTCGTGACCATGTAGAGGCAGAGTCCGGCGGGCAGGAAGAGCATGAAGAAAGTGATCATCAGCGGCATGAAGTACAGCATCATCTTCGCCTGGGCTGCATCCATGGTCGAAGGCGTGAGCTTCTGCTGTACGAACATGAGTCCCCCGAGCATGAGCGGGAGGACGTAGATGGGGTCGGGAGCGGAGAGGTCCGTCCACCATAGGGTGAAGGGGGCATGGTACAGCTCGATGTTGGTCGAGATCGAGCGGTAGAGGGCGAACCATATCGGCATCTGGAGCAGGCTGGGGAGACAACCCCCCAACGGGTTGATCTTCTCCTTCCGATAGAGCTCCATCATCGCCGCGCCCTTCTTCTCGCGGTCGTCGGCGTAGAGCTCGTTGATGTGGTCCATCTGCGGCTTCACGAGCCGCATGCGCGCCATCGACTGGAAGCTCTTGTGCGTCAGCGGCAGCAAGATGAGCTTCACCAGGATGGTCAGCAGGATGATCGCGACGCCCCAGTTGCCGACGCCGCCGTGGATGAAGCGGAGCAGGGCCGTGAGGTATTTGCCGATGAAGGTGAACCAGCCCATGTCGACGAGCTGGGTCAGCCCGTGGCCGGCCGTGGTCAGAGCGCGCAGATCCTTCGGGCCCGCGTAGAGCGCCGTGCGGTGCAGGCTCGACTGGTGGCTGGCGAGCTCGTCGCGCGGGTAGACGAGGCGCGCCTCGAAGAGGGTTCCGTCGGCGTCTGAGCTGTCCGATGCGAAGCGATCCTCGCCCTCCACCTGGCAGCGCTGCGCTGGCGCGCCGTCGGGCGTCATGGCGAAGGCGAAGTAGGTGTTCTCGATGCCGACGAGCTCGACGTCGGGTCCGAAGCCCATGCGGTGGTCGAGCGCCCCGCGATCGAAGCGCTTCATGCCGTGCTCTTCGGTCACGCACATGGCGTGGGAAGCCGCAGGCGACGGGCCACCCAAGAAGCTGCCGCTCTCGTCGGCGCGGCGCACGTAGCGATGTGCCGTGAGCTCGAGGCGCACAGGTCGCGTCCCGGCCGACAGGTTCGTGACGCGGGTCGTGCTCCACAGCTCGTAGTCGGCGCGCCCCGCCTCGACGCGCTGCACGACCTCGAAGCCGTCGCCCTGCCAGCTGAAGCGCACCGCACGATCGGAGATCTGTTCGCCGTGCCAGACCGCGTCCGCCGGCATGTGCACGCCGCGTAGGGTCGGCCTGAAGGGCGTGTATTCTTCCCGATCCGTCGAGACCAGCTCCATGGGCGAGCCGGTCTCGTCCTGGAACTGGTCGTGCGTCAGCTTCAGGCTCGTCACGCCCGCGGTCAGGTCCGTGAGCGTGACCTGCATCGCGTCCGTGCGGATGTGGAAGAGGTGCTGCTGATCCCGGCGCGCGCGGAGCTCGTCCTCACTCAGGGTCGGGGCGTGCGTCTCGGGCGTCGCGCTCGGAGCGCTCGGCTGGGCGGTCCCGCCGTCCGATGCCTGGGCCGTGCCTGCGTCCGCGGCTGCCGTCGGCGCGACGGGCGCGTCCGGGTGATCGCCACCGTACATGTCCATCAACGCGACGCCGCCGGCGACCAGCGCGGCGATCATCAAGAGACGCGGGAGATTCGTCTTGAAGTCATCCATGGGCGCCTCCTTCATGGACCCCGGTCACGGCATCCGCGTCCGGGCCCTCTTCGTGGCCGTCGAGGGTGAGGGGCGGCGGATCGTAGCCACCCGGATGGAAGGGGTGGCAACGACAGACACGCTTCACGCCGAGCCAACCGCCGCGCGTGGCGCCGAAGCGCTCGATGCAAGTGGCCGTGTAGCGTGAGCAAGAGGGTTCAAAGCGGCAGACCTGGCCGATCAAGGGCGAGAGGGTCCACCAGTAGATGCGAATCAGGAAGAGGAGGAGCTTCTGCATCATGCCGGGCGACCTCTGGCTGGCCGCTTGCTCGCAGGCTGGCTGACGCCGGGCTGCTCGGGCTCAACGGGGCTGGGCTGCGCAGGGCTGGACTGCACCGTGGCGTGGCGTCCGAGGGCCTTCTTCATGGCATGCCGCGCACGAGTGAACTGGCCGAGCATCTCGGCGTAGTCGATCTCCGCGGCACCACGCTTCGCGATCACCACCACGTCGGCGCTGCCCGGGAAGAGCGAGCGGTGCTGGCGGAAGACCTCTTTGACGCGGCGTTTGACGTGGTTGCGACCCACGGCGGAGCCCACTTTCTTGGTGACGGTGACGCCCAGGCGGCGCGCTGACTCCCGTCCATGCTCGATCAAGATCAGGAAATTCCGCGTGTGAACGCGGGCTCCTCCCGCCTGGATGCGGCGGTATTCATAGCGTCGCCTGATGCGGTTCGTTCGCGTCAGACGAAAATCGAACTCCCCCTTGTCTGGGAGACGCTCGTTCGGGAGACAGTCGGCAGCCTCCGTCGCAGGGTGGTCGGTCAGGCCGCTGTTCACACTGCAGTCGTTCTGCAGCCGATTAGGACGCTGCCGGTCGAGACGCGAGGGCGGGCCATCGCCGCGGTGGGCTTACTTCTCGTACACGGCCACGGCGAGGCGCTTGCGACCCTTCCGTCGGCGATTGGCGAGCACCTTACGGCCACCGCGGGTCTTGAGGCGGGCACGGAACCCGTGGGTACGGGTACGGCGCCGACGGCTGGGCTGGTAAGTGCGCTTCACTGCGAATACTCCGACGAATTCTTGGGGGCCGGGAAGTAAGCATGCGCCGTCGCGGGTGTCAAGCCACGGCCCTCGATCCCGGGCGGCTGACCGAGCGCTGGCGCGCTGGCGGAGCTCATTGGGCGGACGCCGTGGAGGACGACGGGCGGGGTCGGTTCGACCCACGGGCCGAGCATCAAGAGCGCGAGAAAGGTCGGGGTCATCGTCGCTCTCCCGCGCCGAGCAGACCGGCGTCGGCGAAGCTGAAGGAGCCTTCCCGTGCGAGGATCACGTGGTCGAGCACGCGTACGCCGACGAGCTCTCCGGCGCGCTCGAGGCGATCCGTGAGCGCGATGTCCTCGGGGCTCGGAGAGGGATCTCCGCTGGGGTGATTGTGGATGAAGACCACCGCGGACGCGGCCGCTCGCAGCAGACTTCGAAAGACGTCGGCCGGTGACACGGGGCAGGCGTGAAGGCCGCCCTTGGCCAACTCGATGCGCCCGATGGGACGGTTGCGCGCGTCCGCGGGGATG
>Ga0210033_1000543_pt1 | contig 35580 bp, 33 predicted proteins | sample CryGeymeta201501_FD_185465 | JGI IMG/M metagenome (GOLD analysis project Ga0210033, IMG submission 185465) | Groundwater microbial communities from Crystal Geyser aquifers in Utah, USA - Crystal Geyser metaG 2015-01 (SPAdes) (version 2) | ecosystem: Environmental > Aquatic > Deep subsurface >... | reverse complement strand
GACCTCACCCCGCTGCTGCACAAGGTCCGCGACTTCCTCTTCGACCACCCCGGCACGGTCGGCGGAACCGCGGCGCGCCGGTGCTACTCCGACCTCTTCCGCAGGAATGCCGGCAGCAGCAGGCGCAGCCCGAAGGCCCCCAGCTCCACGGCGGCCCGCTCAGTCACGGCCGCGACCACCAGGAAGGAGACCGCCAGGAACAGCGAGGAGGCGGCGTCCACGCCGTCCTTGAGGGCGCGGCGAAGCTGCAGCAGCGCGACCACCAGGGTGACGGCGGCGGTCCCGTCGATGGCCAGGTCCAGGTGGGGCAGGGCCGCGGTGTCGGGCAGGCCCAGGGCCAGGACACCGAGCAGCCCGCCAAGGCCCAGGACCATGCCGATGATGGGGCCGGCTCGGCGCGCGACCAGGGCCTGGACGAAGAGCAGGCCAGAGCCGGGGATCAGCGCATAGGCCGCCGTGTGGACCCGCAGCTTGAGGTCCAGGCGGTCGTTGGCCAGCCACCAGCTGTCGTCCCCCGAGAATACCGAGGCGGCCGCCGCAGCGCAGAACATGCCGAACCACAGGAATTCGCGCTGGGCCGGGCGCACCGCGGAGATGACCAGGCCGAGGATCGAGGCGGTGATCAACATGGCGCACAGCGCCAGGCGCTCGGCGGTGCGGCTGGCGGCGCGGCGCTCGAGATCGCTGATCGGCCCCAGGCGGACCTCGCCCCACAGCCCGGCCCGGCCGTGCTCACCCTGGACGGTGATCGACAGGCGGTGGGGCCCGGGGGCGCGCAGCTCCGCGGGGATGGGGATGACCAGCCGGTCCCGCATGGAGATGGTGTGGGGTCCTGCCAGGGCGCCCATGGAGGCCAGGATCACGCCGTCCCAGGCGACGCGCATATGGTACTGCGCGCCCTCGATGAGCAGGCCCTGGTCCGGCGCCATGGGACCCAGGTCGACCGTGCGCTCCAGGATCACGGGCTCCTCGACGCCGACGCCGATGCTGCTGGCGTGGAAGGGGACCTTGACCGGCTGCGGGGTCGTTGCCCGCTCGGTGTGGGCGCTCCAGTCACCGGCCAGGTCGATGGTGTGCGGCGCGGCGCTCAGGTTCCCCAGGACCATGGCCAGCAGGACCGCCAGGACCGCGAGGGTGACCACGGCCACCATGCGCGCCGGTGCGTCGCGGCGAGTGGAGTCAGGGAGGGACGGTGGAGGGGCCATGACAGCGGGGGCGGGGGCTCTGGGGGCTGCGGCTGGGGGGCTGCCGCTTGGGGCGGCGGGATCGGCGGGCGTCGTCGTGCCTTCGGTACATCATGCCGCAAACCGGCGCAGCATGACCGGGCACCCCGGGCGAGAGTCGGCGTCTGCCGTACATCGCCAGACGCAGAGACGCCGCATCCGGAGACCGGACGCGGCGCCTGCGGAACGAGCGCAGCGCTTCAGCGCTGGCCGATCACTTGGTCAGGGCGGTGATGGTGTCGATGTCGGTGGTCAGGACGCCGACCACGGAGTCGATGCGCTTGGGGGTCTGGGTCACGGCCTTGATGTCGTTGGCCACGGCCTTCATGACCTTGGGGATGTCCATGGGGTTGGTGGCGACCTCCTTGGCCAGCGAGGCGGGGTCCAGGCCGGCGGCCTGGGCGGCGACTTCCTGGGCCTGGGGGACCAGGTCCTTGGCCTTCTTGATGGCGTCGACGTGCATCGCGACGAAGGAGTTGGCCGAGTCCACGGCGGCCTTGACGTTGTCGGGGGCGCCGTCGGCCAGGCTCAGCTTGGGCATGCCGCCGTCCATGGCCACGGTCAGCTTGTCGCCGGCCTTGGTCTTGAGGTCGGCCAGGGCGTCCGCCAGGGGGGTGCCCTGGGTCAAGCCGAGGGCGCTGGTCAGGTTGTCGTTGCCCGTCTGCAGGTCGGTCTGGATGCCGTTGAGCGTGTCGTGGATGGCCTTGGCAGCCATGAAGACGTTGTCGGCCGAGGTGCCGGTCTCGGTGATCTCGACCAGCGCGGTCTCGGTGCCGGCGGCCTTGTCCTTCTTGGCGAAGGCATCACCCTGGGTGGCGGTGAAGATGACGGTGCCGGCGACCAGGAGGGTCATGATGGAGCGCATGGGACGCATGATGGGTGTCCTTTCTTGGCTGGGATGGAGAGGCCCGATCGGCGTGACCGGGTGGGAAGTGGGCTTCTGCCGCGAGGATCAGCGCCCGACTGATACCTCGCTTCGACCGCGAGCGCACGGGAGACTGCCCGGGTCGCGCGGTCTCGTCAACCGCGGCGTTGCGGACACGCCCACCGCCGCCGTCATTCCCCTCCCTGGGGATCTTTCGCCGATCGCGGCGGGGGGCGCCTGCGCCTAGCCCGGCATGCGCGCGGCGATGACGGTGATGTTGTCCCCGCCTCCGCCCGCGTTGGCCGCGCCCACCAGCTCCCGGCAGGCGGCGGAGACCGTGGCAGGGGATCGCAGGCTCGACTGGATCAGCAAGGACAGGTCCGCGGAGCCCGGGGCGGCGAAGTCCGTGAAGCCGTCACTGCACAACAGCAGGTGCTCGCCTGGCAGCAGGGTGAGGGCGCGGGTCTGGGGGCTGAGGGCCTGGGGCCGATCGTCGAGGTCGAAGTGGCCGACGTAGGAGGTCAGGGCGGCGCCGTCGTGCTCCAGCTCCATGCGCTCGCCGCTCTGCACGGCGGCCAGCCAGTCACCGCGCACATTGCCGTCGCCCGTGAGCTGGGCGGTGCCAGCCGCGCCCACCAGGTAGACGCGGCTGTCGCCCAGGGACGCGATCCAGGCGCGACCGGCCCGGAGGATGACCATCACCACCGTCGTGCCCATGGGGATGTGGCGGCTGATGTCGCCCTCGGCCAGGCGCAGCACGGCCTCACAGACCGCGCGGTTGCCCTCTGCCAGGGCCTCGGTCATGAAGCCGAGGAGCGCGGCCTCGGAGGCGGCGGCCAGGCTGTCGGCCCGCTCCTCCCACAGGGTGGCGACGGCCTGGACCAGCAGGGCGCTGGCCAGGTTGCCGCTGCCCGCCGTCGAGACGGAGATGCCATCGGCGACCAGCAGCAGCGTGACGGGCCCGTGGTGGTGGTAGAAGAGCGCGTCCTGGTTGGTCTGGCCCATGCGCGCCTTGACCGCGCCGATGTGCGTGTCGTGGCCGATCTCCAGGGTGCAATTCGGTCGGACCGGGGCCTGGTCGCGCAGGTTCGCCGTGGCCTGGGCCCGCTCCAGCTCCAACCACAGCCCCAGCCCGTCGGCGGGGCGCAGCTCGGCGCGGGCGGCCAGGCAGCGGCTCGCCACCGCCACCCAGTCCACCGGCGCATCGGGGGCCAGGCCGGCCAGGTGGGCCAGGAGCGCCTCATCGGTGATGCCCAGGGCCGCGGGCAGCCGCCCGATGAGCAGATCGATGATCATCCGCATGGCGTCGCGGACGTCGTCGGCGGGGGTCGAGGGCTCGGCCGGCCCCAGGTCGACGCGCCACTCGGCACGGTGCAGGCGAGCGCCGCGCACCCCCCCGGAGCGCCCCTCGGCGTGCCGCCGGGCCAGGGCCCGGGCCAGGCTGATGCTCATGGAGAAGAGGTCTCGCGGGAGCATGCGGCCGGTCTCCCGCAGCAGCGGGGTCGGGTGCAGCGAGGGCATCTCCATGGTGCTGTCGGCGCTGCGGCCGCGCAGCCACTGCAGGGCGTCGTTCCACCGGCCGTCCTGGGGCATGGCGAGGTGGATCTCGCCCATGCCGAGCTGGGGGTCCACCTGCTCCTGCAGGGTCATCAGGCCGCCCTGCTCCTCAATGACCCCCTCGGCCGCCTCGATGGCCTCGCGATCCGCGAGGGCGGCGACGAGCAGCTCCATCATCATGGTCGCGCGGCGGATCGAGGGCAGCGAGGCCAGCACGTCGCCGCACAGGCCGTCGTTGCCGTGGCTGCAGGCGTCACCCAGCAGGACCGGCGCAGCCAGGGTCGGGGCGAGCTGGGCCAGGCGCACGGCCAGGCCGCGGTGGCCCGTAGCCAGCAGGCGGTCCAGGTCGGCGTGCATGTCGTCGACCAGGGTGTCGGGCCAGCGCACCAACACCGCGGCCAGGTCGGCGTCGCCCTGGTCCAGGACGTGGCGCAGCAGGCCCTGCCGCAGGGCCGGCGGCAGCCGGTTGATGCGCTCGAAGCGCATCCGGTGTCCGACGCTGCGCAGCCAGGCGCGCAGCGTGACTGGCGCCTCGTTCGCCGGGTCGGCCGGTGGTGCCTGCACCGAGACCCGCCCGGCGGCGTCGACGTAGCAGCGCGGCTGGGCGGCGGCGGCGGACAGCGCCTCGCTCCACCAGACCACGGCGCGGCCGGGCGCCAGCATTCCGCGGGACACCAGCCAGGTGGCGGCCAGCTCGCGGTCGACGGGCTTGCCCAGCTCGTCGGCCAGCATGATGAGCGCCTCGCCGGGGCGGTCCCCGACGCGTGTGGCCGCCTCGTCGGGACGCAGGACCGACTGCTCGAAGAGCCCGCAGGGCACGGCCAGCCGCCAGCCGTCGGTCAGCTCGGCCAGGCCCAGGCGCGTGTGGCTGCGGTCCAGCCGCTCTGTCAGCTCCACCCAGGCGCCCTGGGGCACCGGCTGGTCGACGATGGCCCCGCCCCGCGTCGGGTGGATGAGCACGTCACCGGGGCGGAGGTTCTGAGTGTCCCGGAGCGGAATCATGCGGCACCGCGGGGAGGACGACCGGTGGCCCGACGGCCCCTGCCCGACCTGCCGGGGTATAGCACGCAAGCCCCCGTCGAAGGCTCAGCGACCTGCTCTGGTCGCGTTCCCCTCCAAGCCGGCGGCGGCGACAGAGGGGCTGGCGCATGGAACGGGACACGAGCTTCGAGATCCGCGACCCGGTGCACGGCGCGGTCTCGGTGTCCGGCGCGGAGCGCGGTGTGGTCGACCATCGCTTCGTCCAGCGCCTGCGTGGGATCCGCCAGCTCGGCTTCTCGCACATCCCCTTCCCCGGGGCGACCCACAGCCGCTACGCGCACTCCATCGGGGCCTTCCACCTGGCAGGAAAGGCCTTCGATGCCGTGTTCCGAGACGAGGTGCTGCCCTCGCCCCGGCGGCGCGCGGAGCTTCGCAGCGCGGTGCGCCTCGCCGCCCTGTGCCACGACCTGGGCCACGCCCCCTTCTCCCACGCCGCCGAGTTCGCCATGCCGCCGCTGCGGGAGCTGGGCGTCGACGCCTACCGCCCCCAGGCGGTGGCGCACCGCCTGGACGCCCTGGCCACGCACGAGGACTACACCGTCGCGATCCTGACCCGCTCGGACCTGGCGCAGGCCGTGACGCGCAGCTTCGACTTCCTGCCCCGGCACGTCGCCGCGCTGGTCAGCCCCGAGGTGCAGGTCGACGACGACTTCTTCCACGAGGGCGGCCTGGACTACCGGCCCCTGCTGTCCCAGCTCATCTCCAGCGACCTGGACGTGGACCGCATGGACTACCTAGTCCGCGACTCCACCTACACGGGCGCCCGCTACGGCGAGATCGACACGGACTGGCTGATCAGCCACCTCTCCGCCCACGCGGACCCCCAGGGCCGCGTCTGCCTGGCCCTGGATCGCCGGGCCATCTACGCCTTCGACGACTTCCTCATCGCGCGCTTCCACATGTTCCTGATGGTCTACTTCCACCAGAAGTCCATCGCCTACGAGAAGCTCCTCGAGCGCTACATGAACGCGCCGGATTGCGACTACCGGCTGCCTTCGGAGCTGGACGCCTACCTGGAGTGTGACGACGCCCACCTGGTGTCGCACCTGCGGGGCTCCTCCAGCCCCTGGGCCCGCCGCATCGTCGAGCAGCGCCCCTACAAGATGGTCATCGAGGCCCACGGTCGGGTCGACCAGGTCGACCTCTCCGAGCAGCGGCAGGCCCTGGTCGACGCGGGGCTCGACGTGATGGAGGCCAGCACCCGGGGCGTGTTGGCCCGGGGCCCCAAGAAGGGCAGCCCCCCCTTGTATGTGCGGGACCGGCCGCGGGGCCTGCCCGAGCGCGTCATCCCCCTGACCGAGGCCACCACCATCTTCGAGCGCTACCAGGACGAGCACTGCATCCAGCGGCTCTACGTCCGGCGCAGCAAGGTGGACGTGGCCAGCGCGGTGCTGCGGGGCTGAGCCGGGTCGAGCCCGGCTGCCCGGTGTGGGGCTGCCCGGTGTGGGGCTGCCCGGTGTGGGGCTGCCCGGCTCAGATCTGCTCGACGCCCCGGACCTCGGCGACCTCTTCCATGAGCAGTCGCTCGATGCCCATCTTCAGGGTCGCGGTGGCGGAGGGGCAGGTGCCGCAGGCGCCGACCATGCGCAGCTGGACGATGCCGTCCTCGAAGCCGACGTAGGTCACGTCGCCGCCGTCCTGGGCGATGGCGGGGCGGATCTCCTCGTCGAGCAGGGTGATGATGCGACGCTCGACCTCGGAGCGGTCGATCTCCACGCTGTCGACGGCTGTGTCGAAGACGGCCATCTCGCCGGACCAGACGAACTCGCGCAGGGCGCGCTTGAGGGTCGGGACCAGCTCGGGCCAGCGGGCGTCTTCGGCCTTGCGCACCGTGACGAAGCGCGGTGCGATGAGGACCAGCTCGACCTGGGCCTGGGCCAGCAGGGCGGCGGCCAGCGGCGACTCGCGCCGGGCGCGGTCCAGCTCGGCGTACTCGAAGGTGCCCATGGGCACCAGCGCCTCCTCCACCCGGAACATGAGCGCGTCGGGGTTGGGGGTCGGCACGGTGTGGACGGGGATGGCCTCGATCTCGGCCTCTCGCCGGGTCGTGGGCTCGCTGAGATCGGTCGTGGGGGTGCCCTGCACGGGGGCCTCCAGGGAAGGGGAGGACAGGCAGGGAGGGGCGCCCGTCCGGGGGCCCTCCCTAACCACGACCGCTGCCCCGCACAGGGCACGCGCGGCCCGTGCGGCCCAGGTGCACAAAGCGATTATGAGGGTCTCCTTGCATGGGGCCCCCCTGGGCCGGCCATCCCACCCGACCCCTGGGGTCGACCAGGAGACAGCATGTCCGTCAACTTCCAGCTCTCCGAAGAGCAGGAGGCGCTGCGCGCCCTCGCCCACGAGTTCGCCGAGAAGGAGATCCGCCCCGTCGCGGCGCATCATGACGAGACCGGCGAGTACCCCTGGACCGTGCTTCAGAAGGCCTTCGATACGGGCCTGATGAACACCCACGTCCCCGAGGACTGCGGCGGCCTGGCGCTGGGCGCCATGGACGGCGTGCTCATCGCTGAGGAGCTGGCCTGGGGCTGCTCGGGCATCGGCACGGCGATGGAGGCCAACGGCCTGGCCCAGCAGCCGGTCATCCTGGGCGCCAGCCACGCGCTGAAGCAGAAGTACCTGGCCCCGATGACCGAGCACCTGTCGATGTGCGCCTACGCCGTGACCGAGCCGGGTGCGGGCTCCGACGTGCAGGCCATGAAGACCACGGCCGTCAAGAAGGGGGACAAGTACATCCTCAACGGCAACAAGATGTGGATCACCAACGCCGGCGTGGCCGACTGGTACTTCGTCGTGGCGCTGACCGACCCCGACAAGAAGGCCCGCGGCGGCATGACCGCGTTCATCGTCGAGAAGGGCTGGGCCGGCGTGACGCCGGGCAAGAAGGAACAGAACATGGGCCAGCGGGCCAGCGACACCCGCGCCATCAGCTTCGACGACGTGGAGGTCCCCGCCGAGAACCTGGTCGGGCGCGAGGGCGACGGCTGGAAGCTGGCCATGGCCGCCTTCGACTACACCCGCCCCTCCGTGGCGGCCGCCTCGGTCGGCGTGGCCCGCGCCGCGATGGAGTACGCCATGCAGTACGCCAGCGAGCGCAAGACCTTCGGCACGCCGATCTTCAACCACCAGGCGATCAGCTTCATGATCGCCGAGATGGCCATGAACATCGACGCCGGCCGGCTGCTGTGTTGGCAGGCCGCCGACCTCAAGGACCGCGGCGTGCGCAACACGATGCAGTCTTCGATGGCCAAGGCCTTCTGCGCCGACATGTGCATGCAGACGACCACCAACGCCGTGCAGGTCTTCGGCGGCTACGGCTTCTCCCAGGAGTACCCCGTGGAGAAGCTCATGCGGGACTCCAAGATCTTCCAGATCTACGAGGGCACCAGCCAGATCCAGCGGCTGATCATCGGCCGCGAGCTCTTCACCCGCGGGCGCTGAGGCCCCACCCACCCGGCAGCGAGGCGGCATGCAGGTCCTGGTGACGGGGGCCACGGGCTTCCTGGGAACCCACATCGTGCGCCGGCTCCTGGCTCGCGGCGACAGCGTGCGCTGCCTGGTGCGCCAGCCCAACTCCCTGGTCGAGGGGCTGGACGTCGAGCTGGTCTCTGCCCCCCTGGTCCCTCGGGACCGGGGGGAGCAGGATGACCTGCTGCGGGCCGTCGACGGCTGCGAGGGCATCTTCCACGTGGCCGGCGTCTTCGACGTCGGTCCGGACGGGCATCGGGCCATGCGCGACGTGCATGTCTTCGGCACCCGCGCCTTGTGCGAGGCCGCGGTCCGCACCGGCGCACGGCGGCTGGTGTTGTGCTCGTCCTCGATCACCGTGGGCTTCGGCAGCCGCGCCGCGCCGGGGGACGAGCAGACACCCCTGGATGCGACGGCGGCCTACGGCGCCACGGGGCCGCTGCGGAGCTACCACGACACCAAGCGCCAGGGCGAGCTGCTCGCCACCGGCTGGCCGGGCCTCGAGGTCATCGTGGTGAACCCCGACTACGTGGTCGGCGCCTACGACGTCAAGCCGACCAGCGGCCAGCTCATCCTGGCCATGGCGCGGCACTTCGTGCCCTTCTGGCCTCGGGGCGGCAAGTGCTTCATCGACGCCGGGGACTGTGCACAGGCCCACCTGGCGGCCATGGACCGCGGCGTCCCGGGTCGGCGCTACTTGCTGGGCAACGACAACCTGAGCTACCGCGAATTCATGGGCATCATCGCCGAGGTGACGGGGCAGCGGCCGCCGGTGGCCCCCCTGCCCGACCTGGCCCTGCGGCTGGCAGCTCGGGCCGGGGAGCTGGGGCAGCGGGTGGACCCGCACCGCTTCGCCGGAACCGACCGCCGCGTGCTGATGAGCATGCAGCAGGAGCGCTACCGCAGCGGGGCTCGGGCCCGTGCCGAGCTGGGCATGCCCGCCACGCCCCTGCGGGAGTCGGTGCAGGCGGCCTGGCGCTGGTTTCGAGAGCAGGGGCGGTGCTGAGGGGCGGGCGGGGGCTGCGCAGGTCCCTGCGGCCGGCGGGGGCGCTGCTCGCGGGCCTGCTGCTGCTGCCGACCGGCTGCCCGGCCGAGCAGCTGGGCGTGGAGCTGCCACGCGGCGGACCCCAGGCCATCTCCCACGAAGATCTCCAGCGCGACACCTGGCTGCTGGGCCGCGCCGCGGACCCGGCCCAGCAGGCGCGCACCCTGGGTGAGCGCCTGGGCCAGATGCGGATGCTGCCGGCCTTCGGCAGCGACTGGGCCCGCCCGGCGCCCGCGGGCGCCCTGGTCTGCGGCCGCAAGGAGGGCCGGGCCACCCAGGTCGGCCTGGTCGTGGCGGTGGGGGATCCGGCCACGCCGGCCGGGGCGGCGACCTGGGCGGGCCTGGTCAGCCTGGCCAAGGGCTGGGACCTGCCGGGCCAGCCAGATCGCACGCGGATCCTGTGCGCGGTCTCGGGGCCACAGGGCCTGGCCGCCCTGCTGGGCGCGCCGCCGGTGCCCGCCGCCCACATCGACGCGACCTGGATCCTGGGCCCCCTGGACGGGCCCGCGCTGCAGCGCGAGGCGGCGCCGGGCCCTGCCGGGCAGGCGGCGGTCCTCCTGTCGGCCCCCGGGGGAGCACCCCAGGGTCTGGGCGAGCTCGACTACCGCAGCCTGGCCGACCGGGTCCGGGAGATCCTGGCGGCCATCGACGCGGGCTGAGCGGCCCTCAGCGTTCGGTGGGCGGGGCGGGCAAGGCCGGGTCGCCGGCCTGGTCGTGCAGGCGGCGGTCGAGCTCGAGCAGCTCGGCCTGCAGGGCCTGGTTCTTCGCCCGGATGGCCTCGATCCGGGTCTGGACGTCGGCGATGGCGGCGGCGCGCTGGGCAGGGTCCTGGATCGTGCGGGCGGAGGTCGCCACCTCCTCCAGCTCGATGGCCATGGACTCGATCTCCCCCGCCTGGGTCGCGATCCGAGCCTCGGCGGCGACGGCCTCGGCCGAGGCGCTCCCCGGCGTGGCCGGCCCCCCCTCTCCCAGTGCGCACGCGAGCAGCAGCATCAGCATGGCGGTGCTCTATCGTGAAGCGCCGGACCCGGCCGCAGCTCGCGATAGGACGGGGGCCCGCGATAGGAAGGGGGCCCGCGATAGGACCGAGCCGGAGGTCCCCGCCTGCGCCCCTTCGGCCCGCTCCCGCTCCTGCTCTGCTCCCTGGCCGGCTGCGGCCCCCAGGGCGACGCGCACCTGTACGCCCGGGCCCTGTCCCAGGACGACAGCTTCGCCAAGGCACGACAGGACTGCGTGCGCATCCGCGACCCGGCGACCCGGGGCGACTGCGAGGTGGCGACCATGGAGCGCTGGGAGCGCCTGGACGCCAACGACTGCCGCGCCATCGCCCAGGGACCGCCCGAGCTCGTCTTGTGGCGGGACGAGTGCATGTTCCAGCTCGCCGAGCGCCTGCGGGCGGCGGGGGAGCTGGACCGGGCGCTGGAGACCTGCATGGACACGCGCTTCTCGCGGCAGTGCTCCTGGCACCTGGTCCAGGACGAGGCCGAGGCGAGCCTGGCCGAGGCACCGACCGTCGCCGAGGCGCGGATCGCGCGCTTCGCCCAGGCCGGGCGGATCCCCGACGCCGCCCTGCAGTTTTGGAGCATCCGCCTGCGCTCTTCCGCCGCCGCCGGGGCGCTGCCAGACGAGGCCGCCTGCGCCGGTCTGGCCGATCCCGCGCCCTGCCAGGAGGCGGTGCGTCGCTACGTGCGACTGGTCCTTGACACCCGGCTTCGGGGCGATCGGGCCCTGGCCTGCGGGCAGGTCGAAGCAGCCTCAGGTACCGTCATGCAGCGGCCGGCATGGGCGGATGGCCCGCTTGCCGCCGCCGCCGCACTTGAGTGGCATGTCGCCCACTGTGGACGAAGGCCGGGTGTCCCTCCCGGCTGACGCTCCCACGGTGTCGGCCCGAGGAGCACCATGCGAGTTGCACTCTTCTTCGACGGGACCAACTTCTACCGAGGGCTGGAGGCTGCGGCCGCCGACGTGGAGCTGGACTACGAGCAGCTCGCCAACTGGCTGGTCGCGCGCGTCGGTGGACCCTCGGCCCAGCTGGTGACGGCCCGCTACTACACGGGCCTGGGCGACCAGCCGAGCCTGGATCGCTTCCTGACCGGGCTGGAGCAGCGGACCGGCTTCTTCGTGTCGCGCCTGCCCATCGGCCGCCGGGACGTGGTCTGTCCGCAGTGCGGCGAGGCCTTCGTGCAGCGCGTCGAGAAGCGCGTCGACACCCTCATCGTCGCCGACATGATCGTCATGGCCCAGGCCGGGGCCTTCGAGCAGGCCGTCCTGCTGTCGGGGGACGACGACCTGGTGCCGGCGCTGGATGTGGTGCAGCAGGGCGGACGGCCGGTCCATGTCGCGACCTGGGGGGAGCACGGCCTGGCGCCCGGCCTGCGCGCGCGGGCCTTCAGCAGCATCGACCTGCGGCTGGGCCTGTCGGAGTTCAGCACCGGCCGGGTGCGCGGCGGCGACCTGGAAGACACCACGGTGCTTGCCCAGATCGGCCTGGCCATCCGCTACTTCCAGGATCACGGCGGCCACCTGTCGCGGTGGTACTTCGTGCACCGCTGGTCGGCCGAGAGCGCCGAGCTGCCCACCGGGCCGGCGCGGGACCGATCGGTCGATCGGCTGCTCCAGGACGGCCGGCTCCAGCTTTACGACGCCGAGGTCAAGGGGCGCCGCGTGCCAGCGCTGCGCTTGGTGGCCGAGGCCTCGACCGGAGCCTGAGCCGCCCACGGCGCCGCCCGGTCCTGCCACGGCCCCCCGCCGCGGGCCCGCAGCTTGGCCTCGTCTGTTCTACCATGGGGCCCCCGCCCCTCTCCGAGGCCACCGTGAGTGATCTGCCCGAGCTGCCGCGGCCGGTGCGCACGGCCCCGGTGGAGCTGCGCCGACGCACCGCCCTCATCGGCGGCGCCATCGGCCTGGTCCTCCTGCTGCTGCTCGTCGCCTGGACCCTCTCGGGTGGCCCGGAGCCCGGGCGGGGCGTGGTGCTGGTGGGCCCCCAGAGCTGCCGCGTCGTGGTCGACGGCGAGCCCGTGCCCGTCCTGGGGGGCGACGGCACGCACCTGCTGCAGCTGTCGCCCGGTCGGCACGAGCTGGCCGTGACGCTGAAGTCCAAGACCCTGCTCACCGAGGAGATCGAGGTGGCCGAGGGGACCGACACCCTGCGCCTGGAGGTCCGCTACGATCGCGTCTACGGGCGCTGGCACCTGGTCGAGCTGGGCAAGCAGGCGGCCGGTGCGGCCGCAGGGACCGAGGAGGAGGGGGGAGGTTGACTGGCGATCGTCAGTGGCGAGCGTCAGTGGCAAACGTCAATGGCGGACGCCAGTAAGCTGCGGATATTACAGCAGGATCTATCTTGGCATCGCACTTCCGCCGGTGTAGCTTCCCGGTGTGCGACCCTCGACCCCCGCCACGCTCCTGACCGCGCTGCTGGCCCTCACCGGTTGCCAGCACGACGTGGTCACCCCCTTCCCCGCGGGCCTGGAGCCCCTGGCCACCTGCACGCCCGGCCTGCCCGCGGCGCGGGCCGACGGCAGCGTCGACGAGAGCTTCAACAGCGACGCGAGCGACGGCGACGACGGGATCTGGGCCCACCTCTGCGGCTACGTGGACGCCGACGTGGACTCGGTCTGGGGCGCCTTGCAGGACGTCGATGTCGTCACCGACCGCCGCAAGGTGTCCTCGTGGGAGCTCGTCTCGCAGGGCGCGGATCCCCCCTACGACGTGGTCTTCACCCTGCATGATCGGGTCGAGGACATCATGACCGTCGAGTACGATCTGCAGTGGCGGGAAGGCGTCTGGGAGGAGCAGGACGGCGTGCCCAGTAGCGTGGCCGTCCGCTGGCAGAAGACCGACGGCACCAGCTTCATCAACGTGCTGGAGGGCTCGATCCTGGTCCAGCAGGACGACAGCGGCGCGGTGTCCATGGAGGTGGTCGAGCACCTCGACGCGCCCTTCTACCAGGCCGATGCCGTCCAGACCTACCTGCAGGACCTGCATGGCTCGGTCGTGGCCTGGGTCCACGGCGAGCCCCTGCCCACCTACGACTGAGGGCAGGGGGCCAACGGCCCGGGGCGCAGGGGGCCAACGGCCCGGGGCGCAGGGGGCCGACCGCTCAGGTCAACAGCAGGGCCGGCTGCTCCAGGCCCTGGCGCACGACCTCCAGGAAGCGGGCACCCAGCGCGCCGTCGACCACCCGGTGGTCGCAGGTCAGGGTCGCGCGGAGCTGCCAGCGCGGCAGCACGACGCCCTGCACCACGACCGGCGCCTGCTGGAGCGCACCGACGGCCAGGATCGCAGCCTCGGGCGGGTTGAGGATGGCCGTGAAGTGCTCGATGCCCATCATGCCCAGGTTGGAGATGGTGAAGGTCGAGCCCTGGTACTCCTCGGGCTGGAGCTTGCGGTCCCGGGCCCGGCCGACCAGGCTGCGGACCTCGGCGGCGATGGCCGCCAGGCTCTTGCGATCGGCGTCTCGCAGCACCGGGGTGATGAGCCCGTCGGGCAGAGCCACGGCGATGCCCAGGTGGACCCCACCATGGCGGGTGATGGCCTCTTCGCCCCAGGAGGCATTGACCTCGGGCACGGCGCGCAGGGCCCGGGCCACGGCCTTGAGCAGCAGGTCGTTGACCGAGACCTTGATCCCGCCGGCCGAGAGCTGGGCCCGCAGGTCCACCAGCCGCTCGCAGTCGAAGCGCACCGTCAGGAAGAAGGTCGGGGCGTCGAGGGTCGCCGCCTTGAGCCGCCGCGCGATGGCCTTGCGCATCTGGCTGTTGCGGACGCGCTCGTCGGCGGGGGTCGGCGCCAGGGGCAGGCCCGGGCTGCCGGTGCTGCCCTGGACGTCGGCCACGGTGATCCGGCCCCGGGGACCGGTGCCGGCGACCTGGCGCAGCTCCAGGCCCCGCTCGCGGGCGGCTCGGCGGCTGGCCGGCGAGGCCCGGACCCGTCCGGTGGTCGGGCTGCCGGCCGGCGTGAACAGCTCCGGCACCTCCATGATGCCTTGGGCCAGGTCGTGGCCCTGCCACTGGACGGGCACCAGGCCCGGCGCGGCGGCGGCCACCGGCGAGGGGGAGGACTGCACCGTGGGAGCCGGCGTGGGAGCCGGCGTGGGAGCCGGCGTGGGAGCCGGCGTGGGAGCCGGCGTGGGAGCCGGCGTGGGAGCCGGCGTGGGAGCCGGCGTGGGAGCCGGCGTGGGAGCCGGCGTGGGAGCCGGCGTGGCGGTCGGCTGGGCGGCGGTCGGCTCGGCGGCGGCGCGGCGGGCGGCTTCGGTCACCAGGGCGGAGATGTCCTCGTCCGGGGTCTGGCCGATGATGGCGATGGGCACGCCGGCCGGCACCTCCTCGCCGGCGGGGACCAGGATCTTGAGCAGCCAGCCCTTGTCGAAGACCTCGATGCTCATCGCGGCCTTGTCGGTCTCGACCTCGGCGATGATGTCCTGAGGGGCCAGCTCGGCACCCTCGGCCTTGTGCCAGGCCAGGATCGTGCCTCGCTCCATGGTGGGGGATGCCTGGGGCATCTCGAAGAACTCGGCCATGTCCTCTCCGGGCTTCGTCGCGGGGGGCTTCGTCGGGGGGGTGCGGGTGCGGCCCGGGCGCTCAGGCGCCCAGCTCGGACTCGGGGGGGACAGGTCGGCCCATGGTGCGCAGGGCGGCCTGCACCACCCGCTGCCAGGTCGGCACGACCAGCTTCTCCAGGTTCGACGCATAGGGCTGGTTCACGTCGCGGCTGGCGACCCGCAGGACCGGGGCCTCCAGCCAGTCGAAGCAGACCTCCTGGATGCGCGCGGCGATCTCGGCGCCCATGCCGGCGAAGACGTAGCCCTCGTGGATGATGACGCAGCGACCGGTCCGGCTGATCGAGGAGAACAGCGTGTCCTGGTCCAGGGGGCGCAGGCTGCGCAGGTCGACGACCTCGGCCTGGATGCCCTGGCTGGCCAGGGCCTCTGCGGCGGCCAGCGCCGTGGCGACCTGCTTGCCCCAGGTGACCAGGCTCAGGTGGGTGCCGGGCCGACGGATCCGGGCCTTGCCCAGGGGGATCAGGTACTCGGCGTCGGGCACCTCTCCCTTGACGCCGTAGGTCAGCTCGCTCTCCAGGAAGCAGACCGGGTTGTCGTCGCGGATTGCGCTCTTGAGCAGGCCGCAGGCGTCCTCGGCGTCGGCGTAGGTGACGACCTTGAGCCCCGGGAAGTGGGCGTAGATGCTGTCCACGGACGTGCTGTGCTGGCTGCCCAGGTTCTCGGCGACGCCGTTGGGGCCCCGGAAGACGATGGGCACCCGGTACTGCCCGCCGGACATCTGGTAGACCTTGGACGCGGTGTTGATGACCTGGTCGAAGGCCACCAGGCTGAAGTTCCAGGTCATGAACTCGATGACCGGGCGCATGCCGGCCATGGCCGCGCCGATGCCCAGGCCCGCGAAGCCGCCCTCGCTGATCGGCGTGTCGATGACCCGCTCGGGGCCGAACTCGTCGAGCAGCCCCTGGCTGACCTTGTAGGCGCCGTTGTAGTGGGCGACCTCCTCTCCCATGAGGAAGACGGCCGGTTCGCGCAGCATCTCCTCGCGCAGCGCGCGGCGCAGGGCCTCGCGGATCTGGAGCCGGGCCATGCTCAGGCCTCCTGCTTGGGTTCGGTGCCGGCGCCGGACAGGTCGGTGTCGGCGGCCAGGCTGGTCTGCTGGGGGGCGTAGACGTAGTCGTAGAGCCGCGCCGGGTCGGGCAGCGGGCTCTCCTCGGCGTAGTCCCAGGCGTACTGGGCGGCGGCGTCGACGCGGGCGTGGACCTCTTCGAGGCGGGCCGCGTCCAGGCCGTGGGTCTCTTGCAGGCGGTGGGCCGTGAGCATCAGGGGATCGTGGCGCTCCCGCACGTCCTCCAGCTCGCCCTCGGGCCGGTACTTGGCCGGGTCCGACATGGAGTGGCCCCGGTAGCGGTAGGTGATGACCTCGATCAGCACGGGTCCCTGGCCCGACAGCGCGTGCTGGCGGGCGGCGGCCACCCGCTGGCGCACATGCTCGACGTCCCAGCCCAAGAGCTGCTCGCGGGTCATGCCGACGCCGCGGGCCCGCAGGCTCATGTCGGTCACGGCCGACTGGCGGGACAGCGGCGTGCCCATGGCGTAGCCGTTGTTCTCGCAGATGAAGACCACGGGCAGCTTGTACAGCTCGGCCAGGCACAGGGCCTCAAAGAAGGCGCCCTGGTTGGCGGCGCCGTCGCCGAAGAAGCAGACGCAGACGCGGTCCTCGCCCCGGGCCCGCGCGGCCCAGGCGATGCCATTGGCCAGGGGCACGTGGCCGCCGACGATGCCGTAGCCGCCCATGAAGTCGACGTTGCGGTCGAAGATGTGCATGGAGCCGCCCTGGCCGTGGCTGGCCCCGGTGGCCCGTCCGAAGAGCTCGGCAATGATGGCCCGCGCCGGCACGCCCTTGGCTAGGGCGTGGCCGTGCTCGCGGTAGGCGGCCAGCCAGTAGTCGCCCGAGGTGGCGGCGGCGGCGCCGGTCGCGACCGACTCCTGCCCGATGTAGAGGTGGCAGAAGCCGAGGACCCGGCGCTGGGTGTAGGCCTTGGCGGCCAGCTCTTCCACCCGTCGCATGAGCGCCATGCGCTCGTATAGGTCGAGGAGCTCATCGGCTGTGCAGGGAGGGAGGGGATCGGCCAGGGTGAGCAGCCGATCAGGAGCGGCGGCCAGGTGTTCCCGGGCGAGGGGAGCGGACATCCGGACCTCGGGGGGCGGAGGAGAGGCACCGGGCAGGCCGCGCGAGGCGCGGGGACGCCGCGGCCGCTCCGGGGTGCGTGGCCCTCTATCCACGTCCGACGGAGGCGCCTCCCGAAGTGAAGGGGCGGCCTGCAAGTGCCGGCCCGGCGTAGCCCGCCGCGTTAGCCCGATGCCTCCAGGAGGGGCTTCCATGGCCGTGTCGACCATCTCTGCGCTGCTGACCGGGCTTGTGGCCGAGGCCGCCGAGGCCGCCGGCCACGGCGGCGTCCTGTCGGAGCTGGAGCCCGCCGCTGCGACCAACAACGCGGCTCACGGGGACTACCAGAGCAACCACGCCTTCCGCCTGGGCAAGGCCCTGCGCAGCAACCCGCGCGCCGTGGCCGAGCAGGTCGTGGCCTGCCTGCCCGCCCACCCCGCCGTGAGCCGGGTCGAGGTGGCCGGTCCCGGCTTCGTCAACTTCCACCTGGACCCGGCATGGCTGTGCAGCCACGCGGCCGCCCAGGCCGTGGTCTCGACCGGTGGCGTCGCCCAGACCGGCGCCGGGCGCACCGTGGTCATCGACTACAGCAGCCCCAACGTCGCCAAGCGCATGCACGTCGGACACATGCGCAGCACCATCATCGGGGACGCCTTGCGGCGGCTGTACGGCGCCGTCGGCTGGGCCGTGGTGGCCGACAACCACATCGGGGACTGGGGCACCCAGTTCGGCATGCTCATGGTCGCCTGGCGCCGCTGGCTCGACCCCGCCTCCTTCGAGCAGGACCCGGTGGGCGAGCTGGAGCGCCTGTACGTGGCCTTCCGCGAGCAGGCCGCCCAGGATCCCTCGCTCGAAGACCTGGCCCGCCAGGAGACCGCCAAGCTGCAGGCCGGCGACCCCGAGAACCGCGCCTTGTGGGAGCGCTTCCTCCAGATCTCCCTGGCCGAGTTCCAGACCGTCTACGATCGGCTGGGCGTGCACTTCGACGAGACCCTGGGTGAGAGCTTCTACAACCCGGCCCTGCCCGGGGTCGTGGCCGAGCTGCTGGCCGCCGGCATCGCCATCGAGAGCGAGGGCGCCGTCATCGTGCGCTTCGGCGACGACCACCCGGTCAAGACCGTGCGCGGCAAGAACCTGGTCATCCGCAAGCAGGACGGGGCCTGGCTCTACGGCACCACCGACCTGGCCACCCTGGAGCACCGGCTGGCCACCTGGGCGCCCGAGGAGATCCAGTACGTCACCGACGGGCGCCAGCAGCTGCACTTCCAGGAGGTCTTCGCCACCTGGCGGAGCTGGCGGGCCGCCCGGGGCCTGGACCCCGACGCCGTCCAGCTCGTACACACCTGGTTCGGCACCCTGAAGCTGCCCGAGGGGGCCATGAGCACCCGCAAGGGCAATGTGATTCGCCTGGTCGAGGTCCTGGACGAGGCCGTGCGGCGGGCCCGGGCCGTGGTGGACGAGAAGTCGCCCGAGCTGTCCGAGGCCGAGCGGACCGAGATCGCCGAGACCGTGGGCATTGGCGCCGTGCGCTACGCCGACCTGTCCCAGAACCCGCAGTCTGACGTGACCTTCGAGTGGGACCGCATGCTGGCCATGGACGGCAACACTGCCCCCTTCCTGCTCTACAGCTACGCCCGCTGTCGCTCCCTGCAGCGCAAGGCCGAGCTATCTTCCGAGCAGGTGGACCTGTCCCGGGCCCGGGTCGATCACGAGCTGGAGCGGGCGCTGGTCGTGGCCGTGGTGCGCCTGCCCGAGGCCGTGGCCCTGGCCCAGGCCACCCTGCGGCCCAACATGTTGTGCGACCACCTCTTCGAGCTGGCCCAGCGCTTCAACCGCTTCTACTTCGAGCTGCCGGTGCTCACGGCCCCCGACGAGGCCACCCGCGCTGCGCGGCTGGCCCTGGTGGAGCTGACGGCCCGGGCCCTGGGCCGCGGCCTGGACATCCTGGGGATCCGGCGCCTGGACCGGATGTAGGCGCGGGCGGGGTTAGGGGGGTAGGATCTCGTCGATGCTCGATCCTGTCGCTGAAGCCGAGGTCCTGCCCGACGGCACCCCCGTCCGCCTGGGCCGCTACCGCTTGGTCCGGCCCATCTCGACCGGGGGCATGGCCCGCGTCTTCGAGGCCCGGCGCGAGAGCCTGGCCGGCGTCTCGCCGCGGGTGGCGATCAAGGTCATCCTGCCCGACTACGCGCAGCACGACGGCTTCCAGCGCCTGTTCATCAACGAGGCGCGCATCGGCTCGCTGCTGGCCCACCAGAATCTGGTGCAGATCCAGGACTTCGACTGCGAGGGGGACCGCTACTACCTGGTGATGGAGTTCGTCGAGGGCGTGACCCTGCGGCGGGCCGTCAGCCTGTGCCGGCGCCACGGCGTGCCTGTCCCCCTGCACGTCATCGCCGAGATCGGTCGCCAGGTCTGTGATGGCCTGGCCTACGCCCACTGTGCGACGGCCGAGGACGGCAGCCCCCTGCACCTGGTCCACCGGGACATCAAGCCCAGCAACCTGATGCTGAACCCCCAGGGCGTCGTGAAGCTCCTGGACTTCGGGATCAGCCGGGGCCTGCTGACGGCCGAGCGCCGCGGCGCGGTGCGGGGCACCTGGGGCTACATGGCCCCCGAGCAGGCAGCGGGAGAGGAGATCGGGCCGATGGCCGATCTCTTCGGCCTCGCCGCCGTGCTCTACGAGCTGGCCGCGCTGCAGCCTCTCTTCCCCGAGAAGGAGCCCGACCAGATCCGGGCCCTGCTCGACGCCGACATGGCGGCCCGCCGGGCGGCCGCCCTGACCGGCCCCCTGGGCGCGCTGTCCAGCGTCCTGGTGCGCGCGCTCCAGCGGGATCCTGCGGCGCGCTTCGCCAACGGCCAAGCCATGGGGCGGGCCCTGTCGACCCTGGTCGTGGACCCGGTCACGGCCCGCGACCGGGTCGTGCAGTTCCAGCGCGAGATGGTGGAGCGGGCGGCCCACGGCCTGGCCGAGGCCCGGCGCACCGGGCGCACGGCCTCGACCATGGACGCGACCGGGGCCAGCCAGCAGACGGGCAGCTCCCAGGCCTCGGCGGCGGGGGCGGGCCTGCCCATGGCCTTCGGCGACCACGCGGGGCCCCGGCCGGTGGTGGACCGCCGCGAGCGGTCGAGCCCCAAGCCGCGCCCGCCCTCGCCGACCCGGCGCCTGCTGCCCGTGGTCCTGACCCTGCTGGCGGTGGCGGTCGTGGCCTTCACGGCCTGGCGCTTGTGGGCGACGCCGCGGCCCGCCCGCCCGCCCCTCGCGGCGAGCGCGCCCGGACCCCTCGGGCGGCTGGCCGACGAGCTGCCGGCCCGGTCGAGCGCCGTGGCGCCTCCCGTGGCGCCTCCCGTGGCGCCTCCCGTGGCGCCAGAGGTTCCGGACCCGGAGCTCGCGCCGACGCCCTCGCCGACGCCCTCGCCGACGCCCTCGCCGACGCCCTCGCCGACGCCCTCGCCGACGCCCTCGCCGACGCCCTCGCCGACGCCCTCGCTGACGCCCTCGCCGACGCGTGCCGCGCCGGTGCCTGCTGCGCCCACCCCTGCTGCGGCGCAGCCCACGCCCACGCCCACGCCCACGCCCGCGTCCACGCCCGCGTCCACGCCCGCGTCCACGCCCGCGTCCACGCCCTCGCCCTCGCCCGCGTCCACGCCCTCGCCCTCGCCCGCGTCCACGACGCCGGCTCCCAGCGCGGCCCAGGCCGAGGCGAGCGCCTCCCCCACCGATCTCGCCGTGACCATCAGCAGCGCGCCGCGCGCGATGGTCATCGTGGACCAGCGCCCGCGCGGCGAGACGCCGCTGGTGGGGCTGTCCTTGCCGCCCGGCCGACACGCCGTGACCCTGGAGAGCAGCGACGGCCGGCGGGCCACCTTCACCATCGACGTCGCCCAGGGGCAGCGCAACACCTGGGTCTACGACTTCGAGTCCAAGGCCTTCCGCTGAGTCCCCGGGGTGCCCTCCGCCGCGCCGCGCTGGCCCTGTCCCTGGTACCGGCCGGTGCGCGGGCGGCCGACGCCTCGTTGTGGCTGGCGCCAGGGGTGGACGTCGACCAGGCCCGGCACTCCCTCAGCCTGATCGGCAAGACCGACCCCGAGGTCCACTCCATCGAGGCCCTCGCGACCGCCGTGCAGATCGTGGGCGTCGTGGATCGCCGCGTCGAGGACATGTGCGGCGGGCCCGCGTCGGTGCAGGCCTGGCGGGACGAGCTGGCCCGGGGGCGCTCCGCCCTGCAGCTGCTCGACCTGGAACAGGCCCTGGCCTCCTTCGGCCTGCTGGACGCGGAGCTTCCCTGCCTGACCGGGCTGCTGTCGCCGGGGGACACCTTCCGCTTCTACCTGAGCGCCACCGAGCTGGACCTGGTGCAGGCCCGCAGCCGCGGCGACGACCCCACGCTGGCCGCCTTCTACCTGGGCGAGGCCGAGCGCTCGGCGCGTCGCGCCGCCGCGGCCGGCCCCTATGTGCGCATCCCCACGGACACCCTGACCGAGGCTCGGGAGCTGCTGGGCCGGGTGCGGGCCGAGCAGGCCCGGCAGGCGCCGGCCCGGGTCGCCGTCGCGGGCCCGGCCGAGCAGGTGTGGTGGGACGGCACGCCCGCGGACAAGGTGCCCTTCGACGTGCCGGCCGGCACCCACGTCTTCCAGCTCACGGCGCCCGACAGCGCCACCGTCGTCGCAGTGCAGGTCGTGGACCTGGCCCCTGGCCAGCCCGTCGTGGTCTGGGCCCGCCCCGACGCCCTGCCGCTGACGACCCCGGACCTGCAGCGCGCCGCGCTCACCCTGGCCGAGAGCGGCCGGGCCCCGGTGGGCCTGGCGCCGACCCTGCGGGCCTTGTCGGCCTCGGGCCCCAGCTTCGTGGTCACCGGGGACGCCGACCAGCTGCGCTTCTGGGGCGCCGACGGCGACATCGTGCGCCTGAGCCTGGTCGACCCGCCCCAGGGCAGCACGCACCACTCCCACAAGCGCAAGCACGAGCGCTGAGCGCAGTCGGCAGTCAGCTCAGCCGGCGCCGCGCGGCGGGGGCAGCTGGTCCATGAAGGTCGTCACGCAGCGAGAGAGCTGGTCACGCGACTTGCGGAAGCGCCAGCGCCAGCCGCCGACGGGGTCGGGGATCTCGACCAGGCCGCCGAAGTTGCCCAGCATGAGCACCTTGCCCTCGTGCTCGGGGAAGCGCCGCCGCAGGGTGCTGGCGTGGCGCATCTCCATGACCAGGACGTGGTCGGCCCAGTCCATGAGCTCCTGCTCCACGCCCACGCTACGGTGCTCGGAGAGGTCGACCCCCACCTCGGCCATGACCTTGACGGCCAGGGGGTCGGCGGGGTGTCCGATCAGGCCCATGACGCCGCCCGAGCGCACCTCGACGGGCCACTCGCGCCGCGCGGCATAGGCGCGGGCCCAGCCGGCCGCCATTGGCGAGCGGCAGATGTTGGCGGTACACACGAAGGCGAGATGGTAGGGCTGCACGGCGTCCATGGCTCGCCTGGGGTATCACGCGTCGCCCCGGGGAGCAGTGCGATAAGCTGGCGCCCCTTCCCCCCATGGAGAACAGATGGCCAACCCCACCGCCACCTTCGAGACCACACTGGGCAGCTTCACCGCCGACCTGTACCTGGACAAGATGCCTGTCACCGTGGGCAACTTCATCGCCCTGGCCAAGAGCGGCTTCTACGACGGGCTGCACTTCCACCGGGTCATCAACAACTTCATGATCCAGTTCGGCTGCCCCTTCAGCCGTGACCCCAACAGCTCCCGGGCCGGCACGGGTGGCCCGCCCCACGGCACCATCAAGGACGAGTTCCCGGCGGACGCCAAGATGTCCAACGAGCCCGGCACCCTGTCCATGGCGAACACCGGTCGGCCCGACTCCGGCGGCAGCCAGTTCTTCATCAACACCGTCCACAACAGCTACCTGGACTGGTTCGACAAGCGCTCGCCCTCCAAGCACCCCGTCTTCGGCCGCATCACCACCGGCATGGACGTCGTGAAGAAGATCGAGACCACGCGCACCGCCTCGGGGGATCGCCCCGTGACCCCGATCCAGGTGATCTCCATCACCATCAACGAGGCCTGAGCCCAGTGTCGAGCCCCCGGAACGGCGCTGGCGGTCCTGGACCCGACGCGCTCGAAGCCCTGGTCGAGCGTGTCGTGGCGCGGGTGCGTCACGAAGCCCAGCTCTCCTCGGTGCCGCCCAATCCCGAGCTGCGCGGCACCTGGGAGGACCACACGGCCTTGCAGGGCCTGGTCCAGGCCGGGGCCGTGCGCCTGGGGACCAGCGGCACGGCGCCGCCCACCGGGGGCCAGCTGGCCCGCTACATCGACCACACCTTGTTGGCACCCACCGCGACCCGGGCCGACATCGTGAAGGTCAGCGAGGAGGCGCGTCGCTACGGCTTTGCCAGCGTCTGCGTCAACTCGACCTGGATCGGCCTGGTTACCCGGATGCTGGACGGCAGCCGGGTCATGCCGATCTGCGTCGTCGGCTTCCCCCTGGGGGCCATGGCGACGCCGGCCAAGGCGGCCGAGACCCGCCAGGCCATCGCCGACGGGGCCCAGGAGATCGACATGGTCATCGACATCGGGGCGCTGAAGGGCGGCGACCACGACCGGGTCTTCGACGACATCCGGGCCGTGGTCGATGCCGCTCAGGGCCGCCCGGTGAAGGTGATCCTGGAGACGACCCTGCTGTCCCGCGACGAGAAGATCGTCGGCTGCGCCATCTCCAAGTCGGCGGGCGCCCAATTCGTCAAGACCAGCACGGGCTTCGCCGGCGGCGGGGCTACGGCGGCCGACGTCGCGCTGATGCGGGCCGTGGTCGGCCCCGACATGGGGGTCAAGGCCTCGGGTGGCGTGCGCACGGCAGAGGACGCGCGGGCCATGATCGCGGCCGGTGCCGACCGGCTGGGTGCCAGCGCCAGCGTGGCCATCGTGACCGGCGGCGTGGGCAAGGGCGCCTACTGATGGCGCCGCTCAGCGTCGAGGCCATCCTTGAGCGCAAGCGCGACGGAGCTGAGCTCGGACCGGACGAGATCCAGTGGCTCGTCGCCCGGGTCGTAGACGGGGGCATCACCCGCCCCCAGGCCGCGGCCTTCCTGGCTTTCACCTACCTGCGCGGCATGACCGACGCCGAGACCGTCGCCCTGACCCTGGCCATGCGGGACTCTGGCGAGGTCCTGCGCTGGCAGGTCGACGGCCTCATCGTCGACAAGCACAGCACCGGGGGCGTCGGCGACAAGGTGAGCCTGGTCCTGGCCCCCTTGTGGGCCGAGCTGGGCTACCGCGTGCCGATGATCAGCGGCCGGGGCCTGGGCCACACCGGTGGCACCCTGGACAAGCTGGAGAGCATCCCGGGCTTCCGCACCGACCTGCCCGTGGCCCGCCTGCACCAGGTCCTGGCCGAGGTCGGCTGCTTCATGAACGGCCAGACCGAGCAGCTGGCCCCCGCCGACCGCGTGCTCTACGCCCTGCGCAACGAGACCTCGACGGTCTCCAGCGTGCCCCTCATCACGGCCAGCATCCTCTCCAAGAAGCTGGCCGAGGGCCTGGACGAGCTGTCCCTGGACGTGAAGTGGGGCAGCGGGGCCTTCATGAAGACCCTGCCCGCCGCGCAGGAGCTGGCCGAGAGCCTGGTCCGGGTCGGCAACGGCGCCGGGGTCCGCACCCGGGCCCGGCTCACCGACATGAACGTGCCGCTGGGGCGTGCCATCGGCAATGCCATCGAGGTGGAGGAGGCCGTGGCCTGCCTGAAGGGGGAGGGGCCCGAGGACCTGGCCGACCTGAGCTGCCAGCTCATCGGGCGCGACGCCGAGGAGGTGGCCCGCGCCCGCGCCGTCCTGGACCGCGGGGGCGCCTATGAGCGCTGGTGCCGGCTGGTGCGGGCCCACGGCGGCGACCCACAGGCCCCCCTGCTGGGCGGCGGCTGCGCCGAGCGGGTCGTGAGCGCACAGCACGACGGCGCGGTGTCCCGCTGCGACGCCTACGATCTGGGGCGCGCCGCCTTCGTCCTGGGGGCCGGCCGGCGCTCGGCGGAGCAGGCCGTGCACCCCGGCGTGGGCCTGTGGGTGCATGTTCGCCCCGGAGACACGGTGGTGCGGGGGCAGCCCCTGGTGACCCTGCTCCACGCCGAGCGCGGCCTGGACCATGCCCTGCAGCTGGTCGGCGATGGGATCCTCGTCACCTGATGCGCCATCCCCCGGGCTGCCGGCGCGGGCTCCGCGCGGCCCCTGGCCCTCGATCCGCGCCTTGCTCATCCTGGGCGTGTTGCTGTTCCAGGCCCGCCTGGCGGCCCCCTGGCCCGACCTCGACCGCCGCGACCTCTCCTACCAGCTCGCCCAGGACGAGCTGGACAGCGGCGTGGCCCTGCTCGCCCGCCTCGGCATCTCGACCACGCGGCAGGCCCTGAGCCAGGACGTGCTGCGGCTGGGGCAGCTCGCCAGCCGGACCAAGCACGCCAGCCGGGCCCCCTTCGGCCCGCTGCTCCGCCTCACCGGCACCGGGCAGGCCTGGGGCCTCTTCGCCTACCCGGACCCCTACGCGGGCCGGCTGGTCATCGCCGCCCGGCGGCTGCAGGCCGACGGCAGCCTCACGCCCTGGCAGGAGCTGTACCGGGCCCACGGCCAGGGAGAGGCCTGGCTCTGCACGGTGCTGGAGTACCGGCGGGTGCGCGGGGTCTACGACGACAACGGCGACCGGCCCAAGCCGGGCATCTTCTACGACCGGTTCGCCGACTGGATCGCCGCCGAGATCATGGTCCGCGAGCCCGATGTGGCCGAGGTCCAGGTGCGCCTGGACCGGGTCACGATCCGCAGCCCCGATGACGCGCGGCCCGCGGGGGCCGAGACGCCGGGCAAGGTGCGGCGGCGGGATCGGGCCCAGGTGGCGGAGCGGCTGGCCCTGCGGGGCGGGGCTTTGATGGCCGTCGCGCCGATCGGGGTGGCGCCATGAGGGCCTGGTCCTGGTGGGTCGGCCTGTGGAGCCGGCGCGAGGCGCCGACCACCCTGGCCGTGCTGCGCCTGAGCCTGGGCAGCCTGCTGCTGGTGGACCTGCTGATGACGGCCCAGCGTGGCCTGGTGGTGCCCCTGTACGCGCCGCTGCACGCGGGGGGCCTGGGTGATGTGTTGGCCCGCCACCCGGTCCAGGAGCTGTACCGCTTCCTGCCGGCCACGGCGGCGACGGCCGAGCTGGCCTTCTGGACCTGCACCGCGGCGGTCGCCTGCTTCACCCTGGGCATCTTCCCGCGGGTGGCCGGCCTGCTGGCCCTGCTCCTGCTGGCCCAGCTCGCCTTGCCGGTGCCCCCGGCGGACCGCGGCATCGACATGCTGCTGCGTGACGCCCTGCTGGTGCTGGCCCTGTCCCGAAGCGGCGAGAGCCTGGGCCTGGGGGCCCGCCTGCGCACGGGCTCCTGGCTGGGCGACGGCCGGCCGGTGCCCTCCTGGCCCCGCTACCTGCTGGTGGTGCAGCTCGTCCTGCTCTACGCCAGCGCCGGCATCCAGAAGGTCTCCCTCGCCTGGTTGCCCCCGCGCTGGAGCGCGCTGTACATCGCCGCCCACGACCCGGCCTTCGGGCGCTGGGACGCCGTGGCCTGGCCTGCCGCCGCCTGGCACCTCAGCCAGGCCGGCACCGCCCTGTCCTGGTTGTGGGAGTGGTCGGCCCCGCTCCTGCTGCTGGGCTTCTGGTACCGCGACACCGCCGACCGGCCGGGGCGGCTGCGGGCCTTCGTGCTGCGCTGGCACCTGCTGGGCATCTACGTCGGGGTCGGAGCGCTGTTCCACCTGGGCACCCACCTGGCCATGCGCCTGGGCATCTTCCCCTTTGGCGTGCTCAGCTTGTACCCCTGCTTCGTGCACCCCGAGACCTTCGCCGCGCTGGGGCGGCGGGTGCGTGGGCCGCTGCGCCGGCCGCTTCACCGGCCTGGGGAGGGCGCCTCGCCTGTGATTTGATGCGCGGACACCCGGCCAGGAGGTGCCGTGCTCCCCGTCGCCGCCTTCCTGCCCGACACCACCGGCCCGCTGGCCCGCTTCGGCAGCCTGGGCGGCCTCTTCGTCATGGTGGCCCTGGCCTGGCTGCTGTCCACGAACCGGCGCGCCATCCGCTGGCGGCCGGTGTTGTGGGGGGTCGCGCTCCAGCTCCTCTTCGGGCTCATCGTCCTCCAGCCGGCGCTGCAGCACTTCTTCTTCGACGTGGTGGACGGCGGTGTCCGGCGCCTGCTCTCCTTCAGCGAGGCCGGCTCGAACTTCGTCTTCCAGACCGTCGAGCCCCACGAGATCCTGGACGCCACCGGTCAGCCGGTCACCTTCATCGGCCGCATCTCCCCGCCGGTGAAGACCTTCGCCTTCTGGATCCTGCCCACCATCATCTTCTTCTCGTCCCTGATGAGCGTGCTGTACCACCTGGGGATCATGCACCGCGTCGTGCGGGCCATCGCCTGGCTGATGCAGCGCACCATGGGCACGAGCGGCGCCGAGAGCCTGTCGGCGGCGGCCAACATCTTCGTCGGCCAGACCGAGGCCCCCCTGGTGGTCCGGCCCTACATCGCCAACATGACCCGCAGCGAGCTGCACGCGGTGATGACCGGCGGCTTCGCGACCGTCGCCGGCGGGGTGATGGCCGCCTACGTCGGCATCCTCAAGGACATCCCGGGCATCGCTGGCCACCTGGTCACGGCCTCGATCATGAGCGCCCCGGCCGCCCTGGCGATCAGCAAGGTCATGGTTCCCGAGGATGGCGTGCCGGTCACCCTGGGCACCCTGGACATCGCGCACGAGCGCACGGCCCGCAACGTCATCGAGGCGGCGGCCAACGGGGCCACCGACGGCGTCAAGCTGGCCATCAACGTGGCGGCCATGCTCATCGCCTTCGTGGGCCTGGTGGCCATGACCGACTGGGTGCTGGCCCTGCTGCCGCTCAGCGTGCACGGCGCCCCGCTGTCCTTGTCACTGATCCTGGGCTGGCTCTTCGCGCCCATCGCCTTCTCCATGGGGGTGCCCTGGAAGGAGGCGGTGGTGGTCGGCGGCCTGCTGGGCGAGAAGCTCGTGCTCACCGAGCTGCTGGCCTACATCCACCTGGGCGCCCTGGTTGCCGGGCCGACCCCGGTGTTGTCGGAGCGCTCGGCCATCATCGCCAGCTACGCCCTGTGCGGCTTCGCCAACTTCGCCAGCATCGGCATCCAGCTCGGCGGCATCGGGGGCATGGCGCCGCACCGCATGGGGGACCTGGCCGACCTGGGCCTGCGGGCCATGATCGCCGGCTCCCTGGCGGCCTTCATGACCGCCACCGTGGCGGGCGTGCTCATCGGCTGAGCCAGGGCCGCCGGAGCCAGGGCCGCCGGAGCCAGGGCCGCCGGAGCCAGGGCCGCTACCAGCCGCGTCCGTGGGCGCTGTCCTCGATCATCACGGGCATGGCGAAGACGTCGACGAGCTGTCCGATGCCGCAGAGCCCGCCGGTCAGCAGCCACAAGACGCCGCTGGCATAGCGCCCCATGTAGATGCGGTGCAGGCCGCACAGGCCGAAGACGCAGCCCAGCCACAGCACATAGGCCATGCCGGTGTCCTTGCGAGGGACCAGGGCGTTGTCCGCCATCGTGGTTCTCCGTGGGGGTAAACAGGGGGAGGGGAGGGCAGCGAGGGGAGGGGAGCGAGGGCCGATCCCGAGTCGGCCCGCCCCTGGCTACGGACCGGTCCGGGGGGCTATTTCGCGGCCGCACTTCCCTGCCGGTCCAGGGGCGCCGGGCTGGTTACGGCCTGCCCATGATCGAGCCCTACCTGGACATGCAGCCTCAGGTCCACCCCGACGCCTGGGTCCACCCGCACGCCGTCCTCATGGGCGACGTCACCATCGGCGCCCGCACCACGGTCTGGCCGGGCAGCGTCCTGCGCGGCGACCAGGGGGCCATCCACATCGGCGCCGAGACCAGCATCCAGGACGGCACCATCGCGCACGGGACCAACGGCGTCTCCATCGTGCGCGTGGGCGACCGCTGCGTGGTCGGCCACCGGGTGATCCTGCACGGCTGCCACGTAGAGGACGACTGCCTGATCGGCATGGGCGCGACCCTGCTCGACAACTGTCATATCGGCCAGTTCAGCATCATCGGGGCCAACGCCCTGGTGCCGGTGGGCCGCAAGATCCCGCCTCGCTCCCTGGTCATGGGCGTGCCCGGCCGCATCGTGCGGCAGCTGAGCGACCAGGAGATCGAGCACAACATCCGCCACGGCCACGGCGAGTACCTGCGCCTGTGCGCCGAGTACCGCGCCCGCGACGGGCAGGGCTGAGCCGCCATGCCTCCCGACCGCAGCCAGCGTCCCGGTTGTTTCCTCACCGTGATCCCCCTGGGGCTGTCCCTGCTCGGCTTCGCCCTGGGGCTGCTGCTGGCCGTGTGAGCCGGCGCCCTCCTCCTCCTCCTCCTTCTCTTCCCCCTCCTCCTCCTCCCTCCCCGCGTTCCTCCGCGCCCCATGCACATCCGCAAGCTCGAGATCCACGGCTTCAAGTCCTTCCCGGACCGGACCGCCTTTCACTTCGGTCCCGGCATCTCCGGGGTCGTCGGCCCCAACGGCTGCGGCAAGTCCAATGTCGTGGACGCCGTGAAGTGGTGCCTGGGTGAGCAGTCGGCCAAGAGCCTGCGCGGCGCCAGCATGGAAGACGTGATCTTCGCCGGCACCCAGGACCGCTCGGCCACCGGCCTGGCCGAGGTCAGCCTGACCTTCGCCGCCGGCGACGAGCCCTTCCCCGGGGAGTGGGCCCCCTACGCAGAGGTCCAGATCACCCGCCGCCTGTTCCGGGACGGCAAGGGCGAGTACCGCATCAACGGGGCGCGCTCGCGGCTGCGGGACATCCAGGACCTGTTCCTGGACACCGGCGCCAACAACCGCATGTACAGCTTCATCGAGCAGGGGCGCATCGGGCAGATCATCAGCGCCCGGCCCGAGGAGCGGCGCGCGCTCATCGAGGAGGCCGCTGGCATCAGCCGCTACAAGGCCCGCAAGGTCGAGGCCGAGAGCAAGCTGGGCAGCACGCTGGAGAACCTGGAGCAGGCCAGCCGCACCGCCGATGAGCTGGCGGCCCGCCTGCGGAGCCTGGAGCGCCAGGTCCGCAAGGCGCTGCGCTACCGGCGCCTGCGCAGCCGGATCCGCCAGGGCGAGGTCTTCCTGGGGCTGGCGCGCTTCGCCGGGCTGGTGGCCGACCGGCGGGCGCTGGCCGACCAGATGCGCCAGGCCGAGGCGGACGAGGCCGAGGCGATCCGGGACGTGAGCCGGCGAGAGGATGTGTTGGCCAAGGCCCGCGCGGCCCTGCTGGGGCTGGAGGGCCAGGCTGGCGCCCTGCGGGACGAGCTGGCCGAGCTGGAGGCCAGCCGCCGCGAGCAGGAGTCGGCGCGGCAGTACCAGGCCCGGGAGCGCGAGGAGCTGGGGCGGCGGGTGCTCGGCCTCGAAGCCGACGCGACGACCGCCCAGGACCAGGCGACGGCGGCGCAGGCGCGCCGGGACGAGGCCGGGCGGGCCCTGGCCCAGGTGCAGGCCCGGCTGCAGGGCCTGGAGGGGGAGCTGCAGCAGGCGCAGGCCGCGGTTCAAGAGGCCGAGGCGCGGCTTCGGGCCCGGCGCCAGCGCATCGAGGCGGGCAAGGACGTGGTGCTGCGGCAGGTCCAGCAGGTGGCCCGGGACCGCGCGGCCCTGGACACGGCCCGGCAGCGCCTGGCCGACCTGGGCCAGCGCCGCCAGGGCGTGCACGCCCGCAAGGACGAGGTCGGGACCGGCATCGTGGCCCTGGAGAGCGCGGTGGGTGAGGCCCGCGGCGCCGAGGCGGGGGCGGGCGAGCGCGCGGCGGCCACGCGGGAGGCCCTGGACGGGGCCCGGGGCCGCGAGGGCGGTGCCAAGGCCGAGCTGGACGGCGTGCGCGGGGCGCTGGCCGCGGCCGGTCGCGGCCTGGACGAGGCCAACCGGGCCCAGACGGCGGCCGAGCGGGGTCGGGCCGGGGTGCGCGCCCGGCTGGAGTCGCTGCAGGCCCTGCAAGAGGGGCACGCCGGCGTAGCCGACGCGGTGCGGGCGGTGTTGGTCCTGGACGGGATGTTGGGCACCCTGGCCGAGCACCTGGACGTGGAGCGGGAGCTGGAGCCCCTGCTGGCCCTTGCCCTGGGCGAGGGCCTGGAGCTGGCCCTGGCCCGGGACGATGCGGCGGCGGCGGCGGCGGTGGAGGCCGCCGGTGCAGGCCGGGTGGGTGTGCTCTCCCTGGACGGGGCGCGTCCCGCTGAGCATGGCCTGGCCGCGCGCTTCGGCGGCACGCCCCAAGGTAGGGCGGCCCTGGGTCGACTGCTCGGGGACTGCGACCAGGCCGACTCGGTGCCGGCGGCCCTGGCGGCCTGGCGCAGCCACGGGCGGCCGGTCGCTGTCGGGGGCGCGCGCCCGGCCTTCGTGAGCGTGGCGGGCGCCGTGCGCGTCGGAGCGGCCGGGGGTGCCGGCGCGGCCATCCTGGCCCGGCGGCGGCAGATCGCGGCCACCGAGCTGGAGCTGGCCCAGGCCGAGGAGGTGGTCCAGGCCGCCACCGCCCGCGTCGCCGTGCAGGAGACCGGGGTGCAGCAGGCCCGCGCGGCCGAGGTCGCCGCCGCGGGGGGGCACGAGGAGGCGCGGCGCCAGGTGGACCAGGCCCGCAACGCCGCCAGCGAGGCCGAGCTGGCCCTGCGCCTGGCCCAGCGGGAGCGCGCCGACCGGGAGCGGGCCCGCGACGACGAGATCGCGCGCCAGGAGCGCATGGCCCGGGAGCTGGCGGCCATCGACGGCCAGCTGGCCCAGGTCGAGGGCGAGCGCGCCAAGGTGCAGGTCCGGCTAAGCAGCGCCCAGGAGCAGCTCGCCGCCGCCGAAGAGACCACCCGCAAGGAGCAGGGGGATCTGCCCGACGATGAGGCTGCGGTGGAGGCCGCGCGGGACCGGCGAGCCGGCCTGGCCAGCGAGTCGGCAGGGCTGCGGGAGCGACGCATGGCCCTGGAGCGCGAGGAGACCGCCGCGGGTGAGGCCTGCGCCCAGGCCCGCAGCCGCGCCCAGTCCGCCCAGGAGGAGGCGGTCCGCGGGCGGGAGCGCATCGCGGCCCTCGCCGCCGACGATCTGCGCCTGGACGGACTCCTCGTCGAGCTGGGGGCCTGCCAGGAGGTCCTCACCGGGGAGCTCGGCCTGGCCCGGGCCGCGGTGGCCTCCTCCCGCGAAGCCATCGGCGCCCAGGACGAGGAGCTGCGCGGGGCCCGCAAGCGGCGGGAGGAGCGCAGCGGGCACCGGGCCACCCTCGACCGCCAGCTCGCCCAGGTCAAGGCCGACATCGGTCACATCCGCGAGTCGTTGGAGGAGCGCTACGAGGTCTCTCCCGCCGGCCTCCTCGACCGTCTGGACCGAGTGGGGCACGTCGTGGTCGCGGCCGAGGCCGTGCCCGAGCTGGCCGGTGGCAGCGCCGAGGACGACGAGGCCGTCACGGACCTGCGGATCACGGCCCCCATGCTGGAGGACGAGGACGAGGTCGCCGCCTGGGTGCAGCGCCTGCAGCAGGACCGCGCCGCCCTGGACCGCCTGGGCGAGGTCAACCTGGTGGCCCAGCAGGAGTACGGCGAGGTCAACGAGCGGCACGTGGAGTTGGAGGCCCGGCGGGCCGACCTCGAGGAGTCCGTGCGGACCATCCGCCAGACCATCGGCAAGCTCAACCGGACCTGTCGCGAGCGCTTCCGGGACACCTTCGATCGGGTCGACGCCTACTTCCGCGAGATCTACCCGCGGCTGGTCGGCGGGGGCCAGGCCCGCCTGCTGCTGACCAACGAAGAGGATCTGCTGGAGACCGGGGTGGACATCATGGTCCAGCCCCCAGGCAAGAAGCTCCAGCAGCTCACCCTGCTGTCGGGCGGCGAGATGGCCATGACCGCCATCGCCCTCATCTTCAGCCTGTTCCGGGTCAAGCCCTCGCCCTTCTGTCTGCTCGACGAGGTGGACGCGCCCCTGGACGAGGGCAACGGCGCCCGCTTCAACCTGACCCTGCGGGAGATGGCGCGCCTGTCGCAGTTCATCGTCATCACCCACAACAAGAAGACCATGGAGTGCGCCGACACCCTGTACGGCGTCACCATGGTCATCCCCGGGGTGTCGCGCCAGGTCTCGGTCCAGCTGGACTAGGTCGCTCGCGGGTTGGTCAGGGGCGGGGCAGGGGGGTACAACGCCCTCCGCTTTCTGGGAAAGGGTCGACATGGACGCGCCTGTCGAAGCCATCGTCGCTGCCACCGTGGCTGCCCTCGCCCTGGGCGCGGGCGGTTGGCTGCTGCTGCGCCGGCCCGCCGCTCCTGCCGAGCTGGAAGAGCTCGCGCCGCGTCCCGCGCTGCCCGGTGCCGCCCCTGGGCCCGTGGCGCCCGCCAGCATCACCTCCCGCTTCTTCGCCGGCCTGGCCCGCAGCCGCGAGGCCCTGGCCCGCGGGCTCGGCCGCGCCCTGGGCGCCGAGGGGCCGCTGGACGAGCGCCTGGACCAGCTCGAGGAGGCGCTCATCGGGGCCGATGTCGGCGTCGGCACGGCCAGCTCCCTGACCGCGGCGCTGCGTCGCCGCGCGCGTCCCGAGGATCCACCAGAGCGCCTGCGGGCCCTGCTGCGTGAGGAGCTGCTCGCCAGCATCGGTAGCGCCCAGGCCATCGCCGCCGCCCCGGCACAGGGACCCCTGGTCATCCTGGTGGTGGGCGTCAACGGCAGCGGCAAGACCACCACCATCGGCAAGCTCGCCGCCCGGTACACGCGGGAGGGCAAGCGCGTGCTCCTGGCCGCGGGGGACACCTTCCGGGCGGGCGCCATCGAGCAGCTCAAGGTCTGGGGAGAGCGGGCCGGCGTGCCGGTGGTGGCCCACCAGGAGGGCGCCGATCCCGCGGCGGTGATCTTCGATGCCGTGAAGGCCGGCCGGGCCCGGGGAGTGGACGTCGTCATCTGCGACACCGCCGGGCGCCTGCAGGCGCAGCGCCTGCTCATGGACGAGCTGGCCAAGGTGCTGAGGGTGCTGCGCAAGGCCGACCCGACCGCGCCGCACGAGGTCCTGCTGGTCCTCGACGCCACCATCGGCCAGAACGCCATCAGCCAGGCCCGCGAGTTCGGCCAGGTGGTGGGGGTCACGGGCGTGGTCCTGACCAAGCTGGACGGCACGGCGCGCGGCGGCGTCGTCGTGGCGGTGGGGCGGGACCTGGGCCTGCCCGTCAAGCTGGTGGGCCTGGGCGAGGCGGCGGACGACCTGCGGGACTTCGACCCGGTGGCTTTCGTCGATGCCCTGCTCGGCCCGGCATAGGCGCGGGTCGGGAGCTGCCGGGGGTGGACGAAGGCGGAAGCCGGCGCTACTCCACGCACATGCAGGTCCAGATCACCATCCGTGGGCGCCAGTACACCGTCCGGGGCGACGACACCGGCGAGGACATCCAGAACCTCGCGGCCGAGCTCGACCGGCGCATGTCCGAGGTCTCCTCGCGCGCCCGCTCCTTCGACGAGTACACGGTGGCCATGCTCACCGCCCTCAACCTGCTGAGCGAGGTCCAGCGCCTCAAGCACAGCGTGGCGCGGCGCCTGGACGAGATCGACCGCGAGGCCGCCTCGGTTGGCGCCATGCTGGAAGCTGCCCTGCCCCCCTCGGGGCAAGAGGCCTGATGTGGATCGCCTGATCGCCACCCTGGTCGCGCCCGTGCGCTGGTTCGATGGGCTGGCGTCCACGGTGCAGGACCGGATGGTTGGCGCGGTGTTGGCCCTGCCCACGGGCACGGTGCTCGCGGTCGCCGGCAGCCTGACCCCGGACCCCACGGGCATGGGGACCCACCGCCAGCTCGGCCTGGGCGGCTGCGCCATGCTGACGGCGACGGGCATCCCGTGCCCCATGTGCGGCATGACGACCACCTTCACCTGGCTGGCCCACCTGCACCTGGTGCGGGGGACGCTGAACCAGCCCTTCGGCCTGGTCCTCTTCTCCTGCACCGTGCTGGCTTTTGCCCTGGGCGTCTCGGACCTGGTCCTGCCGCGCGGACGCTGGCGGCGGGCCCTGGCTTGGATCGACCAGCGGGAGGGCTGGGTCGCCGGCGGGCTCATGCTCGGGCTGGTCGCAGGTTGGGCCTACAAGATCGCGATCAGCACGGACTGGCTGACCCATCTTCTCTCCCAGCAGCCTTGACGGGCTGGGAGCCGCTCCATAGGAGGGCGGGGCCTCGCGGGGGGCAACCCTCCCGACGCAACGAAGACGCGGTATGGCGACCTCATCAAGGTGGCCACGGGGCTCGACGCTCTCTGAATCTGATATGGCGCACGGACAGGCGGGCCCGACCCTTGGTGTCGGATTCCACCCTCCTTCCGATTCATGCGCCCAGCTCCGGAAGACCTCGGCGAAATTGAGCCTTGCCAAAGTGGCAGCGGCCCAGTAGACTCCAGGGACTTCGAACGGCTCGCGAGCCCGGCCCAAAAAAATCGGTTGACGACCCTGTCGCCTCCCGATAAGAGTCGAGTGCTCCGGTCGCCCGGGGCGCCTCCGAAAGGAAAACATCCCGAACAGCCTTGACGGCCGAGCGGGACGAGAGTAGATTCGCGGGGCTCGACGGCAGCCACACTGGTGACGCGCCGACAACCTGGTCCAGGCGCGGACCCGGTCTTTGAAAAACAGGCAGCAGCTTCTGCTCAATTCAATAGAGATACACCGGATTAAACTGGAGAGTTTGATCCTGGCTCAGAGCGAACGCTAGCGGCGGGCTTAACACATGCAAGTCGA
>Ga0210033_1000533_pt1 | contig 35963 bp, 22 predicted proteins | sample CryGeymeta201501_FD_185465 | JGI IMG/M metagenome (GOLD analysis project Ga0210033, IMG submission 185465) | Groundwater microbial communities from Crystal Geyser aquifers in Utah, USA - Crystal Geyser metaG 2015-01 (SPAdes) (version 2) | ecosystem: Environmental > Aquatic > Deep subsurface >... | reverse complement strand
GACCCACCACGAACGGACGAGCACGAACCCAACGAATCCACCACGAACGCACGAGCGCGAACCCAACGAATCCACCACAAACGCACGAGCGAGACATCGTCGGCCCCACCACGAACGGGTCTGTCCAATGGCGAAACCCAAGCTCAGCTTCAGTTTCGCCAGGGCACAGACGGCCCGTCGTGACGGGCACCTGCTGATCGATGCCCCAGGCTCGGTCCGCGTCGCTCCAGAGACGACGCGGGTGCTTCGGGGACCGTCCCACCCGCTCCGGCGACGGGGACCGGCGCGCCAGCGACGGCGGGCGAAGCTCCGAGGACGGCGCGCGAGGCTCCGAGGACGGCGAGCGAGGCTCCGAGGACGGCGAGCGAAGCTTCGGGGACGGCGAGCGAAGCTTCGGGGACGGCGCCGGAGCTTCGGGGGCGGGCTTCATCGCGTCGCTCCCGGCCGGATCGCCTCCACGACGGCGTCCGCAGCCTCGACCGGCGGGAGCGGTGAGCCCGAGGCGGGAGCGCCGAAGCCCGGCTCTCGGCGCGCGGAGCTCTCGAGGCCGTGTGCGAGGGGTCGGTTCGCGCCACCGAAGCTCCGGCGCCGCCCCCGAAGCTCCGGCGCCGCCCCCGAAGCTCCGCGGTGCCGGGCAGGTAGATGCTCTGGCGGGGGCCAACGACGAAACGGGCGGGATGAGGGCCGGGGGCGCATGGGGTGGATCCCGCCGGGACTCATGGGATGTGTCCCACACAGAGAATCGGCTCCTCCGGCGCCCCTTCACCGAGCCAACCGAGTGTCGCCTCCGGTTCACCCATGGGCGCCAGGATGAACCGCTTCTCGATCTCCAGCTCCACGTCCGCGAAGTCCACGGGCCACGGCCCGTAGGCCCCCTCCTCGTCCAACGACGCCGTCGTGATCCGCGTCACCCCCGCTGCGTCGCGGTCAAACCAGTGCAGCGCCACGAGCCCCGGGTCCGAACGCCCCTCCGCCACCGCCACCTGAATCGCCTTGAGCAAGACGGAGCTGTGCGTCTCGACGACGAGCCGGGCCCCTCGCTTCGCCGCGTCCAGCAGCAGGTCCGCCATCACCACCTGCGCCTTCGGGTGCAGATGGATCTCAGGCTGCTCGATGTGCACGAGCTGCCCCGGCGCCGCGGTCCACAGCGCCACCACGACAGGCATCACCTGCGAGACCCCGAACCGACGTCCGCGATGTTGACCATCCCCCGCGACGTCGCCGAGCGCTCCCCCTCCCACCGGCTCACCTTGAGCTCCACCCGCGTCCCCTCTCGACGCTCCGGCTCCACCCACCCCGTCAGACCGAGCCGCGCCAGATCCGCGCGAACCCCCTCCAGACGCGGATCCTGCTTGTCGCGCCACGCCATCAGCACGCTCGCCGTGTAGGTCTGGAAGGGGCCCGGAAACTGCTGACTGACCCCCGTGATCGGGTAGGACCGCTCGGGGTTGCCCCGGAGGCCAGGCAGGTGGATCAGGTGAAGGAAGGGCTCGGGGTTGAAGAGTCGGTCAAAGATCCATGTGGCGGGCCCGCCGTATGGGCCCACGCACAGAACGTAGCCACATCGCTCACGCTCGACCCATGGCTGCCACCCACCATAGCCCAAGATGCCGTCCAGATACTCGACATCCTCGTCCGTCAAGGATGAACCCGTATTGCTTTGGCCGGGCCCGAGGACCTCCCGAGCTCCCTGCGTCGACTCCCGCGCTGTGTGGATGAGCTCAAGCTCCGCGCCGGCCAGCGCGTACCGGGTGTCCACCCAGGTCGAGCCGCTCCGCACGCCCACCATCCACCCCTGCGGCGCACCAGCCTCCTCGGGATCGGCCCAGAGCGTCTGCTGCGCGTGGGTGAAGCGAACGCACGGCCCATCCAACAGCACCGGTCCGGGATCGTAAGGAGCCTCCAACGTCTGCTTGAGCAGCAACAACGGCTGGATCAGGCTGGACTTGCCTGCGCTGTTGCGGCCAGCGAGGATCGTCAACGGCTTGATCTCGACCTCGACCGGGTCGCGGATGGACTTGAACCCTTCGATCCGAAGGGCGTCGATGGGCTCGAACCGGGCTCTGGGCGCGCCGGCCCTGGATTCGGAAGCCACCTTGGGCACCTCCATGCAGGTTCGCAAGGCCGGTCGCCGAACATCCCCCACTGGCGGCACCGGTCCCACAGGTTGTGCCCCGCTGCACGTGCCCCGTCAAGCGCTCTCACCCCCTGTGCCAGGGCGATCGAGTTCTCGCCAGGGCCGTGGGGTCGGGGTCGCTGACCACCCCACGCTAATCCGGCGCTCGGCGCGCCGTCTCGCGCGTGGGGCTACTTTGGGAGGGCGCCCCCGTTGGGGGCTTGGCCGTGCAGGTGTCGAGGGTTGGGGGAGGTTCGCGTGGGGGACGGCCTGGCGGATCGCGTGAGGGACACACTCACCTCCCCGCACCTGGCGGCGCAATACAAACACCTGACACAAAAAATGTTTTCTACGCCCAAAGAAGTTGGCGTCGCTTCCCGATACGAGCACGGCCAAGCCCCCAACGGGGGCGCCGTCCCAAAGTAGCCCCACGCGCGAGACGGCGCGCCGAGCGCCGGATTAGCGTGGGGTGGTCGGCCACGACGGGATCCATGGAGAGCTGAACCCGGAGCTGACTGTCCGGGCCAGAACTCGACCGCCCTGCGTCGCTGCCGAACAGGTCTGGACGCCCAGAGAGCATCGTGTGGGGAGCACGCGCTGGAGTGGTCCAACCTCCTCGGTGTCTGTGTCGGCGTGTCGATCGGGCCAGACAGGGACAACGCGCTGCACTGCGACCAGTCGCGCGGCAACCAAAGGCTGTACCTCCATCCCGCTCAATCCCCGGGCCTGGCGACGAGGTTCAAGATCGAGCCCGTCACCGGTCGCTGGGTGGCCAGCGCCTCGCAGGACGGCGAGGTGAGGTGCGACCTCGACACCCTCAACCTCAACGCCGAGCGTCTCAAAGCGAACAGGGCCGGGGTGATCAACCTCGTCCGTGAAGGCATCAAGAAGGACGGAACCCTCAAGAATATCAAGAGGTTGTACCGACTTGCGAGCGAGCCTGGCCCAGACGGGCTGCTGCCTCCGTTCGCCTCCGCCGTCGAACGCTATCTGGCGCGTAAGCTCCTCGCCCACGCAGGGCCATCGAAGTCTGGCCAGGGACCGTGACGGTAGGTGTCGCCGGCCGCCTCGCATATTGCGCCGCCTCGTGAGGCTTGCGCCACGGTCGGTTGCTCTTGCGTGTCCTTGTCGAGGGCTTGCGGCACGTGTGGCGCCCCCTCCGACCCTCCTCGTTCCACCTTGCGTGTGCGCCGCGAGCGCCGAGTTCACGGCCTGCGCGTCGCTGCAACCCATGCTCCAGACGTGACTCAGCGCGGCGCAAGGGCACAAGACGCGCTTGCGAGGGTTCGCGTGCGTGGCGCGAGCCTTCACCCGCAGTGCGTCTGGATGGAGGTCGCGACGCGGGGGCTTCTGCGCGCGGTCGAGCGCTGAACTCACCGCACCGCGACCTCCATCAGAGTGTTGGTGTTGCGCACCGGGTTCTCGAGATGCCATGTGCCATGAGGCACCACCGAGCCGTTCGCGTCGTCCCCATGGCCCTTGCGAGCCCAAAGGCGACCGGCCGCAGGCCGGCGGCTGTCATGCCGCAGGCCGGCGCAGTGAGCGGAGCGACCGGCGACCGCTATCGTCACGGTCCCGATCAGAACTCGACCGCCCTGCTCGCCCACGGCCTGCACGTTGCGCCGTAGCCCTCCGATCTGCTACACAGGCGGCTCCACGGGCGCACCGCGCCTCGCCGTTTCACGTCCCCTTCGAGGTTCTTCATGTCGACCGCCTTCCGTGACCTTCCCTACGAGCGCCCCTCCCTCGACGCCATCACCGCCGCCGCTCGCGCCGGCCTGGCCGCCTGGGACGCCGCGACGACCGCCGAGCAGCAGATCGCCCTCATCACGCGATGGGACCAGGAGCAGATCGCGCTGTACACGCTCCGCGCCCTGGCTGGCATCCACTTCGCCCAGGACACCAAGGACGCGTCGAGCCGCGACGAGAAGACCTTCTTCGACACGATCCGCCCCGACATCGACGGCCTCAACCTCGAGTTCCTGCGCCGCGTCACGAGCTCCGCGCACCGCGAGGCGCTGACCGCGCACTTCGGGGCGCAGGCCCTGGCGCTGTGGGACCTCCAGCTGACGACGTTCGACCCGCGCGTGAGCGACCACAAGCGCAAGATCGCCGCGCTCAACAACGCCTACGACGAGCTCCGGGCCAGCATCCGGGTGCCCTTCCGGGGCGAGTCGCACACGCTGTCGACCATCCGAGCGTTCTTCGGGGACGCCGACCGGGCGACGCGGCAGGAGGCCCTGCAGGCCCAGGCCACCGCGCTCAGCGAACACGCCGAGGCGTTCGATCGCCTCTACGACGAGCTCGTCGCCGTGCGGCACGACATGGCGACCCAGCTCGGCTTCCCGGACGCCACCACCCTCGCCTACGCCTCGCTCGGACGCACGGACTACGGCCCCGACGACGTCGCCGCGTTCCGCAAGCAGGTCCGGGAGGTCGTCCTGTCGCTGGTGCGCAAGATCCACGCGCGGCGCGCCCGGACGCTCGGCCTCGAGCGTTACGACTTCGAGGATGAGTCCGTCCGGGACAGCCTCGGCTCGCCGCGCCCCGCGGGCGACCACGACTGGATGATGCAGCAGGCCAGCGGCATGTTCGACGCCATGGGCGAGGACTTCGGCGCCTTCTTCGCCATGATGCGCGACCAGGACCTGATGGACCTCAAGAGCCGCGACGCCAAGGTCGGCGGCGGGTTCTGCGAGGCCCTGAGCGCCCACCGCGTGCCGTTCATCTTCGCCAACTTCAACGGCACCCAGGGCGACGTGCAGGTGTTCACCCACGAGTGCGGGCACGCCTTCCAGTACTACTCCAGCCGCGATCTGGCGCTGCGCGACTACTTCTGGCCCACCCTCGAGGCCTGCGAGATCCACTCGATGGGCCTGGAGTACCTCAGCTTCCCGCACATGGAGCGGTTCTTCGGCCCCGAGGCCGACCGCTACCGCGTCGCCCACGTCGAGGACTCGATCCTGTTCCTGGCCTACGGCTGCACGGTGGACGAGTTCCAGCACCGCGTCTACGCCGAGCCGAACCTGACGCCCGACGAGCGCGCGGCCGTCTGGACGGAGCTCGAGGCCACCTACCTGCCCAACCGCACCTACGCCGGGATGCCCTACTTCGCCGAGGGGCGCTACTGGCAGCGCCAGGGGCACATCTACCACGAGCCGTTCTACTACATCGACTACTGCCTGGCGCAGGTCTGCGCGCTCCAGCTCTGGCGCCGGGCCACCGAGGACCGCGACGCCACCATGGCGCTCTACCGCCGCCTGTGCAGCCTCGGCGGCAAGCTGCCCTTCACAAAGCTGCTGGCCGAGGTCGGCCTCGACAACCCGTTCCGCCCCGGCTGCCTCGAGGGCGTCGTGGAGCACGTCGAGGGCTGGCTCGGCCTGGAGTGAGCGCCGTGCCCACGCCCGCGTCGACGGCGCTCCGGCTGCTGCTGCTCGCGGCCGGCGCCGCCCTCCTGCTGGTCGCCGCGCCCTCCCCCGCCCTCGCCTACGGCCCCGCCCTCCACGTGCGCGAGGCCCGCATCGTACTCGATGCGCTCGCCGCCCGCGACCCCGCCTGGGCCGAGCTCGCTGCGACCCCCGACGCGGGTGCCTGGCTCTCCCTGGGCGCCATCTCACCGGACATCCAGCTCCTGTCGGACGCCCTGAGCTTCGGCCACCAGAAACCGCTCAGCTACCACCTGTTCGACCTGTCGGCGGACCTGCCGCCGCGCTTTCGCCTGTTCGCGCTCGGCCACCTCGTCCACCTCCTGTCCGACGGCGCCGAGTCGTTCCTCGGGCCGACCCTGATCGCCGGCACCGACCTCGGCCTGGTCCACCTCCAGAGCGGCAGCGAGACCAACCGCGCCGACACCGAGACGCTCACCGAGGCCTACGGTGACCTCGTGCTCGGCGACTGGGACCCGATCATCGAGCTCCTGTTCTTCTTCTACCTCGACGGCGCTGAGGCCACGGCGCGCCTCGACGAGGGCTTCGGCTGGTACTGCCAGGCCGGCGCGGCCCTCCTCGACCGCCCGACCGACTGCGACGCCGCCCTGGCCGACCTCCGCGGCAAGCTCGACGCCGCGGACAGCCTGCTCGGCGGCCTCACCCGCCAGACCGCCCGCTCGATCCTCGACAGCCTGCTCGACCAGCCGCTCGAGGCCCTGCTGGCCCTGTTCGACAACGGCGCCCTCGGCTTCCTGCTCGGCAGCGCCGACTCGCCCACGCCCTACCGCGGCCGCGAGCTCGCCCGCGTCGCCCGGAGCCCCCTCGTCGACCGCGCGTACTGGCAGCGGTGGGACACCGACGGCTTCTCCCGCCTGGCCGCCTCCTGGGTCCAGCCCCACCTCGACACCCGCCCCGACGGCTGGCCCGCCTGGAACGGCAACGCGTACATCGCCGGCAACATCGAGAGCGTGATGCACAACCTGCCCGCCCACTACGACGTCCACCCCGGCTTCATCGTCGACGACGTGGTCTGGCGCGACGCCGACGACGCCCCGCTGGCCGCCGCCACCCCCGCCCACGACGGCCAGCCCGCCTCGGTCACCCTGCGCTTCTTCACCACCACGCCCTTCGCGGGCGAGGTGCACGCCGTGGTCCGCAAGGACCACCCCGGCCTGAACGTGGACCACGACGAGGTGCTCGGCGAAGCGACCGCGACGGTGAACCTCGACCCGACAGCCTGGACCACGACCCCGCGCCCTACCCTCACCGTGCCCTTCACCATCGACCTCGCCGATGCCCTCGGCTTCACCCTCGACGTCACCCTCGACGACGCCCACGGCCCCACCTTCACGACGAGCTGGGACCGCCTCTGGACCATCCAGACCCTCGAGCTCGACCGGCCCATCTATCGCCACTTCGGGACCTACGGCCACTGGCCGCCCTCCCTGCCCGCCGCCGAGCCCCCGGTCGTCGACACCGGCGCCGTCTTCGTCAAGGTCCGCGTCGCCCCGGCGGGCGACGGCGTCCCCGGCGCCCTCGTCCAGCTCGACGCCGCCGCCCCCACGCCCACCCCCGCCAACGGCATCGTGCTCACGGACGGTCTCCCCTCCGGCCCCCACACCATCACCGTCACCGCCGACGGCTACGCCCCCACCGAGCCCTGGACCGTCGAGGTCGCCGCCGGGGCGCAGACCTGGGCCGCCTTCGCCCTCTACCCCATCCCCACCCCCGAGGCTCCCGCCTGGGTCACCCCCGACTGCTTCGACCTCACCTGGGACGCCGCCCGCTTCCACGGCCAGCCCCGCACCTTCATGGCCGCCGCCCACGACGCTCAGGACGCCCTCGTCCCCCTGACCCCCACCGCCCTCGGCCGCGGCGGCCGCGCCGCCCTCTGCTTCGACGCCCCGCCCACCGACGGCGCCCTCCTCACCGTCGACCTCTGGGCCGTCTACACCGACGCCGACGTCGACCACGACGGCCCCCACGCCCGCACCGCCCCGATCGGCGTCGACGGCTCCGCCCCTGTCCTCGACACCCTCCGCGTCGAGCAGGACACCGCCAGCGCATGCGCCGGAGGCTCCCCCGGCACCCTGACCGCCATCGTGCTTGAGCCCCACAGCCCGGTCATCCGCGCCACCATCACCGAGGACGGCGCCCCCCTCGACGCCGACCTCAGCCACGATCCGGCCTCCGGCGCCTGGACCACCACCCTCGCCATCCCCCCCGGCGCCGACGTGCCCCGCACCTTCGGGCTCGAGGTCGAGAACGCCGCGCACGGCGTCACCGCCGCCTCCATCACCCTCGGGCCGCTCGACCCGAGCGCCTGTGAGGCCGACGTCGGCGTCGAGCCGGAGCCCGACGCCGACGAGCCCGACGCCGGTCTGGTGGACGCCGCGCCGTCCACACCGGTCGCGACGAAGGCGGAGGGGTGCGGCTGCCAGACGCCGACTGCGGCGGCACCCCCGGTCGGCGCGCTGGCCCTGCTCGCAGCCGCGGCGGTGGTCAGGGTCGTGCGTCGGCGCTGACCGCGGGTCTCCCACAGAACGCCCGTGGACCGCGCCCTGATTTCTAGACGAGCCCATAGGGCCGTGAGTCTCAGTCCGACCCGCGATCCAGGGGCCCCCTGCGATCCATCGCAGCTCGCTCGCACAGTGGCTTGACGGCCACTCCATGGAACGCCAGCACGGCGACGCACGCCTCAACGAGGCCCGCGCCCCGACCTGTTCACCCTGCTCCCTTGCCAACACCACCTCACCCCGCCATCTTGCTCTGGCACTCTCTGCCGGCCTGCACCGCGCGCCGCCTCATCCACACCGTGCGCCTCCGCGCGCACGTCGCTCACCTGGAGTCGTCTCCATGCCGTTCCGTCGCTCTACCTCGACGACTATCCTGCTGATTCTCCTGGCATTTTTCGCCAACGCCTGCGCCTGCGGAGGTGGCGACCCCGCCCCCTCCGATCCCCCGAAGACCGACGACAAGACCGACGACAAGACCGACGACAAGGCCGACGACAAGGCCGACGACAAGGCCGACGACGCCGCCGAGGGGCTCTCCTTCAAGGCCGACGCCGTCAAGATCAAGGGTGACCTCAAGACGCAGGGCAAGCGCTACCGGCAGCTGCTGCAGCAGGGCCGCAAGGAGGTCCGCGGCGGGAAGCTCGAGGAGGGCATCGCCACCTTCAAGAAGGCCCTGGCCGACGACCCCAACGACCCCAAGCTCCTCGGCGAGCTGAGCTACGCCCTGGTCCAGGTCGGCCGGTACGACGAGGCCATCCAGGCGGGCAACACCTGCGTCCGCAACACGCACGAGGACAAGGTCGCCGGCGCCTGCTGGTACAACGTCGGCGTCGCCTTCGAAAAGAAGGGCAACACGGAGCTCGCCGCGAACGCCTACCGACAGAGCCTCGCCCGCCGCCCCGGCGTCAAGGCCGTCGAGGACAAGCTGGCCGGCCTCAACGCACCCCCTCCTCCCGCCCGGGAGGTCACCGCCTGCGGCGGGCTGCCCTGCGAGGCGGTCAAGACCGCCGCCGGCCTCTGCGCGCCGCTGCTCAAGCACTTCTCCGAGGAGGGCGGCATGCAGGAGCCCGGGGAGTGCAAGGTCGTCTCCAGCCGGCGCGTCAACTCGGGCGCGCTCCAGACCCTCGCGCTCCTGTCCGTCAACGTCGGGCCGATCGGCGGCGAGCAGTACTACGTGCTCGCCATGGAGACCGACGCGGGCTGGCGACCGGCCGACGCCGTGGCCTACGTCTACAACCCCGGCGCCTTCGGCATCTACGAGGAGGCGACCCTCAACGTCACCCTCAAGGACGTCATCGAGGGCGACGCCACCGAGGTCATCGTGGACGTGCGCCACGACCGCCACGACACCGACATGGGCATCGCCGAGTACGAGGACGTGTTCAGCCACTACTGGTCGGTCTGCGGCCTCGACGACGGCACCCCCACCTGCTTCGCCACCATCCCCCGCGAGTACACGTACACACGCGAGCAGGACACCGAGGCCGCCGAGGCCGACGGGATCGAGATCGCCAGCGATCTGCCCCGCAAGGAGAGCTGGACCGTCGACGCCACCTTCCCCGCGTCCGGCCGCGTCAAGCTCGTGCTCCACGAGAAGCAGGGCGCGGTCGGACCCGAGGTGCGCGCTCTTAACGGCACCCACGATCTGAGGAAGGTGCCCGCCGTCCCATGCTGGGGCGCGATGTTCTGATTTGCGACACCGCGACAACACCGCTGGCCCTGCTCCCCTCCCCGGTGAGCGGTGGCCTGGCGTGCTCCCTCCGACCTCCCGCTCCGTCGCGGCCGTCCCGCCGCGCGGCAAACGACCTCCCGACCCCGTCACCCAGGGCACCGACCAACCACGAGGCAGGCTCCGCCGCGGCAGCGCCGATGGGTCGCCACCTGGAAACAGTGCGACCACAACATTTTCGCGCCTTCGGCCCCTTCGCTGCATCATGCAGAGGCACAGCGCTGCGCCGTGTGGACTGCCCGCCAGTCCACACGACACCGCAAGCCCTGCCCGGAGTCAGCATGCGTCGGTGGACAGATACGAACAGCGGGAGCCCCACCTTGAACCTCCACGAGCCCCCGAGCCCCACGCCGGGGCTCTCCTTCCGCACACCAGGCGCCCAGCAGCTCCCCGAGCACCAGGCGCTCGTCGCCGTGGTGGAGACCGGCAGCTTCTCTGAGGCCGCCAGGCTCCTCGGCGTGACCAAGTCATGCGTCAGCAAACAGGTCGGTCGCCTCGAGGAGCGCCTCGGCGTGCGCCTCCTGCAGCGCACCACGCGACGCATCCACCTGACCGAGGTCGGCGAGCGGTTCTACCGCAGCTGCGTCCACATCCTTGACGCCATCCAGTCCGCCGAGGTCCTCGCCGCCGAGATGCACACCTCGCCGCGGGGCACGCTGCGGCTCGCGTCGCCCGTGATGTTCGGTCAACGCTTCGTCGGCCCCGCGGTCTGCGAGTTCCTCAGGCAGCACCCCCAGGTCAACGCCGACCTCATCTACCGCGACGATGCGGTCGACCTCGTCGGAGAGGGGATGGACCTCTGCATCCAGGTGGGAGAGCTCCCCGACTCCAGCCTGCTCGCCCGCCGGCTGATGACCTCGCGCAACCTCGTCTGCGCCAGCCCCGCCTACCTCGACCGCCGCGGTGTCCCCCACACCGTCGCCGAGTTGGAGGGTCACGTCTGCCTCGTGTCCAGTCCGACGTCCACGGCCTGTGAGTGGCGGTTCCACAACTCGGAGAGCGAGCAGGTCATCAAGCTCGAGGCGCGCGTGAACTGCAACCACCTGAGCGGGGTGCTCGCCACGACCCTGAGCGGCCTTGGCCTGGCCATGCTGCCGGACTACGCCGTCGAGGAGCACCTCGCCAGCGGAGAGCTTGTGGCCGTCCTGGGAGCGTGGACCCGACACGAGACGCCCGTCTGGCTCCTCTACCCCCACTCCGACGTCTCGGCCAAGACCCGCAGCTTCATCGACTTCCTGGTCGACCGGATCGAGCTCGAGCTGTAGCCGCGCGCACAGCCTCCGGGCCTGCCTGCGCGGCTTCTGAGCCATCCCCCGCTGCGGCGAGCAGGCGCGCGTCGGTGGGGCCGAGAGCCGGCAGCGCGCCAATGCGAGCGCCGCAGGCGGCGGGAGCGTGATGCCGACACACCACGCGACGGCTCCCCGCAAGACCAGGCTGCTGCACACCGCGCCCGAATAAAGGATGGCCCGATCCATAAATACCGCCACAGCCCCAGCAACGCCCTCCACACAGAAACACTCTGACCATGACAATCGACACCGGAGCTCTATTTGACGTGGACACCGCCCGCCTGCACCACTAACATCCAGGGCAGTCGGACCACCACCCTGCCCATGTTCACGACACACGCCGCGTCCGCCACCTTCTGTGGATGTGGCCCAGACAACCCCGCAACTGCCGCGCATCGCCACCGTTCCTCCGGCCTGGCCAGTGCGGCCGCGTCATCGCCATGGTGATGAAGCTCATGGACGCCCAGCGCTCCCTGCTGCCCCTTCCAATCCTGCTGTTCGCCTTCGCCGCGCTCTCGGGCTGCTTCGGCGGGAGCGAGGAGACCGGCGAGGCCTGCGCCGAGTCCAACCTCGTCGCTCAGTGCCCGGCCGGCACGAGCGTGGTGCTGGACGCGCAGGCCGCGTCGGCGTGCTCGGGCAGCGTAGATGCCTCCAGCGGCGTCGTGGACGTGAACGGGTCAGCCGTGGGGCAGTGCCACGGCACCGGCTCGTGCCAGGTCTTCTGCGAGTTCCAGATCCCCTGCGCCTGCGGCGTCGCTCGCCTCAGCCGCGACGAGGTCGTCTGCGCCGAGTGCCAGCCCCAGAGCTGCGGCGACGGGCGCTGCGACGGCACTGAGCGCGCCGATTGCTCCGACGCCGCCGGCCCCTGCTTCGCCTGCCCCGAGGACTGCTCGGGTGCCACCTGTGGCGACGGAGACTGCACCGCCGACGAGTTGCCCGAGACCTGCCCCCAGGACTGCGCCCGCGCCTGCGTCCCCAACGAGGTCGTCTGCGCCGGCACCGTGCTCCGGCTCTGCGCCGCCGACGGAAGCGCCTTCACCGAGACCGACTGCGCCCTCGCCGGGCTCCTCTGCGCCGGTGGCCGATGCGTGGCGCCCAACATCTGCGGCAACGACGTCTGCGAGGACACCGAGAACGAGGCCACCTGCCCCCAGGACTGCGCCACCCCGTGTGAGCCCAACACCAGCCGCTGCGACGGCGAGGTGCTCGTGCGCTGCGCGCCCAACGGGCGTGATGAGACGCGGACGAGCTGCGCGGAGAGCGGCTTGATCTGCGCCTCCTGGGGCGAGTGCGCGCCGCCGAACTCCTGCGGCAACGGCCGCTGCGAGGCCGGCGAGGACGCGGCAACCTGCGCTGCGGACTGTGAGATCGTGTGTGGGAATGGCCGGTGTGAGACCGGCGAGAACGCCACCTGCCCACGCGACTGCGTCGCCTGTGGGAACGGTCGCTGCGAAGCCGAGGAGCAGGCCACCTGCCCCCAGGACTGCGGCGTCTGTACGCCCAACAGCCGGACCTGCCTCGGCGCCACCTTGACCGTGTGCGCCGCCAACGGCCAGTCCTCCCGCGAAGTAGACTGCCGCGCCTCCGAGCAGACCTGCGCGCGGGGCGAGTGCGTGACGCCGGGCCTGTGCGGCAACGGCGCCTGCGAAGGCAACGAGTTCGAGAGCTGCCCCGCCGACTGCGTCGAGGTCTGCGGCAACGATGCGTGCGGCCCCGGCGAGTCCTTCACGACCTGCGCCCAGGACTGCGACCCGTATTGTGGCGACGGGAGCTGCAACGCCGCCGAGACCGCCGACGTGTGCGCCCTCGACTGCCTGGCCAGCTGCGGCAATGGCACCTGCGAACCCGCCGAGGACCGCCTCACCTGCAGCGCCGACTGCGGCTATTGCGGCGACGGCACCTGCCAGGATGGCTACGAGACCGCCGCCGACCGCCCCATCAACGGCCTCGAGCCCTGCCGCATCGACTGCGTGATCCTCACCTGCGGCAGCGACGACGACTGCGACGACGCCATCGACTGCACGGTCAACCGATGCCTCAACGGCGTCTGCGCCTACCAGCCCGACAACGCCCGCTGCGCCGCCGACGAGCGCTGCCTCGAACGCGCCGGCTGCTGCGTCGACCAGGACAACGACACCTTCACCGACGTCGCCTGCGGCGGCAGCGACTGCAACGACGACAACTTCGCCATCCGCCCCGGCGCTTTCGAGGTCTGCGGCGGCGGCGACGTCAACTGCAACGGGCTGCACCGGCCCGCCGTCAGCCCCACCATTCGCCAGCTCACCACCAACCTGACCAACAAGTCCGGCCTGCACGTGGTCCAGGACAACGGCCTGTACCTCCTGACGTGGTTCGCCAAGCCCGGCGGCACAGCCGCCATCGAGTACGCGATGATGAACCTCGACGGCACCTTCGCCGTCGCGCCCACCGTGCTGACCCGTGAGCACGTGAGCGGCTGCGAGTACGGCGGCCCGTGCCGAGGCGACGCGATCTACGATCCGGTCAACGCGCGCTTCGCGCTCGGCTGGGTCGACCGCTTCGGGCCTGCGCCGCTCGGGCAGCTGCTGTGGATCGACCGCGCCGGGGCCTCGACGCCCGCCTCGCCGATCCAGCTCCACGACGCCAACCCGATCTACCGCTACAGCTATTGCGCCCAGTTCTGCCGCTCGTCCGCCATCGACGTGCCGACCTTCCACCAGGTGGGCCTGTTCGGCGGGCGGACGCTGTTCTTCGCGCCGAGCGTGACGGTCACCTCGTTCGTCAGCCTCGTCAGCGCCAACGGCGACGTGACCACGCCCCCCATGGGCGTCGCGGCCGACCAGGTGTTCATCGAGGACACAAGGGTCGTGTTCCTGGGCAGCTCCAGCGTCTATCAAAGCAACAACGGAGGCAACCACAGCGACGCCACCAACTACACCACCGACGAGAACTGGACGCTTTCGGCCCAGAACGAGGACGGCGACGTCCTGTTCACCAACCCCGTGCAGGCCGAGCACCTCTCGCACAGCTCGGCGGTGGGGTGGAACGGCGAGGCGCTGTTCACGGTGTCGAGGGGCACCGGCGGGCTGGTCTATGAGCGGTTCCTGGTGAGCGGGGAGCGGATCGCCATGGGGCCCGTCACCGATCGGGACGTGACCATCCTCGACGGCGACTACCGCGCCGCGGACGGCGTCATGGCCGTGCTCGCCTCGAGCCAGGGCAGCCTGTACCTGCTCATCCAGAACGACGACGGCAGCTCGGCGCTGCCCATCGGCCAGATCGCCACGGGGACGGAGATCGCCGACGCGCAGCTCCTCTGGACCGGCCGGGGCTATCAGGTCTTCTGGACCGCGCTCGTCGACGGCCTGCACCAGGTCTTCTCGACGGACGTCACCTGCGAGTAAACTCTCCAACCCGCTGTTCTACAAAAGAAAAACCTCACAGCTTCGCCGCGGGGGTTCTTCGGGGTCGCCGCGCTGGCCTCAGACCTTGTTCAGCTCGAGGTCCCCGTCGCCGTCCGGCCGGAAGACGTTGATGGGGATGCGCAGGTAGCGGATCTCGTTGGCGTGTGCGACGGGCAGGCGACCGGCGTCAACGTTGATCTGGACGCTCTGGAACAGGAGGCGCGGGGCGTTGAGGGAGGCGTCGCGGCGGGAGCGCCAGATGACGAACTCGGGGCGGCTGCGGCCGGCGGGGAGCTGGACGTTGTGGGCCTTCTGGTCGGCGATGGAGGCCTCCCACTTCAGGTCGCGGCCGCCGGGCTGGTAGTCGTGGCCGACGAAGACGCGGGTGTCGTCGGGCAGGGTGTAGAGCTTGTTCACGATGGAGTTGTAGAGGTCGTCGGCGCTGCCTCCGGGGAAGTCGCAGCGCCCGGTGCCCTGGTCGGGCATGAAGAGGGTGTCGCCGGTGAAGATGGCGTCGCCGAACTTGTAGGTGGCGCACGCGGGGGTGTGGCCGGGCGTGAAGATGGTCTCGAAGGTGAGCGAGCCGACGGTGTAGGCCTCCCCCTCCTGCAGCAGCAGGTCGAACTGGCGGCCGTCGGTCTGGAAGTCCTCGGGCAGGTCGAAGATGCCCTTGAACATGGTCTGGACGGCGGTGATCCGGGCGCCGATGCCCAGCTTCGCGGCCGGGAAGGCGGCCTTGAGGTGCTGGGCGCCAGACAGGTGGTCGGCGTGGGCGTGGGTCTCGAGGATCAGGTGGAGCTGGAGCTCGTTGGCGCGCACGAAGTCGATGACCTCGTCGGCCGACTCGGTCCAGATGCGCGAGGAGGCCGGCTCGTAGTCGAGGACCGGGTCGATCACGACCGCATCGCGGGTCTCGGGGTCGTAGACGAGGTAGGTGAGCGTGTTGGTGCGCGCGTCGTAGAAAGGCTTGATGTCCATGAGCAGCTCCTTGAGGTCGGTCCAGGCCATGGCCTGAGCGGGCCGGGGGTTCAGGGTCGGGTGGCGCGGGGCCGATGGCGGGTCACCAGTTATACCGCCTGAGTCTCAGTCCGTCCCGCGACGCAGGGCCCCCTGCGGGTCGGACTGAGACTCAGGCTGGGGTAGCAGTCACCATGCCACAGCCTCCAATCGCTGCGCCAGCGCCATGATCGCCCGCCACCAGGGCATTCATACGCCATCATCCCGATCCGGGTCGGCGCTCGGGGCGGCGTCGGACCCCGATTGGGTAACATACGTCGCAACATTTCGAGACATCGCAGGCAGCCGACCGGTCACGCAAACTGTCGCAACTGCGTCGCACCATCACGAATCATTCACACCCGAGCGCCGGCTCCCTGGCCGCTGGCGCCCTCTTGCACGCCCTGGCGCCATTCATGCTATAGAAGCCGCCCGTCGGCCCACACCCGATCACCCCTTCAACCTCACAGGACGCCCGATGACACGCATCTTCGCCTTCTTCAGCCTCCTCGCCACCCTCTTCGGCTCCCTCCTTGGCCTGTCCACGGGGTGTAACCAGACCTCCGACACCAAGCCCACCACCGGCGACCCCGCCGCCCCCGCCGCCCTCGCCACCCCACGGCCCGGCGGACGCATCTCCGGCGCTCAGGCCCGCCAGCTCGTCAAGGACGGAGCCCTCCTGCTCGATGTCCGCACCACCGGCGAGTTCGGCGGCAACCACCTCAACGGCGCCCTCAACATCCCTGTCCAGGTCCTCCCGACCCAGACCCAGAAGCTCCCCGCCAAGGACGCCCCCATCGTCGTCTACTGCCTCAGCGGCGCCCGCAGCAGCGGCGCCGTCCGCACCCTCACGAGCATGGGCTACACGAAGGTCTACGACCTCGGCGCGATCCGGAACTGGTAGCGGGCGGCCGCGGCCGCGGCTCCGTGCGCGGCCTCGCGCGGTGCAACTGTTCAGCTGTCGCCTCGAGCGGCTCTCCCGTACCGCCACCTACGGCACAACCACCTCACCCGGCGCCTCAGCGACCTCCCAGCGCCCCTCCAGCTTCTGCGTCTGGCGCGAGGCGGGGTAGTCGGCCAGCCCGTGATAGGCGGCGGCCTCGCCGTTGATGCGGTGGCTGCGGACCTCGACCGTCCAGGCCACGGCGGTGTCGGGGCGGCGGACCGAGACGGGGCGGGACTCGCCGGGGGTAAGGCGGTTGTCGTCGAGCTTCTTCGGCGCGGGCCACCACTCCCAGAGCTGGCCGATGCGGAGCACCTCCTCCTTGATCAGGGCGTCGTCGGGGCCGACGAAGCGGATCGTGACGGTGATGAAGCGCTCGGGGTCGCCGGTGGGGAGCATGTGGCCGGCGCGGTTGGTGAGGGTGAGCTGCAGGGCGGTCTCGGCCTGTACGGCCGCCACATCCATGCCGGGGAAGAGCTGGTCGAGCGGCGGGGCCTTGTCGGCGAACTTGGGGATGCCGGCGCCAGGGAAGAAGTGGCGGCGGCCACGGCGTGAGGCAGCGCCGGTCGCCACAGGGCGCTCGACCTCCTGCATGTGGCAGGACTGGCAGGACACCGCCGCTTTGCCGAACGGGCCCGCCTTCCACTCCTCGCCGGTGTTGAAGACGCAGGTGAACGTCTTGCCGGGGTACTCGCGGACCGCCTGATGGCACTCCAGGCACAGCGTCTGATCGAGGAACCGCGCCGCTTTGCGCGTCGCGTGGGCGGGGGTCGCCGCGCCGGTCGGCCCCTCGATGACGCCGCCGCGGACGTGGCAGGACGCGCACGTGATGCCCTCGTCGCGGAAGGCCGGGTCGTAGTCCGGGTTGGGCACGTAGCGGGGCTTCTCGACGTCGTTCTCATCGAGGCCCACCGCCCACTGCTCCATCTGGTTCAGCAGCGGTGTGTGGCAGTTGTTGCAGAGCCAGCGGTTGCCGCTCTTGGTGATCTCCTGCTGAAACTGCGGGTCCACCCAGGCCAGGCCGTGCGTGGAGACGCGCCACTCGTCATAGATCGCCGTGTGGCAGCCGCCGCAGGTCGCCGCGCGCAGGTCCGGGAGGCCCTCGGGCACGGTCTGGAAGCCGCCCTTGGGGCGCTCCTCGACGGGGCGGGCGGCGTAGAACTCACGAGCTTCAGACAGGCCAGCCGGCTCGTCTTCGCAGCAGGCCGAGAGGGCCAGGGTGAGCGGCAGCGCGAGGAGGATCGTCAGGGTGGGGATTCGTCGCATCGCGTCCTGTTCGTCAGCGCCGTGGCCGTGGCGCGCCGGCAATATGGACCCGCTGCGGCGAAAGGCAAGCGCGACCCGCCCCCCCAACCCCGCGCCCGGCTGCGGCCACCGCTCGCGCCTACTGCACGATCACCTCGAGGTCGTACACGGCGCGCGGGCCGCCGGTGAACAGGACGAGGCGGATGTAGTACGTACCGCTGGTCACGACCGGGTAGCTCACCGACTCGTTGTCGGTGAGCGAGAGCGACGACGCCAGGTTCGTGCCGTTCGCGTCGCGCAGGTACAGGTCGATGTCGCCATCGGCGTCGAGGAAGGTGACGTTGACCGTGATGGTCTGCCCGGCCGTGAGGTCGATCGCGTACCAGTCCGCCTCGTCGTTGACATCGCACATGTCGAGGTCCGCGTGAAGGCCGGGCGTGATCGGCGCCGCGGCCGGCAGGGTGTTGTTCTCCTCGAAGCGGTCCAGGCACGGCACCTCGGGCTGCTCGAGGCTGAACGCGGCCTCGATGGTGTAGGGCGCGTTGGTCACCCGCGCGCCGTCAGGCACATAGGTCCGCAGCAACACCGGCCCATTGGCGATCACGGGCAGCCACACCACCTCCTCGCCGCTCGACAGGTCCGAGCTGTGTTGTATCAGCGGGGTGATGAGGTCGGCGGCCAGCTCGAGCGCGGCCTCGTCGTAGCGCACGGCCACCCGAACGAAGCCGTCCTCGGTCGGCACAAGCTGGAACCAGTCCTCACCGAAGGGGCAGAACTCGACCGCCGTCGTGCCGAACGGCAGCGCCGCGGCGGTGGTCATGTCGCCGTTGGGCGCGAAGGCGTCCTCGGTGCAGGCGTACCAGCGCAGGTCCACGTCCACCCACTGAGCGAACGACTCGACCTGCTCCAGGCCCACGCTGTAGGTCCCGATGCCGGGCAGCCGCGCGCCGAGGTTCACCCCCTCACCGGTGCTCTCCACCTGGTCCAGCACCGTCGTCCCGTTGGTCCCCCGGAGCGTCGCCACGACGGTCGCGTTGTCGTGGGTCGGGGTGACCTGCGCCGTGAGGATGTGTGGGCCAGAGCCCGTGACCCGAACACGGTAGAAGTCGGGGCTGGAGGCGCACAGGGTCGTCGCCAGGACCTGGGGGCTCTGCACGGCGAAGCCCGTCTGCACGGTATCGTTGACCTCGTAGGGGTCGTCGCAGAGGATGGGGTCGGTGATGGTCGTGGCCAGGGTGTAGTGGCCAAAATCGGTCGACGTCGGGGTGAATATGAATACGCGCGCGTAGTAGGTTCCGGCGACCTCGGCGAAGCCCATCACGCTCTCGACGTTGCTAACGCTCGCGCTCGAGTCGATCTGGACCAGGTTGGGGCCGAACAAGCGCAGGTCGAGATCGCCGTCGGCGTGGGTGAACGCGATGTCGACCTGGACCTCCGCCCCCTCTGCCAGCTCGATGGCGTACCAGTCCTCCTCGTCGATCCCGCCGCAGAGGGTGAGCTCGGTGAGCGTGCCAGCGGAGATGGGGGCCGCGCCCGACGCGTTCTGGTTGTCCTCGAGCGCGTCGCTGCACTGCAGGCAGCCGACCTCGCCGGGCACACAGTCGTTGTCGATGCCATCGCACAGCTCGAGGGCGCCGGGGTGGATGTCGGCTGAACGGTCGTTGCAGTCGGTGCCGTCGGCCACGAGGGTGCCGGGGTTGGTGCACACGCGCATGGGTGCGGCCATGTCACCGTAGCCGTCCATGTCGACGTCGGGGTACCAGGTGGGGATGACGCCGGTGGGGTTCTCGTCGATCTGGGCGTCGCAGTCGTTGCTGATGCCGTCGCAGATCTCGGGCGCGCCCGGATGGGTGTTGACGTCGTTGTCGGCGCAGTCGGTGCGGTCGGCGACGTAGCCGGAGGGCCGGGTGCAGGCGCGGACCGAGCTGTTGGGGTCGCCGTAGCCGTCGAGGTCCATGTCCCGGTACCAGAGGCCGGCGGTGGCAGGGGGGCCCTCGTCGATCTGGTCGTTGCAGTTGTTGTCGATCATGTCGCAGACCTCGGTGACACCCGGGTGGATGTCGCCGTTGTCGTCGTTGCAGTCGTCGCCGCCGCAGGCCCGGGCCATGAAGCCGTCGCTGTCGTTGTCGCAGTTGCGGACGGTGAAGGCGTGGCTGTCGGTAGCCGTGTCACCCTGATCGTTGGTGGCCCGCACGACGACGGTGACCGGGCCGTCGGTGGCGGTCGTCGTGTCCCAGGTCATCCGCCAGGGTGCGGTAGTGTCGGTGGCCACGACGCGATTGGCGACGAGCAGCTCCACCCGGACCACGCTCCCGCCGTCGTCCCGCGTGCCCGCCCCGAAGTTGGCGGCGCCGCTCAGCGCTGGCGTGCCCGTCGGCGCCTGGCAGGTCGGCGCGCAATGCTCGAGGGTGACCTCGAGCGGGTGATCGACCACGAGGCCGATCGACGCCTCGGCGGTCTGGCCGGCGTCGTCCGTGGCGACGGCGCGCAGCGCGCGCGGGCCCTGCACGTAGGTGGGCGTCCACGTCAGGCGTCCCTGGGCATCGAAGCGGCCGACCGAGCCGCCGTCCACGAAGAGCTCGGCGGAGGCCACGCGGTTGTCGTCGGTGGCGTTGACCCGCACCTGGACGGGGCCAGCCACCTCGGCGCCATCGGCCGGCGCGACGAAGCCAAGCTGCGGCGGCCGGTCGATCTGCACGTCGTGGGTCGCGATGGCCGTGAGGCCGACCCGGTCGGTGGCGGTCGCCCGGACGGCCAACGGACCGCTCGGCAGCCCCGAGACATCGAAGGTGGCCTCCCACGGCGAGGAGGTGTCGAGGCGGTGAAGGTCACCGAGCTGGAACTCGACCTGGGTGACGGCGTCGTTGTCGGTGGCGGTGGCGCGCACAGTGACCGACGCGCCCACGCGCGCCCCCGCTGCGGGCTCGGTCAGCGCGACCTGCGGCGGCGTGCGGTCGACGAAGACGGTGAGCTCATCGCTCGCCGTCTGGTCCAGCGTGTCGCGGGCGAGCGCCTTGAGGATGTGCGGCCCCTCGTCGAAGTCCTCGGTGTTCCAGTCGAGCCGGTACGGCACGGCGTCGTCGCTGAGCAGGAGCCCATTGTCCACGAAGAACTGCACGCCGACCACTCCCACGTCGTCGTTGGCGCGGGCGGTGACCTGGACGGTGCCGTTGAGCGCGGCGCCCTGGGCGGGGGATTCGATCACCACGGAGGGGTTGTTGTCGCACAACCCACCGTCGTTGTTGACCTGGAGCGAGGCGGTCCCCTCGACGGACTGACCGCTGGCGTCCCACGCCCGCAAGCCGATCGTGTGCGCCCCGTCCCCTACGCTCGTCGTGTCCCATGCCACGGCGAACGGCTCGCCCTCGCTCTGACCGAGCTCGCGCGCATCCACGGTGAAGGCGATCCCCACGATGCCGTGGTCGTCGTCCCCTCGCGCCTCCAGCGTCACCTGGCCGCAGACCTCCGAGCCCGCCTGCGGCGCGACCAGCCGCACCAGCGTCGGAGGACAGTCGTCGTTGAGACAGCCGCCGTTGTTGGTCGCGTTGTTCGTCGCGTTGTTCGTCGCGTTGTTCGTCGCGTTGTTCGTCGCGTTGTTCGTCGCGTTGTTCGTCGCGTTGTTCGTCGTACCGTTGTTCGTCGTGCCGTTGTTCGTCGTGCCGTTGTTGGTCGCGTTATTCGTCGCGCCATTATTCGTAGCGCCGTTATTGGTCGCGTTGTTCATCGCGCCGTTGTTCGTCGCGCCGTTGTTGGTCGTATTGTTGTCGTCCTTGTTGCCGCGGCGCCTGGGCGTGGTGCAGCCGGTGAGGACGAGGAGGATGATGAGGAAGGTCAGTGCGTGGGTGCGCCGCATGGTAACTCCTGAGCAAGGCCGATGAGGCCTGCGGTTCCGAGACGGCGCAGAGTGTAGTGGGGGAATCCAAGGGGCGCCACTTGTCGTGGCAGAGAACCGAGCAGGGCCGAGGGTCCAGCCCTCCTGGGATATGGCTTCGGCATCCGCTTCGGAGCGTGAAGCTCCCGGATGTTGATCAGCGATACTGGTCAAGTCACGAGACAAATCCCGAGGTCGACACGACCACCACGAGGGCGCCCGTGTCAACGGGGCCACATCGGGATCCATCAGAGGCGCTGTTCGCTGTGACCGGAACCATATCCGAGCAGGGCTGGACCGACTGCGGGCCGATCCGGGGGTCACCTCCTGTCAGCCTCCAGCTCACCCGGCGCGAGTCGGAAGACGTGGAAGGGGAGGCGGAGGTCGCTCTCGGCGGGCCACCCGGCCCGCCTTCCGTCCAGGCCTGCAAGAGCACTCGGCGTGCCACCCTCGGCCGCGGCGCTCAATCAGCCCGCCTGGCCCGACGGGTACGCCGTCGAGCAAAGTGGACCGACGCGCACCAGATTCCCGAGCGTTTCACTCGACATTAGAGCTGAAGCAACATCGTCGCAACACCGCGAAACAGCGAGGGTTCGAGCGCGCCACCGTTGCGTCCGTTCCCCTTCCGACGCACAATGTGCCGTCTCTCAACCCCGGAGCGGCGCATGATCCTCGGCGTACAAGACATCTACTACAACGTCACCGACATGGCGCTGGCTGTAGACTTCTACCATCGCGTGCTCGGCATGCGCTGGATCGATGGCGACGCGTGGTGGACGAGCCTCGACTGCGGCGGCGTCCGCATCGGCCTCCACAGCACGGAGGGCGCCCCGGTGCCGCGCGTCCCGCGCGAAGCCCACGGCGCCCACGCTGGCGCCACGCTGACGCTGCGCGTGGCCGACGCGGCCGCCGCGCGCGCCCAGCTGGAGGCCGCCGGCGCCGTCATCCTCGGCGAGCTCGACGCGGCGTGGGGGCATATGGTCGTGTTCGAGGACCCGGACGGCAACGTCCTGAAGTTGATGCAGCCCAAACCCTGACCTGGCCCGGAGGCCCCATGTGGTACGGTGGCGGAAGCCCTGAAGAGATCCCGGTCGTCCCGAGCTTTGATGCCGTGGCGCGGCGGACGATGGAGAGCCTCGATGAAGGCTTGATGAACGAGCTTCGAAAGCACGTGGACCGGATCAACAACACGAACATCATGCTGTTCGTGTCCTTCATGATCCCCCTCGTCTCACCGGCCTTCGCGATCTACTACCTCTACTACCGCGCGAAGTGGGAGGACCTCCGGAGTCAGCCCGATCTGCGGCTGATCGAGGGCGCCTTCCAGAACGCGGACCCTGACGAGCTCAAGTCGATGAAGCGCGTCTCGAAGCGCGTGGTCACCCTCGGCCGCTTCTTCGACGCCAGGGACACGTACAAGTGGTTGATCCTCGGCAACCTCGGCATCGTGCTCTTCTACGGCCTCTGCATCTGCGGTGGCGTCCTGGTGGGCGTCGCCAGCGCGATGTAGCGTGTTCGCCTCGGCGCCAACGCAACGAGGCCCCGCGTCCGGTGGATGCGGGGCCTCGTCGGTCGGAGGGAGGAAGGGTCAGCGCTGACGACGGAGCGCGACCAGCGCCAGGCCGAGCGCCAGCGCGGCCAGCGCGCCGAGCGGCGAAGCCGGCGTGGAGGTGTTGACGGAGCAGCTGCTGTCGTTGCTGCCGCCGCCGCCGCCGCCCTCGTTGGCCGCGCCGTTGTTCGCCGCGCCGTTGTTGGCCGCGTCGTTGTTGGCCGCGTCGTTGTTGGCCGCGTCGTTGTTGGCCGCGCCGTTGTTGCTCACGTCACCGTTGTTGGTCGCGGCGCCGTTGTTGCTCGCGTCGTTGTTGGTGCCGACCTCCTGGTAGCAGTAGCAGTCGTCGGCCGTGGCGGGGTCGCAGGACTGGTCGTCAAAGTCGAAGCAGGCGCAGGCCTCGTCGACGGTCGGGTCGCACTCGACGGGCTCCTGGTAGCAGGTGCAGGCGTCGCCGTCCACGGCCGGGTCGCAGCTCTCATCGAGGCCACAGTAGCAGTCATCCGAGGTGGCCGGATCGCAGGCCTCGCCGAGGCTGGACTCGCAGGTGCAGCGGTCGTTGGTCGCCGGATCGCAGGTCTCCAGGTAGCAGTCGCAGCCGTCGGCGCCGGTGCCGTCGGGGGTGCAGGTGTCGCCGTTGTTGTCGTAGCATGCGCAGCCGGGCTCGCCCGCGTTGCAGTCGTAGACGTTGTCGAGGCCGCAGCTGCAGGCCTCATCGGTGGCCGGATCGCACTGCGGATAGCAATAGTTGAGGTAGGCCAGCAGGTCGTCGCCGCAGTTCGTCTCCAGGCAGGCGTCGACGTCTGGAGCGGTGGCGCAGGTGTCGGAGATGCAGGTGAGGATGGCAGTGGCGAGAGGCTGCGCGTCGGCCGGGAGCTCCGAGACGCAGTCGGCGACGCAGGCGTAGTCGTCCTCGGTGCAGTTGGCGTCCGCGCAGCGCTCAAAGGCGGAGCAGTCCTGGGCAGACGCGGTCAGCGGGGCCAACAGCCCAAGCAGACCAGCGGCGAGCGCGAACGGAGCGAGCAGCTTCTTCATGAGTCGATCTCCTGTGCGACGAGAGCTCGATCAGAGCTCGGTGGTGGCGAATGACCTTCTCCTCCAGCCCAACGTACAGCACACGGAGACGGACCGAAAACGAATGGCATTCAATCGTCGGAGATTTCGTGCTGGAGGGCCACCGCGCTCCGGCCCGAGCCGGCTCTTCCAGAAACGCGCGATCGGCGCGCGCCGGGCCGTGGATCGCGGCACATGGCGACGAGGTCGCTCAGGGCAGCGTGGGGCAGTTGGCAGCGCGCCAGCCGTTGTCGGGGTAGTCGAGGTAGATCGCGCGGAAGGGCGCCGCGTCGGGCGCGCGGAGCTCAACGCCGTTGACGGTGAAGACGAACTCCATCTGCGTGGACTCGCCGTCGGCGTCGACGGTCGTGGGGCGCTCAGGGCACTGACCGAACCGGAAGGGATCGAGGGCGGCCACGCTCAGCACATAGCGGGCGTTGTTGCCGGTGCGGTCGCTGAAGTCGACGTACTGGCTGTGCCAGGGGCCATCTTCGAAGCGGTAGTGCACCTCGACGGCGAGCTGGCGCCAGAGATCGGCGTTGTCACGGTCGGTGACGCCGGGCTGCCAGACCTCGAAGCAGACGTTGCCCATGACCGAGCGGGTGCGGGCCCAGGTGTCGTAGCGGAGCTCGCTGCCCAGCGCCGTGCCGCCCTCGCAGGCATGGCCGCCCGCGCGGCTGATCTTGACGACAGGGTTGCCCATCCAACCCGGCGCGCTCAGCACATCGAAGCTGTAGTTGCGGCTGTCGTTGGAGTCCCACGCCTCGCAGGGGGTGCCGGTGGCGTAGCTGGTGTTGGAGAACCAGAGCTCCATCGCGGTGGCGTCAGCCGGCACGTCGAAAGCGGCCGGGACGTCGAAGGAGACGTTGGTGGGCGTGCCCGTCGGAGCCTCGAAGCCACGCACGGTCGCCTCGGCCTGCTGGCCACCGGGCAAAAAGCGCACGTGGGCGTCCAGGTTCCAGGCGGGGTAGCCGTTGTGGGTGCCGCGGCAGCGGGTCAGCCGCTGCAGGTCGTAGCGCACGGTCACCTGGCCGCCGGCGACGAGCGGGCCCTCCTGGGTGGGGCCACCGGTGGCGCCGAACTGGATGACCGCGCCGTCGATCAGCTCGCTGGTGTTGCTTTCGGCAGCGCCCGGGCAGACCTCGGGCAGCTCGCCGATGGCGAACTGGTTGGAGGCCTCGAGCACGTAGTTCTCGAGGTCGCCGGCCAGACGGTTGTGGTCGAACAGGCGGTGGCCGCCGACCTCGAGGGCGGGGATGAGGTCGATGCGGGCGCGGCTCAGGGAGGTGCCGCTCATGCCCTCGGCCGGGAGATGGGCGTCGAGATCGACCGTCCAGCGCACGAAGCCCGACGGCGCGTCACCGGTGATGACGCCGGCCTTCTGCCACCAGCCGTCCGGGGAAGTCGTGGACCTGTAGAGGATGGAGGCCTCACCGTCGGCGTCTGCGGCGACGTCCACGATCGCGCGCCACATCCACACGCCGTTGGCGTCTGTCACGTAACCCCCTGTTCCATTGGGGATTCTCGCGACGGAGCGGAGCACGACCTGGCAGCTCCGGTCGGCGGCGTCGGGGCTGTCGGCGGCGCCGAGCAGCGGGCCAGGGGCGCTCACGGCGGAGGTGTCGACGGGGGCGTCGGCGTCCTCCGTGGCGCACGCGCTGGCGAGCAAGACGACGAGGAGCGAGGAGCAGGCGGCGAGGATGGGATGACGAAGGGTGCGTGGCATGAAGGCCTCCTGGATGGGCGTGGACCACGGGAGGCGTGCTGTGCATCGCGCGTTCCAACCCGCGCCGTGATCGGAGCCCGTCAAGCAGGGGATCGGCGCGTGCGCCGGGTGGTCACTGGAGTTGCCTTACGCAACACCCTGGCCACTCAAGACGCCACCCTCACCAGCGCCTCGACGTGTTCGCGGAACCGGGACACGTCCATGGGCTTGGGCAGGAAGTCGAGCGCACCGGCGTCGAGCAGCCGCTGCACCACGCTGTCGGCGGCGTAGCCGCTGGTCAGCAGGACCGGGAGGTCCGGCGCGACCTCCACGATCTGGTCGAAGATCGCGCTCCCGTCGGCATCGGGGAGGCGGAGGTCGAGCAAGACGACGTCGACGGTCGTCGCGTGGCGGCGCAGTAGCTTCATGGCCTGGTAGCCATTGGCGGCCGTGAGCAGGCGGAAGCCGAGGCTTCGACACACCGCGGCGTTGGCCGAGAGCACGTCGTGGTCGTCGTCGACGAGCAGCACGACCGGCTGATGGTCGACCGGCTCGAACGGCGGCGGCGTGATCGCGGGGCTCGGGTGGTCCTCCGCCGCCTCGGCTGCCGCGGCGTCATCCACGGGCAGGAACACGTGGATCGCTGTTCCACGGCCCTGCTCGCTCTCGACCTTGACCTCGCCGCCGTGGCGCTTCACCGTGCCGTAGACCATCGACAAGCCCAGCCCGGTGCCCTTGCCGACGTCCTTGGTCGTAAAGAACGGCTCGAGCACGCGGTTGAGCAGCTCGGGCGCGATCCCCACGCCGGTGTCCTGGACGATGAGCTGAACCGCCGGGTGCCCCGACGGGGACCGCTCCACGGCCGCGGTGCGCACGACCACCTCCTGCGGACCGCCCTTGTCCGCGCAGGCGTCGAAGGCGTTGAGAAGCCGTTCGAAAAATATATGCCTTGTTTCCTCGTATCTTCTGTCCCCAGGTGTGTCTTCTGCTCGGTCATGGGCCTCTGGGCCCACTCCCTCCCATCAGACGCCACCTGGAGACAGAACCTACATCGGATCCATCGGCATCTATTTTCCGAATGGCTTCTGAAGCACAGATTCATGAGCGCGTTGGCGAGCTGGTTGGGGTCGCCAAAGACCGTGGGGAGGTCGTCGGCGAGGTCGCAGCGGAGGGTGACGCTCTCAGGGCGGGCGCGCAACAGCAGGCTCGAGACGTCCTCGACCAGCGCGTTGAGGTGGATGGCGTGGCGCTCGTGGTTGTCCGTCCTGGCGAAGCCCAGCAGGTTGCGGATCAGGTCGCGGCCGCGTGTGCAGCTTCGGAGGATGGCGTCCGCGGCAGCCCGATGCTCACCCTCGGCGGTGCCGGGCACGTTCAGGACGTGGGCCATCCCGTTGATCACCGCCAGGATGTTGTTCATGTCGTGGGCGACCCCCCCGGCCAGCTTGCCCAGCGCCTCCAGCTTGCGCGTCTGCTCCAGCCTCCGCTCAAGCTCCTGCTGGTGGAAGCGGCTGCGCTGCATCTCGGTGACCTCGACGAAGGCCACCAGCGCGCCGCTGTGCGAGGCCGCTCCCGACTCGCGGGTCGGGAGCGCGGTGAAGATGGCCCAGGAGACGCCTCCGTCGCGTTGCTGGACGCCGATCATCATCGCGGCCTGCGGCTCGCCGGTCATCAGGCAGCGGGCGACGGGGTACTCCTGCACCGAGCAGGGGGAGCCGTCCTCCTTGAAGGTGGCCCCCTGAAAATCGACGATGTACCGCTGCTCCAGGGTGTCGAAGGTGAGGCCGAGGATCCGCTGCGCCTCGGTGTTTGCCAGCTTGACCGCGCCGTCGATGCCGACGCTGACGAGGCCCATCGGGATACCTTCGAGGAAGCTGGCCACCCAGTCGTCGCCCTCGCCGAGGCTGAACAGCGCAGCGGACTCCAGGCGGGTGATGCGGGCGTGGAGCGCCTGGTTCTCGGCGAGGAGCTGCTCGTAGGTGGGCTGGGACATGGGAGAGCTCCTCGGTCGAGCACAGGTGTGGGCTGCGGGGGTGGTCAGGCTTTGACTTCGTGCGAGGGCGGTGTCTACACTTGGCGTCTTCTGAGACGGGTAGACCCCACCAACCTCACCACTCCGCTGCCATGTCCGACCAACTCGCCGCCGGCACCATCATAGGGGATCGCTACCGTCTCACGCGCGCGCTCGGAAGCGGCGGTTTCGGGACAGTGTACGAGGCAGAACACCTCTTCATCAAGCGCGTCGTCGCGGTCAAGGTGCTCGATCGCCTCGCCGGGCACCCCCATGCCGAGAAGCTGGCCACGCGATTTCTGCGCGAAGCGGAGCTTGCCGCGAAGATAGAACACAGCCACGTGGTGACCATCTACGACTTTGGCTTCACGGGCCCCACGCAGACCCCCTACCTGGCGATGCAGCTCCTGGAGGGCCTGGACCTGCGCGAGGAGCTGGTGCGGCACGGCCCGATGCCGCCAGCCCGGGCGCTGCCGCTGTTTGCCGGCGTGCTGGACGGGTTGGCCGAGGCCCATCGCCTGGACATCGTGCACAAGGACCTCAAGCCGAGCAACCTGGTGGTGCGGCACGGGGGGACGGCGCGCGAGGCGCTGTGCATCGTGGACTTCGGGCTGGCCTGCCTGCTGGATCGCGACGTGTCCAGGCTCACCGAGAGCGGGCACCTGTCCGGCACGCCGCGCTACCTGTCGCCGGAGTACATCCGCGATCAGCTCGCGTCACCGGCGCTGGATGTCTACCAGATGGGCTTGATCCTGGTCGAGGCGCTCACGGGGGTGGTCGTGGTGCAGAGCGACGACCTCTATGTGGTGCTGATGGCGCACTGCAGCGGCCAGCTTCCCGTGCCCGCCAACCTGCTGGACTCGCCGCTGGGACCGGTCATCCGACGCTCCCTGGCCCTGCAGCCCACCGCGCGCTACCCCGACGCCGCCGCCTTCCGCGACGCGCTGGCCCGGATCGACCCCGCGGCGGTTCCGACGCCGGGTGCCGCGATGCGGATGCTGAACGCAGGCGATGCCAGCCCCATCCTCGTGCCCCACGCCCTCGACGCCCTGCCCCGTGGCATCCCCGCCGAGCCGCCGCACGCGCCGTCCGTGACGAGCGTCGCTGCTCTCTCCAACCCATCGCTCGTGCCCCTGGCGCCGTCCAGGGCCACGCCGACGACGCCAACGGCCTCTCTGGAGCCCTCCGCCGACCTCAGCGGAGCCTACGCCGCGCCGACGCGGCCGCTCGTGCCCATCCTCGCCGTCGCCGCGGTGATCGGGGTGGCCTCGCTCCTCGCCCTCTTCTTCGCCCTGTCCGACGGCGCCTCCTCGCCCGATGTCCCCCCGCCCGTCCCGCACGCCGCTCCCACCGCGCCGGAGGCCGCCGCTGCTCCGCTCCCACCGCCCGACGAGCCGCCATCGCTCGACAGCCCGGACACAGGGACGGACCACGCCGTCGCGGAGACGGACGACGCCGGTGTCGAGCAGCCAGCGGCCGAGCCCGATCCTCCTGTACCAGCTGGGACCGGAGCCGACGCCGCCGAGGCTCGGCGGCGTAGACGGGGGCGCGCCGTCACGCCCACGGCAGAGCCGGCGACGCCGATCCCCCCCGCCGAGCCGACGCGGCGGAAGGCGCCGACGCTGTCCATCGTCGAGTAGGTCCGCGGCGTTGACCGGGGTGGGCGGAGCGGGATAGGCTCCAGTCTCGTCGTGCGGCGCCTCACCTTCATGCGGACTCCGTGTCTGTGGGGATCAACGCGCAAACAGCATCAAGGGGACGTGGCATGGGTGTTCTGCGAGCTTCTTTGGGTGCCCACTGGGGGTACCCTGCCTTCGTCGTGAGCGCGGTGGCGCTCGGCGGGCTGCTCTCGGGGGCGCCGGTGGCCGCGCAGGAGGCGACGGTGGAGCCGAACGCCGCGCAGACGCAGCTCAACGAAGAGGCGGTGTCCGCGACGCGCGCGGGCGATCTGAAGAAGGCGGCGCAGCTCTTCGAGGCGTCGCTGCAGCTCGGCGAGCTGAACATCACCTGGCTGAACCTCGGACGGACGCTCTTCAAGCTCGACCGGTGCGAGGAGGCGAACGCCGCCTACGCGCGGGCGCTGGGGGCCCCGGCGGTGGCCGCCCCCTCCCCGACCGAGATCGCGCGCACCGTCGCGCGCTACCGCTCGGAGCTGGAGCAGACCTGCCCGGGCGCTGTCGAGATCGCGTGCGACCCGAACGAGATGGAGGTGCAGCTCGATGGGGGTGAGCTGCAGCCCTGCCCGGGCGCGCCGGTGCCGATCCCGAACGGGTCGCACGAGGTGGTGGGACGGCTGGGCGAGCGGCGCACCGCCATCGGGTTCACGGTCAAGGCGATGGAGACGGTGTCGGTCCGGCTGACGCTCGACCCCCTGCCCCTGGCCGAGCCGGCCACGGACGACTCTTTCCCTTTTGCAACAACAGGTTACACAACAGCGGGTGTCGGTGGTGCGCTCCTGCTGAGCGCCCTGCTCGTCGACGCGCTGGTGTTGCAGCCGGACCTCGACGCGCTCGACGCGCTCAAGACAGGCGCCGACCGCCCGGCCTTCGACGACCTCAAGGGGTCGATCGAGGGGACGCAGACGCTGAACCTCGGGCTGCTGGTGGGGGGAACGGCGCTGGCCATCACCGGGGCCGTGCTGGTGCTGCTGGCCCCGGACGCAGCGGCCGAGACGCCCACCGCGGTCGGCTGGAACGTGCTCGCCGCCCCCCACGCCGGAGGCGTCCAATGGAGCAGCGCATGGTAGCCCTCCGCCTGCGCCTCGTCGCTGTGCTGGCTGGCCTCCTTCTGGCAGCGTGCGGCACCTTCGCCGACCTCGACGCCGTGGAGTTCGAAGGGCACACGACCGGGGTCGACACGGGTCCGGTGGAGTGCGCCGCCGGAGCGCCGTGCGCCATCGCCATCACGAGCGCGCCGGAGGCCCGGCACACGTGCGCGCTGATGGCCGACCAGACGGTGCGATGCTGGGGCAGCAATCGCACGCTCCAGATCGGCGATCCCGCCCGGCAGGCGTTCCAGCGAACGCCGCAGGCGGTCGCAGGCCTGGCGACGCCACGGTCGTTCGGGGCGGGCCGCAACCACACCTGCGCGCTGACGGCGCAGGGGGAGGTGGTCTGCTGGGGCGCGAACGGGGCGGGTGAGCAGGGACGCGAGGGGGGTGCGAGCTCCGTGCCGATGGCCGTGGAGCGCCTGGTGGACGCGCCTGTCGACGAGCTCGTGGTCGGGGTGGGCCACAGCTGTGTGCGCCAGGGCGGTCAGGTGAGCTGCTGGGGGCTGAACGATCACGGCCAGCTCGGCAACGCGGTGGGCTTCAGCAGCGCGTTGCCGCTTCAAGTGCTCCTGCCCGCGCCTGCGGTCCGCATCTGGGCCGGCGGCCTCGACACCTGTGCGGCGCTGGACGACGGGCGCCTGTTCTGCTGGGGCAGCAACGCCTACGGCCTGTTGACCGTCGACGCGGACGAGGGCATCTGCGACGCCCCCTGCTCACCCACCCCTGTCGAGGTGACCGCGCTCGGCACACCGGACGACCTCGTGATGGGGATCGACCACGCGTGCGCGCGGATCGGCGCGGAGCTCCGCTGCTGGGGGGACAACAGCGCCGGCCAGCTCGGGGCGGCCGCGAGTGAGGGCGGCGCAAACCCCGAGGTCGTCGCAGGGCTGGGCGCGGTCGAGGCCGTAGCGGTCGGCTTCGGCTTCACGTGCGCGGTGGTCACGGGCGGCGAGGTGTGGTGCTGGGGGCTGGGCGACGCGGGCCAGGGCGGCGACGGGACGTTCCGGTCCCAGAGCACGCCGACGCTGGTGCCCTCGCTGCAGGGTGCGACAAAAATTGTCGCAGGAGACGGGCACGTCTGCGCCGTGCACGGGGCGGGTGCGGTGTCGTGCTGGGGCTCCAGCTACCGGGGCCAGAGCGGGTCGCCCCAGGCCAACCAGGGGACGCCGCTGGCGCTCCCGCTCAGCGGCGAGGCGACCGCGATCGCGGCGGGCGAGGATCACACCTGCGCCGCCACGGCCGACGGCCTCACGTGCTGGGGCGAGGACGCGTCGGGGCAGCTGGGCACGGGCACGGCGCTGTCCCATCGCGCACCTTTCACGGTGCCGGGGCTCACCGACGTGGTTCAGGTCGAGGCCAGCAGCGACGCGACCTGCGCCCGCAACGGCTCCGGCGAGGTCTGGTGCTGGGGGAACAACGAGGACGGGCAGCTGGGCAGGGGGCCAGCCGACCCCTCCCCGACACCGGGGAAGGTGTCGCTCAGCGCCCCCGCCATCGACGTCCGCAGCGGCGCGCAGACGTTCTGCGCGCGGTTCGAGGGGGGCGCGGTCGCGTGCTGGGGAGGCGACCAGTTCGGGGCCCTCGGCTCGGGGACGGGCGGTGGCACGAACGTGCCTCGGCCGCTGCTCGGCGTCGAGGACGCCGACGCCTTGTTCGGCGGCCTCTACACCTTCTGCGCGCGGCGGGACAACGGCGAGGTGCTCTGTTGGGGCAACAACGAGGGCGGCAAGCTCGGGCTGCCCGCGGACAGCGGCGACTGCGGGGGTGCGCCCTGCGTCACCTCGCCCACGGTCGTCCCCGAGCTGGCGGGCCTGACGGACTACGGCAGCGGCGCATACCACGCCTGCGCCCGCTTCGACAGCGGCGAGGTGCGCTGCCTTGGCCTGAACGATGTTGGCCAGCTCGGAGACGGGACGTTCGATGCGCACGGGGCGCCCGCGCCAGTCGCCGAGTTGGACGCGCTGTCCCTGTCAACGGGCCACGATCACACCTGCGCGATCACGCGCGACGGCACGGTCCGCTGCTGGGGCTGGGGCGACCTCGGGAGGCTCGGGACCGCCGTCCCGCTCCCCCAGTGCGATGGCATCTGCGCCTCCGCCCCGGTCCCCGTCGCCGGGCTCGCCGACGCAGTGGCGGTCCGATGTGGGGAGCTGCACTGCTGCGCGCTGCGCCGCCACGGCGCGGTCCAGTGTTGGGGCGACAACGCCGAGGGACAGCTCGCCCAGCCCGAGGCGGTGCCCTCGATGGACCGGCCCGTGGACGTGGCGTTCGAATAGCCGTGCGCCTCCCCGCGCCAGACGGCACGGGTCGCGTCACCACCGCCGGGCGACAGGCTGGCTTGTCACCGCGCTCTCTTTGTGTCACCCCCTTTGGGCTCGTGTAGAAATAAGTGGTCTATTTGGCAGGCGGAAAAAATGGGGTCCAGAGGGCGCTGCCCCCTGGCCGCCGGAGGCACGGTGCCTCCGGCGGCCGGGGGCGAGCCGCCCCCGGACCCCCACTTATTTCTAGACGAGCCCTTTGGCGGGGGAGGATAACACCGTTCAGGAGGCCACGATCATGCGCTCCAGCTCCCGGCATCTGCTCGTCGTCGCGGTCACGCTGCCGCTGTGCCTGTTCATGTTTGCCTGCCCCGGTGGCGGTGGTGGTGGCGGGTTCTTCAGCGGCGACCCGGCCTACGCCGACATGTTCAACGCGCTGGGTTCGACGGAGGGCTTCACGCTGCTTGGCCGGATCGTCGAGGAGGAAGACCCCGTCGATCCCGTGCACACGAGCCCCGGTGAGGAGTTCAGCCAGGACGAGATCGACAACGCCGAGGTGTCCCTGACCCTGCTCGACGGCAACAACCGACTCGACCTGGGCACGGCTACCGCCAACGAGGAGGGCTACCTCGACGCGCCCATCGACCTGTCCGGCCTCGGGCTCGATCCGGGCAACTACACCGTCGAGGTCGCCTACGAAGGCACAGCGGCGGGGACCTTCAATGTGCGTGTGCTCGGCGCCGATCACGTCGAGCCGGTCGTCCGGTCCGACGTGGACCTGACCTACATCAACACCGACTTCATGAGCTCCACCGGTCTGCTCGGCCTCGTGGCGGACGACGCGACCAAGCGTGAGGCCCTGCCCGCGATGGAGGTCATCTACCGTCGGCTGCGCGCCGGACAGAGCGGCGCCGAGGACCGCCCGCTGATCTTCCTCTCCGGCTCGCCGCGCTTCTTCAAGCGCACGCTCGAAGGCAAGATGCAGCTCGACGGGGTGGAGCAGGACGGGCTGGTGCTCAAGCCGTTCAAGGACATCGTCGTCGAGAATATTGTCGACTTCGACCTCGGCCAGATCGTGCCGGAGCTCAAGGAGCAGATCGGCTACAAGCTGTACTGGCTGCTCCGCCTGAGGCTCGACATCCCCTCCGACACGCCCGAGTTGCTGCTCGGCGACGACTCCGAGGCCGACGTGGTGGTCTATGCGCTCTACCACCGGTTCACGTCGGGCGAGTTCGACGGCGACAGCCTCGGCGCCGAGCTTGACCGCATCGGCGTGGCGAAGGCGTGGTCCGACCTGATCGCTCCGCTGACCGGCCCCGTCACGGCGCACCTCGCGGGGAACGCGCCGGTCGTGGCGATCTACATCAACCAGACGGGCAAGCCCAACGACGCCTACGCGGTGGCGGACTGGACCATCGACGGCCTGGTCCGCTACCACGACGGGGCCTGGCCGCTGGCCCTCGACCTGTTCGAGGAAGGCTGGATCGCCGACGCCGGCGTGGAGGAGGTCCGTCAGCGGCTGCTCGCCCTGGGCCAGACCGGTGAGGCCCTCGACCAGCGCGCGGCCGACGCCGTCGCCGACGGCATCCTCGACCCGGGCACCGCCACGAGCTTCCGCGGCACCCCGTGACGCCGTGACGTGCGCGCCGGGGAGTCAAGGTGCGCACGTCCACGTTGCAACCGTCCACACCCTGTCCTACATTGTGTGCCGCTCCGGGGAGTGTCCCATCGCGGGATGATCGCAGCGGTTCGCGATCATCCACAGGCTCGAACCCACCACCTCACCCCACCGGCGGCACCCCGCTCACAGGCCCCAGGACGCTCATGACCACGACAGACCACGCCTTCCGCGTCTACAACACCCTGACCCGCAAGCTCGAAGACTTCACGCCGCTCCAGCCCGGCCACATCGGTCTGTACGTCTGCGGGATGACGGTCTACGACCACGCCCACGTCGGCCACGCCCGCGCCATGGTCGTCTTCGACGCGCTGGTCCGCTACCTCGGCGCGCACGGGTGGGAGGTGAACTTCGTTCGCAACTTCACCGACGTGGACGACAAGATCATCCGTCGGGCCGCCGAGCTCGGCGAGGAGCCGATGGCGCTGGCGGAGCGGTACATCGCGTCGTTCCGGGAGGACACGCAGGCGCTGGGGCTGGCCAGCCCGACCCACGAGCCGCGCGTCTCGACCTCCATCGGCTCCATCATCGACATGATCGCCCACCTCGTCGACAACGGGCACGCCTACGTCAACGAGGGGACCGTCTGGTTCGCCGTGGACACCTTCGCCGAGTACGGCAAGCTGTCCGGCCAGAAGGTCGACGAGCTCAAGAGCGCCGACGAGGTGCCCGGCAAGCGGTCCGGCGCCGACTTCGCGCTCTGGAAGGCGGCCAAGCCCGGCGAGCCCGAGTGGGAGAGCCCTTGGGGACCGGGACGGCCGGGCTGGCACATCGAGTGCTCGGCCATGAGCCGGGAGCACCTGGGCGCGCACTTCGACATCCACGGCGGCGGCCTCGACCTGGTGTTCCCGCACCACGAGAACGAGATCGCCCAGAGCGAGTGCGGCAACAAGGACCACTTCGCCAACGTCTGGATGCACAATGGCCTGCTGGTCGTGGACGACGGCGCCAAGATGAAGGGCGGCGTGGCCGCCGACGCCGACGACGGCCCGGTCAAGATGGGCAAGAGCCTGGGCAACGTCTTCAACATCCGGGACGCCCTGGCGGCGTTCCCCGCCGAGGCGCTGCGGTTCTACTACCTCCAGGCCCACTACCGCTCGCCGCTCCCCTGGAACGGCGAGTCCTCCCTGCCGAACGCGCTCGCCCAGCTCATGCGCCTGTACGAGGCCCGCGAGCGCGCTGAGCAGATGGGCGGCGAGGGCAGCGCCGACCTCATCGCCCGCGAGATGGGCGAGGCCGCGCAGGCCGTGCTGGAGCAGGGCCGCGGCTTCGTCGAGCGCTACGACGCCGCGCTGGCCCAGGACTTCAACACCCCCAAGGCCCTGTCGTACCTGTTCGAGCTGGCCCGCGCGATCAACCGCTTCGCCGACGCCAAGAAGGCGCTCAAGCGCGGCGGCCCGGTCGTACAGGTACGACAGGGCCTTGG
>Ga0210033_1000532_pt1 | contig 36051 bp, 28 predicted proteins | sample CryGeymeta201501_FD_185465 | JGI IMG/M metagenome (GOLD analysis project Ga0210033, IMG submission 185465) | Groundwater microbial communities from Crystal Geyser aquifers in Utah, USA - Crystal Geyser metaG 2015-01 (SPAdes) (version 2) | ecosystem: Environmental > Aquatic > Deep subsurface >... | reverse complement strand
CAGGCCCACCTTGCCCTCCGCAACCACGCCGTCGTCGGCGTTCATTGCGCAGTAGTTTGCCGTCTTGTCCGAGAGGCCGATGCCGAGAGAGGACTGGTTGCGCTTGATCATGGCCGGTGACTCCGAAGGTCGCGGGTTCGACTGGTGAGCAGCGTTGCTCACTGGAGCGCCGGCCGCCTCATCTACTCTTTGTGGTTCCCACCCCCGTGGTCCCCACTCGCCCCCTTCGCCCCGTGCAGTCCCGCCTGGGCGCACCCCCTACCCTCATCCCCCAGGTGCCGCAGCGCCGACTCGCCGCAGCGCCGACTCGCCGCAGCGCCGACTCGCCGCAGTGCAGATCCAGTGCCAAAGGTCGGCCATCACTGGCCCGCCCGGGGGCGCGTGATACCGCCGATGCCCCCCCCGAAGACCGTCCGGCTCGCCGCGCGGTCGTCCCAGGAGCACCCATGCGCCTCTCTCTGCTGCCCGCCCTGCTGGGCCTGCTCGCCTGCAGCCAGGACGACGCCCCCAAGGCCCCTCCTGCCCCGCCGGTGTCCCCCATCGCCGCACCCACCATTCCCGGCGCCGCGGGCGCCTCGACCGGCGGCACCCTCGCTGCGGGCGGCCCCTTTCCCAGCCTGCTGCTGACCGAGGCCTGGTTCGAGCAGGTGGACGGCAAGCCCAAGCCCGGCCCGGCGCGCATGGAGATCTGGCAAGAGACGCCCGATGGCTGGACCCGCAGCCGCCTGCAGGACCCCGAGAGCAACGTCTTCCACAAGGCCGTCCAGTACGACGGCGGCATCATCACCATCGGCGCCGAGCAGGCCATGGTGAAGAAGTGGACCTACGCTGACGGCGCCTGGAGCTCCAAGCTGCTCTGGAAGCGGAGCTGGGGCGGCAAGTTCGACCGGATCCGCGACCTGGAGATCGGCGACGTCGACGGTGATGGCAAGGACGAGCTGGTCGTCGCCACCCACGACGCGGGCGTGGTCGCTGTCATCGAGCCCGAGGAGGCCGACGGCACGGGCAAGGGCGTCACCGAGCTGGACCAGCTCGCCGACACCTTCGTGCACGAGATCGAGATCGGCGACGTCGACGGCGACGGCAAGAACGAGTTCTTTGCCACGCCCTCGGAGCGGAACCGGGCCAACGAGTCCCAGGCCGGCAAGGTCGTCATGTACAAGTACCAGGGCGGCAAGTACGTCCGCACCGTGGTCGAGGAGGAGGCGGGCACCCACGCCAAGGAGATCCTGGCGACCGACATCGACGGCGACGGCAAGAGCGAGTTCTTCAGCGTCTTCGAGGCGGCCACGGACGCCAACAAGAACGTGATCCGGCCCGTCACCATCCGCCAGTACGCCCTGGGCAAGGACGGGAGCTTCACCCACACCGACATCGCCACCATCGACGACCGCCAGACCCGCTTCCTGGTCCCGGGTGACTTCGACGGCGACGGGCGGCAGGAGCTGGTCGCCGCCGCCATGAAGACCGGCCTGTGGTACCTGGACAGCGCCGACGGCAAGACCTGGACCAAGACCCTGATCGACGCCAACAGCGGCGGCTTCGAGCACGCCTGCTACGCCGCCGACCTGGACGGCAACGGTAGCCTGGATCTCTACGTCGCCAGCGACGACCAGCACGAGCTGCGGGTCTACAGCTTCGACAAGGACACGAAGACCTGGTCCAAGCAGGTCATCGGCAGCCTGGACCCGACGACCATCACCTGGAACATCACGACCGCGCAGCTCTGAGCGCGGGACCGCCGGGGGCGCCGGGCTGCCGGCACCCCGGGGTCCTCAGTCGCCGATCGGCCCGTCGGTGTCCTTGATCGTGTAGCCCTCGGTCGAGGCATCATCGTCCTGGGGCGCGCTGCGCCAGCCCTCCAGCTCGCTGGAGATGTCGGTCAGCTCGTCCTGGGTCACGTCCGTTCGGGGCTGCGTCCCGGCCCCGGCCCCGCCCGTCAGCTCCCGCAGGCGCTGGTTGCCGCGGCTGAGCTGGTCGGCCATGCTGGAAAGCAGCATGCGCCGCAGGGTGCGCCCCACGGCCGTGTTCTCGGACACCAGCCGCTGGTAGTTGTCGCGGTCGATGACGACCACGGTCGCGATGCCCTCGGACACGCAGGTCGCCGAGCGCGGTGAGCCGTCCACCATGGACATGTGCCCGAACAGGGACGGGCTGTGCAGGGTGGTCACGCGGCGGGTCTGGCCCGAGAAGTCGCGCTTGATGACGCTGACCTTTCCGTAGGTCAGGACGTACATGCACGCGGCAGGCTCGCCCTCGGTGCAGATCGGCTGGCTGTGCTGGAACTCCATGCGGTAGCCCGCATCGAGGAGCTGCATGATCCCGTCGATCGATGCCCCCGGGTAGGGGTACTGCTTGGCCAGGCGCATGGCCTGCATGCGGGTCTCTTCGGGGAGCATGGTTCAGCCTCCGAACAGGCGGCGAAGGGAGTCGAGGAGCGAGGTCGTGGTGGGCATGGCCTCGGCCACGGTGGCGGCGGGCCCCTTGGGAGCCGCCTCCTTCCAGGCCTGCAGCATGGTGCGGTTGGTCGAACGGATCCGGCGGGCCAGGCTGCCGAGGAGGTAGGTCTCGATCGCCAACAATGCGTCGTTGTCGGCGCCGTCTTCCATGAGCTTGGGCGTGATGACCAGGCAGCGGCTGGCCTGCAAGGCCGCCACGCCGGCGTTGCGCGGGCCGTGAGGATGGAAGATGGCCTGCTCGCCCACGATCTCGCCCGGGCCGATCTCGCCCACGCGGCGGGCGCGACCACCGGCTTCGACCGTGGCCTCCAGGCGGCCCTCGACCACCAGCAGCGCGCGGTCGGCAGGCTCACCCTGCCGGAAGATCACGGACTCGGCAGCGAAGGTCTGGGGCGGGGCCATCGCCACCAGGGCGGCGATGGCGGTGCGGTCCACCGTCCTGAAGACGTAGAGGTCAGCGATGAGGTCGACGTCGCTCATGGAAAACCCGGGGCGGGATGAGTCTGGACCCGTTGGGACCCAGGGGGAATGCCCGGCTATCCGGTGCGCCCGGGCCATGCCGCGGAGATCGCCCACGATCCGGTGAAGATCGGGTCGAGCACCAGGGCGGTGGCGAAGTGATCCAGCGGGACGGAGACTGGCGCGGGACCGAAGCAGCGGAGCAGGAACGCCAGGGTGGGGTGGTGGCCGACGGCGAGCAGGACGCCGTGGTCGCCGACCAGCGGACGCTCTTGGGCCACCAGGGCGTCCCAGTCGTCGCGGGACTCGGGCAGGAAGGGCACCAGCTCGGCCCGAAGCTCCGGCAGCCGGCCCAGCAGGCCCTCGGCGGTCTGGCGGGTGCGCAGGGTGGGGGTCACCAGGCAGCGGCGGGCCACGATGCGATGGGAGAGCAGCCAGTCGCCGGTCTCGGCGGCCATCTGGTGGCCGGCGCTGGTCAAGGCCGGGTCGGCTTCGGTGCTGCGTCGGGCACCATGACGGACGAAGACGACACGCAAGGCAAGCTCCCGGCCCGGGCAGAAGCCCGGGGATGACGGCACCGCGGGGTCGCGGTCTACCCGCCAGGGTGCACGATACAGGATTCGTCGCGGATCGGGGGGGACGACGATGGGGGGCGGATCCGTAGAGGAGCGAGGTGGGGGCTGCCTCGTTGAGGCATGGCACGGCGCCTGCAATCCCCTGGGCTGCCCACTGCCGGGCTGCCCCCAAGGAGGCCACCATGCCGTCCCCCACCCGCACCTCCCTTCGCGGGCTCGTCCTGTGCGCCCTGCCGCTGACGGCGCTGGGCGGGCCGCTGTCGGCCTGCGGCGGCGATCTGACCCGCTCCCCCCCCAGCAGCCCCGACCCCGTGGCGCTGTCGGCGGTGCCCCTGGTCGAGCCGCCGACCCTGCCGGTCGAGGCGCTGCCCTTCGACCGCGTCGTGGGCCCGAACGGCGGGCCCGAGAGCGAGCGCCGGGACCTGCCCTCGGTCGCTGCCCTGGAGGCCCTGGGTGAGCTCCCCACCACGGAGATCCACGTGCGCACCGGTGAGACCCTGGTCGTGCTCGCCGACCAGGCGGGCGCCACGGCCGAGGTCCTCGCCGCCCTCAACGGCCTGGAGGTCACCCGCTCGCTGCGCGTCGGACAGGGCCTGCTGCTGCCCGTGGACCACGTCGACGCCGACACCATCCAGGCGCGCCGCGACGCCGGCCTGGCCCGGCGCCTGGACCGCTACCTGCGGGGCCGCGGCGGCCTGGCCTCGGTCACGACCTGGCGCGTCCGCACCGGAGACACCGGCACCAGCATCGCCCGCGACGGCGTCGGCGCGCCCCTGTGGGTCCTGGCTGCCTACAACCCCGACGTCGACCTGGACCACCTCTCCATCGGCCAGGAGCTGGACGTCCCGGTGCTGGCGGACACCCTGGCTGCCGAGGAGAGCGCTGCCGAGGACACCGCCGCCTCGACGGTCGCGTACGAGACCGAGGGCGTCGCGGTGATCGGCCCCTCGCCCTGAGCGAGGCCGGCCCAGGGGGGGGGCGGGGCCGCGGGCCGCTCCCCCCGCTGCGCTGGCGCGATACACGGGCGGGAACCACGCCACGGATCCACCCCTCATGGATGTCGCCTTCGTCGTCGCAGGCTTCCTGCTGCTGCTGCTCGGTGGTGAGTTCCTGGTGCGTGGCGCCACCCAGGTCGCTCGCTCGCTCGGCATGAGCCCCCTGCTCATCGGGCTCACCATCGTCGCCTGCGGGACCTCCGCCCCCGAGCTGTCGGCCAGCCTCTCGGCCGCCTTCCAGGGCGTTCCCGAGGTGTCCCTGGCCAATGTGGTCGGCTCGAACACGGCCAATGTGGGCCTCATCCTGGGCCTGGTGGCGCTCATCCGGCCCATCGAGGGCTCGCCGGGGCTGTTCCGGCGCGAGCTGCCGCTGATGGTCTTTGTCGTGGCCCTGCCCATCGCCCTGTACTGGAACGGGGTCCAGGGGCGCTGGGAGTCGGCGGCCCTGCTCCTGCTCCTGGCGGGCTACCTGCTGTCCCTGGTGCGCGAGGCTCGGCGCGACCGCGCCGACCTGGCAGAGGCCGAGCTCTCCGAGGACCTGCCGGCCGCGGCCCCCCTGTGGCTGGCCGGCCTCACCATCCTGCTGGGCCTGGGTGCCCTGGCCGGCGGCGCCTTCGTCCTGGTCAAGGGTGCCGTGCACATCGCGGTGTCCTTCGGCATCTCCGACCGGGTCATCGGCCTGACCCTGGTGGCCCTGGGCACCAGCCTGCCCGAGCTGGCGGCCAGCGCCGTCGCGGCCTACCGCGGCCACTCCTCCCTGGCCCTGGGCAACGTCATCGGCTCCAACATCTTCAATGTGCTGGCCATCCTGGGCGCCACGGGCCTGATCAAGCCCCTGCACGTCAGCTCCGCCTCCATGCTGGTCGACGGGCTGGTCTCGGTCGGCTTCACGCTGCTGCTGCTGCCCTTCCTGGCGATCTTCCACAGGATCGGCCGCATCCCGGGCCTGATCCTCATCTCCTTGTACCTGGGCTACGTCGCCTTCCTCTTCCAGAAGTAGGCGCGCCCGGCGCAGCGCCGCTCGCCCGGCGCTCAGCCCCGGTCCAGCACCACGTAGAGCACCGTCAGGCACATCTCGTTGCCCGTGCCCCAGCCCGGCGTGACGGACTCCTCGGCCGCCGTCGTGTCATAGGTGCAGTCCACCTTCAGGGTCTCGGCGCCCGTCAGGTGGATGGGCGTGGCATAGGTGTACATGCGCTGCCAGCCGAAGTTCCACTGGTCGACCTGGGCGATGCAGGTGTCGTCCACGTGGACCTGCATCTGGCGGCCGAAGGTGTGCATATGCGGCATGATCGCGTACAGATCACCGCCGATGATGCCGGTGGTGTCGCCGGCGTACCAGCCCAGCAGGTCGGCGGAGGAGCTGTGCCAGCTATAGGTGGTGGCCACCTCTCCGGCCGGGAGCGATGCCTCGTTCCAGCCGCCCAGGGTGTCCAGAAAGCCGTCGGGGAGGGCGAAGAAGCCCTCCTTGTCGACCTTGTCCTGGAGCTGGAGCTGGATGGTGGTCTGGTCGCTCTGGCCGCGGACCGCCTCGTCCGCCAGGTTGTAGTGGACCTGGGCCACCATGTGCGTGCCGGCCGCCAGCCGGACCCCGCTGTGGTCGGGGTAGACCACGGCGCCCTGGCCAGGCGCCCAGGCCACCGGGATCCCCTGGTAGCTCAGGCCCTGGCCGGCGTTGCCGAAGCAGGGCCAGCCCTCGCGGTCGTCCTGGGCCTCGAGCTCGGTCATGAGCTGGGCGGCGGTCTTTCCGGTGCCGTTGACGACGCTGGGATCGACGGGCATCACCAGGACGTGGTGGATCAGCGCGGCGTTGCCGGGCTGCACATCGTAGCCGGTCAGCCAGGTGTCCTGATCCACGGTGCCGATGTCGAAGCAGCGGTACTCGTCCGACTCGGCGTAGGCGCCGCCGACGATCTCGGGCACGAAGTCGGGGGTATGCAGCTCTCGCAGATCGCCGCTCAGGGTGGGCATGGGGGTCTGCGTCACCGGTGCGGCGGCCGGGCCCTCGGGCGCGCCCGCCTGGGCCCAGGCCTGCAGGGTCGCCAGGTCCGCGTCGCTGAGCCACGGGTTGTCGGCGAAGTCGCCGCAGCTGCCGTCGCCCGTCACCAGGAAGGGCGGCATGCGGCGCGCCAGGGTGGCGTCCGCGACCTGGGCCGCCACGGCAGCGGCGTCGGTGTAGCTGTCCAGAGGGATGGGGGCGATGCCGCCCTGGCTGTGGCAGCCCATGCAGCTCTTGGCCAGGATGGGCGCCACGTCCTGGTTCCAGGTCGGGCTGGCCCCTGGCGGAGCGGTGTCATCGCCCGCCGCCCCGCCGTGGGCATGGCAGGCGAGGAGCAGGGACAGCAGGAGCGTCGAGATCATGGGTGGGCCCGCGCAGGAGGGGAGGAGTTGCCGAGGGACACGGCCGGGAGGCTCGGCCAAGGGGAGCGGCCGAGGAGATCCGCCCGGGGGCTCAGGGCTTGACGAGCGTGTACAGATCGTCGATCAGCGTGCCACGCCCCATCAGGTGGGTGCCGTGCCAGGTGACGTGCCACACGGGGTTGCCGTCGGGATCGACCTCGAAGACGTGACCGGCGCTGCCCACGACGTGCAGGGTGTTGCCGTTGGTCAGCCGCCATGCGTCGCCGTTGGTGGTGGCGTAGACGCCGGGGTCGTAGGACCACACCTGGTGCAGGGCGCCGGTCTCGTGGTCGACGTCGTACTCGCGGACCATGGTCGTGTGGCCAGTCCCGACCCGGGCCTCGGTCGACAGCAGCAGGGTGCCCGCGCTGGTGTAGGACACGCCGTGCTGCCAGGAGAACTGGGAGTTGGAGGGGTCGAATTCGTAGCCGTCCGACACCTCGCCCGCCCACCACTGGCTATCACCGGTCGTGTGATCGACCTCGACCAGGGAGTTGTTCGTGTAGAAGCTGTACAGGAAGGTGTCGGTGGACGACACCCAGAACAGTCCGTTGGACTCGCAGCTCCGACCGGCACCCGGCCAGTTGGCGTCGCAGGTCCAGATGATGTGCTCGGTGCCTGCGTCGGCCGTGGGGGCCCGCTCGACCAGCGCCTCGCCGCCGCCATGGTCCTGGCTGCCCCAGACCAGCGTGTGATCGGGCATCTCGATGAAGCAGTGGTGCAGACCGGGGGTCGGGTAGACCGCGATCTCCTCGTCCAGGTAGGTGCTGTGTACGACCGACGCGGCGCCGTCGTCGTAGCTCGACCAGTAGGTGGCCTCATCCCACAGGATGTGGTCCCCGTCGACCGAGACCTGGTCGAAGAGCGTCCAGTGCCGTTCGGGGGCCTTGGCGGCCCATACCACCCGGGCCTGCCGGTCGATGATGAAGCGCCAGTAGGTGCCGCCGGTCCAGCCGCCCGTGTCCTGGTTGATGCTGGTCAGCAGGTAGGTGCCGCCGGGCAGCCACTTGTCGGGCTCAGACGTGAGGACCTCGCCCAGGGGCAGGCCGTCGGGCAGGTCGTCCGTGCGGAAGAGCGGGCCGTCGATGAAGCCGCCGGAGTGGCTGCCATCCTCGGCCACGACGCGCCAGCTCACGATCTCCTCGTAGGGGATGCCCACCAGGATCTGCTCGTGGGTGCCGGCCTCTTGCGCCTTGCTGGGGCTCTGCACCCAGACCCCGTCGTCGAAGCTGTACTCGATGTGGACCGTGGCGGCCTCGGCCTGGTCCCAGGAGACGTAGGCCAGGCTGCCGTAGTCGGGGTGGATGCGTGAGGACAGGGCCGTGAACATGTCGCCGGCGGTGTTCTCGCTGCCGCCGTCGCCGATGCCGGTGCCGCCGCCGCCGCCGTCTCCGACGGTGCCGCCCCCGTCGCCGCTGCTGCTGCCGGTGTCGTCCAGCTTGATCCTGCCAGAGGTGCAGGCAGTGAGTCCCAAGGACAGGAGGGTGAGTCCGAAGGACAGGAGCAGGGACGGGCGCATGAGGACTCCGAGGCGCGAGGGTGCGCGAGGGGGCGAAGCATGCCCCCTGGGGCAGCCGATCGCCACCCCCCTTACCAAGCCATGACCCAGCCGGATCCCCCGTCGGAGTGCGGACCCACCAGCAGGGCCCGGTTGTCCCCCGGCGCCCAGGTGGCGCTGCCGTCGTCCCCCAGCCAGACGGGCTTGCCCTCCAGCACTGCACCCTCGGGCGCCTGCACCTCGCCCCGCCAGGCGCCGTCCTGCTCGGCGAGGGCCAGGCCATGGGCCGGATCCCAGCCTCCCAGCAGCGGATCACCGCCGACCAGCACCAGCCGGCCGCCGGAGGGCGCCCCCTGGACCTCGACCGGGACGCGGCGCAGGGGGCCCTGCGCGGCCCAGGTCCGGGCCGCCCCGTCCTGCGGCAAGCGGCGCATCGGCCAGACCACGAGCTGGTGGGGCGGCAGGGAGAGGGCCGGGCCGGTCGGCGCCAGCTCGGGGGGCAGGACCAGCGGCACGGGGCGGTCCCCCTGGTTGAGCCCGACCACGACCAGGTCGGCGCCCTGGACCCGGGCCACGGCCATGTGCTGCGGCCCCAGGGAGATCACCCGCTGCACACCGCCCCGCATGGCCGGGTGCTCGGCCCGCTGGCCCGCCAGGCGGGTGATCAGCGGCGCCAGGGGCCGGTGCGCGTAGTCCATGTCGCCGCGGTTGGCGGGCTCCTGCTCGCCTTGGAGCGCCGACTCGGTGCCGTAGCTCAGGGAGGGCACGCCGCGGGTCGCGAAGAGGAAGGTGAGCGCTTGCTCGACCCGCTCGGGCTCGCCGTGGCAGCGGGACTGCAGCCGCGGCAGGTCGTGGTTGTCCAGGAAGGTGACCAGGCCCTCGGGGCGCGGGTACAGGCGGTCCTCCCACAACACGCTGGCCAGGCGGCTCGGCGCGGCGTCGTCGCAGAAGACGTCGGTCATGGCGTAGTACAGCGGGAAGTCGAAGACGTGGCTGAAGCCGCCGGTGCGCTGGCTGTCGGCCAGGGCCACCGGGTCGCCGGTGAAGTCCTCTCCCAGCCACCACAAGCCCGGCTCACCCTGGCGCAGGACCTCGCCCAGGGTGCGCAGGAAGGCGTTGGGCATGTGGCGGACGGCGTCGACGCGAAAGCCCCGCGGCTGCAGGCGGTCCCGCCAGCCCAGCGAGGCCCGGGTCAGCCACTGGGCCACCGCAAGCAGGTCCTGGTCGAGGTCGGGCAGGCCGTGGACCTCGCGGGTCTCGAGCTGCTCCCGGTCGTTCCAGTCCTCGATGGTGCCGACGTGGTGGAAGTACTCGGGGTGGCTCTGCAGCAGGGGCGCGTCGTAGCCCAGGTGGTTGTAGACCATGTCCAGGACCAGGCCCATGCCCCGGTCGCGCAGGGCCTGGGCCAGGGCCTGCAGCTCGGCCGTGGTGCCGAAGCGCGGCTCCACCGTGTCGGGGTCCCACAGCCAGTAGCCGTGGTAGGCCCCCCAGCCGCCCATGGGCTCGGTGCGGGTGCGGAAGACCGGCGAGAGCCACAGGGTGGTGGCGCCCAGGGCCTGGAGCTCGTCCAGGTGCTCCAGGACCCCCCGCAGATCGCCACCGTGCCAGCCCTGGGGGTCGGCTGGATCGGGGGCCGGGCCGGGCGAGGCGCGGTCGTTGCCAGGATCGCCGTTGGCAAAGCGGTCCACCAGCACGAAGTAGACGAGGTCGGAGGGCTCCACCGGGGCGAGGACGGCCGAGGGGCCGGCGTCCGGCAGGGCGGGCGCCGGCGCGCTGCCCGCAGCGAGGGGGTGGCAGGCACCCAGGAGCAGCCCGAGCAGGGCCGCGCTCACTGCGCCTCCAGTCCGCCCAGGTACTGGTCCAGCAGGCTGCCCACCCGGCGCTCGATGACCGGCGCTGCGGCCTCGACCGCCTCGGCTTCTTGCTGGTGGTAGTACTGCAGGAAGACGGGCACCTCGAAGCTGCTGGTCTCGACCTGCTCGGGGTGGGCGACCGGGGCCAGGCTCACCGTCACCTGGACGGTCCACTGGTAGCGCCCGCCGAGCTGGCTGCCGTACCGGGCCCAGGTCTCGGTGACCAGCACCAGGTCGGCCTGGCTGCCCACGGCGACGTGGGCCACCCGGAAGCGCGTCGTGCGCCCGTGGGTGAAGGCGTCCTGCCAGGTGGAGGGATCGGCCAGGGTGGGGTGGAGGTTGCGGGCCTTCAGGGCCGCCAGGATCCCGTCGCTGACCGCGGTCGGCACCGGCTCCACCCGGGCCTGGTCCATGGGCTCGCGGGCGGCCACGACCGTCACGTCCAGCGAGCGCTCGGCCGACACGACGCCGGTCTTGGGCACACAGCCCAGCTGCGAGAGCAGCGGGACCAGCAGCAGGACGGGCAGCGAGGCGGCCATCAGAACCAGGCCTCGGTCTCGAGGGCGACCACGTGGTGCCAGTGCTGCTCCACGGTGTCGAAGGCGGCGTACTGGTCCAGGGTCTGTACGAAGCTGTTGCCGAAGGCGTTGTTCTGGTTGCTGTACTGCAGCCCGTACAGCAGCCGCAGGCTGGGGCGGGTGTAGACGCCCCGCCCCAGGGGGCTCAGGACCACGCCGGCCTTGCCCTGCCAGGTGCGGCGCGTGTCGGTGTCCCCGTACTGCAGGCCGCGGGTGTCGGGCACGCCGTCAGAGGTGGCGAAGACGCTGTCGGCGTGCTCGCGCCAGGCGTTTCCGTTGCGCGAGTGCTCGTTGGCGTAGCTGCTCTCGGCCAGGAAGTGCACGGTGTCGGTGGCGTAGGCCTGCACGCGGCCGACCACCGACCAGTAGCGGCGGGCGTAGTCGGTAGGGGCGATGTGGTTGTCGCCGTCCCGCTGGTCCCCGTACAGTCCCCCCAGGACCAGGTCCAGTCGGCCCGGCACCAGCTTGAGCTGCAGCTCGTCGCCGGCCAGCAGGGCGCTGCGCTGGTCGGTGAGGCTCTTGACGTAGATCGTGTAGTCCTGGCCGCCGTAGGACTCGGTCGTCGAGCCCTGGGGGTGCAGGTGCTCGTAGCTGGCGAAGAGGTTGTTCCAGACGACGGGCCCGAAGCCACCGAGGCCCAGGTAGGCCACGGCCTTGCCGCTGGCGGCGTGGGTCGGCACCGGGCCGGGGAAGTCCAGCAGCTGTGTGGGGTGGGTCTGGTCGTAGTGCAGCACGACCTCTCCCCGCAGCCAGTCCTCGTAGCTGACGTCGGGCGTGTCATAGGGGGCGTAGACGTTGCCGGGGACCTCGGGCTCGTAGCGGGCCTGGCCGCCGACCCCCAGCTCCAGGCCCTTCACCGGTCGCAGCCGCAGGGCCCCGCCGGCCGTCAGCACCGCGTCGTACATGCTGCCCTTGATCTGGTAACCGGCGTCGCCGGCCCCCAGCAGCAGCTCAAGGTGGCGACTGTCGTAGCGGGCGCTGGCCCCGACCGTGTCATAGAAGATCTCGGCCGGCCGCGTATCGTACAGGCCCAGGTCCCCGAAGTAGTAGTCCAGGGTGCCGACCTGCCAGGTCACGTTGCGCAGCAGCACGTCTCCGGCCTGGACATAGGCCTGGCTCAGGCGGAAGTGATCCAGGGTGCCGTTGCCGCTGTCGGCGTTGCCGATGCTGCCGCCCTCCAGGCGCATATGCACGCTGGTCCAGGGCTCCCGGGTGCCCGGCTGCTGCTCCAGCAGGTCCAGCCGCAGGTCCAGGGTCGCGTAGGGGCCCTCGTTGAGCAGGCGCCCGTACAGGTTCCAGTAGCCCAGGCGCCCGTCGCCCCCCTGGAAGTCGGGGCGGGTCATGACGCGCAGGTAGCCGCCCGCGTCCGCGCCGACCGCGAAGGCCGGGGCCGAAGCGAGCAGGAGCGGCAGCAGCAGGGGGAGGCGACGTCTCACGGGGCCGCAGCCTATCGCGAGGGGCCCGATGGCGGGGTGCGGCCCAGGCGCCTATGGTGCGGGGCCCCCCGGGATGACCTGCCGTGCACCGCTTCCGCCGCCCCCTGCTGTCGATGGCCCTGCTGTCCTCCACCCTCCTCCTGGCCGCCTGCACGGGGGGGCGCGGGCCCGCGGGGCAGCTCGGGGGCGACATGCTCGTCGACGTGGTGCTGGGCGAGCGGGTCGCCACGGTCCCCACGGTCTCCTGGTCCGCCAGCCAGGGTGAGGTCCAGCGCGCCTGGATCGACTGGGGCACCACCGAGTCCTACGGCCACCGCGTCGCCGTGGACCTGGGGGACGACCCCGACTTCCACACCTCCGTCCTGGGCATGCGCCCCAACAGCCTGTACCACCTGCGCGTCCAGGCCGAGACCGCCGAGCGCACCCTGGACTCGGGCGATGTCACCGTCGCGACGGGTCCCCTGGTCGGCACCCTGCCCTTCAGCGTGGTCGATGAGCCGCAGCCCGGTATGGCCCAGCACGGCTACCTGGTGACCAGCGTCGTCGTCTCACCGTCCATGGCGGTCATCTTCGATGCCGGCGGCGAGCTGGTCTGGGCCTACGAGCCCTCGGGTGTGCAGATGATGGGCCGCGCGGCCCTCAGCCGGGACGGCACTCGCGTCTTCATGTGTGCCATCAACCTCTTCGACAACGAGCCCGGGGAGCTGATCAGCGTGTCCATCGACGGCACGGACGAGCAGCGCATCCCCATGGCCCACCTGCACCACGACTTCACCGAGCTCCCCGACGGCAGCATCGCCTGGCTCAGCTACGACCCCCGGGTCGTGGACGGACAGACCGTGCCCGGCGACCGGCTGATGGAGCGGGCCCCCGACGGCACCGAGCGGCAGGTCTACAGCGTCTGGGACGACTTTTCGCCGCCGCCGGCGGGCCAGGGCGACAGCAGCCCCGGCAGCGGCCCGGACGTGGGCTGGCCCCACGCCAACGCCGTCGACTACCTGGCCGACCGCGACGCCTACCTGGTCTCCTTCCTGCTGATGGGCACCATCGTCGAGATCGACCGCAGCACGGGTACCCTGAACTGGGTCCTGGGCGGCGACGGCAGCACCATGGCGACGCCGGACGGCGGCACGGCCTTCTTCGATGGCGAGCACCAGATGGAGCTGCAGGACGACCGGCTGCTGGTCTTCGAGAACGGCCTGGACAGCGGCCGCTCCCAGGCCGTGGAGCTGCAGCTGTCACCGGACCGCGGCCTGGCAGAGCAGAGCTGGAGCTACAGCCCCTCGCTCCCCCTGTCGAGCCCCATCCTGGGGGACGTCGCCACCCTGGCCGGTGGCAACCGGCTGGTCACCTTCTCCTACAACGGGCAGGTGCACGAGGTCGATGAGCAGGGCGAGCTGGTCTGGCGCCTGTCCATGGGCCTGGGCGGCGCCCTGGGCTTCCTGACCGACCTGGAGACGCTCCAGCCCACTGGCGAGCAGTAGGGCGAGCAGTAGGGCGAGCAGTAGAGCGAGGAGCAGGCCGGTGGGACCGCGTGGCGCTACACTCCTCGGACCGTGGAGGTGCCTGTGCTCTTCCTGACCCTCTCGCTTGGCTGCGGCGGCTCCGGTGGCGCCGTCGTGCCCGACTTCTCCTTGCAGGACGAGAACCCCATCTCGGTCTCCTACCTGCAGACCGTCTCGCCCCGCGAGAAGCTCGACCGGGTCAGCGCCTGGTACTTCGGCCACAGCACCTGAAGCTACTGTCGTGGCCAGTTCGGCCACCTCGGAGAGCTCCAGGCGGAGTACGACGACGGCGCAGTCTCGATCCTCGGCATCAACGAGGTCGGTGAGGAGAGCGGCAACGCGACCATCGGGGACGAAGCCGCCTTGCCCTGGCTACAAGACGTGACCGAGCAAGACGTGTGGGGGCAGTGGTCCGTGGAGTGGCGCGACGTGGTCGTCCTGGACTCCGACAACGTCGAGGTCGGGCGCATGAACCTGACCGAGGACGACCTGGCGGAGCCTGCCAACCAGCAGAAGCTGCGGGACCTGCTGGCCCTGGCTGGCGCTCCCTGAGCGCTGTGGCTGGCGCTCCCTGAGCGCTGTGGCTGGCGCTCCCTGAGCGCTGTGGCTGGCGCTCCCTGAGCGCTGTGGGCTCGCGGGCGCCGTGCGCTCCTGTCGCGCCGCCCTCGCCCGGCGGTGCCCGGGGGCGACACTGCTGGCTGCAGGTGGCGTTGTTTCCCAGGTAGCGCTCGCCTGCATGCTCCCCCGACCGGAAGCCTCCCCATGGCTCGCCTGCCCCTGTCCTTGCTGCTGCTGTGGACCGCCTGCCGAAGCGGGAGCCCGGCCACGGGCACCAACCACCCGCCCGTGGCCAGCATCGACAGCCACGGCGACGGTGACGTCGAGCGTGCCGGCCAGGCCTTCACCCTGACCGGCACGGTCAGCGATCCCGAGGACGCGGTCGGCACCCTGCGGGCGAGCTGGTGGGCCGACGACCAGGCGCTGTGTGCCGCCGCGGCCCCCGACGCCCAGGGCGGCACCACCTGCACGGCGACGCTGACGGCGGGCAGCCACGACATCGTGTTGGAGGCCCGCGACCCGGCCCAGGCCACGGGCACGGCCCAGGTGAACTTGCAGGTCGAGGCGGGAACAGGCACCAACACTGCGCCCACCTGTCGCATCTCCGCGCCCGCCGACGGGGGCAGCTCGACCCAGGGAGACACCGTCGCCTTCCGCGGCGCGGCCGGCGACGCCGAGTCCGCCGAGACCGCCCTGGGGGTGCAGTGGAGCAGCGATCTGGACGGTCTGCTGGACGACAGATCCCCCAACGCCGCGGGCGCCATCGGCTTCAGCACCGCTGCCTTGTCGGCCGGCGCGCACCGGATCACCCTGGTGGTCTCCGACGGCCAGGAGGACTGCCAGGAGGGCCTGGGCTGGACGGTCCAGGCCCGGGTCGTGAACCACGCGCCCGAGCTGGACTCCGTGAGCCTGGCCCCCGACCCGCCGCGAGAGGGCGACACCCTGATCTGCACCCCAGGAGCGGCCCACGACGCCGACGGGGACGCGATCAGCTTTCACACCACATGGACGGTGGACGAGGTGGAGCTGGCCGCGACGGACCCGAGCCTGGACTCCACCTGGTGGGCGCGCGATCAAGAGGTGGTGTGCGTGGTGACGCCGGACGACGGCGTCGACGCGGGCGTCGCCGTCCCCTCCAACGTCGTGGTCGTGGCGGACACGGCGCCGGTGTTGGCGGAGGTCAGCCTGGGGCCCGCCGTCGTCCGTGAGGGCGACACCCTGAGCTGCACGCCGGGGGCGGTGGTGGACGCCGACGGGGACGCGGTGTCCCTGAGCTACGCCTGGACGGTGGACGGCGCGCCCATCGCGGGCGCCGCCGCCACCCTGGACTCCAGCCACTTCGCCAAGGGCGACGCCGTGGCCTGCCTGGTCACCCCCTCGGACGGGACGCTGAGCGGCGCTGCGGTCAGCTCGGACCCGGTGACCGTCTCCAACTCCGTGGCCGCCGTGTCGGACGTGGCCATCTCCCCGGCCAGCCCCGCGACCAGCAGCACCCTGAGCTGCTCCTACGCCTGGTCGGACGCCGACGGCGATCCTGATCAGTCCACCCTCGCCTGGGACATCAACGGGGTCGCGGCGGGCACCGGACCCACCCTGTCGGGCGACTTCGTGGTCGGCGACGCGGTGCGCTGCACCGTGACCCCCGACGACGGCGAGGCCACGGCCACCCCGGGCAGCGCCAGCGTGACCATCGGCAACACGGCCCCCACCGTGGACAGCCTGGCCCTCTCCCCCAGCACCGCGACCACCAACACCACCCTGAGCGTGGTGGTCAGCACCTCGGACGCCGACGGGGACAGCGTCAGCCTGAGCTATGTGTGGCGGGTCCATGGCACGCCGGTGTCGACGGCGGCCACCCTGTCGGGCCTGACGGCCTTCGACAAGGGGGACACCGTCCAGGTGACGGTGACGCCCGACGACGGCATGGCGGCCGGGGCCGCGGCCAGCACCTCCACCACCGTACAGAACACCGCCCCAGGCGCGCCCGTGCTGGCCATCGTGCCCGATCCCGCCGAGGCCGGCGTGGACGAGCTGCTCTGCGAGGTCGTGACCGAGGGGGCCGACGCCGACGGCGACGCCCTCAGCTACGCCCTGTCCTGGCAGGCCGACGGCCTGTCCTACCCGGCGGGGCTGCCGGGGGCCGCGGGGCCCACGACCACCACCTGGCCCGACGACACCGTGCCGGCCGCCGACACCGCCCTGGCCAGCGCCTGGACCTGCACGGCCACCCCCGACGACGGGGAGACCACCGGGGCCTCGGCCACGGCCTCGCGGACGGTGCTGGAGACCTACGACCTGGGCAATGACACCGCCCTCGACCTCACGTCGACCTCGGCCGCCGACACCCTGCTCGGCACCTGGCTCACGGTCCCCGCGGCCACCACCCTGTACCGGGTGGGCGTGATCATGGCCGCGGGCGGTCCGCAGGTCCGGCTGGCCCTGTATACGGACAGCGGCGGCGCGCCGGGCAGCCGGGTCGCGGTCACCGGGACCACGACCACGGTGAGCGGTGCCAACGAGCTGGAGCTGGCCACGCCGGTCGCCCTGGCCGCGGGCACCTACTGGCTCATGGCGGTCTACGACACCGACGCCAGTCCCTACTCCACCGAGACCACGACCCAGACCGTCTACTCGCAGAGCCTGCCCTTCTCCACGGTGCCGCCGGCCACCCTGGCCGCTCCCAGCAGCTACTGCTGCCAGGACTTCAGCTACTACCTGGTGGTCGCCGACTGAGCACGGGTCGCCGACTGAGCACGGGTCGCCAACTGGGCACGGGTCCCCGACTGGGCACGGGTCCCCGCCGCGCGGGGGGCGAGGGGACCCGGCTCCTTCCCCTGAGCGGCCGCTCAGGGGTTGCAGTAGAAGGTGCCCGTCACATCGACGGCGGTGGGGTCGCCGGTACCGCCGGAGCTGTACTCCAGGTGCGCCGTGACATCCCACATCAGCTTCATGTCGACCGGGTACTCCATGGTCAGGGAGCCCGTCGGGTTGCGGTCGTAGACCGCGCCGTCGGACAGGCGGGTCACGCGGACCTGGAGCTGGGGCTCGGCGTCCTGGGGCAGGGTCCAGGTGTCGGAGTGCGACTCGTTGGTCGACAGCTCCAAGGTCCAGTCGCCGCCCGTGGTCGTCACGCCCCACACACCGCCTGGCAGGGTCGTGGTGCAGTCGTAGGTCGCGGACTGGTCCTGGCCGTCCACCGCCCAGACCGGCGCGTCGGTGGTGCCGCCGTCGGTGGTGCCGCCGTCGGTGGTGCCGCCGTCGGTCGTGCCGGAGTCGTCTCCGCCCTTCTTGTCGCCACAGCCGGCAAGGGCGCCGGCCAGGGAGAGGGCGATGCTTCCCGCGATCCAGAACCTCATGGCGTCTCCTGTGTGTCGTCGACTCGAGTCTCGCCAGGGCAAGAGGAAGGTCCACGCGACCCGACCGCGGACGGTTATCCGCGGCGGCCTCGCGCAGGCATCCGCCACTTGACTGACCCCTCCCCGGGCTCCTGAGCAAAGGTCAGGACTTAGCGCTGCTCCAGGATGACGATGCTGCTGGCCTTGACCGTGTAGCTCGCGCCCACCACGTCCTGGCTGTCCGGCGTGATGTTCCCGCTCAGGTAGGGATCGGCCGCGGTGTGGTCCGTGAACCAGCCGTCGGCCTCGGAGCTGTCCCCGGGCATGTCGTAGTACTCCTGGGTGTCCAGGACCGCCGCCCAGCTCCGCCCGCCAGGCAGGGTGAAGGTGGTGTCGCTGCGGTTCATGTTGATGAGCACCGCCAGCTCGGGCCCCCAGTCGCCCGAGCCGTCGTCGTAGTAGTGCATCATCACCGCCCGACCGCCCCAGTCGCTGCCGCTCATGTCCTGGTTGTCGATGTTCTTCCAGGTAAACGGCATGCCCCCGCCGTAGGTGGCGGGGCTCAGGGCATAGGTGTGGGCCTTGCGGAAGGCCACGAGCTGGCGCACGAAGTCGTGCATGCGGTAGCGGTGCTTGTTGAAGGTGCTCTCCCACTCGCCCCATCGGAACCAGTTCCACTCGTTGTCGGCGTCCGAGCTGTAGGCGTTGTTGTTGCCGTACTGGGTGCGGATCCACTCGTCGCCGCCCAGCAGCAGGGGCGTGCCCTGGCTGATCATCATGGCGGCGAACAGGTTGCGCATCTGCTGGCGCTTGAAGGGCTCCTGGTCCTGGCCCCAGTCCCGCGAGCGGTTGTTGTCCTCGCCGCTGGTGGTGTCGCACCAGGCGCTGCTGGGGTCCGTGCAGCAGATGGGGTTGAGCAGGCCGCAGTCGTTCTGCTTCTGGTTGTAGCTGAACAGGTCGTACATCGTGAAGCCATCGTGGATGGTCACGAAGTTGAAGCTGTCCGGCGGGTTGCGGCCGTTCCAGGCGTACAGGTCCGAGGAGCCGGTGATGACGCCGCCCCCGTCCAGGCCCTCGACGCTGTTCAGGGCCCAGTCGTCGTAGTTGACGAAGCTGCGCCACCAGTCACGGAAGTGGGCGTTCCACTCGGCCCAGCCGGTGCTGCCATCGGTGGCCTCTGGGAAGCCGCCGATGCCGGGGCCGGTGCCCGCCGCGGTCCAGGGCTCGGCGATGACCCGGGTGTGGTACTGCTTCAGGATCGGATCGTCGACGATGGTCTGGAGCACCGTCTGCGACGCGTCGATGGGGCTGTTGTAGTTCAGATCCTGCTCGCCCAGGATGCCGGCCAGGTCGAAGCGGAAGCCGTCGACGTGCAGGTCCTGGACCATGAAGTGCAGGCTGTCCATGATCAGGTGCTGCATGGGCACGTTGTTCGCGCGCGACTCGTTGCCGACCCCGGTGTTGTTCCAGTAGGTCTGTCCGTCCGGGCTCAGGGCGTACCACGCGTGGTTGTCCAGGCCGCGGTAGCTGTAGATGCCCGCGACCTCCTTGGGGTCGAAGTTGACGGCGTCGGCCTGGTCGAAGGTCTGGAAGAACAGCTTCTCCCGCCACAGACCGCCCTCGCCCGTGTGGTTGTAGACCACGTCGACAACGACCTCGATGTCGTGCTGGTGGAGCTGGTCCACCATCTCCTTGAACTCGTCGACAACCCCCCGCGGGTCCCCGTCGGCCTGCCAGGCCGCCGAGTAGCGCACCTCTGGCGCGAAGAAGCTCAGGGTGTTGTAGCCCCAGTAGCCGCCGTCGTCGGGCTTCTCGTGGATGGGCAGCAGCTCGACGCTGGTGATGCCCAGGTCCTGCAGGTAGCCGGCCATCTCGCCCAGGCCGCGGAAGGTGCCGGGGTGGTCCACCTGGCTGGCCGGGTTGGCGGTCAGGCCCTTGGGGTGGACCTCGTAGAAGACCTGCTGGTTGTCGGCGTGACCGGGCAGATCGCCGGCCTGTCGGTGGGCCCGCCAGGCGTCCTCGGTGTCGGACCAGGCGTAGCTGCTGTCGACAATGACAGACTTCGACGCCGCCGCGTAGTCGTAGCTGTAGCGCTGGGGGCCGCTGGCGCTGGAGCCCCGGGACCAGTCGAAGTCGCGGTCCAGCGCCTTTCCCCAGGGGTCGAAGAGCAGCTTGTTGGGGTTGAAGCGGTTGCCGCCCTCGTCCACGTCGGCCAGGAAGCCGACCGTGCTGCCGGGCACCCAGTCAGGGTCGTAGGGCCAGTTGGGCCCCCAGGCGCGGTAGCCGTAGCTGGTCCCCAGGCCGACGCCCCCGACGAAGATGTTCCAGACGTCGCCCTTCTGGACCATGTCGTAGGTGCGCGTGGGCAGGTCGCGGGTGGGATCCTCGAAGATCAAGAGCTGGAGCTTCTCGGCTCGCTGGCTGTAGACCGTGAAGTTGACGCCGCCATCGACCAGGGTGGGGCCCATGTGGTCCATGGCCTCGATGTCGTCCCAGGTCAGGGAGGGCGCCTTCTCCATGGTCTCGTAGAGGTGCGCGTACTCCTGGCTGGCGCAACCGGTGAGCAGGAGCAGCACCAGGGCGGCGAGGGGGCGGAGGGGGGACGCGGCGATCCGCACGAGGGCTCCCGGGAAGGCACGCAGCTTAGCCAATGCCGGGGGGCGGGGGAGGGTCGACTCGCCGCGGGGGCCCTACCGGCATATCGCAAGGCGTACCTCCCTCGCCCGGACCCCCAGCCCCGGAGCTCGACGTGAGCGCATCGAGCGACAAGCCCCTGAAGCAGCGCGAGCAGCAGCGCCTGGAGACCCGTCGCCGGGTCTTCGAGGCGGCCATCGAGATCTTCCGTCGGGACGGGGTCCAGGCCTGCCGCATCGAGGACATCGCCGGAATTGCGGGCGTGAGCCGCGGCACCTTCTACTTCCACTTCCCGACCAAGGACGCGGTGCTGTCCGAGTTCCTGGCCGACGCCGAGGCCGAGTTCGTCGAGGCGGTCCAGGCCCTGCCCCCCCAGGCCCCCATCGACCAGGTCGTGGACGCCACGGCGGGCTCCATGGCGGTCTCCTGGTCCCAGGACCCGGAGCTCTTCGTCGAGGTCGGGGTGGTGGCGCTGCGGCGCACGGCCGACAGCCTGGCCAGCCGCGAGGCCGCCTACGGCATCCGTGAGGAGCTGGGGAGCCGCTTCACCCTGGCGGCCGAGCGCGGCGAGCTGCTCCAGGGCGTGCCTCCCCAGTCCCTGGCCGACTTCGTCCTGGCCAGCTTCTTCGCTGTGGCCATGGGCTGGACCCGCTCCGGACAGGAGATGGCCCTCGACGACGCCCTGCGGGGGGCCGGCTTCCTGTTTCTCAACGGGGCCCGCGCCCAGGGCGGCTGACGCTCCCGCGTTGCGCCTGCCGGTCAGTTGTGGCGCGGCCGGTTCATGCGGTCGTGGTACTGCGGGGTCCACGGCGCCGGCGTCAGGCCCTGGTCCTGCCACCACAAGCAGGCCGTGCCGATGAGCAGGGCCGCGAGCAGGGCCAGGCGCACCGTGCTGCGCTGGGGCCGCTGGTTCGCCGGCGGCGGCGTGACGACGTGGGCCGGGGGGGCCAGGTTCTCGAAGCGGCCGACCGACGCGTGCGCCCGGGCCCGCTGCAGGGCTGAGAGCAGCTCCTTGGCCGAGCCGAAGCGGTCCTCACGATCCTTGGCCATGCTCCGGCGGACGGTGGCGCACATGCCCTCGGGCACCGGGTGCAGGGTCGGCACCCGCGACAGCCAGGGGATGGGCTCGACGCAGTGCTGGACCATGGTCGCCGTGGAGCTGTCCCCGACGAAGGGCAGCTCGCCGGTGAAGGCGACCCAGGCCAGGATGCCCAGCGAGTAGACGTCGGTGCGGGGATCCAGCTCCAGGCCGCGCGCCTGCTCAGGGGACATGAAGTGCGGCGAGCCCATGGTGATGCCCGCCTGGGTGATCTCCTGGTCGTCCTCGGCCAGCTTGGCCAGGCCGAAGTCCAGCACCTTGACCTGCTTGCGCCCGCCGCGGTCGACGACCATGGCATTGGACAGCTTGATGTCGCGGTGGACGATGCCCCGGGCGTGGGCGTGGGACAGGCCCTGGGCGACCTGGATCAGGGCGTCCATGCGCTGGATCGTGGAGACGTTGGGGTCCTGGAAGAACTCGGTCAGGCGGGGGCCGTCGAGGAATTCCATGGCCAGGTAGCAGCGCCCGTCCTCCAGCCGGCCGAAGTCCACGACCTCCACGATGTTGGGGTGCGAGAGGCGGGCCAGGGTGTGGGCCTCGCGCACGAAGCGCGCCTCAAACTGCTGGTTGTTGGCGTTCCCCGGCGGGGTCAGCACCTTGAGCGCGACCTCGCGGTCCAGGCTCAGGTGCCAGGCCCGGTAGACGATGGCGGTGCCACCGCGGCCCAGGCGGTCGGTGATGCGGTAGGTCCCGCCGACCACCGTGCCGCGCTTCAGGCCGATCCTGTTGCGGACGGCCAGGCCCGTCTTGACCTGCAGCTGCCCGCTGTGCATGGCGGGCTCCGAACCGGCGCCCAGCTGTGCGGCCTGGATGCTCGCGGCCCGGATGCTCTCGGTGTTGGCCTCGACCTCTTTCAGGCCGCGGCGGACCCGTACGCGGTCCGCCACGCTGCGGCTCTGCGTTCGGGGGATCGGGGTCGTGATGTCGCCCTCGTGGGGGCGCATGGGGCCAGTCATGGGCGTCCGGGTGGGGCGCGGCGCGGCGACGGAGGCGTCGCTGCGGGGAGGGCACTTGCCTCGAGGCCCAGTGATTGTAACGCCATGTCCGGGGGGTTCTGCAACCGTCGGTCAAGCGGTGTCGTATCCAGGACGAGTGCAGTCCTGGCGCGGGTCCTCGCCGGGTCCGCCCCTCAGGTCTCGATGGACACGGTGCGGATGCCCACCAGGTCGCGGTCCGCCGTACGGCCGATGACGAAGACGTCGATGTCGCCGATGAGGTAACCGAAGGAGCTGGGGGGCCCCAGGCGCCAGACGCTCACGTCCTGCAGCCCGGTCTCGAAGTCGGCCCGCACCCGGGACCACTGGGCGGCGTCGGCCCGGTTGCTGTCTTCCCACCAGTCCTGCGGGACGGTGGTTCGGTCGAAGAGCCAGCCCAGGCTGGAGGCCTCCACCGTGCGGTCGGCCAGGGACAGCGCCTCGGGGCGGGCCTCGTAGACCGGCGCCAGCAGGGCCTGGACGTTGGCCGCGGTGATCGTCGTCGTCGCGGGGCCCTCGATCTGCCAGACGACCAGCGGGTAGTCGGACTCGGAGCTGAACCACAGCCCGTCGACGTCCGTGCGCAGGGCGGCGAGGGCGGCGGCGGTCGACAGCGGGGCCGGCTGGGCGTCCACCCAGCTCTTCAGGTGGGTGAGGGCCGAGGCGCCCACGTACCGGGCCTGGGCGACCTCCTCCAGGCTCGCGTAGGGCCGGCCGGCGACCAGGGCCTCGGCGGCGCGGCGGTCCAGGGCGACGTCGCCGTCCAGGGTGGTCTGCGAGGCGGTGTTCACCAGGCTCACGACGGCGGCGGCCTCGGCCACGGTGAAGCTGACTGTCTCGACGGTGCCGTAGTAGTCCTCGCCCGCGGGGATCCAGCCCGTGTCCTGGGCATGGGCCCGCAGCGCCCGCAGGGCGGCGTCGCCGACCCAGGCCACGTCGTCGACCTGCTGGATGCTGGCGAAGAGGGGGTCGTCGGCGGTGCTTGGCCGCCCGTCGGGCCCGTCGCGGTGGGCGACCAGGTTGGTGGCGGCCCGCTTGTCCAGGGCGGCGTCGATGTCGAGCACCGTCAGGGTGGTCGAGGGGTCGTTGAGCATGTTCAGGACGCCCAGGGCCTCGGGCGTGCCCTCCTCGATGACGCGGCCGGTCGAGGTGGCGCCGGACAGGTTGGCCCCAGCGGGCTCGGGCGCGCAGGCGGGCAGGCCGAGGGCGAGGAGCAGGCCCAGGGAGGAGGGCCCGAGCGAGGGCCGGCCGGCAGGGGCGAAGCCAGGAGCGGAGACGGCGGACATGGACACCCGTGGAGGAGGGCCTGGGTATCTCGGGGCTCCGACCCGGCCACGGGCGCTGCGCCGCCGTTGCCGAAACGTCTCCGGTCCTCCTCCGGTCCTCCTCCGGTCCTCCTCGGTCCTCCTCCGGTCCTCCTCCGGTCCTCCTCCGGTCCTCCTCCGGTCCTCCTCCGGTCCTCCTCCGGTCCTCCTCCGGTCCTCCTCCGGTCCTCCTCCGGTCCTCTTGCGGTCCCCTACCGGGGCAGCTCAGGTCGGGGGCGAGGCCCCACCCTTGCCGCCCCTGGGACCCCGCCGCAGGGCTCGGAGCTGCTCCTCGGTGGCGCCGAAGGCGCGGGCCCGGGCGACGGCGTTTCCGGCCTCCTCCCGCTCGCCGGCGAAGCCGAGCTGGGCGGCCGCCTCCAGGTTGATGCGGACGAGGTGGGCCAGGGCTTCCCGCCGCAGCGCCTCGGCCTCCTCTCCCGCGACCCCTTCCAGATCCAGGCGGGCGTCGTTGTAGTCCTTGGTTGCCATCAACTTGCGTGCTCTTGCGACCCGGCGCGCGCTGCGCTTGGCTTCGTCTTCGCGGAACCACATATGTCTTGCCTGGGGGTCGGGCCGTGCCGCGCCGCCCGGGGACCATCCCGGTGCCGGGCACGAGAGCGCCGCCGGTTGGCGTCCGGCGGAGGCCTGTCGGGCCCACCGCCCTTCTCCCTGGATCCGCGCCGTGTCGGCGACAAGGGGGGGCTCGAAGATATCCGCTGGGAGGTCTCCCCCGCGCGCTGCCGCCTACTCCGCCACCAGCACCCGGCTGTTTCGCGGCCCGACCTCGACGGTGATCTGGTCGCCGGCTGCGTCGATGACCTGGCCGCTGACCACGTCCCGCCAGCTCCCGCCGGTGGGCAGGCCGGCGAAGGACAGGCCGTTGCTCAGCCAGCGGTCATTGTCGCTGGGGTTGAGGATCACCAGCGCGGCGTCGTCCCCGCTGACCCGGCCCCAGGCCAGGATGTCGTCGTCGATCCACCACTGGGTCTCAACGCCACTGTACAGGGCCGGGTGCTCCCGGCGGGCCCGGCCGATGCCGGCGACGGTCTGCACCAGGGCGGCCCGGTCGGCGTCGAGCTGGGCGGCGACGCCGTCGACGCTGGCCTCGGCCGGGATGCCGCCGGTGAGCCACCACCAGGGCTGGCGGTTGTCGGGGTCGCCGTAGCCGGGCATGGCCAGCTCATCGCCGTAGTAGATGAGCGGCACGTCGGGGCGGGTCAGCAGGAAGGCGAAGGCCACGGCCTGCCGCTGGTCGGCCCAGCCGCTGCTGTCGGGGATGCCGGCCTGGGCCAGGGGATCACCGTCGCAGATGTCCCGCCCGCCCTCGACCACCTCGGTGAAGAAGCGGGTGACGTCGTGGTTGCCCAGAAACGAGCTCATCAGGGCGTCGCCGTAGCGGCCGGCGCTGTCGTTCATGCTGCCGGAGAGATCGGACAAGCTGCCGGCGCGGGTGCCCAAGGCGTCGCGGACCGCGTAGTACAGCGGGAAGTCGAATTGCCCGTCCAGCTCGTCGGGGCCCACGTAGGCGGCGATGCGGTCAGCGCTGTCGAAGGTCTCCCCGACGGTCCAGAACTGCTCGTCGCCGCCGGCCGCGCGGTGCTCGATCTCGCGGGCGATGCGCCGGTTCAGGTCGTACTGGACCGAGTGGGGCATGTGCTTGGCGGCGTCGACCCGCAGTCCGTCCAGGTCAAAGGTCTGCGCCCACCACATGGCGTCGTCGAGCATGGTCTCCATGACGTCGGTGCGGCTGTAGTCCAGGTCCGGCAGGTAGGGCGCGAACGAGCAGGTCTCGGGGATGGCGGTCCAGTTCTGCTCGCTGCCGGTGGTGTCCTCACACAGCGCCTGGGGGTTGAACCACTCGGGGTGCTCGGTGGCGTAGGGGTGGTCCTGGTGGACGTGGTTGCCGACCCAGTCCATGACGACGCGCATGCCGCGGGTGTGGGCCGCGTCCACCAGGGCCTGTAGCTCCTCGGGCGTGCCGAAGTGGGGCTCGACCTCGCGGGACGCGACGGGCCAGTAGGCGTGGTAGCCGGCGTAGACGGCCTCACAGCTGCCGTCCCAGGCGCCGTCGGCGTTGTCCTGGGGGTTGCTGATCCACAAGGTCCGCACGCCCAGGTCGTCCAGGTAGGGCAGCAGGGCCAGGGTCCCGACCCAGTCGCCGCCCATGTAGTCGGCCAGGGCCGTGGTCCCGCCCTCGGTGCCGTCGTTGCCGGGATCGCCGTCGGCCAGCCGGTCGGTGAAGGCGTAGTACATGCTGCCGGCCCGCCAGCCCTGGTCGGGATCGGTCTCGTCGGTCCAGAAGGGGATCCAGGCCGGGGGCGAGCTGTGGCCTTCTACGTCGGTCACGGCCAGGCGCAGCGTGTGGCGACCGGGCGAGAGTGAGCTTTGTTCCACGTGGAACGCGCTTCCGTCCCAGGCGTCCACCGCCAGGCCGTCCAAGGTGGCGCTGGCCGAGGCGATGGCGGCCTGATCCAGGGCCAGGGTGGTCTCGACCTGGGCCGAGACGCTGCCGGCCGCGCGGTTGATGGACAGCGCGCTGACCGTGAGCTGCGGCAGGCCGCAGTCGGGCACGACCAGGACGCCCAGGCACAGGGGATCGGGCTGGTCGCAGGCGTAGCCGCCCTGGGACTCCCAGGTGCTGGCCTGGCCCTCGGGGCAGATCACCTGGTCGGCCTGGGGGTCGCACCAGGCCTGGTCCTGTGTGTCCTGGGAGCTCTGGATCGTCTCGACGAAGCCGTAGCTGGCCGCACCCGGCGGCAGCTCGACGTCCAGGGTCCAGCTGCCGTCGCCGCCGTCGACCAGGCTCGGGCTGCCGCCGCTGGCGACGACGGCGTCCGCGGCCTCGCCGGAGAGCTGCACCGCCGTCGTGGTGGCGCCCCCGCGGGCGCTCCACTCCAGGTGGACCGGGCAGGAGCCGGCGACCGGGCCGTCCCCGGTGCCCACGTGCACGGCCAGCGAGGCGCTGTCCGAGCGACCCTGGCGGTCCTCGACCACCAGGTCGATGGTCGTGTCGCCGCGGTAGCCGAGCAGGGGGTGCAGCGACAGGCGGCCGCCGTAGACCTGGGCCAGGACCCCGGCGCTGCCCTGGGCCGTGATGAAGGGGTGGCCGTCGCCGTCGTCGGCCAGCCAGGCCGCGGCGTCGAGCACCTGGCCGGGGCCGTCGGGCTCCAGGGTGACCGCGGGCAGCGCTCCCCATTGTGGCGCCGAGGCCCCGGTGCAGGCGGCGAGGAGGGCGACCAGGGCGAGGGGGGGCTGCGCGAGCATCGGGCCAGGCTATCGCACCGTGCTGCAACCCGGCCCGCCTCGCGGAATCGAGGGTCGGGCGGATCCCCCGCAGCCTGTCCCTCCTGGAGTCCACATGTCCCCTGATGATCTCGCGCGCCTCGCGCTGGCCGGCCTGTTCAGCGCCACCCTCGCCACCCCGGCCCTCGCGGGCGACGCCCCCGCCTCCTCGGGCGCCTCGACCGACGCAGGCGCTGCGACGGCCCACGACTGCTCGGGCAAGGACTCCTGCAAGGGCATGAGCGGCTGCGAGGGCAAGACGACCACCGACACCACCGCCTCCTCGGCTGCCGCGGCCCTGGACACGGCCATCCAGGCCGCCGAGGCCGAGGGCTTCTCCAAGGTCCACGACTGCGCTGGCCACAACGTCTGCAAGGGCCTGGGCGCCTGCAAGGTCGACGCGGCCAAGGCCGCCATGCTGGCCCCCAAGGTCGGCGCCGACCCGGCCAAGGCGGTGCACGACTGCGCGGGCATGAACTCCTGCAAGGGCCTGGGCGGCTGCAAGACCACCCAGGAGCGCTACGACACGCTCAAGGCCAAGGCGCTGGCCGCCTGAGCCGGCCCGGGCCGGACCTGGGTGTGGGGGTGGGCCTGCGGGTCCCCCACCTGCCCTACATCTTCGAGCACACGCCCGCCGTGGACTTCTTCGAGCTCATCTCGGAGAACTTCATGGTGGACGGGGGCCCGCCCCTGCGCACGCTGGGGCGGATCTGCGAGCGCTACCCCGTCGTGCTGCACGGGGTGTCCATGGGCCTGGGCTCGGCGCAGGACCTGGACGCGGCGCACCTGGAGCGGCTCGTCGCCCTGGCGCGGCGCACCCGGGCGCCCTGGGTGAGTGAGCACCTGTGTTGGACCCGGCACGGCGACGCCCACCTGCACGACCTGCTGCCGCTTCCCTACACCGACGCGGTGGCGCGCTTCGTGGCCGACAAGGCCGCCCGGGTCCAGGGCGCCCTGGGCGTGCCTTTCGCCATCGAGAACCTGTCCAGCTACGTCGGCTTCCAGGGCTCCCAGATGCCCGAGTGGGCCTTCTACCGCCAGGTCGTGGAGCAGGCGGACTGCTTCATGATGCTGGACGTGAACAACATCTGGGTCTCCAGCGTGAACCACGGCTTCGACCCGTGGGAGTACCTGGCGGCCATGCCCTGGGAGCGGGTGATCCAGGTGCACGTGGCGGGTCACACGGTGCGACCTGACGGCACCCTGCTGGACACCCACGATCACCCGGTGCGCGACGAGGTCTGGGCACTGTACGCGTATGCCTGTCAACAGACCGGCGGCGTCAGCACCATCCTGGAGTGGGACGACGCCTTCCTGAGCTTCCCCGAGACCCTGGCCGAGGCGGACAAGGCCCGCCGCTTTCGCGGGCCCGCCGGGGGAGGTGCGCCCGTTCACAGCCCGCCGCCTGGACCGCCGGCACCCCCGCCGCCCCCTTCGCCGCCATCCACACTGGCCCGGCTGCAAGGCGGCTTCGCCCGCAGCATCCGGGTGCCCCTGCGCATCGAGGACGACGGCTACCGCTACCAGGTCGAGCGCTACGACCCTGAAGTGGTGGCCCAGATGGTGCCGGGGCCGACGCTGGGGCCGGTGGAGCGCCTGTCGGTCTACAACCAGCAGTACTGGTTCCGCCTGCTCACCCTGGCCCAGGAGGAGCTGCCCCTGGTGCGGGCCCTGCTGGGCCTGCCCGAGCTGAACCGCCTGGCCACGGCCTACCTGGACACCTTCCCCTCGGCGCAGCCCGAGCTGCACCACCTGCTGGAGCGCCTGCCGGCCTTCCTGGCGGCGGGGGGCCCCTGGAGCACGCCGCTGCTGCGCCAGGCGGTGGACCTGGACCTGGCCTGGCAGGGGGCCTTCTTCGCCGCCCGGCACCAGGATCTGGACCCGGCGGCCGAGGACCCGGCCGTGCTGTTGGGGGCCCCGCTGGCCTTCCAGGGGGGCCTGTCCCTGCTGGCCCAGGGCTGGCCCCTGGTGGCCTTGCGCCGGGCGCTGCTCGCGCGCCCGCAGGCCGAGCAGGACGCGCCGGTGCCGCCGCCTGCACCTGCGCCGGGCTGGTGGGCCGTCTACCGCAGCCGCCGGGACGCCGTCGCCGCCGAGCCCCTCACCCAGCTCCAGCACGGTCTGCTGCGGTCCTTGCAGGCGGGCGAGACCCTGACCGAGGCCCTGGCCGCGGTGCTCCGTCCCGACACGGCCGAGGAGCTGGCCGGCGGCCTGCAGGCCTGGTTCGCGCGCTGGGCCGGGCTGGGCTGGTTCAGGGCAGGAGGACCGCTGGGAGTGCCGGGGGCGGCGGGCACGGCAGGCGCGCCCGGCGGCCGCTGAAGGCTGCCGCATGGCCTCCGGTGCGGCTATGGTCGGCGCCATGCTGATCTCCCTGCTCCTGTTCGCCTGCTCGCCTACCAAGACCGAGCCGCTTGCCGAAGTCACGCCCCGCGAGCCGGGCGCGCGCACTCCGGTCACCCGCACCTGTGACGACCAGGACGATGTGCGGTGCCTGCTGCCCTTCCCCAGCAGCGCCTTCCTGCAGGCGGACGCGGCGACCGAGACCGGGCTGCGGGTCGACGTGCAGGCCTCGGCCCTGGTCGTGCAGGACGATCCCACCTTCATGGACCAGGCCGACGGCTTCTCGCGCCTGAGCCCCGTGATGACGGCCATCTCGGGCACGCTGTCGGGCCAGGGCCTGGCGCCCTACCCGGCCTGGACCACCGACGCGGCCATCCGGATCTACGACGCGGAGCCCACCGACCCCGGCTACGGCCAGTCCGTGCCGCTGTGGACTGACGTCTTCACCGGCGGGGCCGAGCTGCACCCCGACAACCTGGTCATCGGCTTCCCCCGGGTGCCGCTGGCTCCCAACGCCGAGCACGTCGTCGTCGTCACCGATGACCTGAGCCTGGCCGACGGCAGCCGCCCCGAGGTCTCCCACGAGACGCGCGTCATCCTGGGCCTGGAGGACCCGCTGACCGACCAGGAGGCGGCGCTCTACGCCTACCACGCCCCCACCCGGGCCCTGCTCGACACCGTCGGCCTGGACCCGGCGCACATCGTGCGGGTGTGGGACTTCACCACCCGCAGCCAGGCCGATCCCACGCGGCGCCTGGCCAGCATGGTCGGGCAGACCGGGAGCCTGGCCGGCGACCTGGGCGTGGCCGTCGACGCGGTCGGCACCTCCAGCAACACCGACATCGGGGCCATCGTCCTGGGGCGGGTCACGGGCGTGCCCGAGTTCCGCGACGCCGACGGCCGCCTGGTGCTGGACGCGCAGGGCGACCCCATCATCCAGGGCCAGACCGAGGCGCCCTTCCGCATCCTGGTGCCCTCGGGCGAGGGACCTTACCGCGTCACCCTCTACGGTCACGGCACCGGCGGCAACGTCAGCGACGACTCCTTCGACGCCGAGTTCGCCAGCTTCGACATCGCCAAGGCCGGCACCCGCTTCATCGGCTGGAACGGCGACGACCTGTTCAACCTCTTCGCCTCGCTGGACCAGTTCCAGCTCGGCATCGAGCGCTCCACCGTCGGCCTGATGCAGTCCGTGGTCAACACCCAGGCCATCCTGCTGGCCCTGGAGCCCGGCGGGCCCCTGGCCACCACCCTGTCCGCCGACACCCTGTCCGCCGACACCCTGGACGGGGAGCCCAACCCCGTCGCCGGCCGCACCCCCGACGTCAGCGAGCCCTTCTGGATGGGCGGCTCCCTGGGGGGCGCCATGGGCAGCCTGATCTCGGCCAGCTTCGACCAGATCCACTACAGCGTCTGCAACGTCCCCAACGGCGCCTGGAGCCACACCATCCCGCGCTCGGTCATGTACGAGACCGTGCTCGATCCGGTGCTGTCCAACGTCTACGGCGACAGCCTGGACGTCGCCCACCAGATGCTCATGAGCCAGACCACCTGGGACGACGTGGACGGTGCCGCCTGGGCCGACGCCGCCCTGGCCAAGGGCACCGTCTTCCTGCTCCAGGACAGCATCGACGACCCCGTCGTGCCCAACGCCGGGTCGGACATCCTGGCCTACGCCCTGGGTGCGAAGCTGGTCGGGCCGCCCCTGGTGGACGTGCCCGGACTGGAGAAGGTGGACGAGACCACCAACCAGTCCGGCTTCACCCAGTTCCACGTCCCCGACACCGGCAAGTACGACGTCCACGGCTTCGCCGCCCGCAGCACCCCCGCTGGCGAGGCCGCCTTCGAGCAGATCATCAGCTTCGTCAACAGCGTCTGGATCGACGGCGCGCCGAAGATCACCTTCCCCAGCGGGTGTGCGGATGTGACGCCGAACGGGGACTGTGACTTCACGCAGGTGATGGCGAAGGAGGACTAGCGGCTGCTCGCGGCTGGTGGGGCAGGCGAGGATCGGCGCTCCCGCCCCCACCTCCCCCACCTCGCCTCGCCCTCGGCTACCCTGCTGCCCTCCTCGGAGCTGTCATGCCGCGCCGCCCTACCTCGTCCCGGGTCCTCTCCTCCCTCCCGCTCCCGCTCCCGCTCCTGCTGCCGCTGGTGCTGGTCCTGGCCTGTGGCGACAAGGGGGGGCCGGGCACGACGGGGGACGGGGGTGCGGATGGGGGTACGGACGGGGGCGCCCTGGACGGGGGCGCGGACGGGGGCGGCGACACGGCACCGCCGGCCGATGACTGCGATGGGCATGCGGGCGAGGTGATCTGCGTCGATGCGGTGGCGACGGTCTGCGACGAGGCCGGGGACGTAGCGGAGACCGAGACCTGCGGGGTCGAGGAGCTGTGCCAGGAGGGCGACGGCTGCCTGTCCTGCGCGGTGAGCGTGGAGGCCGGCCTGGGCCCGGACGCGACCGAGGCCGCGCTGGTGCGGCTGGACCCGGCCCCGGTAGAGGCGGGGGACTGGGCGCTGCGCCGGCTGTCGATGCGGCCGGTGCAGGTGGCGGTGGATCCGCTGCTGCGCACCGGGAGCGTGACGGTGGAGCGGGCGGGGGAGGGAGTGGCGGCCTGGAGCGAGGAAGGCGAGGCGCTGTCGCTGCCGCTGGTGGTCGACGCGACCGCGCTGCCGCTCACGGTGCTGGTCCAGGGCCTGGAGGACGGGGCGACGGCGACGCTGACGGCGAGCACAGAGGGCTGCGGGGCGGCGCCGATGTCCGTGGAGCTGCGCGTAGCGCCCTGGACGGCGCTGGCCGGGCAGGCCCTGGTGGGCTTCCCGTGGTTCGAGAAGGTGCGCGCCTTCACGGGTCGGCAGAGTCCCCAGGTGGCGCTGGATCCGGCCCTGCACGGGGACCTGGCGGGGCGGAAGGCGACGGCCTGGGTGGTGGCGCACCGCAGCCCCGTGGAGTGGGCCGCGGACCCGGTGCTGGTGGACGACGGGGACGGTGCGGAGACGGTGGCCATCGGTGGGGAGACGCTGGTTGCGAACACCTGGACGGTCTGGGCCACGGACGTCGCGGTGCGGCCGGGCGTGTTGTCGGACTCGTACGATGTGGTGCTGGACCTGGACGGAGACGGGAGCCTTTCGCCGGGTGATCTGTTCCAGGGGCCGGGTGAGGCGGAGCCGGCCTTCTACCTGCTGTCGGACCTGAGCCGGGCCGGGCCGCACAAGGCGCTGTCGACCTTGTACTCGGGCGGCTTGTGGCTGGGGGAGGAGGCCTACTACCCATCCGACATCGCCGACCTGGTGGCGGCGCAGGGGCCGCGGCCCCTGGTGGTGATCAGCCACGGAAACGGTCACGACTACCGATGGTACGACTACCTGGGTGACCACCTGGCGAGCTGGGGCTTCGTGGTGATGACCCACCAGAACGACACGGGGCCGGGCATCGAGACGGCCTCGGAGACGACGCTGAGCAACACGGACTACTTCCTGACGCACCTGGCGGAAGTCGACGGCGGCGTGCTCGATGGGATGATCGACGGTCACCGGATCGCGTGGATCGGGCACAGTCGCGGTGGCGAGGGCGTGGCCCGGGCCTACGATCGACTGGTGACTGGTGACTACGTTCCAGAGGCCTACACGGCGGACGACATCGTGCTGATCAGCTCCATCGCGCCGACCGTCTTCCTGGGGACCGGCCAGAGCAACCCGCACGATCGGTGGTACCACCTGATCGCCGGGACGGCGGACGGAGACGTGACGGGCGGACCGGACTCGGGCATCGTGCAGTACCTGCGCATCGCCGAGGTCGCGCAGGAGGACATGGCCGTGACCCTGGTCCACGGTGCAGCCCACAACGACTTCAACTGCTGCGGCTTCTCGGACGGGGTGGGCCCGGACCGCATCGGCCGGGACGAGGCGCAGATCGTGGCCCGGGCGGTCTACCTGGCCCTGCTGGAGTGGGTGGTGGAGGGAGACCCGGCCCCCGCCGACCTGCTGCGGCGCCAGTTCGGGAGCTTCCACAACGCGGGGACGCCCGCCGACGTGGTGGTGGCCAACCAGTACCGGCCGGGCCCGGCGCGGGGCCGCCTGGTATTGGACGACTTCCAGGACGGGCCGGAGCTCGAGGTGGCGAGCACGGGCGAGGCCGTGAGCGCCACGGTGGAGGACCTGGCGGAGGGGCGGCTGGACGACGCGGACAGCAGCTTCGCCTGGACGGGCACGGACCCGATGAACGGCATGACCCTGGCCGAGGACAGTGACGAGGACACGCGCGGCGCGGTCTTCGACTGGTCGGTGGGCAGTGACGAGGCCTGGCGGGTGGCGGTGCCTGCCGATGCCCAGGACCTGCGCGCCTGGACCTGGCTGTCGCTGCGGGCCTGCCAGGGCTCCCGGCACCCGGACACGGTGCTGTTGGACGGACCGCTGGACTTCGCCGTGACCCTGATCGACGCCCTGGGCCAGGAGAGCACGATCCGCATGGACGACGCGGGTCTGTCCCTGACCGAGCCCTACCAGCGCACCAGCTACGGACCAGGGGCCGGCTGGGCCAACGAGTGGAGCACGGTCCGCCTGCGGCTGGCCGACTTCCAGGCCGAGGGCACCGCCCTGGACTTGTCACATGTGGTGGCCGTGGAGCTGCGCTTCGGCGAGGCCTGGGGCGCGCCCGAGGGTCGGATCGGCCTGGATGACCTGATGCTGCTCAGCGACGAGGTGACCCCGTGATCTCCCTCCTCCTGCTCCTCGCCGGGCCTGCCCTGGCCTCCCCCAGCCCCGTGCAGGGCCTGGTCTCCGTGACCCCCTTCCACCTCGACGCGCCCCTGTCCTACCGCTGGTGCGCCGAGCGTCCGGACATCGACGAGGGCCTCATCCTGGTGCTCAGGGTCGATCCTGCGGTGGCACGCCCGCTCCAGGGCCCCGAAGCGGAGCTGTACGTGGGTGACCGGCCCGCCCAGCGCCTGTCCTGGAGCGCCACGGCCTCGGCCTTGGTGGTGCTGGTGCCGGGGCCCGTCGACCTGGCCCGGGTGCCGGTCTACTGGGGGCCCCAGACCCTGCCGGAGCAGGTGGACCTGGCGGCGGGCACCGCGGCCCTCGCCTCGGCCCGGGCCGCTGGCATCCAGCCCTTCGGCGCCGCCCAGATCGCCGCCGTCCAGCAGCCGCCCCTGGACCTGGCCGACCCGGTGGCCTTGATGGCCGCCGTGCAGCCCCTGGTCCAGCAGTGGGCGCCGCTGCCGATGCCCTGAGGGGGTCGATCGGACCCCTCCGATCGGGTGTCAGTCGGATCGGATCGGGTGTCAGGCGATGCGGTATGCGTTTTCAAGTGCGCCTGTCTGCCAGCCCGGCGCGCCGTCGGCCTGGGTGGGGGGCTGAGATCGGGTCTCAGGCGATGCGGTATGCGTTTTCAAGTGCGCCTGTCTGCCAGCCCGGCGCGCCGTCGGCCTGGGTGGGGGGCTGGACCGCAACTCGTGGCCCGGACGCTGCGGACGACGGCGATCCGGTGCCGCCCATGCTGGCCTTGTCAGCAGGGAGTTCCGGGCCGGACCGAGCGGCGCACCTTGGCCCGCTGGGGAGCGCCGGCGGCGGCAACAACTGCCCAGGCGAGCCCTCGCCTGCCGAGTTGCTGCCGGTTCTGCCTCCGCCTCGACCAGGGTCGCGAGCGGGCCTCGGGACCACCGTCCGCGCTGGGTTGGTAGCCGATGTGCCGATGGGCAAGCCCTTCCGCTCGGCGACCAGGCTCGTTGGGCACGGCTACCGGGAGGGAAAACGCATACCGCATCGCCTGACACCCAATTTCAATTTCCCAATTGGACACCCAATTGGTGCCCGCCCGCCCGCCCGCCCGCCCGCCCGCCCGCCCGCCCGCCCGCCCGCCCGCCCGCCCGCCCCGCCGCGCCTAGGTCGCCGGCGCAGCGCCCTCGGGCAGGTGGGTGGCGTCGGGGCAGGCGGCGAGGATGGCCTCCTCGCAGGCGCGGGCCAGGGCGGGGTCGTCGATGGGCAGGGCGAAGTGCTCGCCGGTGTCCAGGCCCACGTGCAGCACGGCGCGGTCTGCGTTGCCCAGGGGGCTGGGCTGGATCTGCCGGTGGACCCAGCGCACGGAGCCCGGGTCGTCCCGCACGGCGCGGATCAGCGGGTGCTGGTGGGGGTCCCGGCCGCGGGCCCACAAGACCAGGAAGACCAGGCCCGCCAGCGCGGTCAGCATGCCGAAGAAGCGCCAGATCTCCGAGGTCTCCACGACGATCAGGGCTGCCCCCGCCGCGAGGGCGACGAGGCAGACCGGCAGCAGGAACTGGTGTCCTTGCTGAACCGCGGTGCGAAGCGGGCGAAGGCTCTCGTTCATGGGACCGGCCTCAGGGTACCCCGGGGACCCTCGACCAGCATGTCAGGGTCCATCGCCCCCGCTGGCCTGGGCGCGGATCTCGGCCGCGGTCGCCCGGCGCTCGGCCGTGCTGGCGTGCAGCCCGTCGAGGAGCTCGATGGCGCCTGCGTTGTCGCCGGCCTCCTGGCGCATCAGGGCGTGCATCAGGCGGGCCACCTCGTTCATGGCGGCCGGGTCGCCCAGGGCGGCCGCGGCCCGGTCGGCTGCCGTCCACAGGCCGGCGTTGACGGCGCAGGCGTGCCACAAGCGCAGCACGGTGACGCGATCGGCGGGGGTGGGTGGGGGGGAGCTGGCGTCCATGGTGGAGGCGGCGCCCTCGGCCTGGGCCGCGCAGCTGCCCTGGTGTCCCTGGCGACCGGCGGCGACCGCCAGGTGGTATCGGGCGCGCCAATCGGTCGCAGCCTGC
>Ga0210033_1000531_pt1 | contig 36064 bp, 28 predicted proteins | sample CryGeymeta201501_FD_185465 | JGI IMG/M metagenome (GOLD analysis project Ga0210033, IMG submission 185465) | Groundwater microbial communities from Crystal Geyser aquifers in Utah, USA - Crystal Geyser metaG 2015-01 (SPAdes) (version 2) | ecosystem: Environmental > Aquatic > Deep subsurface >... | reverse complement strand
GCAGGAGAGGTGTCCGGTGCAGGACAAGTCCTGCACCCCACGATCGAAGGTCGACGCAGGCGAAGTGGACTTCTCGCCGTGGGGGGTCAGCGCTTGCGCGACCCCGAACACGATGCCCACGTCGACGTAGGAGAGGTGCCCGGTGCAGGACAAGTCCTGCACCCCACGATCGAAGGTCGACGCAGGCGAAGTGGACTTCTCGCCGTGGGGGGTCAGCGCTTGCGCGACCCCGCACACGATGCCCACGTCGACGTAGGAGAGGTGGACTTCTCGCCGTGGGGGGTCAGCGCTTGCGCGACCCCGCACACGATGCCCACGTCGACGCAGGAGAGGTGTCCGGTGCAGGACAAGTCCTGCACCCCACGATCGAAGGTCGACGCAGGCGCAGTGGACTTCTCGCCGTGGGGGGTCAGCGCTTGCGCGACCCCGAACACGATGCCCACGTCGACGTAGGAGAGGTGCCCGGTGCAGGACAAGTCCTGCACCCCACGATCGACCGTCGACGTAGGCGAAGCGCACGTCTCGCCGTGGGGGGTCAGCGCTTGCGCGACCCCGAACACGATGCCCACGTCGACGCAGGAGAGGTGTCCGGTGCAGGACAAGTCCTGCACCCCACGATCGAGGGTCGACGCAGGAGAGGTGTCCGGTGCAGGACAAGTCCTGCACCCCACGATCGAAGGTCGACGCAGGCGAAGTGGACTTCTCGCCGTGGGGGGTCAGCGCTTGCGCGACCCCGAACACGATGCCCACGTCGACGCAGGAGAGGTGTCCGGTGCAGGACAAGTCCTGCACCCCACGATCGAAGGTCGACGCAGGCGAAGTGGACTTCTCGCCGTGGGGGGTCAGCGCTTGCGCGACCCCGCACACGATGCCCACGTCGACGTAGGAGAGGTGCCCGGTGCAGGACAAGTCCTGCACCCCACGATCGAAGGTCGACGCAGGCGAAGCGCACGTCTCGCCGTGGGGGGTCAGCGCTTGCGCGACCCCGCACACGATGCCCACGTCGACGTAGGAGAGGTGCCCGGTGCAGGACAAGTCCTGCACCCCACGATCGAAGGTCGACGCAGGAGAGGTGTCCGGTGCAGGACAAGTCCTGCACCCCACGATCGAAGGTCGACGCAGGCGAAGTGGACTTCTCGCCGTGGGGGGTCAGCGCTTGCGCGACCCCGAACACGATGCCCACGTCGACGCAGGAGAGGTGTCCGGTGCAGGACAAGTCCTGCACCCCACGTTCGGACGTCGACGCAGGAGAGTCGAGAGCGCTTCCTCCACATCTTGGGCTACGTCGACGCGAATGAATTATGCGCCCTCGTAGTTCACGAAGTATAATGCTCGCGTGGACGCATTCTGCGTTCACGCAAACTGGCGACGAGGCGGGCTTCGGCCCCACATCGGTGTGAGTCTTCGGGCTCCTCGTCGTTCGAACGCGGCGGCCATCTGACCGTCCCACCGTGGAAAGCCCTGCGAGGGCCTGATCGTAAATCGGCCAAACCCAGGGTGCCGGCTGCGCGCCGGAGGAGGAGATGCATATGACACATCACTGTAGAACCGGACTCTCACCGGAGCGCACGCGTTAGCTCTCGAGAGCTGACGTAGGCCTCCCCGGTGGGAGTGCCGTTTCACGAGGGCGATGGGCAATGGCTCGTCGCCCTCGGTCTAATTGGGGCGCCGTCCGTCTCGGCTCCGGCCCATGCCTCGCTTCTCGAGCAGCCGATAGAGGGTGACGGGGTTGAGCCCCGATTTTCGCGCTGCGCGTCTCACGTTTCCTCCGCTGCGCTCGAGCAGCTCGCGGAGGTAGGCGCGCTCGAGCGGCGCCAGCCAGCGCTCGCGCAGCTCCGCCAGCGTGGGCTCCTCCTCTGGCTTCGCCGCGGTCGCCCTGGACGACTCCTCCGCGAGGATGGTGCGTGGCAGGTCATCCACGGTGATCATCTCGCCGCTGGCCATGATCACCGCGTGCTCCATGGCGTTCTTCAGCTCGCGCACGTTGCCGGGGTAGTCGTGCGCCATCAGGCGGCCCATGGCCTCGGGCGAGATGCTGCGGGCCGTGGCTCTGTGTCGCGACGCGGCCTGCTTCACGAAGACGCGGGCGAGCACCTCGAGGTTGCCGCGCTTGTAGCTTCGCAGCGGAGGCAGCTCCATGGTCATCACGCTGAGGCGGAAGTAGAGATCGGAGCGGAAGTCTCCGTCGGCCATCATCTTGGGCAGGTCGCGGTTCGTGGCCGCGATCAGGCGCACGTCGACGTGAAGAGGCGCGCTGTCGCTGCCGAGGGGCTGCACCTCTCCGTCCTCGACCGCGCGCAGCACCTTGGCTTGTAGCGGGATCGGAAGCTCGCCCAGCTCGTCGAGGAAGAGCGTGCCGCCGTCCGCGCGCGTAAACTCACCGAGCTTGTCCGAGCTGGCGCCCGTGAAGGCGCCCTTCCTGTGGCCGAAGAGCACGCTCTCGAGCAGCGTCTCGGGGATGGCGGCGCAGTTCACGGTGACGAAGGGCTTGTCGCTGCGTTGGCTGTTGAAGTGGATGGCGTGAGCCGTGAGCTCCTTGCCCGTGCCGCTCTCTCCGGTGATCAGCACGGGCGCGGTCGTCGCAGAGACGCGCTCGATGCGGCGCTCGACCTCCAACCACCCGGGCGAGAGCCCCTTGATCAAGAAGGGTCGGCCGCTCGACTGCTGACTCTCGCGGTAGAGCTGCGCCCGCCGCAGGAACTTGGCCGACTTCGCGGCCAGCTCGGTCAGGGCGTCCGTCGTGCTGCGGTCGAAGGCGTGGCTCTCCTTCGACGATACGCTGATCACGCCGATGCAGCGATCTTGGTAGGGGATCGGCACCGCCGCGATGGAGACGGAGTCGAAGTAATAGGGCGCGTAGTGCGGATCCGTCGGGCCGTCGACGCAGACGTAGGGCGCGTTGGTCGCGTAGCAATAGGCCGCCACGCCGTTGTAGCCGCCGTAGTCCGTGTACACCGGCACGACGTCGTCCGGGATGGTCACGACCACGCCGTTCACCACGTGGAAGTCGATGGCGAGACCTTGGGCGCGCTCGTCCCACAGCATGATCGCGCCATGCCGAGCCCCCGTGCGCTCGAGCGCCACGTCCATGATGCGACGGCCGAGGGAGCCCGTCTCGGAGGCGTTGAGTGTCTCATCCAAGGTCAACATGATGCAACCATAGTTGGCCTAGAATAACGAATAGTTGTTCTGATGCAACAACATTGACGAAAAACCCAATGCTTACAATGTGGGTACATGTGGCACCAAGCTTGCTCTAGGCGAGGGACACCAACGACGCGTCAGCGCACGACGCACCGGAGAATCCCAATGAACACCCCCCGCATCTTCCGCTCCTCCCTCCTCGCCCTGGTCCTCGTCTCCCTCGCCAGCCTCAGCGGCTGCGCCTACGAGACCGCGCCCGTTGGAGCGCCCCAGGCCCTCAGCGGCCGCCCCTACTTCAGCGTCTTCCAGGGCGCGGACGACGGCTACTACTTCAACCTGCGCGCGGCGAACCACGAGATCATCCTCGCGTCCCAGAGCTACAGCACGCGCACCGCGGCGCTGAACGGCGTGCTCTCGGTCATGGACAACGGCGAGGACCGCACGCGCTACGAGGTGCTCGACTCCGCCGACGGACAGGCCTACTTCAACCTGAAGGCGCGCAACGGCCACATCATCGGCCACAGCGAGATGTACTCCACGCGCTCCAACGCCTCTCAAGGCATCGACGCGGTCATCCGCAACGTGGGCACCTACCTCGACTTCCTCGCGAACCGCACCGGCGCTCGCTTCGACGTCTTCCGCGGCGCCGACGGCCGCTTCTACTTCAACCTCCGCGCCGGCAACGGTGAGATCGTCCTCTCGTCCCAGGGCTACTCCGCCGAGTCCAGCGCCCTCAACGGCACCTTCTCGGTCGTCGACAACGGCCTCGACGCCGCCCACTACGACATCCGGCAGTCCGCGGACGGCGGCTACTACTTCAACCTGAAGGCGACCAACGGCCAGACCATCGCCACGAGTGAGGTCTACGTGAGCCGCTCCAACGCCGAGCGCGCCGTGGACAGCATCGTCGCCCTGCTGCCCGAGGTGGACCTGCTCTGAGTTCAGCTTCGGCTGACCTGAAGGCGGCGGCGAGCTACGGCTCGTCGCCGTTTTTTGCTGTGCGCCGCAGGTGCCATTTTCCCCGCCGTGCGTTAGGTAGCGGCCATGCCGAACTACGACGCCTCGACCGCGGAATGCCTGGTCTACACTTTCAAGGACGGGCTGCTCTCCAAGGTCGCCCATGACCTGAAGCTGAAGGTGGGTCGCTTCACGCTCGAGGTCGCCGAAGATCACGCGAAGGTCGAGGCCACGTTCCAGCTCTCCAGCGTCGAGGTCGTGTGTGCGCGCAAGGACGGGCGCGACGCGCACGGCACGCTCAGCGGCTCCGACAAGGGCAAGATCGCGAAGAACATGGAGGGCGACGTGCTCGAGACCAAGCGCCACGCCGAGGCGCACTTCGTCAGCAAGGAGGTCACGCCCGACGGCGACGGCTTCCGCGTCTCGGGCGAGCTCACGCTGCACGGTCGCACCCGCCCGCTAAACACCCGCGTCGAAAAGCGCGGCGGCCGCTACGTCACCGAGCTCTCGCTGAACCAGCTCGACTTCGGCATCAAGCCCTTCAGCGCCATGATGGGCACGCTCAAGGTGAAGCCCGCGGTTCGCGTCGAGCTCAGCGTCCCCGCGAGCTGAGCACCCGACTCAGCGCCCACCTGCTACCCTGACAGACTTCGAGAAGCCACGTTCTTGTGAGTTGCACTATGCAGCCCCCTTGCGTCCCCCCCCTGTTCGCGCGATAAGCGGAAATAGTCTGACGGCATGTCGCGGTTGACTATCTCGACCGCGTTGGCGAAGGGGGAATGACATGAGTGGAGCACCTGCGACACCGAGTGCACGGAATTCGCCAGCGGCGGCTCTCCGTATCCAGGTCGGCGGCACGTCTGCCACCTGCTGCCCAACGAGCTGCCGGCTCGAGGCGAATGCTGGGTTGAGCTGGAGCCGGACCGCGTGAACGAGCGGCCTGACGGCCTCGAGATCGTCTACGCCGAGGAGGATACGGATATCCAGTGGCCGCTACTCCAGACGCAGACGGGCGACGGTGACATGTGCGATCCAGCGCGGAACTCGGTCGCGTATGACCGACGGGACCCAGTGCTTGGGGATATTCCAGTGGCCCGCTACCGATGAGCTCGCGCACGTCGCTGCTGTTGCTCTTGGCATGCTCGGCGTGCGCCTCGAGCCACGGCGCGCATCGGGATGGCGGGCTCGACGCGGACGCTGCCGTGGCAGACGCCGGTGATTCGTCCATCGCGGACAGCGCGCGAGTCGACTCGACGGCGGGCGACTCGGGCGCTGACGCCGGCGACAGCGGCGTGACCGACAGCGGGCGGCTCGACGCCGGACCGCAGGACTGCTCGGAGATCAACGGGTTTCGGCGCTGTGATCGGTGTGCCGAGCCGTGTCCGCCGAGGTCGCCCGGCAGCCCGTACATCCTGTTTTGCCAAGACACGGTCGGAGTGTGCGTCGACCGTCACACCTGGGAAGATGGCACCAAGGGCTCTGACGGATGTCGTTTCACGCGCTCGTATCTGTCACCCGGTGGCTACTGCAGCGTCGACGACGTCTGCGCTGTCACCCATGGCGACGGCACATCCGACTCGGCCTACGGGGGACTTTGCATGCCGGCCGACTTCTGCGTCGAGGCGCTCGACCACCCGGACCTGCCGGACTTTCAATGCCTGTACTCCGACGGCACGCCCGTGCTCACCGGGCCTCCTGCAGTCACGTGTCCTTCCAACATCGCGGACGAGGAGCCCTACTGCGGTGGAGCGTGTGCCGGCGTGGAATGCCCCCTCACGCTCTTCACCCACTATGCCGGGGACATGTTCCCAGAACAGCACCGCCTGAGCTGCCTGGGCCTCTCGGATGCGCGCGGGTTCGGCGTGTGTGCCTACAAGTCCGTCGTACGGTCGAGCACGGACTTCCAGAAGCGTAGCGCTCTCGAAGGCTGCGCTCGGGACCAGGGAGCGCCCTGTGCCTTGATGACGTTCAACACGGCCGCGCCGGGCTTCTTGGACTCGGCCGCGGTGATACGCCTCGACGTCTGCCGCGACTATCGCAGCCGCAACTCGAGCACGATAGAATGCCGTCGGCAGGACTGGACCGCGATCGTGCCGTAGGCTCGGCGCGCGCTCAGTCCACTGCGCCCTTGAAGTCGAAGCCAGCGTCTTCGACGGCTTGCTCGATGGCGCTCGGCTCGTGCGCGCCGTGGACGACGACGCGACCGTCGGCGAGGGTGACGTCGGCGGTGAGGCCGAGGCGCTCGATGGCCTTCTTCACGGAGTTGACGCAGCCGCCGCAGGTCATGCCTGCTACTTTGTAGGACTTGTCCATTCTATTCCTCGTTCGCCCGCTCGATTTCGGCATCAAGCCCTTCAGCGCCATGATGGGCACGCTCGAGGTGAAGCCCGAGCGTCCCCGTCGAGCTCAGCGTCCCCGCGAGCTGAGCACCCGACTCAGCGCCCACGTGGTACCCTGACAGACTTCGAGAATCCTGGTTCTTGTGCGTTTCATCACGCGACACCCTTGCGCCCCCCCCCCCCTCTTCGGGCGATAAGCGGAGATAGTCTGACTGCATGTCGCGGTTGGCTATCTCGACCGCGTTCGCGGAGGGCAGAATGACATGAGTGGAGCAATTGCGCCGCGTGCGCTTCTTGGGCTGCTGTTGAGCACCTGTGTTTCTAGCTGCATCCCTGGCGGTTCACTGCCGTTCTTTGAGTTGGACTCCGACAGCAATCCTGGGCTCACCCGAACATATGCTGCTGTGAGCCCGCACCGGAATTTCGGTGGCAGCCCGGCTGATATCGGCCCAGTGGCCGGGGACGTCGGGCGCGTACGCTACAATCTGGATGCTCAGAAGCGCGCTTTCCTGCTGGAGGGCGATCTCTCCACGGGCATCGAGAGCGGAGGCTGGCTACACTTGCCTCAGATGGTTCCGGGCAGCGCGCTACGTGAGCAGGACATCACCGCCTTCGATTCCAGCAAGTGGCACTCGTTCCGAGTGTACGACACCGGCATGTGTTCCACCTTTTTACCCTGGGATCTGTACGGATTGGCGTTCTTCCTTGGGATCCAGAACAGCTTCCAGGCCAGCTCCGAGAACGGGCGGCTGACCCAGGGTCGCCTTCACCCGAAACTGGTGGCCCTGCCTGGCAGCGGAGGTGTGCTTTCGCGAGATGACGACCGCATCGTCGCCAGCTTCCATCTCACGGCAGATCACCTCGGAGGTCGTCCAAGCGAGTTCGGGATCGGCTGCGATGGCCCGAGCATCGACGTGGACGTCGAGTTCGCGCCGGAGCGAGTCGATGGTGCCGTCTGCGCCGTGCCCCAGTGTCTGTACCCGAGCGCGCCCGGTGGCTGCATCCAGACGGCGGACGGAAGCACGTTTGACATCGGCGCGAGGGTGATCGCCGTGCACGCCTCGGTCACGGGTTGCGGTGCCAAGGACGGCGCCGTTGCGGACAAGCTCGAATCGTTGCTCCAGAACAGCCTGCCGGTCAGCTTCGTGCATGCGATTCGCCAGGTGAGTCTGCGTGACCCGCGAATCCTCGGCGTCATGGAGCAGGACATCCGACCCTGCACCTGCGACACCGAGTGCACGGAATTCGCCAGCGGCGGCTCTCCGTATCCAGGTCGGCGGCACGTCTGCCACCTGCTGCCCAACGAGCTGCCGGCTCGAGGCGAATGCTGGGTTGAGCTGGAGCCGGACCGCGTGAACGAGCGGCCTGACGGCCTCGAGATCGTCTACGCCGAGGAGGATACGGATATCCAGTGGCCGCTACTCCAGACGCAGACGGGCGACGGTGACATGTGCGATCCAGCGCGGAACTCGGTCGCGTATGACCGACGGGACCCAGTGCTTGGGGATATTCCAGTGGCCCGCTACCGATGAGCTCGCGCACGTCGCTGCTGTTGCTCTTGGCATGCTCGGCGTGCGCCTCGAGCCACGGCGCGCATCGGGATGGCGGGCTCGACGCGGACGCTGCCGTGGCAGACGCCGGTGATTCGTCCATCGCGGACAGCGCGCGAGTCGACTCGACGGCGGGCGACTCGGGCGCTGACGCCGGCGACAGCGGCGTGACCGACAGCGGGCGGCTCGACGCCGGACCGCAGGACTGCTCGGAGATCAACGGGTTTCGGCGCTGTGATCGGTGTGCCGAGCCGTGTCCGCCGAGGTCGCCCGGCAGCCCGTACATCCTGTTTTGCCAAGACACGGTCGGAGTGTGCGTCGACCGTCACACCTGGGAAGATGGCACCAAGGGCTCTGACGGATGTCGTTTCACGCGCTCGTATCTGTCACCCGGTGGCTACTGCAGCGTCGACGACGTCTGCGCTGTCACCCATGGCGACGGCACATCCGACTCGGCCTACGGGGGACTTTGCATGCCGGCCGACTTCTGCGTCGAGGCGCTCGACCACCCGGACCTGCCGGACTTTCAATGCCTGTACTCCGACGGCACGCCCGTGCTCACCGGGCCTCCTGCAGTCACGTGTCCTTCCAACATCGCGGACGAGGAGCCCTACTGCGGTGGAGCGTGTGCCGGCGTGGAATGCCCCCTCACGCTCTTCACCCACTATGCCGGGGACATGTTCCCAGAACAGCACCGCCTGAGCTGCCTGGGCCTCTCGGATGCGCGCGGGTTCGGCGTGTGTGCCTACAAGTCCGTCGTACGGTCGAGCACGGACTTCCAGAAGCGTAGCGCTCTCGAAGGCTGCGCTCGGGACCAGGGAGCGCCCTGTGCCTTGATGACGTTCAACACGGCCGCGCCGGGCTTCTTGGACTCGGCCGCGGTGATACGCCTCGACGTCTGCCGCGACTATCGCAGCCGCAACTCGAGCACGATAGAATGCCGTCGGCAGGACTGGACCGCGATCGTGCCGTAGGCTCGGCGCGCGCTCAGTCCACTGCGCCCTTGAAGTCGAAGCCAGCGTCTTCGACGGCTTGCTCGATGGCGCTCGGCTCGTGCGCGCCGTGGACGACGACGCGACCGTCGGCGAGGGTGACGTCGGCGGTGAGGCCGAGGCGCTCGATGGCCTTCTTCACGGAGTTGACGCAGCCGCCGCAGGTCATGCCTGCTACTTTGTAGGACTTGTCCATTCTATTCCTCGTTCGCCCGCTCGGGGCGTGATGTGGTGGTGGGCTTCCAGCGCCTCAGCCACAGGGAATTGCTCACGACGCTGACGCTGCTCATGGCCATGGCGCCACCGGCGATCATCGGGTTCAACAGGCCCAGCGCCGCCAGGGGCAGGCCGATGACGTTGTAGCAGAAAGCCCAGAAGAGGTTCTGGGTGATCTTGCGCGAGGTCGCGCGCGACACGTCGAGGGCGTCCGCGACCAGGCCCGGTTCGGGGCGCATCAAGGTCACGCCCGCCGCCTGCATCGCCACGTCCGTGCCGCTGGCCATGGCGAAGCCGACGTCCGCGGCGGCCAGCGCCGGTGCGTCGTTCACGCCGTCGCCGACCATGGCCACGACCTTGCCTGCGCCCTTCAGCGCCTCGATCTGCGCGGCCTTGTCCTCGGGCAGCACCTCCGCGATCACGCGCGCGATGCCCAGCTCTTCGGCGATGCGCTTGGCCGACCGCGCGTTGTCACCCGTGAGCATCACCGTCTCGATGCCGAGCTTGGTCAGCCGTGCGATCGCTTCCTTGGCGCCTGCTCGCGCCTGATCCGCGACGGCCAGGAGGCCCAGCGACTGCGTGCCCTCGGCCACCCACATCACGGTCATGCCCTGCGACTCCAGCTCCACGGCCTGCGCCGAGTGGGCTGACATGTCGAGCGCGCGCTCGCGCATCAGGCGCTCGCTGCCGACCAGGATCGGGCGCTCGTCCACCACAGCCTCGAGGCCGCGTCCGGGCAGCGCCTTGAACTCCTTGGGACGCGATGTAGTGACGCCTCGCGTGCGCGCTTCGTCGAGCACGGCCCGCGCCAGGGGATGCTCGCTTCCGCCCTGGGCCGACGCCACAAGAGCGAGCAACGCGTCCTCGTCTCCGTCCGTCGCCACGATGCGCGCGACCTCGGGCTCGCCGCGCGTCAGCGTGCCCGTCTTGTCGAACACGACCACGTTCACGTGCTTCGTGCGCTCCAGCGCCTCGACGTCGCGGATCAAGATGCCGGCGCGCGCGGCCGCTCCCGTGCCGACCATGATCGCCGTGGGCGTCGCGAGGCCCAGCGCGCAGGGGCAGGCAATGACAAGCACCGATACTGCGGTGACGATGGCGCTGGTGGTCGAGCTACCCGCGAGCAGCCAACCGACCAATGAGATCAAGGCGATGGCCACGACGGCGGGCACGAACACGGCCGCGACCTTGTCCACCGTGCGTTGAATCGGCGGCTTGGTCGCCTGCGCGTTCTCCACCAAGGCGATGATGCGCGAGAGCACGCTGGCTTCGCCCACGTTCGTGGCCTCGACCTGCAAGAGTCCGTCGCCGTTGATGGCGCCCCCGGGCACGTCGTCGCCCACGCCGCGCGCCACGGGCAGGCTCTCGCCCGTGATCAGCGCCTCGTCGAGCTGGCTCTCGCCTTCGACGATGGTGCCGTCCACGGGCACGCGCTCGCCGGGCTTCACGACCACGACCTCGCCTCGGCCCACGGCGTCCGAAGGGATGGTGATCTCGCGTCCATCGCGCAGGACGCGCGCGGTCTCGGGCTTGAGCGCCATCAGCGCACGCACGGCGCTCCGGGTGCTGCGCTTGGCGCGACCTTCGAGCCACTTGCCCAGCATGACCAGGGTGATGACCACGGCCGCGCCGTCGAAGTAGAGGTGCGGCGCGCCGGTGAAGAGCAGGTAGAGGCTGAGCGCGTAGGCAGCGCCGGTGCCGAGCACGACCAGCACGTCCATGTTCGCCGAGCCGCCGCGCAGAGCCGCCAAGGCGCCCCGGTAGAAGCGCGCGCCCGAGATGAATTGCACGGGCGTCGCGAGCGCGAGCTGAACGTAGCCCGGCAACATCACGTCGGGTCCGACCAGCGCGATCAACGCGGGCAACAGCAGCGGTAAGGCCAAGAGCGCCGTGCCCGCGAGCAGGAGCTGTTCACGTCGGGCGCTGCGTCGTTCGAGGCGCTCGGCCTCTTCGCGCTGGGCGGCCTCGGTGGGCGCGCGCGCGGCGCCGTAGCCTGCCTTCTCGATCGCCTCGATCAGCTTGGCCTCGCTGCTGACGCCGGGGATGAAGGCGACGGTCGCCACCTCGCTCGCCAGGTTCACCTGGGCTGACGCCACGCCGGGTTGCTTGCGCAGCACCTTCTCGATGCGCGCCGAGCACGTCGCGCAGGTCATGCCCGTGATGTTCAGGCGCACGCTCGTGGCCGGCACGCTGAAGCCCGCCTTCTCGATCGCCTCGACCACCTCGTCGGCGCCCACCCGATCGGAGTCGAAGCGCACGTTCGCCTTCTCGCTGGCGAGGTTCACCTGGGCCGACTCCACGCCCGGCAGGCGCGAGAGCACCTTCTCGATTCGGGTCGAGCAGGTCGCGCAGGTCATGCCCTCGATGGGCATGGTGGTCTCTTGGCTCGGCATCGGCGTGCAGCGGGCCCGCCGGCGGGCCCGCGCGTGGTCTACCCCTCTTGGACGCGGGGCGCCCGCCTCCGCTACGGGAGTATCGTGAGAGACCGCGCGGCTACTCGAAGGCGTAGGAGAGATAGCGCTGGCCGTAGTCCGGCGGCGTGTCGTCCCCGATCGTCGGCGTGATCTCACGGGCGTGCGCGAAGACCCGTGTGCGGGCCGCGGGATCGGTGGGCAGGACAACCACGATCGAGGCGGAGGTCGGGTGGCCGGCCAGAGGTGTGATGCCGTCGACCAGGACTCGGCTGGCGCCAGCTTCGTAGAAACCTTCGACGATGGCGTGGACGTCGGCGTTGGTCTCGTTGACGAAGGCGTTGCTCGGGACGGCCAGCCAGGCGCGCGCCTCGGCGTTGGAGCCAGCCTCGGTGAGCTCATCGGCCAGCTCCTGATCATCCGCCAGGACATCCGCCCGATCCTGATCTTCGGACGGACGGGCGCTGCTGCTGGCGCTGCTGCCGCTGTTGCCTGAGCAGGTGCAGCTCGAGCAGGCGAGCGAGAGGGCGAGGAGCACCAGTTCCGAGCCGCGCGGTCGTCCCATGCGTCATGGATCCCATCGCCTCGGCCGGGTGTCAACATCGTGACCGAGACGTCCAATGCCGCAGATCCCTCGTATCGCCCCGTGCAGTCAGAGCGTCAGCCCGCTACGCGCCTCGCCCATGCTCTCGTCAGGGCGACGTACGGGAACGAAGCGCCCGCGCAGGTAGAGCGCCGACAGGGCGAGCGCGACGAGCGCGGTGAAGAGCCCGGACTCGCCGACCCAGAAGCCCGCGTGCTGGGTCGAGGCGTCGAAGGCGCCCTGGATGATGGAGTTCCATGCCGAGTGCAGCATGACGGCGGGCCATACGCTTCCGCTCTCGAGGCGCAGGCGCGCGGCGACGTAGGCGATGGCGACCACGTCGATCAGGAAGAGCCCTGCGGAGAGCACGGGGGTGTCGCTCGAGGCGTACTGACCGCTGAAGATGATCGGCATGTGCCACCCGGCCCAGATCACTCCGCTGACGAGCACGGGTCGCGGCACGCCCGCGTCGATCAGGCGCGTGAGCATGTAGCCGCGCCAGCCGAACTCCTCGCCCGCGGCGCTGAGCGCGGACAGGGGCACGCCGACGGTCGCCGTCAGACCGAGCAGCACGGCGAAGCTCGCGAGGTCGGGGACGTGGGGGAGCCCCAGCAGCCCAGGACCCGGAGGCTCGAAGACGCTGAGCCCGGACGTCCACGCCGCGCCGTAGGCGATGAGCCCGACCACGATCGGGAAGACGAGCGCCACGAGCAGCCCGATCAGACCCTTGCGGCCGCCGAGGCGCAGCGACACATCGCCGAACCCTTCGCGCAGCACCAAGCGCGCCACGACCGACGCGAAGGACGGCGTCCACATCAGCAGCATGACCTGCCCGATGTGGTGATCGATGCTGCCGCCGAGGGCGATGATCCACGCCTCGATGCCGAAGGAGAGGGTGAAGGTCAGCCCGAGATAGAGCGCGAGCCCGCGCCGCGCCTTCTGGCGTCGCTCGCTCGATTCGTCGGTGACAGTGTCCCCCATCGCGCGATCATCGCGCCAGGCCGTGCTCCTGTCGACGCCCCTGCGGGCCGGCGTGAGCCCCGTCATGCCGCGATCTCGACCGCGTCGCTCGCCCTCGCTAGGCTGCGCGCGTCACCATGCCTCGCCCCCTCACGCTGGCGCTGTCCTTGCTCTTGCTGCTCGCTGCGGGATGCGGCCTGTCCCAGTCTGGACGCGCCGTGGTCGGGGTGCGCGACGGCGGTCGAGACTCGGGCGTCACCGATAGCGCCGTGGCCGATGGCGCCGTGGCCGATGGCGCCGTGGCTGACAGCGGTGACGTGGACTCAGGTGCTGTCGATGCCGGCCCCGTCGACTCGGGCACCACGGATTCGGGCGCGCTCGACGCAGGCGCGGTGGACTCGGGCGCCATCGATGCGGGCGCTGTCGACGCCGGTCCCGTGGACGCGGGCGCACCCGACGCCGTCTAGCTTCCGCGCGCCATCACCCGGCGCGGAGTGGTCAGACGTTGAAGCGGAAGTGGACGACGTCTCCGTCTTGGAAGACGTACTCCTTGCCTTCGATGCCCAGCTTGCCCGCGGCCTTGACCGCCGCTTCGCTGCCGAGCTGGATCAGGTCCGCAGACTTGATCACCTCGGCGCGGATGAAGCCACGCTCGAAGTCCGTGTGGATCTTGCCGGCGGCCTGCGGCGCCTTCGTGCCGCGCGTGATGGTCCAGGCGTGGACCTCGGGCGGCCCCGCCGTGAAGAAGGTGATCAGGTCGAGGACCTGGTAGCCCGTGCGGATCACGTGATGCAGGCCGGGCTCCTCGAGGCCCAAAGACTCCAGGAACTCCGCCCGCTCCTCCTCGGGGAGCTGCGTGATCTCGGCTTCGATGGCGGCGCTGATCACCACCATGGGCACGCCGCGCTCCTCGGCCAGGGCGCGCACCTTGCCGACCCGTGGGTCGGTGTCGATGGATCCGAGCTGCGTGTCGGCGACGTTGGCCACGAAGAACATCGGCTTGTTCGTGAGCAGGAAGAGGTCGCGCACGACGAGCGCCTCGTCGTCGCTCTCGGCCTTCACGGTGCTCGCGGGCTTGCCCGCGTCGAGCGCCGCGACCAGGCGCTCACAGATGCCGACCGCCTTCTTCTCCTTGGGGTCGTTGCCCTTGGCGGCGCGCAGCGCCTTGTCGAGGCGCTTCTGCGCCGTCTCCAGATCGCGCAGGGCGAGCTCGGTCTCGATGGTCTCGATGTCCGCGACGGGATCCACGCGGTTGTCGACGTGAACGATGTTGTCGTCTTCGAAGCAGCGCACCACGTGGGCGATGGCGTCCGTCTCGCGGATGTTGCTCAAGAAGGCGTTGCCGCGACCCTCGCCCTTGGAGGCGCCGCGCACGAGCCCGGCGATGTCCACGAAGTCCACCGTGGCCGGCACGATCTTCGGCGGCGCGTAGAGCTTCACCAAGGCGTCGAAGCGCGCATCGGGCACGGGCACGACGCCGACGTTGGGATCGATGGTGCAGAAGGCGTAGTTCGCCGCCTCGGCTTGTTTCTCCGAGAGCGAGTTGAAGAGGGTGGACTTACCCACGTTGGGCAGACCGACGATTCCGACTGAGAGCGCCACGAGTCCTCCTGCGGGTCGCGAATGCGAAGGACGCTGCACTAGTGCAGGCGGACGTCGAGAGCAACTGCGACACGCGAACTATCCGCTTGGCATTTGCACCTTGGATGCGCCAGCGTCACATGTCTGTCACCAGAGAGGCGAAACATCGGCGATCATGGGAGCGCGAATCCTCGTAGTCGAAGATGAGATCGACCTGGCCGATCTCGTCGCCTTCAACCTGCGGCAGGCGGGTCATGAGGTGATCACCGCCGGCAAGGGCAGCACCGCCCTGGCCGAAGTGCAGCGCTCGAGGCCCGACCTCGTGCTGCTCGACGTGATGCTTCCGGACATCTCGGGCATCGAGGTTTGCCGACGTCTAAGGCGCGACGCCGCGACCGCCAACCTGCCCGTGCTGATGCTGACGGCCAAGGGCAGCGAGGTGGATCGTGTCGTGGGCTTCGAGGTCGGCGCCGACGACTACGTGGTCAAGCCCTTCAGCCCGCGCGAGCTCGTGCTGCGCGTCGAGGCCATCCTGCGCCGTGCCCGCGGCGAGCAGGCACCCAACCAGGGTCAGGTGCTGGCCCTGGGGCGCCTGTTGATCGACGAGCCGGCGCACCGCGTCCTGGTCGATGGAGAGGAGATCCCGTTGACCGCCCTGGAGTTCCGGCTGCTGCTCGATCTCGCCACGCGTCGCGGACGCGTGCAGAGCCGCGACGCCCTGCTCGAGCGCGTATGGGGCTACTCCATGGGCACCGAGACGCGCACGGTCGACACCCACGTGAAACGCCTGCGCGAGAAGCTCGGCGCGGCCAGCGAGAGCATCGAGACCGTGCGCGGCGTCGGCTACCGCATGCGCGACGACCTCAGTCGCTGAGCCTTTCGGACGAAGATCCCGCTATGCTCGGCCCCATGGGTGGACTACGCGCCAACCTCGTCGGCGCCGTGGTCTCGATCACGGCGGCCTTCGTGATCACGCTGCTCTTGATCGAGGATCCCTTGGTCGAGAGCCGGGTGGAGGCGAGCTTGACGCGCGCGCTCGACGCGGCCGTCACCCAGGCGAGCACGGAGCTCTCGGCCGGACGGAATCCGGACGACGTGGCCGATTCCGTGGGCGCGAACCGAGGTCTGCGGCTGTCGATCTTCGACGCCCAGGGCCGACGCGTCGGCGACTCCGGCTTGAACGGCGACGGTCTGTCGCAGGCCATCTCCACGCCACTGGGCGAGCTCGTCGCCCACGCGCGCCACGGCGTCCGGGTCACGGGGCGCTGGACGGCGACGGGCCAAGAGTCGGACTCCATGCACCTGGCGACCGAGCTGCCGTCCGGCGTCGTGGTCGTCGCCCAGAGCTCGCTCGCGACGTCGAACGCGATCCGCAGCACTCTGCACGAGCTGTTGCTGCTTGGTGGGGCCTTCGCCTTGCTCGCGGGTTTGCTGATCCTCTTCGCCCTCTCGCGTTCCGTCGTGGGTCCGGCGCGGGCGCTGACGGAGGTGGCCAACGCCCTCGCCCAGGGCGATCTCGAGCTGCGCACACGCAGCCGGCGCGCTGACGAATTCGGCGTCCTCGGTCGCGCCATGGACACCATGGCCGGGAGGCTCGATCGCGAGCTGCACAGCTTGGCGGCCGAACGCGCGCGGCTCGAGACCGTGCTCAACGCCATGTCCGAGGCCGTACTCGTGACGGACGCCCGCGCGCGCATCGTGCTCACGAACGCGGCCTTGCTCGAGCTCGTGGGGGGAGAGTGCCTGGGCCTGACGCCGATGGAGGCGGTGCGGAGCGCCGAGCTGCATCAGGCCGTGCGCAAGGCGCGCCGTGGCGTCCGCGCGGAGGCGGAGATCACGCTGCCGGCGGGCGACGAGCGGCTCACCTTCGTGGCCCATGTGGCGCCCCTGCCCGATGACGCGGGCGTCGTGGCCGTCCTGCACGACGTCACGCGTGCGCGCCTCGCAGACCGTGTGCGGCGCGACTTCGTGGCCAACGCCAGCCATGAATTCCGCACGCCCCTGACGGCGATTCGTGGCTTCGCCGAGACCTTGGCCGAGGGCGCCCTCGACGATCGCGCCACGGCCGAGCGCTTCCTCGCCACGATCATCAAGCACACGCTGCGGCTGTCGCGCCTGGTCGACGACATGCTCGCGCTCTCGCGCGCCGAAGCGCCCGATGAGGACATGGTCTTCGAGCCGGTCGATGTCGGCGCCCTGGCGCGCGACGTGGCCCTCGGTCTCGAAGCGCAGGCCCACGCCGGCGAGGTCGAGATCCAGCTCCGTGGGCTGGACGACTTGCCCCGGGTCTCCACCAACGCGCGCGCGCTGGACGAGATCCTGGTCAACCTGGTCGACAACGCGATCAAATACACGCCGAGCGGCGGACGCGTCGTCGTCTCCGGGCGCGTGGGCAAGGACGCTGTCCACGTAGCCGTGGAAGACACGGGCAGGGGCATCCCCGAGGCCCACCTCGGACGCATCTTCGAGCGCTTTTATCGCGTGGACGAGGGCCGATCGCGCGACATCGGCGGCACGGGCCTGGGGCTCTCCATCGTGCGCCACCTCGCCGCGCGCATCGGCGCCGAGGTCGAGGTCACCAGCCGCATCGGCGTGGGCACGACCTTCTCTCTCAGCCTGCCCACGGACGGGGCGCTGACACCCTAGGACCTGGGACGAGCCTTGCGCGACATCTCACGTTCACATTGCCGAAGGCGCCACGCGATTGTCACGGAACTGATACAGAGCGCCCCTAGGACGCTCCCATGTCACATACGTCGCTGCGCTGGCACCTCACGGTCATCTTCACCCTCACGCTCCTCGTCCCGATGGGGGCGACCGCTCAGGTGCGGACGGCCAACCCCTACGGGACCCCGGACACGGCCGCCACTGGCGATGCTGGCGTAGGGACACCATCTAATCCGCCAGATGCGGAGCATCCAGCCCGTCAGACGGCCCATGCCGCCAATCCGCCCGCGACACCCGCGGCCGCGACGCCTGCTGCGGTGGCGATACCCGCTAGCGCGACGCCCGATGCGGGCGCGACGCCCGATGCGACGCCAGCTGCGGGCGAGCCCGCCGCTCTGACCACGCCTGCGCCCGCACAGACGAGCGAAACCAGCCCGTTGCCGCCTCCCGCACGCGACGAGTTCGCCGAGGCCGACGCGGATGCCACCGGAGTCGGCGCGCCTGTGGAAGAAGAGCCCATCGTCGAGCCGCCCGCACGCAGCAATCTGCCCGCCGGTGAGGCCGAGCGCATGGCGGATCGCCCCGTCGACGCGGCTCGAATTCGTTTTCGTCCGGGGCATGGCCTCGAGATCGAGTCGGCGGACGGCGCCTTCTCGCTCACGACCCGCGTCCGTGTGCAAGTGCTCTACCAGCTCGAGAACTCGAACACGGCGGGCGTCGACCCCACGCAGCAGCTCACGCTGCGTCGCGCGCGCATCCAGTTCGGCGGCCACTTCTTCGGCCACGACAACAGCTACAAGATCCAGCTCGGGCTCTCGCCGCGCGACATGGGCATCAGGGACAACGACTTCGGGCGCGCGCCCCACCACACGCCGCTGCTCGACTACTACCTGGACTTCCACCAGCTGCGCGACCTCCACATCCGCGTCGGTCAGTTCAAGGTGCCGTTCAACCGCGAGCGCATGAACTCCTCGGGCAACCTGCAGATGGTCGGGCGCTCCAACGTGAACGCGCAGTTCAACCTCGACCGCGATCTGGGCATCGACTTCAACTCGAGCGATCTCTTCGGGCTCGGCCACGTTCGCTACCACCTCGGCGCCTACATCGCGCGTGGACGTGAGGCCGTCGGCGCCGGCAACTTCCACATGATGGGTCTGGCGCGCGTCGAGTACCTGCCCTTCGGCTCCTTCGACGACAACTCCCAGGTCGACTTCGCGCGCACCAGCGATCCGCGCCTCGCCATCGGCGCGGCCTTCGCCTACGTCGATCACGCGCGCACCACCGGCGGCATCACAGGCACCCGTCCTGCGGACGGCGGCACGACGCAGACGCGCCACCTGGCGCTCGACGCCATCTTCAAGCTCTCGGGCTTCTCCGCCATGGCCGAGGTGCTCTATCGCTCCGGTCACCGAAACCCCGGTACCGCCGTGGACGAGTTCGGTGTGGCGATCCCGATCGAGGCGCCCGCCACGGGCTACGGCATCACGCTGCAGGCGGGCTACCTGCTACCTCGCGCGCCCTTTGAGATCGCCGCGCGCTACGCCACAATCCAGCGCATCGGCACCGCCACCGCCAGCCGCCTGACCGACGAGAGCGAGCTCGGCCTCGGTCTGAACTACTACTTCGCCCAGCACCCCTTCAAGCTGCAGGCGGACGTGATCAACAGCTGGAGCCAGAGCTTCGGCAACGACGGCGCCCTGCTCTTCGAGCTACAGCTCCAGGGCAGCCTCTAGCCGCGCGGCACGACCGTAGCGCGGCTCGCGCGAGCGCGTCGCCTAGGTCCGAGAATTTCCCCAGCGGGCCACGGCATGATCCGAGCGCGGCTGCGTCGCCGTGACGTAGGGCGACGCGCTCGCGCGCGCAGGTCACCGCACCGCGAGCAGGGCACTCAAGGTCACGGCATGGCGACGCGTTCAGGCTGAGGGCGCGCTCTTGAACACGCGGGACGGGAACACGCCCGGCGCCATGATGGAGGGCGTGACCTCGCTCGAGGGGAACATGCGCACGAAGGCCGGGGCCTCGCCCACGCGGTCCACGATCTCGCGCTCGAGCATCATGGACGTGTACTGCTCGGCGCCGAGCTCGAGCGTGTTGGCGTTGCGCACGACCTCGAGGTCGTAGCCGCGGGCGAAGGCAGGCAGGCCAGGCAGGCGCGATTCGTAGGGCGTCCAGGCGTCGGCGCTGACGCCGTTCTCGCTGCACCCGAAGACGCCGTCGCCGTGATGGGCGAAGAGGGTCTGATTGCCCACCGTATGTCCGGGCGTGCGCACGAGGGCGACACCGTCGCCCAGGCGCAGATCCGCGTCGGTGAGGACCACGCGCTCCATCGGTACGCCGATCTTGCCCTCGGCGACATACCAGGCGCGCTGCACGGGATGGAGATCGTCCCACGCTTCCCACTCCACGCGCGGCGCGAGCAGGTGCGCGTTGGGGAAGAGCGGCCCCGGCGTGCGATCCTCTTGATCCGGGATGTCACAGCCGAGCAGAGGGCGGAGATCCTGGGTGTGGAAATGATCGAAGGCCAAGAGGTCGATCTGCTCGGGCTTCACACCGAGCTTCTCGAGTTGATTCAGCAGTGGAGGGAAGTCGCCGCGCAGACGCTCGGCGGCGGCTTGGCCGAAGCGCTCCAGCAGTCGACGGAAGAAGGGCGCGGCCTGCGAGGCTTGCCATTGGGTGGGGTTGAAGAGCAGACGTCGCGTCGCGCCCTCGGCCTCGAAGGTGACGAGCAGCGCGCGGTGCGTGAGAAAGACGTAGGGCAGCGGCAAGGTCAGAGCGCCGTCGAAGGCGCGCTTGGTCGGATAGGGGAAGGCCGTCAGCGGCAGAGTGTCCACGGACAGCACGCGCGGCTGCTCGCGCAGAGCGTCGCCGAAGAGCCCGCCCGCGTCCTTCAGCGCACGCAGTCGAGGGCCCGCTCCGCTCAGGGCGCGCGCCTCGTCGAAGGCGTGGACCGTGCGCACCCAGGGCACACGGGAGTCGATGGGCGCACCGAGGGTCGTCATTTCTCCCCCTTCGCGCGAGCTTCGAGCTCGGCGTAGCTGCGGCCCTCTTCGGGCTCATAGGCGACAGGCAGACCCGCGGGTTGCCAGCCGGGCTCCGCCACCTGTCCGAAGGGTCCACCCGCGCCGCTGAAGCCCGCGCGCTGATCGACGACGTCGGCGTAGCCCTCTCCCTCGAGCATCTGCGCCGCACGAAGCGAGCGTCCGCCCGAGCGGCAGCCGAGCACGAGCTTGGCGTCCTTGGGGAAGACGGCCTCGAAGACCTGCATGAAGTCCGGGTTCGGCTGCATGCCATAGGGCGAGGAGTTCAAGAGCGGTAGGTTGTACGCGCCCGGCGGATGACCGTTGTCGAACTCGGCCACCGACCGCACGTCGACGAAGGTGTAGCCCTCGTCGAGCAGCTCGAGGGCCTCCTGCGGTGAGACTCGCTTGACCGTCATGACATCTCCAATCGGCCGCATGTCTACGGCCTGGGCGGCGATGGGTAAAGGCGTCCGCTCGAGTCCAGGCCGCGGGGCGCGATGGCCTTACGCAGCCGACTCCTCTTCGGCCGAGCCCTCGTGGCGCGAGGCCTCGTCGCGCATGAACAGAGTCTCGAGGTCTTCGCGGCGCCGCACGACCGATTGCACGCTAGCGCCGGCCTCGAGCGCACGCGCGAGCAAGGGACCGAGCGCGGCCTCCTGCTCGAGCTCGAGCTGCAAGGTCCCACCATGCGAGCGCGCCTTCGGATGCTCGGCCTTCAGCGCCACCGAGAGCGCCTCGGGGACATGGCTCAGCACCACCTCGACGTGTTCGTCGGTCGCACCCAACAGCTCGTCGAGGGCACCCCGATGAGTCACGCGACCTTCCCTCAACACCGCCACGCGATCGCAGATGCGCTCCACGTCCGAGAGGATATGGCTGGTGAAGATCAGGGTCTTGCCGCGCGCCCGCTCGTCGAGCAGCAGCTCCCGCACCTGCTTGCGACCGATGGGATCGAGCCCGCTCATGGGCTCGTCGAGGATCAGCAGCTCTGGATCGTGGAGCAGTGCCTGGGCGAGGCCGATGCGCTGCGTCATGCCCTTGCTGAACTTGCCGATGGGTCGGCCGGTGGCGTGGCTGAGCCCCACGCGTTCGACCATCTCCTGCGAGCGCTTGCGTCGCTCGGTCGTGCCCATGCCGTTGAGTCGGCCGCATAGATCCAAGAACTCGAGCGGCCGGAGGTAGCTGTAGACGTAGGGGTTCTCGGGCAGATACCCGAGGCGCGCCATCACCGCGCGATCGCCGGGTCGGCCGCCGAAGATCCGCGCCTCGCCCGCGGTGGGGAAGATCAGGCCGAGCAGTACCTTCAGAGTCGTGGTCTTGCCCGCGCCGTTCGGTCCGAGCAGGCCGAAGATCTCGCCCCTCTGCACCGCGAAATCGACGCCCCGCACGGCTTCGACGCGCTTTCGGAAGAAGCCCAGACGGAAGGTCTTGATCAGCCCCCTGACCTCGACCACCGGCGCGTCGTCCTTCGCATGAGGATCACTCATGGACTCTTCCTGTTCATTGTTCTTGCTCATGGTGTCCCGAGCGTGTGCTTTAGGGCTGCGACGACCTCGTCCACTTGGTCCATGGTCATGCCCTCGAAGAGGGGCAAGGCGAGCCCATGATCGGCGAGGGCGTCGGCCACGGGCGTCACGGCGGCCTCGCAGCCCAGGTGGGGGAGGCGTGAGAGCGAATAGGACAACAGCCCCGCGCCGACTTCGCGATCGTGCATGCGGCGGATGACCTCGGCGCGCGGGGTTCCGTCGGGCAGCCGCACGCCCAGTGTCTGGTGGTTCGTTCGGGCGCCCGCGGGCGTGCCCTGCAGGCGCAGCTCGGGGCACTTCGCCGCGAGGGCTTGGGCGTAGCGCTTCGCCAGCCGTATGCGTTCCTCGACCATGGTGTCCAGGCGCGCGAGCTGACCCAGCCCGATGGCCGCGGCGAGCTCCGTCAGCCGGTGATTGCCCGCCGCCTCGAAGAACTCACCCGGCGCCGACTGACCGTGATTTCGGAGAGCCCTCAGATGGGCCGCCAGCTCTGGATCGTCCGTCAGGCAGGCGCCGCCTTCGCCAGTGGTCAGCACCTTGCGCGGGTGAAAGCTGAGCGTGCTGATCGCGCCGAAGCTGCCGCACGCCGATCCGTCGAAGTGGCTGCCCAGCGCGCAGGCTGCGTCCTCGAGGATGGGCAACCCCCCAAGCACGTCTTCGAGCTGCGCCCGGCGCACGGGGTTGCCGAACTGATCGATCACGATCGCGAGCTTCGTGTTCGGGCCGCGCGCGCTCGCGTAGGCACTCGGTGCGCCGTTCCAGTCGTCGGCATCCACGTCCACGAGCACGGGCGTGGCACCCAGGAGGCGAATCGCGTGGGCTGGGCTCGGCCAGGTCAGGGCCGGGCAGAGCACCTCGTCGCCCGCGGATACTCCGAGCGCCTCGAGGCCGAGCACCAGCGCCGAAGTGCCGCTGCTCACCGCCACGGCGAAGCACCGACCCACGCGCTGTCCGAGCGCATCTTCGAAGGCGGCGACGCGTTCGCCCTGGACCAACATGCCGCTTTGCAGCACGGCTTGGACGGCTTCGGTCTCGGCGGGGCCGAGCAGCGGGCGGGCGAGCGGGATCACGGCCGCCAAGCGTAGCCAAGGCGGGGCTCTTTTGCACCGCGTACGCGCTTTGTGCTGTAGACTCCGCAGCCGTCGTGACGCAACGCCAAGGCGAAGCCCTGCCGGAGACTCTGGGCCGCTACCGGATCAGCAAGCGGCTCGGCGCCGGTGGCATGGCCGAGGTCTTCCTCGCGCGCAGTACGGGCGCGGAGGGCATCGAGAAGGTGCTGGTACTGAAGCGCATCCTGCCGAGCTTCGCTCGCAGTGCGAAGTTCATCGCCATGTTCGTGGACGAGGCCAAGCTCGCCATGCGCCTGAACCATCCCAACATCGTTCAGGTCTACGCCTTCGAGCAGGTGCGCAGCGAGTTCCTGTTGGCGATGGAATTCGTCGACGGCCTCGATCTGGGGCGCTTGGTCTCCAAGGCCCAGAAGGTGCACCGGCCCATCCCGGCGGGCATCGCAGCGTACGTGGTCTCCGAGGTGGCCAAGGGTCTCGACTACGCACACAAGCGTCGCGACGAGCAGGGCGAGCCGATGGAGATCGTCCACCGCGACGTCAGCCCACAGAACGTCCTGCTCACGCAAGACGGGATCGTGAAGATCGCCGACTTCGGCATCGCGAAGGCCAGGCTCGTCTCGGAAGAGACCGGGGTGATCAAGGGCAAGTTCGCCTACATGTCTCCCGAGCAGGCGCGCGGCGAACGGGTGGACGCGCGCAGCGACGTCTACGCCCTGGGTGTGCTGCTGGCCGAGCTCTTGGTGGGTCGCAGCATGTACCCGAACTTGCACGGACTCGATGTGCTCGAGCGCGTGCGCGAGGGCCAGGTGACGGCGCCTCGTCAGGTGAACCCCGAGGTCTCCGAGGAGCTGAACCAGATCGTCCTGCGCGCGCTCGAGGCGGACCCCGAGGCTCGCTACCAGACGGCGCGCTCCCTGGCCGGGGCCCTGGCTCGCTATCTCCACAGCCTGGACCAGGTCTACGACGCCGAAGCGCTGGAGCGCTTCATCCATGACGTCCTGCCCGAGACCGTGCGCCAGGAGGCCCCGCCGCTGGAGGCCGAGCGCCAGACCCTGCTCTCGGACGTGGCCGCGGGCACGGGGGAGGTCCGAGAACGTCGCCGCGTGGTGGTGGTCGCGGGCAACATCCATGGTGACGCAGATGATACATCTTCGCGCCCCGAGACGGGCGAGGCCATGCTGCGTGTGGGCGACGAGACGGCCAAGATCCTGGGCGAGATCGCCTACAAGGAGGACGCCGTCCTGACCTGGCCCGAGGGGCGAGGGCGCGCCCGCTTCCGCTTCCTGCTCGGCTTGGGCAAGGTGCGCGTATCCGATCCGCTCAAGGCTGCACGCGTGGCCATGGACGTGCGCGAGGCGCTGGAAGGCCTCTCCGCGGATTTGCTCCAACCCGTGCACGCTTCTCTGGGCATTTCCCGCGGCACCGTCTCGGCCGTGCGCGACACCGGGGGGCGCCTCTTGCGCTACGAACCCGTGGGCGCTGTGCTCGACGTGGCCGAACGGCTGGCTGACGCCGGAGCCGGAGGAGAGATCCTCGCCGCGGGTGAGGTCTACCGATTGGCGCGCGGTGAGTTCGACTTCGACGACGCCGAGGAGCGTCAGGTCGCGGTCAAGACGGGCGCCGGGCGTGAGGCTCGCGGCATCCGCGCCCATCGACTGCGTGGCGCTCTGGGACGCCAGGCGCGAGAAGCAGCATTGATACGTGGCCCTGCGGTGGGCTTCGTCGGCCGAGACCGTGAGCGGGCGCGTCTCCAGACTTTCTATCAGGAGACCGTGGAGGGCAGCCGCACGCTCTTCGCGTCTCTGGTCGGGGATCTCGGCGTGGGCAAGAGCGCGCTGGTCGCGGATCTGCTGCGCACCCTGGATCCGAAGCCGCGGGTGCTGCGCGCGGAGTGCACCTTTGGCAGCTCGGACGTCCCCTATTCGGCCGTCGCCACCGTTGTCCGTTCGGCGCTCAATATCAATGATGATATCAAGCCGGATGAGGTGCGCATCGAGCTGGCATCGGCCCTGGCGGCGCTGGACCTGGACGCTGATCGAGAGCTCGCGACCAGAACAGGCCTCGAGGCGCTGGTCGCCCCCTCTCGCGTGGAGGACGGGGAAGCTCGGGTGGAGCCCGCCGTGATCGCGCGCTCGGTCGAGCTCTTGCTCGCGGCGATGGCGCAGAAGCAGCCCGTCTTCCTCTGGGTCGACGCGCTCGAATTCTGCGACGGCTCCAGCCTGGAGCTGCTGCGGAACCTGATGCAGCGGAGCTACCCCGTGCCGTGCTTCGTGCTGCTCAGCTCTCGCCCGGAGGAGACGCTCGAGCCCGTGCTCCTGGGTGTGCCCGAGCTTCGCCTCGAGGAGCTGCCCGAAGCCGACGCCCGTGCCCTGGTGCAGAAGGGCTTCGACGACGCCGAAGTGCCCGAAGAGGTGATGGAGGCGGTGGTCGAGCGCGCCGGCGGCAACCCATTCTTCCTGCTGGAGCTGGTCGAGGCCTTGCTCGAGCGCGGCGTGGTCGCGGTCGAGAAGGTGGGTACGGAGCGGCGCGTGACGCGTCATCCCGGCGTGCCCATCGCCTTGCCCGCCACACTCGAGGACGTGATCGCCGAGCGCCTCGACGAGCTGCCCGAGGGGCCGAGGCAGGTCTCACGTTGGCTCTCCGTGCTGGGCTCCGACGCGAACAGCACGGACCTGTCGGAGCTGGCCGAGCGACCCGTGGACGCCGACATCGCCGAGCTCTGTGATCGCGGTCTGCTCTCGGTGCGCAGCGAGGGTGGCGTGGCCTTCGTCAGCGGCGTCGTGCGCCAGGTGGTCTACGAAGGCTCGGACCCGGCGGACCGCGTGCGCATGCATCGGGCCGTCGCGCAGCAGCTCTCGGCTCGCGCCGGCGTGGCGCCCGCTCGCATCGCCCGGCATCTGGAGTACGCGCGCCAGGACGCCGAGGCCGCCATCTCCTACCTCGACGCCGCCGACGCGGCCCGAGCGGTCTACTCGAACCGCGACGCCATGCGCTTCTTCGCGCGCGCCCTGTCGCTGCTGCCGGACAGCTCTCCCGAACGCTTCCGGGCCCATCTCGGACGTGAGCAGATCCTGCGCTTTCTCGGGCGCACCAACGAGCGCATGCGCGAGCTGACCGAGCTGCGTGCCGCGGCCGAAGCCAGCGACAACCCGCGGATGAGGGCGGAGGCTCTTGGACGCCGGGGCCGCTTCGAGCTCGATGGCGGTCGCTCCGAGGGGGTGCGCGCGCTGCTCGAAGAGGCGCTCGAAGCCGCCCGCCAGGCCCGCGACGCACGGATAGAGATTGATACGTTGCGCATGATGGCCGAATTGCATCGCGACACGGGTGCACCGGCAGAGGCCCTCGACGCCTGCGATCAGGCGCTCTTGCGCGCGGGCACCACGCCCAGCCTGATGGGCGCACGGGGCTCCGTGCTCGTGCAGCGAGGCATCCTGCTGCGGCGCCTTGGTCGCCTGCCGGAAGCCTTCGAGGCCTACACGGAGGCCATCGTCATCTTCCGCCGTCAGGGCATCACCCGAAACGAGGCCTTCGCGCTGAATTCTCTGGGGGTCGCGCTGGCCTCGGCGGGTGACTACGAGGACGCCATCGCCGTCATCCGCGCCTCGATTCGACTCGACCGGCTGACAGGGGATCGCCTGCGGCTCGGGCGCAAGCTCTCCAACGTCGGTCAGCTCTACGCCGTGCTGGGCGACCGCGAGCGGGCCACGGAATTCGTGCAGCGCGCCCTAGACGTCTTCGAGGTGGTGGACGACGGTCCGGGCCGTTGCGACGCCTTGGTGGCCATGGCCGAGATCCTGCTCGAGGGCGAAGAGGTGGAGATCGCCCTGGCTCGACGTGAGCTCGACAGCGCGCGTCGCGTCGCGTCCAAGCTCGGCAGCCGCTACGAGCTGTCTCGCGAGCGGGTCGTGCGCTCGGAGCTGGAGCTGCTGGCGGGAGACGCCGAGCTGGCCGAGAAGATGGCTCGCGAGGCGGCGGAGCTCGCTCGTCAGGACGGGGTCCTTCCCCATGAAGTTGCGGCCCGTACGGCCCTGGCCGAGGCGTTGATCGCGCGCGGTGAGACGGCGGAGGCCGAGCGCACGGCGCGTGAGGTGCAGGCGCTGATCGCGCACGCCGAGGTGGAGCGACGTGAGCGCATCGAGCTCAGGCTCTCTCGGGTCTTCCGCGCCGCGGGTCGATCGGAAGATGCGGCCGCTTGCCTGGTCACGGGCGCGGACGTGGTGGCCAAACGGGCCGCGCGCATCCGGGATCCAGAGCTTCGCGAACGATACCTTCACACGCCCGATGTCGCGGCCATCGCCGCCGAGGCTCGATGACCGACGTCGGAGTCGTGCTCTCGGGTGGTGGAGCGCGTGGGGCCTATGAGGCAGGCGTCCTCAGCTACGTCTTCGGCGATCTGGCGCGGGCCCATCCCCTCGTCCGCTTGGCCCTCGTCTCCGGCAGCAGCGTGGGCGCCATCAACGGCGCCTTCCTCGCGTCCATGGCAGCCGACCCCAGTGAGGGCATCGGGCGCCTCGAGCAGACATGGGCGAACCTCGAGCTACCCCATCTGCTCCGCTTCGGTGTGCGTCAGGCGGCGGGGCTCCACCGGGTGCTGCTCGGCGGCGCCAAACCCGTCGGCTTCTTCGACGCGCGTCCCTTGGCTCGCGTCGTCGGTCAGCAGATCCCCTGGAAGCTGCTGCGCCGGAACATTCGCACGGGTGTCCTGCGTGCCCTGATCGTATCCGCCACCGACGTCTCCACCGGGCGTCCCACCATCTTCGTCGACCGCGCGCCTGGGGTCCGCGTGCCGGGTGGTCTCGCGCCCATGGCCAGGGTTCGTCGCGAACACATCGGTCCTCATCACGTGCTCGCGTCCGCGGCCATCCCGATGATCTTCCCACCCGTTCGCGTCGGTCCGAACCTCTACTGCGATGGTGGCCTGCGCTTGAACACGCCGATGGCTCCGGCGATTCACCTTGGGGTGGGGAAGCTCTTCGTCGTCGGAGTGTCGAGTCCGATACACTCGTCCCATCTGCCGGCCCTCGGCCCGGGGCGCTATCCCGGCGCGAGCTTCCTGCTCGGCAAGATCATGAACGCCTTTCTGCTCGACCATCTGAACAGCGATCTCGACGAGCTCGCGCGCATCAACAACTACCTCGAGGACGGCACCGCCAGCTACGGCGCGGGCTTCATCGATCGCATCAACCAGCAGTCGGCCAAGCGCGGTGAGCCGCCGCGGCAGATCGTCCGCTCGCTTTCCGTGCGACCCACGGTCGACCTCGGGCGTATCGCGTCGGACCACCTGCGGAGGAATCGCGCACGCTTCGGTCGCGTCCTCGGGCGCGCCTTCCTGCGTCTCTTGGACGTGGGAGAGGGGGCTGACGCCGACCTCGCCAGCTACCTGCTCTTCGACGGGGACTTCGCCCGCAGGCTGATGGATCTGGGCCGCGCCGACGCCCGCGCGCTGACCCCCGAGATCCTCGAATTTCTCACTCCCAATGCCCCGATTTGATCGCAGCATCATCCGCGAATTGCGCTTCACCAGGCGCGCATCACTCGATTTCCACAACAGAGGAGAGGCCGTGGAAGAACTGTGGATTAGATCGGCTAACCCATTGAAGTCACGATCATATCGACAGATGTAATCCCTGTGCTACATTTGTGGACAGGTATCATCTCGAGGCCGTGTGACGGAAGCTACGCTCGACGCCGGGCAGACCGCGGAGGAGCATCTCTGGGCGGCCCTGCATGCTCTCGATGCGCCGGACCGTCTGAGGCGCGCCACTCAGGGCCTCGCAGCGCTCGAGCCCGACTCGGAGCCAGACACCCGCGTGCTGCTCCTGCGGCAGGCCTACCTTGCCCACCTCGAGTTGGGCGAGCTCGCGGAGGCCCTGGCCACCACCGAGACCATGGAGGAGGTGGGTCCGTTGCGCGACATCGTCCTCGCCGACCGGTCGAGGGTGCTGTGGGCCACGGGAGACACGGTGGGGGCCATCGAAGCTCAGCGCCTGGCGGTGCGCGCGGCGCCCGCGAGTCGCAGGAGCTTCCACCTCTGGAGCCTGGCCACTTTTCAGCATTTCGCAAATGATACATCCGCCGCCCTCGCGAGTCTGGAGAAGGCGGAGCATTGGGCACAGCGCGACAGGCCCTTGGTGCGAGCGCACGCTGCCTACGTTCGCCTCGACCAAGGCCTCCCCGTCGAGGATCTGGCAGGCGTGTTGGAGGACCTGGAGCAATCACCCGCCAGCCAAGGCTACGGCGCCTACCTGCTCGGCATGCTCAAGTATCATATCCGAGACCGACGAGAGGCCGCGGTTCATCTTCGCGCCTTCTTGAATCGCAACGCCTCGGTCGACGCGGCCAAGCTCCTGACGCTCGCGGAGGAGCTGTCACGAGCGCGCCAGGCGCTCGCGGACATCGAGTCCGACTGAGGGCGCCAAGGGGGGTCTGGGCGCCGAGTCCAAACTCCGCTATCTTCCGCGCCATCCCAGGGAGGTCTCCCCATGAGCCTGACGCGCGTGCTTCTCATCTCTTCCCTCCTCTTCGGAGGTCTCACCACGGCCTGCTCGAGCAGCCATGGCGCCACGGAACCCGACGCGGGAATCGTCTTCGACGCCGATATGCCCGACGCGGTTTCGACCGACACCTCCGTGACGCCCGTTCCCGACGGATCGACCATGCCGGACACCGGCACGGATCCAGTCTGCGGCGATTCGAGCCTCGACCCCGGCGAGCAATGCGACGACGGCGACACCGTGAGCGGTGATGGCTGCAGTGCGACCTGCACGCGCGAGGCGTACTGCGGCGACGGAACGATGGACCCGGGCGAGGTATGCGACGACGGCAACCACCGCTCGGGTGACGGCTGTCGCTCGGACTGCGCCTCGGACGAGACCTGCGGCAATGGCGTGCGCGATATCGTCGTCGGCGAGCAATGCGACGACGGCAACACCATGAGCGGCGACGGCTGCAGCGCGGACTGCCTCGCCCTGGAGAGTTGTGGCGACGGCACCGTGGATCCAGGCGAGCAATGCGACGATGGAAACCTCGATCGTTGGGACGGATGCGCCCCCGACTGCCACCTCGAGCTGAGCCAGGTGATTCAGACCCTGGCCTTCGCCGGTCGCGGTCACGGCTGTGATTTCAGCGGCGATGGCGCGCCCGACAACCGCCTGGCCGTGGCCCTCGGCCCCGTGCTGCCCTTGCTCAACGACATGGGCGTACAGCGCGGAATCGACAGCGGCAGCGTCATCCTCTTGATGAGCATGCTCGGACTCGACGACCCCAGCGGCGCCAACGACGACTCGCTCACCGTGGCCTGGATGCAGGGCACGGATCCGGATGGGGACGCCACCAACAACTTCACGGGCTCAGCGACGCTCGCGCCGGCTGCGGGCTCCTTCGACGTGGCGGGCAACCCCACGACCTCCTTCGCCAGCAGCCTGATGAGCCGAATGCTCCACGGCGGACCCGAGGACATCGAGATCCCGATCTCGTTCTTGCCCCTCGAGCTCAAGGGCTCGCAGATCTCGGGCACGACGCGCGCCACCGGCGGCGAGCTGCACGACATCCAGAACGGCCAGCTGTGCGGCGCCATCCCGGTCTCGACCTTCGCGTTTCTGCCGAACCTGCTCGACATGTTCTCCGGCATGACCAGCCCGGCCTGTGATGGCTCGGCCGCCGCGACCTCCATGGCCGACGTCATGATCGGCGGCACGCCGCGCGGCTCGCTCGTCTCGCTTCGAGGCACCCAGCCCGACGTGGACGTGGACGGAGATGGACTCGAGAGCTTCGAGGTCCAGCGCACTGGCGCGACCGGCTGCCAGCCCGTGATCATCGCCTGTGTCGATGGGGACGGGACCCGCGTCGAGGGCCGCGACTGCGCCCTCGATCCACGCTTCGAGGACGGCTTCTCCTCCTCGCTCGACTTCACCTCGATCCGGGCGAACCTCGTCGCGCCCTGAGGCGTGACGGTTCAGTCGAGCTCCATCCACCAGTCATGGGCGCTCGCGTAGCCGAGCTGTACCAGCAGGCCTTCGGTCTCCTGCTCGAAGAACCGGCCATCTTCGCGGGAGAAGACCTCTCGCCAGCTCCGAGGCGGGAGCCTCCAGTCCGGCGCGAGGACCGCGGTGCTGGGGGGCTGACCGGCTGGGCGACGCGCGGCGAGGTAGTCGTGGACGCTGCCCAATCGAGGTGGCAGCGCGGAGACGCGGCTTTCGACCGCGAGCTCGAGCCGCGCCGCCACACGCGAGAGGGTATCGTCAGGCGCCGTGGTGAGCTCCGCGAACGCCACGCTCAGGACGTCGCCTTCAGCGAGCCAGGCTCGCACGTGCATCGCCCAACTGCGCGCCGCGTTCTGCCAGGGCGAAGCCGAGGACGGAATACGCAAGAAGTCGCGAAACGTGAGCCCACGTAGCGCTCCCGATCGTCGTGACAGGAGGTAATAGGACCAGATGGCCGCGCGTCCGTCGCGATGCACGTGGACCGTCTTGGCGCGACGCTCAAGCACGGCAGCGAGGGTGGGCTCCAAGGGATCGTGACGTGGCGGCAGGTACCAACGCTCGAAGTGCGGCAAGCGATGCGTCTTCACCAGCGGACGCGATGCCCTGAGCAGAGTCGACAGCACCGCCAGCTTCGACGCCGTCGGGCGAGCCGGCACCAGCTCCTCGGTGGTCGAGTAGACCCTCTCCAGAGGCTCGAATGGCAGCTTCCAAACCCGGCACTCCGGCGCGCGCCAGCGCAGTGCGTCGATCATCAAGTGCGTGCCCGACCTCGGATGCGTCGCGACCACGATCGGCGAGACCTGTTCGAGTCGGAGCATGAGCAGCTTGTCGGCGGACTGCATGACCTCTTCCTAGCACTGCTCCTCGACTCATGGCGCTCAGAAACCTCGCTCGTCCACAGGCATGGTTGCCCAAGGCCGCCGGAAGTAGTTCGCGATCTGCCTCGAACCCCGTGCTATCGTCGTCGACCGCATGACTGGCGAACGCGACGATTCCATCAGCACGCTCTCTCCTCTCGATGTCGCGCATCAGCGCCGGCTCGAGGACGACGCCGCGGACGCGTTGAGGCGTGCCATCCCGATGCTCGATCTGGATGTGGCGCAGGTTGGCGCGGCTGCGTTGATCTGCCGTGTGTTGATCGACGCGGATAGGCCCTTCGTCGCGGGCGAGGCGGCAAAGAAGCTGGTGGATGCCTGCTGTCGTCGCGGGGACCTGCCGGCCGCGGTCGTCGCTGCAGCGCTGGCGGAGGCCGCTGGCGAACAAGGCGCCCCATTGCGTCAGGCCATCGCGGAGGTCTTCGGCGCGGACTCGCCTCGCATCGGGGACGTGCCCCAGGCGCCGCCTCCCTTGCCGACCGCTGAGCCGAAGGTGCTGCCGTCGAACCTGAAACTCGACGCGCTGCTCGATCGGGCGGAGGCGAGCCTCGAGACCTTCCTCGGTACCGACGACACCGCCCCTGCGGACTCGCCCGTGCCGCGCTTGCCGCTCTTCGCCAAGCTCACGAGCGAGCGGTTGGCCGTGCTGCTCGGAGCCTTCGAGGTGCTCGAGCGCGCCGAGGGGAATCCCGTGATCCAGCAGGGCGACGTGGGACGCGAGGCCTTTGTGGTCGTGCGGGGCGCTCTGCGCGTGGTGCGCGATGCCGGCGAAGAGACCGAGCAGACGCTCGCAGCGCTGGGGCCAGGCGCCATCTTCGGCGAGATGGCTCTGGTCAGTGACGCCCGCCGCGCGGCCTCCGTGATCGCAGCGCAGCCTGTGATCTTGTTGGCCGCCTCACGTGAGGCGTTGGAGTCACTGGCTGCTCGCGAGGAGGTCGTGGGCGCCGAGCTGGGCGCGTTCTGCCAAGGGCGCATGGTCTCCAACCTGATTCGACACAGCGCTGTCCTGGGCACCGTGGCGCCCGAAGAGCGCCGCGCCTTGGTCCAGCGATTTCAGGCGCGCACCTTCGAGCCCGGCGAGAAGCTGATCGAGCGCGACAAGGACGTCGACGGTCTCTTCCTCGTCGCGAGTGGCCGAGTCGAGGTCGTGGGCGTGGACGAGGACGGTGACTCCATCCGCATCGCGACGCTGGGTCCCGGCGACGTGGTGGGCGAGATCTCCCTCCTGCTGCGCCGCGCGGCCACCGCCGACGTCGTCGCCAAGCACTCCACGGTCGCGCTCTGGCTCGAGAAGCACGTCTTCCGCGACGTGATCCGCGAACATCCCGCGCTGCTGGGCGAACTCTACGAGACCGCCACACGGCGCGAGGAAGAGACGCGCAGCGTCGTCGCCCAGGAAGCTCTCGAGCTCGGCGACATCATCCTGCTCTGACTGGACTTGAACGGATCCGTGCCAGGATGAAACTCCTCTGACGATGATGCCCTCCGCAGCCAACGTGCGCCCGCAGGCGGGCGGTCAGCGATTCCTCTTCGGCGGCGTGGAGATCGAGCTGTTGGGTGCAGCGGGTTTCTCCTACGAACTTCCCCCGGACCATGCGCGCTTTCTTGGTCGAGATGGCGCGAGTCCGAGCGTTCCTCGGGTCACGTGCTCCGTGCGACGAGATCCGGCGCTGCTGCGCGACGACCGTGACGACCGGGAGATCGTTCTCCAAGAGCACGATCTTCAGACGACGGGCGTGCGCGCTCACCTCCAGCCGCTGTCTCACAACTCGTGGGCCGTGAGCGCCCGGGTGGCGCCCGGCGCGCACAACCTGGGGCGTCTGTTGGACGCGCTCTCCGCCGCCATCGTCGAGCGCAGCGGAGGTCTCCTAGTCCACGCGGCGGGCGTGGAGCTGGACGGACATGCCTACCTCTTCGTTGGGCCGTCGGGCGCGGGCAAGACGACAGCCGCCGGTCAGGTCTTCGGCGCCCGCTCGTTCTGCGTCGACCGCGCCGTGGTGATGCCGAGCGCCCAGGGCTGGCGAGTCCATGCGCTTCCAGGTGGAACGGATCCGATCGACCGTGCCCCGGACAGCCGGAACGTGACCTTGCCGCTCGGGGGCATCCTGCGCGTGAAGCAGGCGTCCACGGTGGACGCCCACCCGCTGGCGCCCCATGAAGCGGTCATGACTGTTCGAGAATCAGTGTTTTCCGCGGACCGGGACGAAGTCTCGGAACGCAAGCGGCTGGACACGATCGCAACGCTTGCCACGGAGGTTCCGCTCATGCGGCTGGACAGCGTCTTGGGCGCGCCCCTGGCCCAGACCTTGCGGCGCTTGGAGAGGGCATGAGCGCTCTCCCTCGCCTACAGCAGTCGAAGCGACTCGCCGCCCGCGTGATCGACGGAAAGGGTGTCGTCATCGTCATCGATCGCCAGGAAGTGCACACGCTGAACGGGGTCGGCATGCGCGTCTTCGAGCTGGCCGAGGGCCGGACCGTGGAGGAGATCGCGGCCTGCCTGGTCGAGGAATTCGACGTCAGCCACGAGCGTGCCGTCTCGGACGCGAAGACGTTCGTCGAGGACTTGATCGGCATGGGAGCGCTCGAAGCGTCGGTGACTCCATGACCACGACGAACTTCAAGACCAGTGAGTCGGCCTATGCAGCGGTCGCCAAGCTGCGCTCCAACGAACACACCCCCTACAGTGCCATGATCGAGGTGGCGGATCGGTGCAACGAGGTCTGCGTCCACTGCTACCAGGTGCAGGGCCAGAAGGGCGAGATGAGCACCGAGGAGGTGTTCTCGGTCATGGACCAGCTCGCCGACATGGGCGTCATCTTCCTCACGATCTCGGGCGGGGAAGCGACGCTGCGCTTCGATTTCCTCGAGCTGGTCGAATACGCGCGGAAGCTACGTTTCGCGGTGAAGCTGTACACGAACGGGCTGCGCGTGGACGACGCCATGGCTGACCGTCTCGCAGAGCTGGCGGTGCAGGAGGTCCAGATCAGCCTCTACTCACCGCGACCCGAAGTACACGACTGGGTCACGCGTGTGCCGGGCTCCCACGAACGCTCCATCGCGGCCGCTCGTCGGTTGCTGGCGCGAGGCGTCCACGTCGTCCTCAAGTCGCCCGTGATGAGCTTCAACGCGGACGATCGCGGCGCATACATCGCGCTGGTCGAGGAGATCGGTGCCGACTACATGCTCGACACTCACGTCGACCCGCGCGAGGACGGAAACCGCGATCCCGAGCTGCTCCGGGTCAGCTACGAGCAAGAGCTCGAAATCAAACATGATCCGGCGATGCACGCGCAGCAAGAGCGCGAGCAGGTCCTGCGCGAGCCAGCGCTCGACCGGTCCCTCTGCGGCGCCTGCAGCGGCATGGTTCACGTCGAGGCGAATGGGGAGCTGCAACCCTGCACCATGATGACCGTGCCGGTGGGACACGCGCTGGACGAGGGAGGCATCAAGGCGGCTTGGGACACCAATCCCGAGGCGATCTTCCTCCGCCACCTGACCTACGGGGACCTGCACGGATGCCGTGACTGCGCGCTCCAGCCCTACTGCCACCGCTGCCACGCGAACGCGCTGACGCAACAAGGAGACGCCCTCGGGCCCTATGCCGTCGCGTGCGCCAAGGCGCGACTGGAGTACGAGACGGCCCACCAGGTGGCGCCTCGCATCGAGGGCGAAGATGTCTCCAAGGGGCCCTACCTTTGGCGAGGCGACCACGTCTTCGAAACCGCCCCCGACAGGTTCACCGAGGACGATGAGCGCCGCTATGCGGAGCATGCCTGGCTTCGCAAGGAAGCAGCGGGGGCTGCGCCCGGCTCGAATTCGTCTGGTCTGGTGCAGATCCGCCGACCCGGCTCCTCCAAGTCCGAACCCTTGGTCTGGCCCGGACAAGACGCGCGGTCGAACCTGCGCGCGGCGAAGAAGAAATCCATCCTTGCGGAGCTGAACCAGGTTGCGACGCGCCACGACACGACTTCAAAATGACGCTATGCTCTCTTCGCTCGTCGGTCCGGGCTGTCATGACGCCGACCGACAGATGCTGCTAGAGTTCAAGACTCGGGCGGATGCCCGGGAGGGGTGGTCGAAGAAGTGACGAACATGAACGAGGATTCGACGATGCGTGCTTTCTTTTCCTTTGGGTCCAGGATGCCTGTTGTCCTTACTCTTGGCGCGCTCGCGCTCGCGATGGTGTCTGGC
>Ga0210033_1000529_pt1 | contig 36103 bp, 29 predicted proteins | sample CryGeymeta201501_FD_185465 | JGI IMG/M metagenome (GOLD analysis project Ga0210033, IMG submission 185465) | Groundwater microbial communities from Crystal Geyser aquifers in Utah, USA - Crystal Geyser metaG 2015-01 (SPAdes) (version 2) | ecosystem: Environmental > Aquatic > Deep subsurface >... | reverse complement strand
GAGAACCAGCATGGCATCGAGGTGAGAATCGCGCCGGAGGCGCGCGCGCCCATAAGGCGCGGGGAGGGGGGGCGCGCTAGCGCATGCGGGGGGAGGCATCCTCCCCCCGCCAACAAAGCGCATCGACTGTCGTTTCGGCCGGATGGCCGAAACGAGGGTCGAGGCCCACGGCGCTGGATCCGCCGCGCGATCGCGGAGAGGTCCAGCTCCCGCAGCCTGGTTCAAGCGAACCCGGTAGCGAAGGGCCAGCCGGGGAGAGCAGCCCGGCGGGTGCTGGAGGTCCAGGGCGGCCAGGCCCTGGAACCCCTGAAGCACGAGGCTAGGGCAGGCAGCTACCGGAGGCGCAGCGGAAGGTGGCGTCGTCGCCGTAGGAGCCCGCCGTGACCTCGCCGTAGGAGCCGGTGTCCATGTAGCCGAGGTAGCCCAGGTCATCGGGGGTGTTGTCGTCCCCGCCAGCCGAGGTGCCCCAGTCACAGGCGTCCGACTCGACCACGTCGGGGCTGGCGTCCAGGTTGATCTCCCAGAAGTAGATGCCGCCGCCGTAGGAGGCGGTGTTCCCGTAGATGCCGCCTGTCCCGTCGGCCGCGGCCACGCAGCGCAGGCTGTCGGCGACGGGCAGGCCGTCGAGGTCGAGAATGCTGTCGTCGATGTACCAGGCGCCCGCGTAGAGCGCGCTGTTGCCCGTCACCACGGTGCCGTCCAGCGTGATGTCCACCCCGGCGTCCAGGCCCAGGTAGCCAGCGCCGCCCGTGGTCCCCGCCACGTTGTCGGCGATGATGGAGTCCGTGAAGGTGGTCGTCCCCTCGGAGGTGAACAAGGCGCCGCCGTAGCGGGCCGCGCCGCCGCTCAGCGTCGCGCGCTCAAAGCTCAGGTCGCAGCCGCTGGAGCTCATCAGCGCGCCGACGGTGGCCGAGGAGTCGAGCAGGCTGCCGTCGCTGAAGGCCAGGCTGCTGCCCACGCCCTGGCAGCAGGCCGCGCCGCCAGCGTCCAGCGCGCCTTCCAGCAGGGTGCAGACCGAGGAGGTCCCGTTCTGCACGGTGAGGCCCGACGCCGAGACCGTGATGCCGTCACCGTCCACCACCAGCACCGTAGTGACACCCCCGCCGTCCAGGGTGGTCGCCCCGGCACCGGCCGGACCGTTCACCTGCACGTTGTTCACCACGTTCAGGCTGGCGTACCAGGTGCCGGCGCAGATGCTGAGCGCGCCGTCTGCCGGCGAGCGCCAGGTCGCCGGGCGCGTGACCGTGCCCGCGGCGAAGGTGGAGGTCAGGTCGCGGATCGGACCCGTCGCGGGGCGCCACAGGACCGTTCCGTCCTCGCCGGTCGAGGCGTCGCAGTCGTTGTCCAGGCCGTCACAGACCTCGGTGGCACCCGGGTGGACATCTGCGTTGTCGTCGTCACAGTCCCCACCCTTGAGCACCGAGCCGCCCCAAGGGTCGGCGCAGGCCACGGCGGTCATGCCGATGTCCCCGAAGCCGTCGCCATCGGTGTCAGCGAACCAGGTCGTCGCCGTGCTGGCGTCCAGGCTCGGGTCGGCGTCGTCGACCAGGTCGTTGCAGTCGTCGTCGACGCTGTTGCAGATCTCGGTCGCGGTGGGGTGGATGTCGGCGTTGTTGTCGTCGCAGTCGCCGCCGTGACTCGCCGAGTCGGGCGGCTGCTGGCAGGAGGTCGTGGTCGAGGCATCGTCCCCGAAGCCATCCCGGTCGGCGTCGCCGTACCAGGTGCTGGCGTCGGCGGCGCTGTCCTCATCCACGGTGCCGTCGCAGTTGTCGTCGATGTCGTTGCAGACCTCGGTCGCGCCGGGGTTGACGTCGGCGTTGCCGTCGTCGCAGTCGTCGCCACCCTGGGCCGCATCGTCGTAGCCGTCCCCGTCGGCGTCCATGCTGGAGCCGCCGTCCCCGCCGCCGTCGGTGCCGCCATCGGTGCCGCCGCCGTCGGTGCCGCCGTCCCCGCCGCCCCCCTTGTCACCACAAGCCAGAAGCGCGACCATCAGGATCGTCCAGGTGCTCATCGGAGTTCCAGAGTTGGAGTGCAGTTTGGGGAGGGACCAAGGGCATTGATAGCAGATGCGAGGCGCGCCGGCTGGGGCGGTTAGACGCAGGCGTGCGCCCCATCCTCCGTCGCTCGCCCCCGGTCTTCGCTCGACCCCGCCCGGCCGGCAACCCCGACGACGTCCTGGGCAGCAGCTACTCCGGCCCCCCTCGCAGCCGGGCCGGCGCCTGGCTGCGCTACGGCGCCATGCGGGCCAAGGTCCGCCTGGCCTACCGCGGTGACTTCCTGCTCAACGCCGTGGGGGACCTGCTGGTGGCGGCGATCGGCGCGGTCTTCGTGTGGGCGATCTTCCGCCACGTGCCGGACGTACGCGGCTGGACCTTCTCCGAGGTGCTGTTCATCTGGGGCATGGCGCAGACCTCCTCGGGCCTGTTCTTCGTGCTCTTCCAGGGGCTGTGGGCCCTCAACCAGCAGTACATCCTGCGCGGCGAGCTGGACCGGGTCCTGCTGCGGCCCATGAACCCCTACGCCCAGATCATGCTCGACCACCTCAACCTGGAGGACCTGCCCGTCGCCCTCCTCGGCTGCGTGATGATCGCCTGGGCGCTGCCCGGTCTGCCCCCCTTCCGCCTGCTGCAGTGGTCGCTGCTGCCGGTCTTCGTGCTGGGCGGGGTGCTGGTCCTGGCCGGGGTGCTGACCGCCTTCTCCAGCCTGGGCTTCCGCATCCTCCACCGCGGCACCGCCGTCGGCGTGGTCTACCAGGCCAGCGCCTTCAACCGGTACCCCCTCGACATCTTCCCGCGCTCCGTGCAGCGCATGCTGACCTGGGTCGTGCCCTTCGGCTTCGTCGCCTTCTTCCCGGCGACCTGGTACCTCGGGCGCAGCGGGTGGCTGCCCTTCGCCGCGGCCCAGCCCCTGGTCGGCCTGCTGCTCTTCGTCGGCGCCTCCTGGTTGTGGCGCCGGAGCCTGCGCTACTACCGCAGCCCGGGGAGCTGAGCGGGGCTCGCCCCAAAGCCCCAGGGCCCGGCCTCAAGCAGCAGCGCGACGCCGGCCCACCTGCCACTGGCGGAAGACCGCGTAGCCCCAGATGGCCGCGTAGATCGCCGCCAGGAACAGGTTGGCGGTCAGCGGCGTGCGCAAGGGGTGGCTCTGGCCGGTGATGACCACGGGCAGGCTGACCAGGACCAGGTGGAAGATGTAGGCGCCCAGGCTGTAGCGACCCGGCAGCAGGGCCACGCGCTCCACCCGCGCCAGCAGCGGCCGCAGCCCGCGCAGCAGGAGCCAGGTCGCCGCCACCATGCCCAGGATCAGCGGCTGCCCGGCCAGGGTGGGGTTGAAGTACTCCACGGTCCCCACCGGCAGGGCCTGGCCGCGCAGCATCGCCCAGGTGGCGCTCACGCCGTCGGCGTCCCCCCAGTAGCGGATGATCGAGGTGGATCGCCCCAGGCCGTCGGTGAGCAGGGGCCAGAAGCCATGAGCGCTCACGGCCAGCGTGGCCGCGCCGAGGGCCGCCAGGCCCAGGCCTGCGAGCAGGCGGCGATCCCCGCGCACCAGGGCCACACCCGCCGCCAGCCCGCAGGCCGCCAGGGCCACATTGGGCAGCAGCGGCGCGTTGGCGGCGTTCAGCGGCGGCAGCGTGATCTGCAGCCCCTGGTGCTCCAGGAAGCCCAGCAGCCCGTAGCCCAGGGCCGCCAGGGCCAAGGCGCCGAGCACCGGCCGACGCGAGGAGGCCACGACCGACAGGCCGATGATGGCCAGGGCGATGTCGGCCAGGATCCCCGGCGCCACCAGGGTCCACGGCCACTGCAGGCCCTTCTCGAAGAAGAAGATGAGCACGCCCACGGCGTAGACCTCGGCCGCCCGGCGGGCCCGGGCCCGCAGCCAGGCCCCGCGCCCCAGGCCGCGGGCTTGGGCGCTCTTCCAGGACCAGGCCAGGCTGGCCCCGACCAGGGTCATGAACAGGCCCTGGGTGGTTGGGTCGAGGTCCAGGACGACCCGACACCAGGCCCCGCGGCCGGAGTGGGCGATGATCCGCACCACGTGCGAGGCCGCCATGAGGAGGATGGCCAGGGTGCGCATGGCGTCGAGCTCGACGGCGCGGGCGGGCGGCTTCACCTCAGCCCCCCGCCGCGGGAGCGGCCGGAGCCCCCGCGGGAGCGGCCAGGGCCCCCGCGGGAGCGGTCAAAGCAGCCGCCAGCAGGGGCAGGCTGTGATCCCAGCGGTAGCTCGTCCCGCGGTGCCCCCCGGCGTACTCCTCGTAGCGGTGCGGCACCCCGGCCGCGGACAGCTCGGCCACCAGGCGCCGCGCCCCCAGGTGCAGCAGGTACTTGTCGCGGTTGCCGGCGTCGATGTACAGCAGGGCCAGGCGCCGCAGGGCTTCCTGGGCGGCGGGCTCGGCGGCGCGCCGGACCGGGTCGAAAGCCGACCAGGACTGCAGGACCTCGAAGTCCACGGCGCCGGTGCGGAAGTCCACCGGGAGCCGGGCCGGCAGCGGCCCCTCCGCCTGGAGATCCGGTGAGTAGCAGCAGCTCATGGCCAGGATCATCAGGGCCGAGAAGTGGTCGGCCGACCAGCGCTCGGGCTCCCAGCAGTGGGCCAGGTACTCGGCCAGCCCGCCCGCCGCCTGCACCCCGGCGACGGCGCGCTGCAGGTCGGCCAGCCAGCACAGGTCGAAGCCCATGTCGCCGCTGTGGCAGGCCACCGCCTGGAAGCGCCCCGGGAAGCTCATGGCCAGGTGCAGCGCCCCGAAGCCGCCCGAGGACCGCCCGGCCACCCCCCAGCGGCCGGTCGTGGAGAACCGCCCCTCGACGAAGGGCATCAGCTCCTCGACCAGCCAGCTCGCGTAGGCGCCGACGGCGGGGGAGTCCACGAACTGGCTACCCCCCAGGCTCGTCATGCAGTCGGGCAGCACCGCGATGAAGGGCGGGCAGCCCTCCTCCACCACCAGCCGGTCCAGGCGGCTGGCCATGCTCACCTCGGTCAGGCCGCGGGCCAGCATGCCCTCCCCCGTCGCTCCGTAGCCGGGCAGCAGCAGCACCCCTGGCAGCGGCGTGGCGGCGTGGGCCTGACCCGGCGGCAGGTAGACCCACAGCTCGCGGTGGCTGGGGTCCCCCCAGGGGTTGTCGGCCAGCAGGCGGCTGTCGTGGTCGAGGTGGGCGACGTGGCCCCGCAGGTAGGGAGGCAGGTTCGGGAAGGGCGAGGGCATGGCGTGTCCACGCTGGGAGAGGGCGCGTCAGCGCTGGGAGGACAGGGCGCGTCAGCGCTGGGAGGACAGGGCGCGTCAGCGCTGGGAGGACAGGGCGCGTCAGCGCTGGGAGGACAGGGCGCGTCAGCGCTGGGAGGACAGGGCGCGTCAGCGCAGGGAGGAGAGGGCGCGTCAGCGCAGGGAGGAGAGGGCGCGTCAGCGCAGGGAGGAGAGGGCGCGTCAGCGCAGGAAGAGCGCGCCGCCAGCCATGGCGACGACGATGACGAGGGCCGGGTGTACGTCGGCCGCCAGGGCCAGGATCGAAGCCAGGCAGATGAGCCCGGCCTGCCAGGAGCGCACGCCGCTGGGGGCCAGGGCCAGGGCGGTCCAGAAGAGCATGCCGATGACCACCGGCTTGACGGTGGCCATGGCGCCCATCACGGCGGGCCGCTCCTTGAAGCGCAGGTAGACGGCGACCAGGCCCAGCATCATGGCGGTCGGCGGGCCCATGACGGCGGCGAAGGCCACGCCGGCACCGGCCCAGCCGGCCACCTGCAGGCCGACGTAGACGCTCATCTTGGCGGCGATCGGACCAGGCAGGGAGTTGCCCAGGGCCAGGGCCTCGATGAACTGGTCATCGGACATCCAGGCCCGCAGGTCCACACACTCCGCCCGCATCAAGGGGACCATGGAGCTGCCGCCGCCGAAGCCGAACAGACCCACTCGGCCCCAGCTCACGGCGAGGTCGACCAGGCTGTGCAGCAGGCCGGGGTCGGGCGCGGTCACGACGCGGACTGTAGCGCGCCAGCGGCCGCGGGGCGTGGTACCGATCGGCGGGTGATTCCCACCCTGCTGCTGTGCGCCGCCGCCCTCGCTGCCCCCGAGCTCGCCTCCGAGGTCGCCCCCGAGGTCGCGCCCGCCGTGCCCGATGCCGCCAGCCTGGTGGCCGCCTGGGCCGCCGTCGCCCCGCAGGTCCAGGCCGAGGCGCGCATCCCCCTGGACCTGGACGCCCAGGACCTGGCCCGCGTCGCCCAGGGGGACATCGCCCGCCACCGGGAGCACATGGACGGCGTCGATCGGGTGCTGGGCATCGCCTGGTCTGCGCAGCCGCGCGAGGCCCTGTGGGTCGCCATCATCGACGACGCCTGCGACACCCTGGTCGACGGCCTGGTCGAGCGCCACCTGCCCGCCGAGCTGCCCGGCCAGAAGATCCTCTTCCAGCACGTCGCCCTCCCCTGGCCCCTGGCCAACCGCCAGTGGATCATCGACATCCGCAACAGCGCGCGGCTGTACACCGACACCGCCGGCGCCGCCTGGGAGCGGACCTGGACCCTGGCCGACCACCAGGAGCAGCGCCGGACCGCCGTGCCGGGCGAGGGCATGCCCGAGGCCGAGGCCGTGTGGACCCCGCTGAACCAGGGCGGCTGGCTGCTCGTCGATGCCGGCCCGGGCAGCCTGGTCGTGTACCACGCACGCGCCGACGTCGGCGGTGCCGTGCCCGACGACCTGGCCACGCGGCTGGCCCTGGCCACCCTCAAGGGCATGCTCCGCCACGTGCTGGATCGCGCCGCGCTAGAGCCGGCCCACTACGGCCCGGACCACGCCCCCATCCAGCGCCCCGATGGCAGCCCGATCCCCGGCTGGCAGCCCACCGCCGTCCGCGACCTGGAGCCGCGCCAGCCCTGAGTTGAATCCTCTTACACGCGTCAGGATTGGCGCTATGGTGGACGCCGTTGCGTGTTGCCGCGCCCTGCGACACATGCCACCGGTCTCCGGCTACCCTGTCCGGTCAAGGACCAAGAGGAGACACCATGAAGCCCCTTCCTTCCCTGGCTCCTGCCGTCGCCCTCCTGGCCCTCGGCCTGTCGCTCTCCGCCTGCGGCGACAGCAAGGACGCCGCCGCGGTCGACACCGATGGGGACGGCATCAGCGACGCGGACGAGGCCGCCCTGGGCACCGACCCCAACGCAGCCGACAGCGACGCCGATGGCCTGGATGACGGCGCCGAGGTCGATCTGGGCACCGACCCCCTCAGCGCGGACAGCGACGGTGACGGCTACCTGGACGGCTGGGAGGTGACCGAGGGCACCGACCCGGTGAGCGCCGACAGCCGCATCTACACCGGCAACTGGCCCTACAACCCCGACAAGGCCGGCTACGCGGCTGGCGACTGGGGCAGCTTCACCGGCCGCACGGGCGACGTCCTGCCCGCCACTGTGCTGGTCGACCAGTACGGAGAGCCCGTCGACCTGTACGACTTCGCCGGCCAGGGCAAGTACATCGTCATCGACATCTCCGCGATGTGGTGCGGCCCCTGCAACGGCCTGGCCTCCTGGCTCACCGGCGGCGACGACAGCTACGGCTTCGATGGCGTCTGGCCCGGCGTGGCCGACCTCGTCGACGCCCAGGCCGTCTACTGGATCACCGTCCTGGTCCAGGACGAGTACGGCAACGTCCCCGAGCTGGACGACATCCAGCGCTGGGAGGCAGAGTACGACGACAGCTATGTTCCGATCCTGGCGGACCAGGACTTGTTCTACAATGTGGCCGACGCCTTCCCCGACATGCTCCTCTTCGACCAGGACATGAACCTGGTGCAGGGCCCGACCAACGTCAACCACTACAAGCCGATGGACGTCCTCGACGGCATGTCCACCGAGCTCCTCTCCACTGCAGAGTGACCCCTGGCGGATCTCCCGCCCCTTCCCCGGAGCCGCCATGCGTGCCTTCCAGCTTCCTCTCCTCGCCCTCCTGCCCTTCGCCCTCGGCGGCTGCTTCCTCACCGACATGTTCAGCAAGGACGGCGGCGGCGGCAAGGATGACGCGATCGTCGACACGGACGGCGACGGCCTGACCGACACCGAAGAGGCGACCCTGGGCACCGACCCCAACGACGCCGACTCCGACGGCGACAGCTACACCGACGGCGAAGAGGTCGACGGCGGCACCAGCCCGCTGAACCCCTACAGCCTGCCCCTGGAGGGCGGCTACCACATCGGCGACTGCCCCGCGATCCCCAGCGCCACCGACATGACCGGCGGCAGCAACGGCTACTACGACACCTGGGGCGTCGGCGACACCGTGTCGGACTTCATGCTGACCGACCAGTACGGCCAGAACGTCCACCTCTACAGCTTCTGCGGCGAGCACATCATGATCGCCTTCGGCGCCATGTGGTGCGGCCCCTGCAACGACCTGGCCGACGAGGCCCAGGCGACCGAGGACACCTACGCGCCCCAGGGCTTCCAGGCCATCGAGATCCTGACCGGCGACCTGCAGGACAACGCGCCCGAGCAGGACGACCTGGTCAAGTGGATGGACGACCACGGCCTGGTCGACATCCCCGTGCTGGGCGACGGCAACTTCGACGTGTGGCCCTACTACGAGAAGGACTTCTACATCCCGACCGTGGTCCACATCGGGCCGGACATGAAGATCCTGAGCGTCGACCAGAGCGTCTACGACCCGGGCGACGTCTGGTAGGCATGACCGACACCCCCGCCCGGCCGGCCGCGGATCGCCTCCCGGCCTTGCCGGCGGGGCGTCCTCAGGGTGCGCCCATCCCCGGCGAGGCCCGGGCCGCCTCGCTGGTGCCCTTCGGCCTGGGGCGCCCCGGCCCGCACCCGCTGCGCTGGATGGCGCGCGCCGCCTGGGTGCAGCGCCACCACCTGCGCTTCAGCTGGCGCCTGCTCCAGCACGGGGTCTGCGACGGCTGCACCCTGGGGCCGCGGGGCCTCAAGGACGAGGTCCTGGCCGGGCCCCACCTGTGCGCCCTGCGGCTGGCCGGCCTGGGCAGCCACACGCAGCAGCCGCTGATCCCGGCCGACCTGGTGGACCTGGACCGGCTGCGGGCCATGGACGCAGCGGCCCTGGCGGCGCTGGGCAGCCTGCCCGACGCCTTCGGCCACCGGGTCGGGAGCCGGGGACTGGACCGCCTGGACGGGGACGAGGCCCTGCGGCAGGCCGGTGAGGCCCTGGCCGGCGCGAATCCCCAGGGGCTGCGCCTGGTCGCCGCGCCCCATGCCCTGTGCAACGAGACCGCCCACGCCCTGGTCCGCCTGGCCCAGGTGCTCGGCGCCCCGCCGCCGGGGCTGGCCGTGGACCCGGCCCTGGTCGAGACCGCCCGCTCCCTGGAGCAGGCCCTGGGGGTCGGCGCGGCCACCTGCTCGCTCTCCGACCTGGTGGGCACCGACCTGGTGCTGCTGGTCGGCGTCGACCTGGGGCGCGAGGCGCCGGTGCTGCTCGACCTGCTGGCCGCCGCCAAGGCCCGCGGCACCCGGGTCGTCGTCGTGGCGGACCACCGCGAGGCCGCCCTGGACGGCGCCTGGCTGCCGGGCAGCGCCCACTCGATGCTCCTGGGCAGCCGGATCAGCGATGACCTGGTCCTGGTGCGTCCCGGGGGCGAGACCGCCGCCTTGCAGGGCGTGCTCAAGGCCCTGCTCGAGGCCGGCGGCACCGATCCCGCCTTCATCGCGCGGCGCTGCACCGGCGCAGAGGCCCTCTTCGCCGCGCTCCAGGCCCGGTCCTGGGACTCCCTCGCCGAGCAGGCCGGCACCGAGGTGCTGCGCCTGAGCTGGTTGGGCATGCTGCTGGCCCGGGCCCGCTCGGCCGTCGCCATCATCGGGGACGCCGCTGCCACCTGTCCCGGCGCCGCCCGGGCCGCCCTGGACCTGCTCCTGGCCCGGGGCCACCTGGGTCGTCCCGGCTGCGGCCTGCTGCCCGTCGGCGCCCTGGCCGAGGTCCAGATCGCCCGCGGCCTGGGCCTGGTCGGCAGCGACGGTCCGGCCGAGGTCCGCGTGGCCCTGGGCGGCGGTCCTGCGCCCTTCGATGCCGCGGTGCGCATCCACCTCGACCACCACCTGCGGCCCGGCCACCTGGCCGAGCCCGAGCGGTCCTTGCTGCTGCTGCCCGTCCTGGGGCGCTACGCCCACCCCGGCGGCCTGACCGTGACCAGCGTCGAGCGCCGGGTCCGCCTGAGCCCCCGGGTCCCCGGCGGGCCCTCCCAAGGCCGGGCGCGCCCCACCTGGGCCCTCCTGGCCGACCTGGCCCACGCCGCGCGGCCCCAGGAGCCGCCGCCCCTGGCCTGGACCGACCCCGTCGACCTGCGGACCGAGCTCGAAGCCGCCCACCACCACCTGGCCGGCCTCGCCTCGCTGCGCCGGGCGAGCGACTGGCTGCAGTGGGGTGGCCCCCAGCTCTGCACCGAGGTCGATCCCGTGCAGCCCGCCGCCTTCTCGGCCCCCACCTCGGACCCGCCCCCGCAGGGCGCAGCATGAGCCCCGAGCGCTGGAGCGGCATCGGCCCCGGACCCGCCGGCCTGGGCCTGGGCGCCATCGGCGAGGGCAGCGTCGCCGTGGTGCCCATCGTCGCCGTCGACGCCGCGGGGGAGCGCGAGGTCGAGGATCGGGTCGCCGTCGAGGAGCCCCTGGAGATCCGCCTGGAGGGCCGGCCCGTCGCCGTCACCATGCGCACCCCCGGCCACGACCTGGACCTGGTCGCCGGCTTCCTGTTGACCGAGGGCGTCATCGACGGGGCCGACGACATCCTGGCCATGGCCCACGTCGACGACCCGGCCGACCCGCGCGGCAACACCATCGACGTGCGCCTGTCCCCCGGCGTGCCCGCCGCCCGCCGCGAGCGCGCCGTCCGCGAGCTCTTCGCCAGCTCCTCCTGCGGCATCTGCGGCAAGGCCAGCCTGGACCGCGTGCTGCTCAAGGCCCCGCCGCTGTCGGCCGCCCGGTCCCAGGCCGCCCGGGCCGTGAGCGCCGCCGTGCTCCACGCCCTGCCCCAGCGCCTGCGGCAGGAGCAGGCCGCCTTCGACGCCACCGGCGGCCTGCACGCCGCCGCCCTGTTCAGCGCGGCCGGCGAGCTCGAAGCCCTGCGCGAGGACGTCGGCCGCCACAACGCCGTCGACAAGGTCCTGGGCTGGCGCCTGCGCCAGGACCGGGTGCCGGTCCACGACCGCGTGCTGCTGATCAGCGGCCGGGCCAGCTTCGAGATCGTCCAGAAGGCCCTGCTGGCCGGCGTGCCCGCCCTGGTCGCCGTCGGGGCCCCCTCCTCGCTGGCCATCGACCTGGCCCGCCGCTCGGGCATGCTCCTGGTCGGCTTCCTGCGCGACGGGCGCTTCAACCGCTACTCGGGCTGAGCCTGCGCCCCGGGGGCCGAGCCCACCTGGGGGCCGGCCCGCTCAGCGCGCCCGGGCCTGCCAGACCTCGAAGCGGCGGTCCTCGGCCAGCAGCTCGGCCTTGCCGAAGGCCGCCGTCAGCAGCTTGCCCACCGTCGCCGTGCGCCAGCTCACGATCACCATGCGGCCGCCCTGGACCAGGCGCAGCGGGCCCTGTTGGACCAGCGCCTCCAGCACCCGGTGGTCCTCGGCCTGGCCGCGGTGCAGGGGCGGGTTGCTCAGCACCAGGTTGAAGCGGGCCCCCAGCTCCACTGCGCCCCAGCTGTCGCCCAGCAGCACCGTCGCGTCGGGCAGGTTCTCCCGGGCCGCCGCCACCGCCACCGCGTCCACATCGGCCAGGACCAGGCGGGCCTGGGGCTGCCGGGCGGCCAGGGCCACCGACAAGGCGCCCGCGCCACAGCCCAGGTCCAGGACCCGGGCCCCGGCCGGCACCGCGGGGGCGCCCGGGCCCAGCAGGGCGGACAGCAGCAGGGCGCTGCCCTCGTCCAGGTGCCCGTGGGCGAACAACCCCGGGTAGCTGACCAGGCTGCGCTCGCCGACCTCGGGCAGGTCCAGGCGCACCTCCTCACGCCAGGCCGCCAGCGCGCCCCGCGGAGCCGGCGCCGTCGCGGGGATCCGCGCCTCCAGCACCCGGCAGCGGGCCTTGATCCACAGGGTCTCGACCTCGACCGGCCCCAGCTCTCGGGACAGCCGACCCGGGGCCGACTTGATGCCCTCGTCGTTGGCCCCCACGACCCACAGCCGCCCCCCCGGCGCCAGCCGCGACCGGGCCGCGTCCACCTGCAAGGCGAAGGCCGCCCAGTCCCGAGGCAGGCGCAGGATCGCCAGGTCCGCCGTGCCCTCGGCCGGCCAGGGGCTGGCCTTGCGGTTGTCCAGGGCCCGCCGCCGCCAGGGCCGCACCGTCGCGCCGGCCTTGGCCACCGCGCGCTCGATCGCCCCGTCCTCGTCGTCCACCACCAGGACCTGGTCGATGCCATCGGGCAGGCCCTGGGTGTTGATCCACCCTGCCGCCACGCCCGAGACCCGTCCTTCGCGCTCTGCTGCCGTGTCCGTCATCTCGCCTCCGCCCGCCCGCGTAACGAGGATCGGGCCCTGACCGGGCCCTGATCCGTCGCAAGCCCACTGCCAGCCAGTCCGGCTATGCTCGCCGCCCCGGAGGTTGCATGCGCGTCTCGCTCCTCGTCCCGTTCCTGGCACTGTTTGCCTGCAAGGGCAAAGACAGCGAGCCCGTGGACGGATCCTGCGCCCAGCCGCTGGCCGTCGTCTCCAAGACCGCGTCCTCCACCGGCAGCCTGGCGCACGTCACCTTCCAGATCCCGTCCGGCACCCGGTCATTCCTGCTCACGGCCACCAGCCGCGACGGCGGCTACGCCTACGTTAGCGACGTCACCGACCCCTCGGGAGCGGACCCGGTCGACGCCGCCACCTGGCTGTCCGGCACCCGCTTCCTGTCCGGCGGGATCATGGCCCTGGGGGACGAGCTCGTCTTCAACTGGCCGGCCCGGGCCAGCGACGGCCCCTTGCAGCCGGGCCAGTGGACCGTCGGCCTCCAGGCGCTGAGCAGCAGCGGCTCGCCGGCCAGCGAGTCCAGCTTCGACGTCACCCTTCAGCTCAACCGGGACTGGGACCTGCAGACCGGCTGCCTCTCCGTGCGGGTCATCCAGGCGCCCTCGGTCGCCGACGATCCCGCCCTGACCGCCGCCGTGCGCGCCGCCGTCGAGGGCTGGAAGGACATCTACGCCCAGGTCGGCATCAGCCTGGAGCCCGTCTTCGAGCGCAGCGAGCTGCTACCTGACAACCTCGACGAGCCGGCGCGGGGCAGCGCCACCTACGAGGCCCTCAAGGGCGACGGCGCCGAAGAGGACCTGGTCGTCGTCGTCGGCGAGACCATCGGCGGCAGCGGCACCATCCTGGGCGAGGCCGGGTCCATCCCCGGGCCCCTGTCCCCCTCGACCCGCGGCGTCGTCGCGGTCGGCTGGCTGCTCGAAGCCGGCACCGACGGCGTCCTGGACCCCGGCGACATCGACGCCATGGGCCAGACCATGGCCCACGAGGTCGGTCACTACCTGGGCCTGTTCCACCCCATCGAGCTGGACGGCTACGGCAACCCCTCGGGCTACAGCGACGCCCTGGACGACACGCCGGCCTGCAGCTCGGCCAGCTCCTGCCAGGCCTCCCTGGGGCAGAACCTGATGTACCCCTACCAGCTCTGCAACGGCACCGGCTGCGAGATCCAGGACCAGCTCACGGGGCAGCAAGGCGGCGTCATGCAGCGCTACACTGGCACCCGCTGAGCGCCGCCCGCTGAACACCGCCACCGAATGCCGACCCACCCTCTTGCGTCTCAAGCCGGCCGCGGCCCCCTTCCCTAGGGGCGGCTGCAGGCCTGGCGGTGTACGCTTGGCCCTCACCTGGAGTCGTCCATGGCCCCCCGCTCCGCGCGCCCGGCCCTGCCCTCGCTGGCCCTGGTCATCACCCTCCCGCTGGTGCCCGGCTGCTCGCTGCTGAACGACATCCTCAGCCAGCAGGACGGCAACCTCGAGACCCGCACCTTCAGCGCCACCACCACCAGCGGCCGCGCCGATCTCGACATCGACATCACCGACGAAGCCTCCTTCGAGCTCACGGCCACCTCTGGTCACGACCTGGCCGTCGAGGACCTCTTCGATCCCGACGGCAACACCGTCATGCACTGGGAGGACTGGTACAGCACCCAGTCCCTGACCAGCGCCATCTGGCTGGAGGGCCAGGACACCGTCTTCAACTGGCCCATCCGGGCCGAGGACGGCAAGCTCTCCAAGGGCACCTGGACCGTCAGCGTCGGCGTCGTCGACAACCAGGGCCACTATGTGGACGACGAGGTCGCCGCCAACGTCAAGCTCAAGACCGACTCCGACCTGTCCAAGGGCACCGTCCGGGCGCGCATTGTCTACGCCGAGGGCCTCATGGACGACCCAACCGTCGTCGCCGGGGTCGAAGACGCCGTCGCCACCTGGAAGGACATCTGGGGGGCCTACGGCCTCAACCTGGAGGAGAGCTACGAGTCCAGCAGCTACTCGCTGGACCAGCCCTTCCCCGGCGAAGGCGCCGAGGACAGCGACGTCGCCGCGGGCTCCGGCGGCAGCGAGATCACCGTCCTGGTCGGCGAGACCATCGACGGCAGCCTGGACTACTACGGCATCGCCGGCAGCATCCCCGGCACCCTGGCCAAGACCAACCGGGCCCTGGTCATCGTCTCCTGGCTGGCCAACTCCGGCGGCGACGGCCAGTTCAACAGCGACGACACCCGCCTTTTCGGCGAGACCCTGGCCCACGAGTGCGGCCACTACCTGGGCCTGTTCCACCCCGTCGAGACCACCTTCGACTACTGGGACGCCCTGTCGGACACCCAGGACTGCAGCACCCAGTCTGGCTGCGAGAACAACCTGGGGGAGAACCTCATGTTCCCCTACCCGGTGTGCGACTGGATCTCCTGCGTGCCCCAGCAGACCATGACCGACCAGCAGGGTGGCGTCACCCAGCGCTACACGGGCACCCTGTGAGCGCCCTGCTGCTGCTCGGGCTGGCCTGCGCCCACCGGGAGGCCGCAGCACCGGTCCAGGCCGCAGCGCCTGCCGAGGCCGCAGCGCCTGCCGAGGCCGCAGCGCCCCTGGCCGCCCGCCCCTCGGTCCAGGCCATCTACCGGGCCCTCTCGGTGCGTGATCCTGCGCCCGACTGCGTCACCGTCGAGGCCCTGTCGGACCAGCCCGTGCCTGACCTGCTCCAGATCGTCGACCACGCCAGCCAGCCTCCCTGGGCCGGCATGCGGGCCGCCAACTGCCTGATCCAGGGCCACGGCGCCGAGATCCAGGCCCAGCTCAGTGACTGGGTCCGCCGCGACGACACCCGCGGCCTCGCCATCCTGGTCCTTGACCAGCTCGACACCCTGCCCGAGGACCTCGCCCTCGACCTCGCCCGCCAGGCCCTCGCCGGGCCCTGGGCCGCCGACGCCCGCCCTCGCCTCGACACCTCCTCCCGACCCGCGCTCCACGCGCTGGCCGACTGAGCCGGAGAGCCCCATGCCCATCCTCGCCCTGCTTCCTGTCCTCGGTGCCCTCGTCCTGCCGGCGCACGCCGCCACGCCCGACGCCGCCACGCCCGACGCCGCCACGTCCGACGCGGCCACCACGACCAACGAGGTCCAGCCCACCGCCGAGCAGCAGGCTGTCTACCGGGCCCTCTCGGCGCGGGACCAGGCCCCCCCCTGCGCAGACCTCGACAAGATGAGCGCCGACCCTGTCGCCACCTACCTCTTCATCATCGACCACGCCCAGCAGCCCCCTTGGGCCGCCATGCGCGCGGCCAGCTGCCTCATGAGCCTTCACGCAGAGCAGGCGCGGCCCGATATCGAGCGCTGGGTCGTCGACCCCGACACCCGGGGCCTCGCCATCCTCGCCATCGACCAGCTCGACACCATGCCGCTGGACATCGCCACCAGCATCGCCACCAAGGCCCTCACCCAGGGCCCCGACCCCGAGGGCATGCGCAAGCGCATCTCCCGGGCCACCACGCCGGAGCTGCGGGCCCTGGCCGACCAGGCCACCCCCCTCGCCCCCACGAGCGGCCAGTGAGGGCCACCGCCCTCCATCTCTCCCTCCTCGGCCTCGCCACCGCGCTCAGCGCTTGTGACGGCAAGCTCGGCGGCGGCGTCGGGGGCGGCGGGGACGGCGGAAGCGGCGACGGCGGCAGCGGCAGCGGCGACGGTGGCAGCGACGGTGGCAGCGACCTGCTCGACCGCCAGGCATCCACCGTCACCACCGACAGCAGCGGCCTGAGCCAGGTCTCCATCGACGTCAGCGCCGACACCCAGGCCTTCCTGCTCACGGCCGAGTCCAACCGCTACCCCACCCTCGAGCGCCTGCTCGACCCCGACGGCAACGTCATCCTCGACTGGCAGGACTGGTACGACAGCCCATACTCCCTGACCGACGCCTTCTACTTGGAAGGCAAGTCCATGGCCTTCAACTGGCCGGTCCGCGAGTCCGACGGCCCCCTGCGTCCGGGCACCTGGATTGCCGAGATCAGCACCCTGGACAGCTCCGGCTACTACCAGGGCGGCACCGACGTCGACCTCACCGTCATGCGCAAGCAGGACCCCGATCTCAGCCAGGGCACGGTCCACGTCAACGTCATCTGGGCCCAGGGCGTCGGCGGCGACACCGCCGTCGTCAGCGCTGTCCAGAGCGCCGTCGAGCGCTGGCGCGAGATCTGGGCCGCAGCGGGCGTCACCCTGGTCGAGGACTACCACGACAGCGATCTCGACCCCAACCTCTCCTTCGCCAGCTCCGGCAGCGCCGACATCGAGGCCACCGCCGCCGCCTACGACGGCCGCAGCCTCTTCCTCATCGTCGGCGAGTCCTTCGACGGCGACACCAGCCTCTACGGCATCGCCGGCGGCATCCCTGGCTCCATCGAGCCCAACCGCGCCACCTACGTCGCCCTCTCCTGGCTCTCCCACGCCGGCACCAACGGCACCTTCAACGACAACGAGATCCGCCTCATGGGCGAGACCATGGCCCACGAGTGCGGCCACTTCATGGGCCTCTTCCACCCGGTCGAAGACGGCTACCAGTACTGGGACGCCCTGGACGACACCCAGGAGTGCACCACCTGGCAGACCTGCGAGAACCAGCTCGGCGACAACGTCATGTTCCCCTACCCCATCTGCGACTTCTCCAGCTGCGAGCCCCAAGGCGCGCTCACGCCGCAGCAGGCGGCTGTGTGGGGGAGGTACACGGGGGTGTTGTAGGGGGGGAGCGGAGCGCGGGTGGCAGGGCGCGAGGCGATGGTGGGGCGAGGCTGAGGGCGTGGTGGGGCGGGCCCGAGGGCTTGACGAGGGCCGGGGCTGGCATTACCTGTCGGGCGGTATTCCGGCTTAGCTCAGTCGGTAGAGCAAGCGGCTGTTAACCGCTAGGTCGCTGGTTCAAGTCCAGCAGCCGGAGCCATTTATCGAAACGGGCCTCGGAGACCTCTCCGGGGCCCGTCGTCGTTGGGGGGCCCTTCGGCGATTCCGCAAGGATGTCGAACGGTTGGCGCCAGTTTACCACCAGCCGTTCACCGTCCCAGGTCGAGTTCAAGTAGGCGAATTGGAGGAGCCGGTGCTTCTCGGGCCCCTCCTGCGATTCGTAAAGTACAACCGCCCTTTGCGCGAGTTCAAGTAGCGCGATGCCGGCCTCCATGTAGCCCTGGTCGGCGGCCTCGTGCGCGGCCATCTGCCGGCGGATCGTGGCTTGCTCTTCGCGCCACTCCCGGGCCTTGCGGTCGAAGAAGGCCGCGTCGATGCGGCCGTCGAGCCGGTCCTCGTAGGCGGCGTCGATGCGGCGCTGGAGCTTGTCGTACTGGGCTTGGAGCCGGTCGACGGCGGCGGTGTTGTCGGCCTTCTCGACCTCCATGCTCGACCGCAGGGCGGTCACCAGCCAGGCCATCACCTCCTCGTCGAGCCGCAGGCTGCGGAGGGACCGGACGATGGCCGCGTCGATGTCGGCCTCGCGGTGGTACTTCGCCCGGCCGAGGCCCTTGCAGCGCTCGCAGTGGTAGTAGACGTACTGCTTCTTGATGAGCGAGCCGATGAGCAGCCGGCTCTCGCTCTCCTCGGCGCAGAGCGCGCAACTCACCAGCCCCGAGAAGGCGAAGTCCCTCTTCTGCACCCGGCGGCTGTTGGTGGCCCGCCCGTGCCGCAGGTCGTCGACCCGGTTGAACAGCTCGCGGCTGACCAGCGGCTGGTGGATGCCCTCGTAGCGCACGCCATCCCACTCGAACGCGCCGATGTAGAGCGGGTTCTGGAGGATCTGGTGCAGCGTCGTGCGCGGCACCGGCTGCTTCGACTTGCGGAAAGTCATGCCCTCCTGCCGGGCCTTCTTGGTCAGCGACTTCAGGCTGTGCTCGCCGGTGGCGTACCACTCGAAGATGCGGGTCACGAGCGGCGCCACGTCGGGGTCGGGCTCGATGATGCGCTTGCCATCTGGACGCTGGACGTTGCGGTAGCCCAGGGGCGCCCGGCTGGGCCAGATGCCCTGCCGGGCCTTCTCGACCATGCCCTTCTTGGTCTCCTCGGACAGGTTGTCGATGTAGTTCTTGGCCATCAGCACCTTGATGCCGTGGATGAACTTCTCCGAGGAGCGGGACTCGTCACAAAGGACCGTGCCCTCCTTCACGAGGTGGATCTCCAGCCCGTCCATGTCGTCGAGGGTGACCCAGTCCTTGAGGTTGCGGTACAGCCGGTCGGTCTTCTCCACCAGGACGATGCGACAGGTCGGGCGCGCCCTGAGGTAGGCCAGCATCTTGCTGAAGCTGGTCCGGCCCGCCCGCTTGGCGGTCTCGACGTCGATGAACTCCTCGACGATGGCCATGCAGTTGTCGTTGCCGTAGCCCCTCAGCAGGCCCTGCTGGGCCGGGATGGAGAAGCCCTCGCGCTCCTGGTCCTTGGAGGAGACGCGGGCGTAGAGCACGGCCTCGCGGACGGCGGCCGAGGGGTGCGGCCGGGAGCCGTTGGCGGGGGCGGTGGCAGGGTGCCGGGGGGCTGGGCGGGTGCGAGCCATGAGGGGCCTCGGGGCAGGTGGCTAGGTTGACATAGTCTGCGGGGTTGTGGACCCCGATTCGGCAGGGGGGTGGCAAGGTGCCCGCGTCGTCGGGCATGATGATGGGTCCCCCCCGTCCTGGGCGCTCGACCTGGGTCGACCTTCCGCTCGCGCTCCTCCCCCTTGCCCCCTTCGAGGTCCTCCCTCGCATGGCACACACTGACGACGCCGAGTACACGCTTCCCGTCCACTTGCAGTCTCCTCCCGACCCGGACTTCTGGCGGCACAAGGTCGGATTCACCGGATACCGATGGCTGGCACCTCGCCTGGGCGACACCACCTGGGTCGGCAAGGAGGTCTTGGACTTGTTCAAGGGATCTGCGGCTCGCGACCTGGCGGGTCGGTGGACCTCGGATCCGGCCACTGCGCCCTTTGCCCGCCAGCACCTTGTCCTGCTTGGGAGCCTCATCGAGGCTCGCATCGGGACACAGGCGATGGTCGATGTCGTGGAGCAGCTGGTCGGCAGCGAGGGCCTGGACCGCTTCAGGCAGGGCACGGCCAACTGGTCCCGAGCGGCCCTCGTCGCGACGGCCTACGAGAATGGCTTGGAGGCCTTGCTGGCGGTGGTGATCACCGACCGCTGGCACGCGCTTCGCCGCTGCGTCATGACCATCCCAGGCCACGTCCCAGCGGGGTGTGACCTCACGGTTCCACGCGTCCGGGATGCCATCGAGGCTGCCCTGGAAGACGACGAGGGCGCACCTCACCTTCTCCACGTCTTCGAGCGCCAGGCGGGCGAAGTCATCGTCGGACTTCGGCGTCCGTTCAATCCAGACGCGGTGTGGGATGCCGATGGCCACCTCGTGGAGGGTTACTCAGAGGAGCCCGTCATCCTGCGCTTCAAGGACAACGGCCACCGCGTGGACCTCACGGCGAAACGCCTCGACGACGCCAAGAACATTGCTGACCGTGTGGCCACGCGCCTCCTCGGTACTGACGTTGCCTACGAGAAGCGTCGGCTTCCGCTGACCGGGACGGTGCTCAACAAGTTTCTCGCGCGGTGCCTTGACCCCGTGGCGGACGACCTCCAGCTCGTGGAGGTCAAGGCTGAGATGCCCGGCGAGGTCGGGCGTCCCGTGAAGACCATCCGTGGTGTCGGCAGGACCCGGATCGAGAGCGTCGTCGCCCGGGAGCCCCCCCCGTTCTGCGAGGACTGGCGATCCGTCCACCACGTCAAGGTGGCGTTTGAGAAGATGCGATTCACGCTTCACTTCCCCTCTGAGCTCGACGAGAACCAACGTCTCCCTCCGGACCCTGACGGGGACCGCGCTCCACCATCATTCGTGGAGGAGGATTTGTCCTCTGGATGGATTCTGGAGGCCCCGGAGAAGCGCGCATTCGAGCTGACCTACTCCGACCTGAAGCGGGACACGGGAGTCTCGGAGCAGTTCGAGCAGGTGATCGAGAGCCTCAGCGACAACTTCGGAGCGAAGCTTGTAATCCAGCCCCGGTCGGAGGAACCCGAGGCCAAGCGGAAGCGGCGCCGGTCCACGCCAAAGGCGCCGAGTCGCATCACCGTTGAGCACTGGCGTGAGCTCCTGAGCCCTGTGGTCATGGACCCCGCGCCCTGGCAGGAGGCCAGACTCAAGAAGCTCCACAAGGCTGGCCGCCTGAGTTTCCGCACGGCCTGGTTCTTCCGCTGCGGTGACATTCGCATCAGGCGAGGCCTGCGAGGCGGACCGCGGGAAGTCGACTGCGGCGGTGTCATTGAGTGGGAGAGCACCGACGACACCGGCGACCCCTACGGCGGACTCGATGACCTCCGGGTCGAGTGCGATGAGTGCCAGCGGTCATGGAGGCCAGCGCACCAACGAGGGGTGCTGCACAAGAAGCTCTACATCGACATCAACAACCCAGTCGTATGGGGGTGGGTGAAGGAGACCCTGGGCAGTCGTCTCGAACACCTCCACGAGGAGGCGGCCGGCATCGCCAGTGGGATCACGGGAAACGGCCGACGGCTGTACCTGGCCTATCTGCCCCTCGTCGAAGCGGACACCGCTCGAAGGCACGCATGCGGCCAGGACATCCTCTGGGTGTCCAAGGTGGACGACGGGGCGCTCCGTCAGGTCGACGGAGCCAGGCTGGACCTTGCTCAGCTCTCAACAGGGCGGGCAACGTGGGAGGCTGTGCTGAATCAGGTGGCGAGCGCGAACTCCCCGTCGTTTCGGGCCCCGACGACAAGCCGTGCCAGCCCGGCATCGCCCGCCGCTTCATCCAGGCCTGTGATGGGCGGCCCGAGGCTGAAGGAACCGCCCCCCTACGGTCGCATCTGCAAGCAAGGGCAGAAGGGGCGCTTCTACTGGTACGGCTCCAAGGCGGAGCTCGACGACAACCGGCCCGGCGGCCACGTCGACTTCTTGGCGGGCAACGCGAAGGCCGTCCGGGTGATGTTGGCGGCTCTGGTGGCGGGGCATTCCAAGGACTCGGACAAGTCCTGGACGCCGGCCACCCTGTCCGGATTGCACGATGAGTTGCAGCACGTCCTCCCCAACATGATGTACCGATGGATCGCGGACCTCTACCATGCCCTCGACCGGGTCGCGCCCGGAGTGGGCGGCCGGGTCGTGCTCGGCTTCGAGCCCGGACGCAAGGACTCCCGGGGGCAGGGGTACCGGATGGGCTCGGACTACGTGATCGAAGACTTCGACTTGGCTGCGGAGATCCGGAACTGGAAGTCAGGTTCCAAGAGTCGAGGAAGTCGCTGACTTACTGCGGACATGGAAAGGCGCCAGACTCGCAGTCATCAGGTCCTCACAGGTAGTTCCGAGGGAGCCTGACGGCGCGACATTGCCCGCATGTCGCGCCCCCTCCGCGAGTCCGATCCCGACCTCCTCGACCGCACGCTCGAGGTGTTCCAGCCGCGCACGTCGCGGCGGCTCACCCGTGAGGATGCCAGGGAGATCTCGCATAACCTGACCGGCTTCTTCCGCGTCCTCATGGAGTGGGACTAGAGGGAGCGGTCGAGGGTCGCCGCGGCTGGAGGCGACCATGAGTAGTCACCGCTTCGAGCGGATCGGGCTCGGCCACTTCACTGCCGCCGTGCCAGCGTTGCGCCACCTTGGCGAGCCGGACCTGGCTGAGGACCTCGACAACGCAGCCCGAGACTTCTGCCAGGAGCTGGGCCGCCACCGCCGCTCGCCTGCCTACCGGGTGCGACTGCGCGACCCGAGCTTGCTGGGCCTCGCTCACTTGGCGTGGCAGCTCCTGGCCAGCGCGGACGTGCTCCGCCAGGGTGACGATGATCAGGCCGCCCTCGGGGCATGGTGCAGCGCCTTGGCCGCGCGACTCCACGCCCTCGAAGCGGTCCCCGACCCGCGGGACAGCTTGGTCGTCGTGTTCATCGACATCGACAGGCGGGGCAAGGGCGAGCTCGTCTTCGTGCCGCTCCAGCCAGGCGACCTCCATCCCCTGCCCGGACTCGGCGACGAGGAGTCGTTGTGATGGGTGCCCTCGACGACGACCTGGTCCTCCGCGTCGAGGTGTCCCGGTTCAAGGATGCGCGCGACGTGCTCCCGCGCCCCGCCTGCCCGACCTACGGGGAGCTGGAGGCCCTGGTAGCCCCCGAGCAGCCCCCTGTGCGCCATGACCTGGTGCAGGAGGAAGGCAAGCGGCTTCGTGTCGTCGAACTGGCGGTGGAGCACCTGCTCACCGGCAAGGAGCCGGAATCGTGGCTCGGCGACCACCCATCCTTCCGTGCCATGGAGAAGGCGGCCTGGACAGCGGGAGGAGACCCCGGTTCCCGGGATGCGGCCGTGCAGACCGCCGCGGACACCGCGAGGGACGCCATCCGGCGAGGGACCAAGACCCGCCTGCCCTGCTGGAGCCCCGTACGCTGTCACCCCGCAGCGACCCGTGGCATACCAGCGGTCGAGCGCGTCACCAGCCTCGTCCTCGACTACGACGACGGCACGAGCATCGAGGCCGCCGTCGACCCCTGGTCGGACTGGCCCCTGATGGTCGCCACGACCTGGTCGCACACCGTCGAGGCACCACGCTTCCGCGTCGTGCTGGTGCTCGCCCGGCCCGTGCCCGCCGAGGCGTGGCCGCAGGCCTGGGCCTGGGCTGCTGATCGTGGGGCTGGCACAGTCGACCCGGCCTGCAAGGACCCGAGCCGCCTCTACCTGCTCCCAGCCCTCCGCTCGACCGAATCGCCCTACCAGCGCCTGCTCCACGACCCGGGTGGCCACCTGCTGGACCTGGACTGGGAGCGGCTACCGCCGGTGGAGCGGCCGGCGGAACCGCCACCGGGCCACGCCGGCCGATCCCGACCGCCAGCCGACCGGGCGAGAGCCCGCGCCAGGGCCACCTTCAAGAAGGACGCCGGCGCCCGCCGACGCGCTGCCGACTGGCTCCAGGCCCACCTGACCGCAACTCGCGCCGAGCGGATCACCTGCCCGGGCTGCGGCCGACCCTCGGCCTGGTTCTGGTTGGAGCCGGGCGCGATGTCCACTGCCCAGTGCCACCACCGCAACTCCTGCGGGTGGTGGGGGCACCTGGACGAGCTGCTGGATGCAGCGGGGGGTGCTCGTGTCGGCTGACTGGCTCGACGAGGTCGTCGGCAATGCGCGCACGGAAGCGATCGGCCCTGCCCCCGACGCATCGACCCTCGCCGTCCTGGTCCAGTCGGTCGAGGCTGCCGAGCAGGTCGAGGAGGCCGTCGCCGCCATCACCGCTTGGTTGACGGACGAGGACCAGCACGCCGCCGTGGCCGCGGCGCTGCGGGCCTCCAAAGGGCCCGTCAACGCGCTTCTGGTTCGCCTCGGCGCCCGGCGAGGCACCCGCCAGCACGCCGACACGGTCGGCATCATCCTGCGCCGCCTGGCGAAGGAGCAGGACGCAGCCGAGCGCGCCCGTCGCCGCGAGGCCGCCCTGTTGGAGCGGTCCGCCGATGCCGGCGACCTGCGCGACGTCCTGGGTCGCCCGGACCTGCCGGCTGGGCTCCGGAGTCCGCCCGGCTGGGTTCTCGGATTGGATGGGCTCGTGGCCGAAGTCGTGAACAACGACGGCGAGGTGCGCGAGCTCGACGTCGCCCCGCGGCCCCTGGTGGTCACGGCGCGGTTCAAGGACATCGTGGACGGCGCCACCTCCCTCCGCATCGAGTGGCCGACACCGACGGGCTGGGCGCACCGGGTGGTGCCCCGTGCAACGGCGATGGACAGCCGCTCGCTCGTGGCCCTCGCCGGCTGGGATGCCCCGGTCCACAGCGACAACGCCCGCCACGTCGTCCGGTTCCTGGCCGAGTTTGAGACCGCCAACGCCGCCGCGCTGCCCGAGGCGCGGGTCTCGTCCACGATGGGGTGGCAAGGAAGCCGCCTGGACACCTTCCTCTGGGGACGGGCGCTGATCCGCCGCGGCTCGGAGGCGCGGACCGCCGTCGTCGAAGACCTCGCCCCGACCGAGCTGCAGGCCGGCGACGTGTACCTACTCGCCGATGCCGGCGGTGCCGAACTGGCCGACGGCTTCCGGGCCGAGGGCTCGTGGGAGGGCTGGCTCCAGGCCGTCGAGGCCGCGCGGCCCTACCCCGTCGCCTGGCTCGCCCTCTACGGAGCCCTTGTCCCGCCGCTGATGCCCTTCCTGCCGACCCTGCCGAACTTCATCATCGACTACGCGGGCGAAACAAGCATGGGCAAGACCACGACCCTGCGCTTCGCAGCGTCGGCGTGGGGCTGCCCCGACGAGCGCGCCGGGGGCGTGCTCCGCACCTGGGACAGCACCCGCGTCTGGATCGAGCGGGCGGCCGGCGTCCTGGGCAACCTCCCGCTCTTCCTCGATGACACGAAGCGGGCTCGGCGCCCCGAGGACGTGGGCCGGACCCTCTACGACATCGCATCCGGCGCTGGCCGCGGGCGTGGATCCGTCAGCGGGCTCCGGGACACCGGTCGATGGCGCACCGTGCTCCTCTCCACGGGCGAGGCCCCTGCCACCTCCTTCACCAACGACGGCGGCACCCGTGCGCGCACCCTCGGCCTCTGGGGCTCCCCCTTCGGAGGTGCCGACGAGCGCACCGTCGCCGCTGTCCAGCGCATCACGGCCGGGGTGCTCCAGCATCACGGGCACCTGGGGCCGCGGGCTGTCCGCTGGCTGGTCGATGTGCCCGGGGCGCGAGGTCGGGTCCGCCAGGCCTATGCCGAGGCCGTCCCGCGCTGGACCGCGGCCGCCAACGGCCACCCCGTCGCCACCCGGGCGGCGCAGTACCTCGCGGCCCTCGAGGTGGCTGCGGGCGTGGTCCACGAGGTGCTGGGGGTTCCCGAGCCCGAGGGCAAGCCCCTCGACCATGCCTGGGGCGCCACCTGTGCCGCGGCGGGCGACGCCGACCGAGCCTCCGACGCGCTGCGCGAGGTCCTCTCCTGGGCCGGAGCCCAGCAGGCCCGGTTCTGGGGCCAGCCAGGCTCCGCCGGCAACGTGGACGACGCACCCGCCGCGGGCTGGCTCGGCGCGTGGACCAACGGCGACTCCTGGACCCAGATCGCCTTCCTGCCCACGGAGCTGCGTGGCTTCCTCAGCCGGCAGGGCTTCGACGCCGAGGCGGTGCTGAACACCTGGAACGACCGCTCCTGGCTGCTCACCGAGGGCCGCCACCGGTCCAGGAAGGTCACCGTGGCCGGCCGGAAGCTCCGCTGCGTCGTCGTCAGCCGGGCCGCCTGCGACTTCGTCTCGGGGGACGCCGATGCGTAGCCCCGACCCCGTGTGGGGACCTTGCCCCCACCCGTCCCCACTGCTGCGGGGACCTGGAAGCGCGGACAGCGACGTCATCATCGACGGCGGTCCCCATAGTCCCCACCGATCTGCGCGGGATGCACGTGCCGCGTGCCAGGGCGACGGACGGCGGTATCGCCCCGCCTCTTCCGGCCCGGGGTTCTCGCGCGTGATCTTCCCCTCACCCAGGTGGGGATTGTGGGGACCCCTGCCAGTCACTCGCTGCCGGCCGCGATCCCGGAGGACCCACCCCTGTGGGGACCTTGTGGGGACTGTGGGGACCGCCGGCCAGCACGCTCACCGCCTGTTCCACCGCCACCCCGACGCCGTCGAGCTGTCGCACCTTCCCAGGCCAAGGGGTGGCCCGCACCGGAGGCCGGGGCCGGTCACCGGGCGCCCTGGGGGGCAATGGTGCTCCCCAGGGCGTAGGGCGGTGGTTCGCCAAGGCCCCGACGCTCGACTCTCGGGAGTCACAGTCCTGCTCTCACGCTCGCGCAGCCCGACCTTTGCGCGATTGCCTCTGGGCCCTGGCATCTGCCGACTTCCTGGGTCGTCGTTGGTCCTCATCGACCCTGGCAGGCCTACGTGGTATGCTGGCGGTGGTTCGTGGAGTGCCTCATGCCGGAGCGCTGGGTGTCGGTCCAGGAGGTCGCTGACCACTTGGGGGTCAACAAAGACACCATCTACAAGTGGATCGACAGCCGCGACATGCCAGCCCACCGGGTGGGCCGGCTCTGGAAGTTCCAGTTTGGCGAGATTGACGCCTGGGTCCGCTCGGGCGGCGCTGGCGATGCCCCGGCCCGGACCGCCGACAGCAAGGAGCGTCTATGAGCCAAGCACAGCCCGTCGACGCGCGCTTCGATGAGGGCCAGCTCCACAGCACCGCCTTTCGCGAGGAACTGCTCGACATCGCCCGCGACGTGGTCACTCCCGAGAAGGACACCCGCCCGAGGAGGACGAGAACCGCGGCAAGGCGTTCCTCACGAGGTTATTCGCCGAGGTCCAGACTAACGAGACCCTCCGTCTACGTGAAATGCGTCGTGAACAACATCGACCAAACCGTGCAGGTCATTCCCTTCCCGGGATGGCAGCATACGTTGGCGGGCGAAGGCGAAGTCGAAGAAGCATTGCGCGCCGATCACTCTACCTACAAACTCCACTCGGACGCCGGGATTCCCGACATGGCGTACGGGTACATCACCCAGGGATACTGACGGATGGATCGGTTGGAATCGCTTCCCCCCAGCACGGGTGATGCCGCAGCACCGAAGGCGGTAGACCTCTTTGCGGGTTGTGGCGGCCTCACGACTGGCCTGAAGCTGGCCGGATTCGACGTGATTGCCGCGGTGGAGTTCGAGGCTGGCGCGGTCGAAGCCTACAAGCTGAACCACACCGACGTAGGGCACGTGTACGACAAGGACATCTGCGAGGTGAAGGGAGAGACCATCCTCGCTGACGCCGGACTCCGGGTCGGTGAACTGGACCTCCTAGCCGGATGTCCCCCCTGCCAGGGCTTCTCTCGGATGCGCACTCTGAATCGAGGCCAGGCGTCAGACGATCCGAGAAACGACCTTGTCGATCAGTTCCTGCGGTTGGTGGAGGAGCTCCGCCCCCGCGGCCTGCTGATGGAAAACGTGCCGGGTCTTGCCCAGGACGTGAGGTATGCGAAGTTGCTGACGCGCGTGAAGGCCCTCGGGTACTCGGTAGCGGATGAGGTTCACGACGCTGCTGACTATGGGGTGCCGCAACGCCGGCGAAGGTTGATCATGCTAGCGGTACGGGGAGCAACCGTGGAGCTACCCTCCAAGGTGTCGGAGGAGGCACGGATGACCGTGCGCCAAGCGATCCATGGCCTCCCATCCCCGGGTAGCAGTGGTGATCCTGCACAGGACGTGACCGAGTGCCGGCAGCCCCATGTCCAGGAGATGATCGCGCTGATCCCGCATGACGGAGGTAGCCGCGGTGACCTTGGTGCCGAGTATGAGCTGGACTGCCACAAGAAGTGCGACGGATTCTACGACGTGTACGGGCGTATGTCCTGGGACTATGTGTCGCCGACCATCACGAGCGGCTTCGTGAACCCGTCCAAGGGCAGGTTCCTGCATCCGACGGAGAACCGTTGCATCACGCCTCGAGAAGCGGCGCTGCTCCAGACGTTCCCTGCCGACTACAAGTTCCCAATGGAGCGCGGCAAGTACCCCGTGGCGCGAATGATCGGAAATGCCCTGCCGCCGGTACTGGCCAAGACTCACGCGAGCGCTGTCGCCGCTGCCCTCGCAAGGGCGGCACAGGGCGGCGACTGATGCGCTGATGGCGCCTGACCTCGAAGGTCAATCCGACTTCTTGTGTGAGAGAAAGTCCACTCCGACTCTGGAGATATGCCCTCCGACAACATGGGACAACCGTTCTGCGTATGGAGCGCGCAGTTGGCAGGCGACGAAGCAGTCCTGTTCCCCAAGGGTGATGGTATTCTCGGCCCCTTTCGCAGTCATTCGCAAGATCCGAACTCGCCCATCAGCGTCCGTTCTCGCGAAATCTGCGGCAAACATTCGCTCGAGCCGCGGATTGGGATCGCCCGTCGTGGGATTGAAGGCGCCCGCGGCAATCGGCGAGTTCGGGTCACGTGAGTAGTCGTAGAAGAACACATATCGCCCTTGCTCCGCGTCCCTGATGGCGGCCCCCGGCTTCACCTTGAGGTCCAGACGGATTGCTGTCATGGCCCGAAAGGGGTCGAGCTCCGCTCCCCACGGATCGATCTCCACGTTCCTTGCTCGAGGGACCATGTCACAAGCTGGAGTGACACAGACCCAGTACTCATCCGCATTGCCAGAACGGAACACGGTGCCAACTCGCAGGTGGTGCCTGGTGAAGCGTTCGGAGCAGAGGAAAGCGTTGGCGTGCATTAGAGGCGGCACCATCTCACTGGGCGGCGGATGCCCCTTTGCTCCTTCCAGTACGTAGTTCGCCATGTCACCGGCAGCGGCGGTGAACCGGCGATCCAGCAGATGAGCGGCGACTCGGTGCGCCCGACGGCGCTTCTCGGCCTCCTCCATCGGTTCTGCGATGTAGTGGAGTAGCCCATTCTGGAGATCCTTGGCGGGAAGGTCCAGGTCATCGCGAAACGCGCCTTGGTCCGCATGATGTCTAGTCGCGGCCACCAAGCACGCGAGCCAGGGCGGTGACCAAGCGGAGATCGCTGCTTTTAGGCCATCCAGGAGCGTGTCCGCTTCGGTGTCTGGATCCTGCTCAAGCGGCTTTCCGATCAAGGCGACGAACAGGTTCCCACACTGGAACCAGCGGTTGTCCCCGCACTCGAGGGCTTGGATACGGCGAGCTTCCGGAAGCCGCGGCGCCTTGAGTTGGAACGCGAACCACTGCTCCAGGAGCTGCTCCGCCACTGCGGTCTGGTTGTGGTCAACACCAGCTTCTCTGCAGGTCCGAACGAATGTCCCGCGCCAGGTACGCTCCCCGGCGAGGAATGCGTTGAGGTCAGCGACCGACCACTCGAAGGTCAGGCCCTCGTACTCATCGGGGATGTCGGAATCGACGAGATCGGCCCGCACGCCGCGCGCGTGCGCGGCAAGATTGCGGAACGCGCCGTCCAGGTCAGGTTCAGCGGTGTAAACGACCACCAGGTTGGGCGCCGGGCTCTCGCTCAGGTCGCGAATGAGCTTCAACGCGGCGCTCGGGTCGTCGCCAACGAGATGGTAGTCGAGGACGAGCAGGTCGCAGGATGCGATACGTCTAGCCTGCGTAGGACCGCTCCAATCCGCGGAGTTGTCCATATCGCAGAGCCAGCCTCGCTCGGTACAAGCCCGCCACAACGCCTTCGCTCGAATGCTCTCGGTGTACGCCTCGCCGCCCACGGCGTAGGTCGGAAACCGGTCGTCGACAAAGAGAACGGAGCGAATCGGCTCGATGTAGGAGCGAATCGGCCAGTTGATCGCGGGGGTCTCAGCACTACTGTCCATCTTGCAGTTCTCGGAACGTGATGATGAAGTTCGCGCCCGGAAGAACGCGCTCGGAAGGGCCCGCGAGGCGAATGGAGTGCCTGCCTTGCTGCAGTGCCAGTTGGGACAGGTGCAAGCCTACGCCGTGACCGCCCACCCTGCGGGTGAAGAACAGGCTGAACAGGCTCGGCTCGTCATCGGGATCGACGCCGGGTCCCGTGTCAGCGACGAGTAAGTCGGAGCCCCGCCGGTCCAACAGGATGCGGCGCTCCTTGCCGAACGTGACCCAGTAGAGAGCGTTGTTGACGAGGTTCACGAAGACGGGGAACACCCGATGAGGGTACTCCAGAACGGCCGCGTTTCGGAATGCTGGTGTGGACATCAGCTCAACGCCACGCTCCTCGATCTGGCGCTGGAAAAACGATCGTAGGTAATCAACGAGTTCCTTGCCCGTGATCAGCCGTCGTGTACGGGGGCCCGAGAGCCGCAGAGGAGCCAGAAATTCCAACCGCTGGACAAGGGATCGAAAGCCGCTGTCCGCAAGCTTGAATGCGGCGGAGTCACGGGCAGAATGGGGGAGTCTGGACAGGTTTCTGGAAACCTGTTGGGCCGTCTCGTTCAGATCGTGCCCGACGATCTCGACTGTGATCCCCAGTTGGGCGAGGTCCTGCCACTGCTCCACCCGGTCGGCCAGCACGGTACGCTCATCGGTGGCCCAGGCGAGTGCGGCATCCAGGTCGATGCCTTCCTTTAGAGCGTCGAGCGCGCGTAGGTATCCTTCGTAATCGGGAGCGAACTCCGCGTAGAGTTCGCGGCGCGCTACCTCCATTTCGGCAAGTACGGCGCCCAATGTCTGCCTCCGGGCGGCGAGATCCAGAAGCAGCGGGGCCGCCATCGGGTAGAAGCGTTGGTTGTCGCGCTGGACGCGCTCGGCCCAGCGTTGGTCCTCCCCCTTCAAGCCCGCGGAAATTGCAGCCTTCCATTTCCCGGTGACGTCGGTGAGTGACTTCTGGTTTCGCGCCAAGGCGGCCCTTGCAACGTCTTCGCTGGACGCCGTAGCCTGCATGTCGGCTCGCTTCGACCAGAGCTGATGCGCCTGTTCCAGGCGTGCAGTCAGTTCGGCAAACCTGTCCCGGTAGGAACGGTATCGCTCCTCCACCGAGGCCGAGAGCTTCCGTGGCCTTGGGGGTAGGCTGAGCGCGCCGCGGCGCTCCTGCAGGGAGACGAGGGTGATGGCGACTCCCTCGACATCGAGCACCTTGGCCTCGTCCTCCAACTCCCGAATCAGGTCGGCGGCGTCGACCAGCGCCCGATCCAGGTCTCCGGACTGCTCGCGCAACGCGGTCTTCAGCGTTGAAACTCTCCGCGTTTTCGCCGACTCCTCGGCCTTGCGAGCACGTTCATACCTGGCCTGTGTGATCGCGGTCTCGGTCCCGCGAAGCTCAGCGTCGCTACCGAAGTACCGCCTGGCCAGCGTGGCCAGAAGATCCTGAACGAGGAGGCGAAACTCGCGTGCTGCCTGATTGTCGATGAACCCCTCACGTCCGGCCTTGTCGCGCAGATGAGTGTTGTCCGCCCGCGTCAGGGACACCGCTCCGAACGTCCTGCGATGTGCCCAGAAATGCCGGCCGGCGTGCATGCTCCGCCTCTCCTCCATTCCGAAGAAATCATGGTCGGGACGACCATAGGGCTGAACGCGAAGGCCGTCTCGATACACCGCCAGGCCGCTGAACTCGTCTGCTCGGGCCTTCAGCCGCCCGATGACGTCCGGTGTGTGGGTGCTGTTCTTGGCCTCCTGCTCGAACGTCGCGAACGCAATGTCGAAGGGACCGACATACGCCGATCCGCCGAGCGGTGGAGGGCGCGTCGGTGGAATCACTAGTAAACCCAGTTCCTTGCCCCACGCCTTCACGGTGCCTTCGAACACCCCCATCTCGTCGAAGTGACCCTCGACCACGTGTTCGAGCTCACGTAGGTTCTCGAGGTCAAAGCTCTCCTCGCTGGAGACCACGGTCCGTTGAGCCGAACCCAGATGGACGAGAGCCTGGTAGGCAAACTCGATGGCATCATCGGAGTAGGGGTTGGTGAATCCAGTCAGCGTGAAGCGAAGCTTTTCACGAACCTGACTGACCTCCGGGTCCTCGTTCGCCACCCCTTTGTCCACCCACACCCTCAGCTCACGAACCACATCGAACACAAACATCGCGGTTCCGTGAGGCCGCTCTCCGGTCCATACCAGCCATGACGCGAGGTGGTGGGCCTCCAGGCTACCTCCCAACGCCAACGACGCGATTCGCTGTGCCGTCGGCTCGTCACCCCGGGCGTCCTCGTCGGCCGAGAACTTCCGCCACGCCTCCTCCAAGCGCTTGTGGCGCTCAGGTTCGGAGGGGTTTCCCCAGACGTTGTCTACCAGTCCATCGAACAGGCTGCTGATGACCTGCTCGATGCTGCCGCGATCGCAAAAGGTCTCGACGGGGATTCGTACATCGTCAAGCGCAAGGTACGGGTTCTGAAACAGCCTCCAATCGATGAGTGCTGCCACGAAGGGGTCCCGAGCGCGCTTCGTCAGCACCAGGACCGTGGGCCCGAGGTAGGCGACGGAGAGTCGGCCGATCCCCTTCTGGCCTTGTCGGGGTCGAACGGGAAGCCCGTCACGATCCTCCTCGGGGACATCATCGTCTCCAGCTTTGGCCTCTGTCCCCAGCATGAGCCAGCGCTCAGTGAACTCAGCCTCGCGCATGCCGTGTCCGTCATCCACCACCGCGGCCATGGGGACCGACCCCGGAAAGAGGTGTAGTCCGGCTTGACGCGCGTAGGCGTCGTACGCATTCTTCCAGAGCTCGCTGACCGCCGTCGGGCAGTCAGCGATCTGCTCTCGGCCGAGGTGATCGACCGTGCGTGCGCGGGCTCTGAAAGGGATTCGGGCCACGAAGGTCGGTCTCGCTTCGCGCCAGCGGGAAGTCGCCAGCGACCAGAGGAGGCTAACTGCACTTGCCTAACTCTGTCCATCCGCGATTGAACTGAAACCCCGAACAACCCTGGGGTGGTCTTCGCGGAGGAGGACAGCGACCATGAAGTCACCCCGTACCTACACCCTTGCCGAGAAGCAGGCTGCGATCGCCCGGACGCTCGCGGTCGGTGCCGCGACGGCCAGCAGGGAGCACCAGATCCCCGGCGGCACGCTGAGCTGCTGGGCACACAAGGCCCGCCAAGGCCTGCCTGGCTACGCGCTGCTGCCGACGCCGGCGCCGACCCCGACGCCGACGCCGACGCCGACGCAGAGCCCGGCAAGGGCCCCTGCGCCTGCAGCGCCCGCCCCAGTCCCGGCCCCGACCCCCGCCGCCGCTGCCGCCACTCCGACGGGCAAGGTCGCCCGGGTCTACACGCCATCGGAGAAGGCGCGCGCCCTGGAGCTGGCCGCCGAGGTGGGGGTGACTGCGGCCAGCCGGCAGCTCGGGATCAGTCGCTACTCGCTGCATGACTGGCGGCGAAAGGTGCAGCGGGCCGCACAGGGCCAGGGCGACTCTCCCACGACGGGTCCGGCGCCGGCCGACATTGAAGCGCAGCGGGACAAGGAGATCCTCGACCTGTGGCGACGGCACCCGGGCCTGGGCCCCAGCCAGATCAAGAACCAGCTCCGCCGCCAGGGGGTCAAGGTGGCGGTGAACACTGTTCGGCGCGTGATGGAGGACGCGGGCTACCGCCCGCCCAAGGTCAAGCGAGACGCGCACACAGAGCGCTACGAGGCGGTCCGCCCCAACCACCTGTGGCACCTCGACTTTGTCCACCGCCACATCAACCGCACGAACACCTTCACGCTGATCTTGATCGATGACCACAGCCGCTTCGTCGTGGGCCACGGCGTCGATGACGCTGAGCGCGCCGACCTGGTGATCGAGACCTTCACCTCTGCCGTGGAGCGCCATGGCAAGCCCGAGGCGGTGATGAACGACAAGGGCAGCGCGTTCTGGTCCTGGAAGGGGATCTCCCGGTTCACGGCGCTGCTCACCGAGCTGGGCGTGGACCAGATCGTCGCCGAGCACAAGGAATGGAACGGAAAAGTGGAAGTATTCAACGGAAACCTGGCGAAAGAACTATTCAATGTCCAGCGCTTCTACGACGTCGGCGAGATGAAGCGTCGGCTGGCGAGCCACCTGCACTTCTACAACCACCGCCGCACCCACCACGCCCTGGGCGGCCTGCTCGTCCCCGCCGATCGCTACTACGGCCGCGTCGAGGAGGTGCTGGCCCGCATCGAGGCGGGGGCGGGCGCCTCGATCCACACCGACCTGCTCGATCTTCGCGAGCGGGCCCTGGAGCTGTTCAAGGTCGTCAGCCGCGACGGCAAGCCCGAGATCTGGCTGCTCGGCCAGCCCTTGTTGGCCCCGCCCGCGAAGTAGAGGAGGTGGCCCGCGGGACAACGGGTCAGAGGGCGGTTGCGACACCAACCATCTGCCCAGCCCGGGGCCATGACCAGTCTACCTCCCGCACTTGCCGCCGGCCTCCTGCTCGCCGCCATCCCGGTCCTCCAGGCCCACCACCTGCCCGCCCCCAGCGCCTCGGCCGCCCTGGAGGCGACGGGGGCCAGCCGCACCACCGCCTATAAGGTCAAGGCCGCGCTCGACGCCGCCTTGCCCGGTCTGCCGCGGCCACCGGGGCGGCCTGCGACCTCGCCCCCCGAGACCGCCGCCGACCTCACCCCGCTGCTGCACAAGGTCCGCGACTTCCTCTTCGACCACCCCGGCACGGTCGGCGGAACCGCGGCGCGCCGGTGCTACTCCGACCTCTTCCGACTGTTCGTCCTCGACCTCTGGGACGCCCACCGCGAGCTCGGACCCGAGGCCCTCGCCCAGGCCACCGGCGTCCCCCTGCCCACCTTGAAGGACTGGCTGCGCGGCGACCGGCCCCAAGTCACTCCGCCCGACAACCTCGCCACGGTCCCCGAGCCCGCACCCGCCCGGATCCAGGCCGTGCTCGACGCCTGGGAGCACTGGGCGGACAAGAAGCGCGGCTTCCGCGCCTTCTGCGAGCACGTCTGGTTCCACCTCCGCATCCCCTTCGGCCGCCAGCACATCAAGGACATCCTCCAGGCCCACGGCGTGCGCATCCCCGACAAGCGAGGCCGACCCGACGACGCCTCGGCCAACCGCGACGGCTTTCTGACCTTCCACCCCGGTGCACAGTGGGTCGGCGACGGCGCCGAGCTGGTCGTCACCCTCAACGGCGAGCCCTTCACCGTCAACCTCGAGCTCCTCGTCGACACCGACTCGGGGGCCTTCACCGGCGCCTCCATCCGCCCCACCGAGGACGCCGCCGCCGTCACCGAGGCCTTCGCCGACGGCGTGTCCACCACCGGCGCCCCGCCCATCGCCCTGCTGCTCGACAACAAGCCCAGCAACCACGGCGAGCAGGTCGAGGCCGCCCTCGGCGACACGCTGCGCATCCGCAGCCGGCCCTACGTTCCCACCGACAAGCCCCATGTCGAGGGCGCCTTCGGCCTCTTCGCCCAGGAGGCCCCGCCCATGACCGTCACCGCGGCGACCCACGAAGACCTCGCTGCCGAGATCGCCCGCCTCGTCGTCACCGCCTGGGCCCGCGCCGTCAACCACCGCCCACGCGCCGACCGCGACGGCAAAAACCGCGCCCAGCTCTATCGCGACGCCGAGCCGACCCCCGAGCAGATCCAAGAGGCCCGCGCCGCGCTGCTGGAGCGCCAGCGCAAGCAGGACAAGGCCCGGGAAGCCCGGCAACGTCGGCAAGATCCCGTCGTCCGCCAGTTGCTCGACGCAGCCTTTGCCCGCCTTGGACTCGAAGACCCCGAAGGGCATCTCCGCGGCGTCATCGCCGCTTGGCCGCTGGAGGCGATCGTCAACGGGATCGCCGTCTTCGAGGGCAAGAAGAAGGCCGGCACCCTGCCCGAGGGCGTCGACGCGCGCTACCTCCGCGGCATCGTCAGGAACCTCGCCGAGGAGGCCGAAGGCTGGCACATCGCCGAAGCCCTGCTCCGCGAGCGCCTCGCCGCACAGGACCTCACCCTCGCCCACTTGCAGCGTCAGCGGGACGAGCTCGACGAGGACGGTCCCCAGGCCATCGACCTGACCAAAGCCTTCGTCGACAAGGCCCTCGCCTCGGCCCGCGGTATCGACCGCACATTCTGGCTCCTCGCCACCGCCGACGTCATCAGCGACAAGGATCCCGCCCAACAGCGTCCCCTCCTCCGGATCGCCGCCCGACGGATCCACGCAACCTTCGCCGTCCCCCACGACCAGCGCCTCGCCGCCACCCGCTTCCTCTTCGCCAAGGTCGTCGTCATCGACTGAAGCGGACCCGGCATCCGGACTTTCCACCGAAGCGAGCCGTCTCCAAGCCCCGCGTGCGCCCCGTCTGCTGCCAGGGCATGACCGGGTGCCTCACACCGAACAGGCGATCCCGACCGGGCGCCTGTTCGGGGTTTCTTGATGGATGGTGGTTGACAAGCGCA
>Ga0210033_1000524_pt1 | contig 36272 bp, 34 predicted proteins | sample CryGeymeta201501_FD_185465 | JGI IMG/M metagenome (GOLD analysis project Ga0210033, IMG submission 185465) | Groundwater microbial communities from Crystal Geyser aquifers in Utah, USA - Crystal Geyser metaG 2015-01 (SPAdes) (version 2) | ecosystem: Environmental > Aquatic > Deep subsurface >... | reverse complement strand
GGGACCGCGCTCTGGAAGTAGCGGCGCTCTGGAAGTAGCGGCGCTGCGGAAGTAGCGGCGCTGCGGAAGTAGCGGCGCTCGAATTTGGAGTGCGGGAGCTTGCTCCCGCTTTGCTCTCCGGTGGGTGATTATTACCGCGAGCGCCACAGCGAGAACAGCGGCGGCAAGCCGCCGCACTCCAAAGGGACCGCGCTCTGGAAGTAGCGGCGCTCTGGAAGTAGCGGCGCTCGAATTTGGAGTGCGGGAGCTTGCTCCCGCTTTGCTCTCCGGCGGGTGATTATTACCGCGGCCGCCACAGCGAGAACAGCGGCGGCAAGCCGCCGCACTCCAAAGGGACCGCGCTCTGGAAGTAGCGGCGCTCTGGAAGTAGTGGCGCTCGAATTTGGAGTGCGGGAGCTTGCTCCCGCTTTGCTCTCCGGCGGGTGATTATTACCGCGGCCACCACAGCGAGAACAGCGGCGGTAAGCCGCCGCACTCCAAATGTGATCAATTCCGGATGTGTCGGTTTCAATAATCGTCCGGAATCTTCAACTGATCGATCTTGAAGGAATAGACCGTCTTCACCTGTGCCGGGCTCGCGGTTTGCTCGAACCAGGCCGCAGAGCACCAAGGATAGTTTGCTGCATTGGTGGTCAGTCCGTGCTTCACCGGGTTCTGGTGAACGTAGTGGAGCCGGGCAAGGTACGAAGTTTCATGGGTCAGCTGGGTATCCCAATAGTTGTGCCAAACCTGGCGTCCTGGCGTGTTCTCGTAGCGGTTGAGTGCGGCAGCGGTGCGTGAGTGCAACTCACGAATGCAGGCGGTCAGCGTGCTGGCATCGTTGGGCGCGGCGGCGACAAAGTGATAGTGATTGGCAAAAACTGACCACGCCTGCAGGGTCCACGAATACTTGTTGGCGATGGTGAGCAGGGCGTCGTGCAGCAGGCGCAGCGAGGCGCCATTCTGAAACATCGGTAGCCTCTGAGAAGTGGCGGCGGTGACCATGTAGACACCGGCTTCCCCAAGCCGGTGTACCGGGGCGTGCGGCCAGGGAAGGCGTTTCGAATGGTTGGAGTTGTCGAAAGCGGGAGCAAGCTCCCGCACTCCAAAGGGTGGCTGGGTAGTCATCAGCCGGTATGGTCGCATGGTGTGGAACCAGCGGCCCAGCGACGGCTGGCGCTATGCTGCGGCATGGTTCGAATAGCGCCGGTTCTGCAAACACTGTTGGCCCTTGGTCTGCTGGCGATGGTCGGGCTCAATGGCTGTGGTCGCGAGCCCGATGAAGTGGCGCTGCGGCGTGCTGTGGCAGAGATGCAGGCCGCTATCGAGAGCGGGAAAGTGGGCGCCTTTGTCGAGCACCTGAGCGCGGATTTCTCTGGTCAAAACGGCAGCATCGATCAGCGTCAGTTGCGCGCCTTGCTGGTCGGGCAGGCGCTGCGCCACGAACACATCGGCGTGACCTTGGGACCGATTACCGTCAAATTATTCGATCGCCGGGCGACGCTCGGCCTGGATGTGCTGGCCACCGGCGGTGGCTGGTTGCCTGAGTCGGGCCAGAGCTTTCACATCGAAAGTTCCTGGCGTCAGCGCGATGGCGACTGGCAGTGCTTCGCCGCGCAATGGACCGAACGCTGGTAGGGCACGGCCTTGATCGGCAGCGAAGAAAAAACCCCGACCAGTTGCCCGGCCAGGGTTTTTTTGCGGTTGCGGTGGACGTGATCGACTGGGTGATCGGCGGCACCTAATCGATTCAGCCGCGACGCTGCGCCGAGACTCGATATTGCCGATAAACCGCTGTCAACAACAGCATCGCCAACAGCAAAATCAACATGCCAGCGCGACCCAGACCGGGGACTGCCGCCGGCGGCCCCAAGCGATTGCTGAAGGTGCATGTCACCGATGCGCCGGTGGCCAAGGTAATGTTGTTCGGGGTGTTGCCATTGTCACAGCTCGCGTTGGTCAAAACCCAGCCCAGCGGGATCGTCTCGGCGACGTTGTAGCTGCCAGCAGGCAGACCGGTGAATGCTTGCATGCCGGTACCGGTCACCGTGTTGATATTGAAGGCGCCCAAGTTGCCGGTGAAGGCAAAGCTGCCGTCGCCACCGATGGTGTTCTTGATGATCGTGATCGAAGCGGTGCCGGCGCCGATCTCAGTGTTGGTAAAGGTGCAAGTCACCGCTTCGTCGGCACCCAAGTCGATGGCGTTCACCGGCGAGCCATCGCTGCAGGTGGCGCTGGTCAGATTCCACCCGGCTGGTACGGTTTCGGTGACATCGTAGATGGCGGGCACATTCAAGGGCCGGAAAATCTGCGAGCCGGTGTTGCCAGTGGTGGTGATGGTGAACGTCGCCGGCGTCAGCGTGCTGCTGCTGAAGTCAAACGAACCGTCGGCACCAATGGTATTTTTGACGACGGTGATCGAGTTGACGCCAGCGCAGGTCGGTACCGTAATGGTGTTGGCATCGGTGGTGACGGTGCCGCCAAAGGCCAGGAGGCGGCCGCTCAGATGGTTGAAATGGCCAACGGTGATGCCGGCAGCGTCGAGAATATTGCCGGCAAAGGTTGGCGTCGGCGACAGCGACGCGTTGGCGCCCAGCGTAGTGGCAGCGACCGGCGCCCAGAATACGTCGGAAGCGCAGGCGCCATTGGCCAGCACAACGTTGGAATTGTCACCTGTATTGAGGGCGTCACCGGGCCGGAAGATGTAAACGCCGGGACCATTGAGGGTGACGATGGTCGAAAGCGTGATATTCATCGCGCCGCCGCTCGAGTAGCAGCCTGGTGGGATGGTTCCGGGGGGATTGGCGCCGATGACCACCGAATTCAGGGTGACCGCACCGGCACCCAGTGAGACGCATGCCTGTCCGTTCAAGTTGGCCAGAGCCGCGCCTTGGTCGACACCGGTGGCCGGCGGGCACGGCGTCACCGTAGCACCGGTAATCGACAGCGGCGGGGTCACCGGTGCGGTGGTGTAGCAGACGTCGCCGTTGATAATGGTCTGCGGTGAGGTATTGGAATTGGTGTAGGTGTCAGAAACGATGCCGTAAGTGCCGGTCGCGCCGAGGTTGGGTGCGGTGGCGGCGCTGACACTGCCCGCCAAGCCCAACACGGTGATGAGGCTTACGGTCAACCAGGTGCTGGCACTGTGGCGCATGGTCGGGACGATGGCACTGGCGGTGCGCGTGCCAAATGAATGATGGCGGTGGCGGGTTGGCGTGTTCACGGGTCAGTCCTTGCAAAGTAGGGCAGGGTGGTTCGCAGAATCATTGGATGGTTGGTATCTGATGGTCGGCTGCGGCACGCTTGCTGGGTGGTTTGCGGCTGCCCACAGCGCACGTTGGCGGGCTGAGCTTAGTCCATAAATCAAGTTTTGTGAACTTGATGCCGGTTTGCCTTGCGGTTGTCCGGCGATTGTCTATGTCCGTCGGCCCTTGGCGCTTGCGTCGGAAAAGTGGCCGAGGCTTGGCGGCTGGACTGGACTGGACCGGATGGACCCGCCCAAGGTCGCCGCAACGCTGGTCGGCCGAGTGGGCGGCGCGGGCTCAGCGCTGCAACTCATATCCGACCCATCAGCAGCAACACGATGAGGATTGTTACCACGAGACCGAGGCCGCCGCTGGGGCCGTAGCCCCAACTGCGGCTATGGCCCCAGGTGGGCAATGCGCCGACCAGCATCAGGATCAGGATGATGAGCAGAATGGTGCCGAGTGACATGAGCGTTCTCCAAGCGGGTGATTGACAGCGAATCGGGCATAGGTCCGCAGCAGATTTTCGGTGCGCGGCAACTAGAGCCAAGTCCAAAAGCCCTCTCCCCAACCCCTCCCCCGCAGGCGGGGGAGGGTCTCAAGGCAGAGCACAGGTGACCGTGACGTCAGCCCATGTGCATGCCGCCAGCATCGACCAGACCGAGCACGCCGATGATGATCAGATAGAGGGCGACGATGTAATTGAGCAAGCGCGGTTGTACCAGGATCAGGATTCCGGCCAGCAGGGCGATGATCGGGGCGAGGCTCAGATGAATGTTCATGGTCAAGTCCGGCAGCGTAGGGAGGGTGGCGTGGTGCTGAACGCAGTCGATCACTGCGTGGTGGTGGATTACTGGCGGTCGCGCTGGCGCCGATTCGGGCGTTCAGCGTCTTTATCCGCGTCTTCGGACTCGGCTGGGTCGGCTTGGTCCTCGTTCTTTTTCTTGTCTTTTGCCGACTCCGGCGGCGGCTGGCCCAGTTCGGAGCGTGCCCGTGAGCGGCCACGTCCGCGGTCTTCCACTGGTGGCTCGACCGGTGCCGACGCCGCTGGCGTGGGTGCCTGCTCGCTGCGGCGTTCCGGCACCGGCGCTGGCGTCGGTACGGATTGCCCGCGCTCGCTGCGGCCACGCGGCTTGCTGCGGGGTGACGGCGCCGACGGTGGCTCGGGTCGGGCGGATGGATTCGGCGGGGTCGATTCCGCAGCGGGCGGCGCGGATTCAGGTTCGGCCTGGGTTCGGCGCCCGCGCTCCATCGGCTGGCGTTGTCGGCCATTGCCCGAATCCATCGGGCGTTCCGGCGCGGCGGATGGTGTCGCTACCGGCTGCTGACGTGCCGACGGTTTTGGCCTGAAATCGCGCTGTGACCGTGGCGAGGGCGTCGCCGGATGGATTTGATCCGCTGCCGGGGTCGGTGCGACCGGGGCTTCCGCCGGTGGCCGACGGCCACGATTTGCCGGTGCTGGCTGGTGTTGTTGGCCCGGTGCGCTGGCGCGGTCCAGCGGTTTCAGCGTCGCGGGTTGATTGCTGCGTGCCTCCGCTTGGCCACGGCCGCCACCGGCGCTGCGGGCGTTGATGGCGTTGCCCGGTTGCGCCAGCACGCGCAGATTGCGATCGGCGTTGCGTGCAGCGCTTGCCGGTTTGGCAGGCGCCGCCGGAGCGCGCCCAGGATTGCGTTGCAACAGCGCTTCGCGTTCGGCGAACGGTGTCGGTTCTGGTGGCGGTGCGGTACGCGCGAACACCGGTCGCGTGAGCACTTCGCGCGCTGGGCGAGTTTGCGTGGTGGCACCGGCGCCGAGCACGCTGCGCTGACTCGGAGCGACCGCAGCAAAGCGCGAGATCTCGCCAGCGCTGGCCGCGTTGCGACCCAGCGTGAGGGTGGCGCCACGGACCGAACGCGCATTCACGAACACCTCGCCCGGGACCGCCGTGATGGCGTTGCTCACCGATCGATTGGCGTAGTTGCTCTGATTGATCTGGGCGTTGCCACTGGCATAGTTGTTGTAGACATTGGTGATCGTGGTGTGGTTGATTACCGTATTGTTGACGTTCACCCGATTGAAGTAGTTGCGGGTGGTCTGGTAGGAGGGCACATAGACGTCGCGCGGGCCCAGCGGAAACCAGCCGATCGGCGATCCACCACCCAGACTGAACGACGCGCTCCAGCCGCGACCACCGACAAAGGCGACCAGCGCCGGTGCGTAGATCGGGCGCACATTGCGTGGCCCCGGGATCCAGCCCCAGCGTCCGGATAGGTGAGTCCAGCGACCATAGTGCGAGGGCGCAAAGCCCCAGGGCGCGGCATCCACCCAGGTCCAGCCCCAAGGTTCCTGCCAGACCCAATGGCCATCTTGATAGGGTGCCCAATCGGCATTGACCTGGCTCGGAAACCAGACGTTGCCATAGCCCTGCACGCCACGCCAATTGCCATATTCATCGAGACTGGCATAGCCCGGCACATCGTCAGCCAGATAGTTCAGCGAAACCGAACGATCGAGGCGGCGGTCGCGCCGCGCGACATAGCGATCAAACGCGTCGCTGCGCGGCAGACCGAACATTTCGTAATCGCGCAGGTCGGTGTCGTAAAAACGCACGGCATCGCCACTTTGCAGCGGGAAATTGCTGCGGTCGCCGTAGGCAACGCCGGCACCGTCCCAAACCACGATGGTGGTGACCGCTTCATCAGGATCGACATCGATGCGATAGCGACCAACCCGATTGATGGTGAAGGCCAGGTTCGGCGTGGCCACTTCGTAGACCTGGGCGCGATTCATGCGACGCACGCGCAGGTTGATCGTGCCTTGGGTCACTTGCACCTGCACGTTCTGGTCATCCAGATTAAGGATCTCGAAACTGGTGTTGGCACCGATCCGCAGGGCGGCGCTGCCAACCTGGATTTCGGCACGGGCATTGCGGTCGGTCCACAGTCGATCACCGCGAATCAACGGTCGATTGCGCACGACCTGGATCCAATCGTCTTCGCCTGCGGGTGAATAGCTGAGATCGCCGCGACTGTCGCTGAGGTAGGCGACGCGACCGGAGGGATCAACGTAGTCAGTATGGGCGGCTGACGCGGTGCCCAGCGCCAGCAGCAAGCTGCCACCGAGGGCGAGTAGATCGGGGATTTTGAACATGGCAACTGGCCTCGTTAGTTCTTGGTACGGATGACCAGGATCAGCACGCCGGCGATGATCGCGCCAGCGCCCGCCCAGATCGGAATGTTGACCGTCTCTTTGTCCTTGATCGAAATCGACATCGGGCCGATGTTGGCGTCGTGGGTCTTCTTGGTGTAGGTAAAACCACCGAAGGCCAGGCCGAGGACGCCGGCGATGATGAGTACCAGTGCCGCCAATTTGGATCCGTTCATGGGGTTGTTTCCTGGGCAATAGCGTGAGGTTTGCAGCCGCGTAGCAACGGTAGCGAGATCAGAGCTGCCCGCGCCTGCCCATCAGCAGCGAGACCACGAACAGCACGATGAAAACAAGAAACAGAATCTTGGCAATGCCGACGGCGGAACCGGCAATGCCGCCGAATCCGAGCACACCAGCAATCAACGCGATGACCAAAAATACAACGGCGTAATGCAACATGACCAGTGCTCCCAGAGTGTTGTTGTAGGCGGCATTGGAGGGTGCCGAGCGGGCGCCATCCAACTGCTGGCCAGACTGCGCTTGGCGCGCTCGTCAGTCGGTACGGCAGCGCACACAGATGGGCTTGTTCAGCGCTGGCTGGTGGCCACTATCGCCAGCAACCCGCAGGCAATGCGCAACGCCTAAGTGCGGAAGCGAACCGACACTACGGCCGAAGCGCCTCACGATGCGCTGGCAATACCCATCCAGGTACCCCGCATTGCGCGGATCGCTGGACCAACAGGAGTTGTCACCATGAACCACTCGAAGGATTCGTCAAGCAGTTGCTGTACCCCCAAGACCGCGGCGCCGATGCCGCATTCGGATCACGCAGCTTGCGCAAGCAGCAGCCCGACGCACAAGTCAGGCATGGACCACAAGGCCACCGACAAGCAGACCGCAAAGATCCCGTCCCAACCCAGCCACACCAGCCCCATCGCTGCGGCGCCACAAGCGGCCAAAGGCGATGACGGCTTGATGAGCCAAGGCAAGCGCGCATGAGCCTGCCCAGCGTCGATCAGCTCAAGGGCCAGTGGGAGCAACAAGTCGGTGCCGCCAAGATCGTCTGGGGCAAGTTGACCGAAGACGAGCTGCTGAAACTCGAAGGTCACCAAAAAAAATTGACTGGCCTGATTCAGGAGCGTTACGCGATCACCCGCGATGAAGCGCACCGCCAGGTCAAGACGTTTTTTGCCAAGCAGCACTGAAACGCCGGTTCAGAGGACAGAGGACAGAGGACAGAGGACAGAGGACAGAGGGCAGAGGACAGAGGACAGAGGACAGAGGACAGAGGACAGGGGACAGAGGACAGAGGACCGAGGACCGAGGACCGAGGACCGAGGACCGAAGACCGAAGACCGAAGACCGAAGACCGAGGACCGAGGACAGTGCAGAAATTGGTGGATGCGCGGTACTGATTCACCCTACTTCCTGAGTCATGAAAATGGCTTTTTTTCGCCAACCTTTTAACCCGCAATGGAGCACGCTCATGAATCCAGTATTTCGCAAACTCGCACTGACCGCAGTGATCGCGCTTGGCATCGCCGCCACCAGTACTGCGGTGTTGGCCGCGCCGGTGTCGCAGGAAATCATCGAAGCCCGTCAGGAAACCCAAATTTGGACCACCTACGCGCTGAGCCCGTATTTGCGCGCCAGCGACATCCAGGTGGCGGTGCATGGTGACAAAGCCACTTTGACCGGCAAGGTCGATGAAGACGTCAACAAGGACCTGGCCAAACAGATCGCGTTGGGCGTGCGCGGCATCAAGGAAGTCGATAATCAGATCTTGGTCGTCGGCGACTATGTTGCTCCGGCACACCCGGCGGAGCGCAGCTTTGGCGAAGTCGTCGATGACGCCAGCATCAAGGCCGCGGTCAAGGCCAAGTTGCTCTGGAGCAAGCACACCAGGGGATTGGACACCGACGTCGACATCCGTCGCGGCCGGGTTACCTTGTCGGGCACCGCCGATAGCGCCGCGGCCAAGGCGCTGGCAACGCGGCTGACATTGAACACGCGTGGCGTGGTGTCGGTAAACAACCAGTTGCGGGTGGACGCGAACGCGCCAAGCGTAGGCGACAAGACCAAGGCGGCGGCGAAAGAAGTCGGCCATGATTTCGCCGATGGCTGGATCACTGCCAAGATCAAATCCACTTACGTGTTCTCCAGCAATGTCGAAAGTTCAGACATTGCGGTGGACACCAAGGACGGCGTCGTTACCCTCAGCGGCAAGGTCAGCAGCGGCGCCGAGCGCGCGCTGGCGATCGAGTTTGCGGAAAATATTCGTGGCGTGAAAAGTGTCAACGCCACGGCTTTGACCAGCTTGTAATCGGTCAGGCGATCAGCCCGAGCGCCGCGCCATCCACGATCAGGATGGCGCGGCGCTGTGTTGTGCGCAACGTCGGCTTTGGGTAATCGCGGTGCTGGTCAAACCGCCGCACCCGGCGCGATCAGAACAGCGGCTTGCCACCTGCTACGACCAGCGTTCGCCAACGCACCGACGGCCACGCAATGGCACGGAATACTGATTTTGTAGATCGACACGTTGGCGCAGTGCATGCCGTCAACGCGGTGGTCGCCACCGGGGCAGTCCAGCATTTTGCTCTTGCCCGGATGCCGTGCGTTGGTGTTGCCGCATGCCTATTGAACCCGCCAACGCCCATGCCAGGGCGCCCAAGGTAACCACCATAAGGACACTGAAATGACCCATTCCAAAACATTACCAAAGGCCGCAAGGCGACTGACATCACCACTGCGTTTGGCCGTTGCCATCGCCAGCTTGTTGAGTTTGGCCGCTTGCGCATCGATTCCGGAACCACCGACCGCAGAACTGCTGGCGGCAGAACAGGCAATCGCGGCGGCCGAACGCGATCAGGTGGCGGATTACGCCGCACCCGAAATCACCGAGGCCAGAAACAAACTCACCGCCGCCCACAGCGCCGTGCAGCAGGAACAAATGGTGCAGGCCGAGCGCCTGGCAGTTGAGTCGCGCGCCGATGCCGAACTGGCCTCAGCCAAGGCGGAAGCCGGCAGGGCCAAAGTAATCAATGACGAGATGCAAAAAAGCATCGACACCCTGAAACAGGAAATGCAACGCAATTCTGGAGGCAGCCAATGAAAACCCCATTCCCGATGGCCAAAAAACTGATCGCGATCACCATTGCTTCGGTGTTGATGGCGGCGTGCTCGACCACCCCCGAACGCATGCAGGGAGCCGATGATGCGCGTGCCCGGTTGTCGCAATTGCAGGCCGATTCCCAACGCGCTGCGCTGGTGCCGTTGGCGATCGAGGATGCCGAGACCGCCGTCCGCGCCGCCGAAGTGCCGCGCAAGGACAGCGAGCTGGCAAGTCACCTGGTGCTGATGGCGGATCGCAAGGTCGATACCGCCTGGTCACTGGCCAACAGCCGATTGCTGGTGGATCAGCGCAAGCAACTGGCCGAACAGCGCGAAGCCGCACGTCTCGACGCGCGTACTCGTGAAGTGGATCGCGCGCGGCAAGCGGCCAGTGTGGCGCGTTCCGACGCCGACTTTGCCCGCAGCCAAGCGTATTCTGCGCGTAGCGATGCGGATCGTGCCCAGGGCCAAGTGGTCGATGCCCGCATCGATGCGCAAATCGCTCAGAGTGAGTCGGCAACGGCGCGTGCCGATGCCAATGCCGCGCAAGGTCGGGCGATCAATTCGCAGATCGACGCACAAGCGGCCCAGGGCGATGCTGCCAACGCGCGTGCCGATGCCGATCACTCGCGCAGCCAGGCCGATAGCGCCAGAGCGGATACGGCAATTGCCCAGCAGCAAGCCGCTGAACTTCAGCGCCAAATCGTCGAGCTCAATGCCAAGGCGACCAATCGCGGTTTGGTGGTGACGTTGGGCGATGTGCTGTTTGCGACCGGTCGCGCGGAACTCAAAGGCGGTGTCCCCAGCAATCTGAATACGCTGGCCGACTTTCTCAACAAGTATCCGAAACGCACGGTGTTGATTGAAGGTCACACCGACAACGTTGGCAGCGCGAGTTCCAACCTGGACTTGTCGCAACGCCGCGCCGATTCGGTGAAGTCTTATTTGGTGGGTCAGGGTATCGCCGGATCGCGGCTGGCGGCGACCGGCAAGGGCGAGAACGCGCCGGTGGCGGGTAATGATTCGAGCACCGGCCGACAGCAGAACCGTCGCGTGGAGGTGATCATTTCCAACAACGCGCTGGCGAGCCAGTAAGTCGTCGAGGGCGCGCCGTTGGTTGCGCGCCAGTCTGTGCCCGAGAGCCCGCGCAGCGCATTCGTACTGCGGGCTCTCGGGCTTTTGGTTTTGGTTGAAGATGTTGATGATCCCCTCGGCTGCGCGAGCGACTGGTGTGTCGATCGCGGCTGGTGCGGCGTGCCGGATGCTGATCGGATAGCGGTGGCGCCGGCGTTGCCGGTGGGCTTCGCGCCCGGCTGGGCCAAGGATCAGTGGCTGCCGGTAGCGCTGGCGCCGTGTTTCAGGAAACGGCCAAATCCATCGGTCAGTGCGCAGTCGTGGCCTTGGCAAACCGCAGGAAACCGGAGTTCGTGCAGGATCTACATGATGCCGAAGCGAACACGCGGGCGCATCGGCGTCAGCGTTCGTGGTGATCCCGAATCACAGTGCAGAGGACGCGCAATGCGGTGCACTGGCGCCCGGGCGCAGCGGCCTGGCGTTGAGTTGGCCGGCTGACTCCGGTGTGGCGTTCATCGCTTGCAGCGCGCATTGGGTCGCCTGCAGACTGGCTTTGAGTTGCTGCTTGGCTTGGCGCAGCTCGGCGTCACTGCCCTGATTGGCATACTTGAGCAAGTCAACGATATCCACCATCAGGTTGTGCAGTTCGTTCGGTATGCCATGGTGAATTTTGGCGCCCGGCAAGGACTGTCTGGGCGCAACGGTGGGGTACGGTGGGTTTGCGGTGGCGATGAGGTTGCGGTTCATTTTGATCGGGTTGCGCATGTGGGTCTCCGGTTGGCTGGCGGTGGTCAGCCGCGACCTTGAGCAAGCGCCGCGCCACGACCAATGGCCGCGACAGCATGCCGGTGGCGCGGCGCGCAATCTGTCTGTTACACCACATTCAATGTCGCCAGGCCTTGGTGTGCGGTGGCTTGCCAGCGTTGGGCTTTACCGAAAAATCCGCTGCGGCTGGGCCGTGGCCATGAGCAAAGTGGGCGCAGGCGGCCGCACTCCAAAACTCGCCGCCGGGTGCGCTGGCGAGTCGGGTAGCAGGCGGGCGGTTTCTTTACTGACCACGGCGTAGCATTCGCAGACGCGGGCTTCCAGCGCGGATCGATCCAGTACTGAGATGTGGCCGCGACGGTAACGAATGCAGCCGGCCTGTTGCAGATTGCCGGCCGCTTCGGTAACGCTTTCGCGGCGTACACCGAGCATGCTGGCGACCAGTTCCTGGGTCATCACCAATTCCTGCGCCGGGGCTCGATCAATGGTCATCAACAACCAGCGACAGAGCTGTTGTTCCACGGAATGGTGGCGGTAGCAAGCCGCGGTCTGCGCCATTTGGGTCAGCAGCGCCTGGGTGTATTGCAGCAATAGCGATTGCAGCGCCCCGTTGCGCTCGAACGCCTGTTTCAGCCAACTGCGCTCCAGCCGATAGGCGTGCCCGGCGGTATGCACCACCGCCGAATGGACGCTGGTACCGCCACTCAGAAACGACGCTATGCCGACCATGCCCTCGTTGCCAACACTGGCGAATTCCGCCGATGCGCCCGAGGCCATGACCTGGTGCAGCGAGACAATCGCCGTGGTGGGAAAGTAGCCGTAGTGCGAGGCGATGCCGGGCTCGTACAACATCTCACCGAGCGGCAGTAGCGCCAACTCAAGGTGCGCCGCCAAGACCTCCAGATCGGCGCTTGGCAGCGCCGCGAGCAGATGGTTCTGAGGTGGGTTGTGAACAGCGGTCAAGGTCATCGGCGGCACGCTCATGGAGTGGCTTTCACGGTGATTTCAACGCCTATGCCGCGATAGCCGATAAACCGGCAGGAGCGGTCGAACATCGGCTCGCCACTGACCCGAAACTGTTGCTTGGAGCCAGTCGGGTGGGTACGGGTGAAGACGAAATCCAGAAACGGTTGGCGCGCGGCGATGGTGGCGCGGAGATGTTCGCGCTCGGCTTCGTTCCAACCGCTGGTGGTGGTTGCTGCGGGCGCGCCGTTCAGGCCATCGACGCGGATACCGAGCATGTCCAGCACCGGGCCGGACACTTTGGTGAAGTCGCCATTCTGGTCCTGCTCCCAATACCAATCGGAGGCGAGCTCGGTCAGGCTGCGAAATCGCGCCTCGCTTTCGCGCAGCTCGGCGGTGCGTTGTTGCACCATCTGTTCCAGCAGTCGGTTGAAACTTTCCAGTTTCTTGTACAGCAGACGCACTTCCAGCATGTTGTGGATGCGCGCCTTGACCTCGACCAAGTCGAACGGTTTGCTGATGAAGTCCTTGGCGCCGGCCTGCAAGGCGCGCAGTTTGTGGCCAGGTTGTGCGGTCAGCACGATCACCGGCAGGTAGCTGCCGCGAACATTGGTCTTGAGTCCTTCCATCACTTGAAACCCATCCATGGCCGGCATTTGCAGGTCGAGCAGGATCAGGTCGTAGCAGTTTTTTCGATGCAACGCGCAGACTTCCTGCGGATTCAGGGTGCTGCTGACGTGGCTGTAGCCGGCTTCGGTCAGCAATTGTTCGAGCAGGCTGACATTGGACTCTTGATCGTCCACGATCAGGATGCTGGCGTCGTGCAGCTCGGACTCGGCGATCATTGGGCGGGTTCCTCGGTGTCAGTGCGGCGTGCCGTCTGGTCGGGTAGTTTCAGGGCCGCGTCGAGCGCTGCCATGAACAGGTTGACTTTGATCGGTTTGGTCAGGTAGCTGAAAAAGCCGGCCGCCAGTGCGCGCTCGATATCCCGCGGCACGGCGTTGGCGCTCAAGGCGATGATCGGGATCGCTGCGGTCGCTGGGTCGGCATGCAATAGCTGCATTGCCTCGAGGCCGTTGATGCCGGGCAGGTTGATGTCCATCAGGATCACTTCGGGCAAGTAGGCGCGCGCATATTCGATGCCCAAATTGCCGTCGGCGGCACTCAGCATGCGCAAGTCCGGTCGGCGCGCAATCAGTTGCTCGACCAATTCCATATTGGCCGGGTTGTCTTCGACATAAAGCACGGTGCGCAACGGTGTGCCCGGCACCACCGGCGCTGCTACTCGCGCAAGTTGCTCGGCGTCGTCGATGAGGGCCAGCGGTGCCACGGTCAGACCCAACTCGAACCAGAACACGCTGCCGGTGCCGACCACGCTATCGACCCCGATTCGCCCACCCATCAGCTCGACCAGCCGCTTGGTTACGACCAGGCCGATGCCGGTGCCTTCTTCGCTGCTGCCTTCCTGGCCGAGGCGGTTGAACGGTTGGAATAGATGCCCGAGTTGTTCGGCCGACAGACCGGCCCCGGTGTCGCGAACACTGATGCGCATGGCGTTCGGCGATACCACGGCATAGTCGATGGTGACTTCGCCGTGCGGCCGGTTGTACTTGATGGCATTGAACAGCAAATTGACCAGAACCTGCTTTACCCGAGTGCGATCGGCACTGACAAAGTAGGGATGATCGAACACCGGAAAATGCATACAAATGCCGCGTTTCTGCGCCTGCGGATCGATCATCGCCTGGCACTCGATCATTACCTCGGTCAACGCCACGGTTTCGTGCGATAGCGTGGCTTTGCCGGATTCAATCAACGCCAGATCAAGAATTTCGTTGATCAATTCCAACAGGTACCAGCCGGCATGCAGGATCTGCTCGATGCTGCGATTTTGTGCAAGCGAAGGCGCCGGTGAAGCGGATTCCATGAGTTGAGCGAAGCCGAGAATGGCATTCAGCGGCGTGCGCAGTTCATGGCTCATGCTGGAAAGAAAATCGGATTTGGCCTGGTTGGCTTTTTCGGCCACGGACTTGGCGTGCTCGAGTGCGGCGTTGTTGTCCTGCAACGCGCGATCGAGCAGCGCGCGCTCGGCTTCGACGCGTTTGCGGGCGGTGCTGTCGCGCAGCACGCCAGTAAAATAGCGCTGGCCGCCGAGCCACATTTCGCTGGCGGCGATTTCCATCGGAAACTGACTACCGTCTTTGCGCTGGCCGGTCACTTCGCGGCCGAGGCCACTGGCGCGCGCCTCATCGCTGGCGCTGTAATGCTCCAGCGTGGCGTTGCCATGATTCTGCCCGCGCGCCAACTCGGGTATCAGCAGGCTGAAATCCTGGCCGATCAGCTCGCTGGCGTCATAGCCAAACATTCGTTCGGTGGCCCGATTCACTTTTTCAATGATGTCGCCATTGGCGTGCAGCGTAATGATGCCGTCCGCCGCCGTGTTGAAGATGGCCTGGATCAATGCGGTACTGTCGCGCAGTGCCTGTTGCGCGGCATATTCTCCGGTGACATCACGAAACACCAATACCGCGCCGATGACGCGGCCATCGCGGTCGCGAATCGGCGCGCAGCTATCGGCAATATCGCACTCGCTGCCATCGTGGGCGATCAAAACGGTGTGGTTGGCCAGGCCCTGGATGGTGCCGTGGGCCAAGGTTTCCAACACCGGAATCGTCGCTTCGCGGCGGGTTTCCTTGTTGACGATGTGAAAAATATCGCTGACCTGGCGGCCCAAGGCCCGCGCCAGGGTCCAGCCACTGAGCCGCTGCGCCAACGGATTCAACAACGTGACGCAGGCGTTGGCATCGGTGGCGATCACGGCATCGCCGATGGAGTTGAGGGTTACCGCGAGTTTTTCCTCGCTCTCGCGCAAGGTGTCGTTGGTCTGTTGCAGGCGCTGGTTGGTCTGCTCCTGAATGTCCAGCAGATGTTGACGCTCGGACTCGACCCGCTTGCGGGCGGTGTTGTCGGTGCCGATCAGCAAATAGCCGATGATCGCGTTGTTGGCATCGCGCAATGCGGTCACCGACACCAGCGCCGGCAGGCGACTTTCGTCTTTGCAGATATAGGTGAGTTCGTAGATGTCTTCGATGCCGCGCGCGGCTTTGAACACCAGCGCCTGAAAACCCGGCGTGATCGGTGTGCCCAGCTCGACGCTCAGTGCCTCGGCGCGGGCGATCAATTCCTTTGGATCGGAGATATCGGCCGGGGTGATCTGGTTGGTCACTTCGGCGGCGGTATAGCCGAGCATGCGCTCGGCGCCGACATTGAAGATCTGAATGACGCCATTGGCGTCGGTGGCAATGCTGGAAAAGTTGGCGCTGTTGAAAATTGCCGTTTGCAAGGCATCGGTTTTGAGGACGGCCTGGCGCTGGCCTTCGCTGGCGGCTGGCGGCGGGCCGGTGCCATCGGTTGGGTTGCGGGCTGTGGGCGGCTTGGGCATGGCTGGATCCATAAGTGAAAAGTAGTGCGCTGGTGACCCAATCAGGCGCGGATATTGGGAGCGGAGGGGCGATCTGGAAGTCGGTGACGCCGCTCAGAAGGATTACCAAAAGCGGCGATGACGCAACCATGGAGCTTCCAGAGTTGCCGGGTCAGGGTCTGTACGCTGGCGCGCACAAGCCTAGCAGCAGGGCGCGGTGATGCCCGCTGCGGCCCCAACGGTGCGCTGCCACCACAGCGCTCCAAGCGGTAACTGAAACTGGGGACCGACAGCCTCAGTCGCCGAGAAAATCCGCCAGCACCCGCAAGGTCTCGACGCGATCACACAGGGTCTTGATGGCAATCAGGATCGGCACCGCGAGCAAGGCGCCGAGTACCCCCCACATCCAGCCCCAGAACAGAACCGACAGCACGATCACCACCGGATTGAGCCGTTGCCGTCGGCCGATCAGCAGCGGCGTGATCAGGTAGCCCTCGGCGGCGGTCAATAGACAAAAAACGCCGGGTACCAACAGGCTGCGCCAGAGATCGTCAAAACACAGCAGGCCGACCAGACTGAGGATGCTGAAGCTGGCAATATCGCCCAGGTAAGGCACAAAATTGAACACGCCGACCATCACCCCCCACAACACCGGGTTGGGTACGCCGAGCAGCAGCATCGCCAACGCTACGGACGTGCCGAGCGCCAGATTGATTAAGGCGTCGCGCAGAAATAACTTGCGCAGATTGCGCAGGACTTTCGTTCGCCTGCAAGGCGCACAAAGGGGAGCATAGTCGGACTATGTGACGCTTTGTGCAACGACGCAGGCGGGCGATAAGGACCAGCAAGATGGGTAAGTTATTTTTGCGCGACGCCTAAGGTCACCATCAACACATAGCTGGAAACCGCAGATTCGACGTGGCGGACGATATTCACCGCGCGCTTTTTGTCGGCCAGGCGCGGGGTCGCGTTGATCGTCTTGCGCAAGAACAGGTCGCCGCAGGCGAGCAGAAAGTAGAGCAGGACCAACGTGCGCATCGCGGTCACGGCAAACTCGCGGGTGGCGGTGACCGCTACGCTGGCCAGGCTGCTGCCTTTGACCACCACTTGCGGCATTTTTTTCTCGCTGCCACCGGTCATCTTCAGGGTCAAGTCCTGCACTTGTGCGGTGGCGTTGGCGACTTCCTTGACCGAGCCGGTAATGCGCCGCAATTTGGTGTCAATTTCACGCAGCATCTGCGGGGCTTGGTCGAGCCAGATGCCGGCCGGCTCGGCCAATTTATAGGTGCCGCCGAGCAGCGCTGCCAGCAGACCAAGGACGACCACCGCGGCCCCCAGGGGCGCCGGTAGCCACAGCCTTTTCATGAAGCGCACCGCGGGCAGAAAAACCAGGCTCAGCACCAGCGCCACGGCCATCGGCAGCACCATCGCGCGGGCCAGATGCAATACCGTGAGAATGGCCAGCAGCAGCAGGCCGGACAGCGCCCAGGAGCCGGTGCGTGGGTCGGCAATCACCTGCGCAATTTGCTGGATGTGGGCACCAGCATCGGGGTCGCTCGACGGGGCGGTGTCGTCATCCAGATCCGGCGGCAGGCGCGTGTTGTTCAATGGCTTTTCCGGGAGGATCAACGCTGTTGTGTTCGGCAACGCGGTGAGGTGCTAGTGCGAGCGCGTGGAACGCAGCAACTTGGCCAGTGCCAACGCTGTGGTCAGCGATTTGAAGTAGCGCACCCCCAACACCACCACGGCGGCTTGCGCCAGCAAACGGGTGACGAGCGCTGGTTGTTGGGTGAAGAAACGCATCGTCATGCTGCGCGGATAGCCGCTGTGGCGTGCCTGGGCGGGACTGAGCTGTTGCGCAATCTGCTGGCGTTGCGCCTGCAGGCGTTGGCGCAGTGCCAGCCGCTGTTCGAGCAGCGTCAGCTCGGTGCTCGGGTTCATAATTTACTCTTGATCAGGGCGATATCTGCTGCCAGTTCGGCCCGGGTGGCGGCAAAACTCTGGTCGCTGCGCGCTGCCAGCGTACCGAAGCGACGCAGCGCGAGCAGGGCGCCGATGGCATAGGTGGCCAACACGGCCAACAGCGCGGGCCACCGATAGGCGTCGCCCCAAGTGGCGAGCAAGATGGCGGCGCCGATACCCAACAACAAGCTGAGCAATCCGGCAAAACCGAGCAGTGCTGCGGCCAGCATCTGCAACCAACGTGATTTTTCTTCCGCCCATTCGACTCGTGCCAGCTCGCCGTGCAGCGCGGCCTGGGCGAACCACGCACCGCCCGCCGAACGCAGCAACCGAACCCAATCCAGTGGCCGCAACGGCTTGCCGCCAGACCGGGAATCGCCGGTCGAAGCTGGCGCCGTGGACGATTGCTGCTCGGCGTCGGACGGCATTGGCGCCAGCTCAGCCATGGCGCTCATCAGCCGCGACGGGCGAGCACAAAACCGAGCAGCAAACCGACCACGGCACTGACGCCGATGACTTTCCAGGGTTGTTCGTGGACGTACTCGTTGGCATCGCTGGCGCCCTGTTGGGCCCGCTGCGAAATCTCGCCACCCATTTTTGCGGCGGCTTTTCTGGCCTCGGCAAGCCGCTGGTTGAGCTTGGTCCGCGCCCGGTTCAAATCCTCGCCGGTAAGCGTGGTGGTTTCCTTGACCAAGTCTTCCACATCGGCAAGAAAGTCCCGAAACTCGTGGGACACGCCGGCACGAATGCGCTCGGCGCTGGCAGCGAAATTGGAATTGCTGGATTCGGTGTTCATGGTGGGGCTCCGGTAGATAGGGGTGGGGCGGGCCCGGCGCGGGGCAGGGATCCGATGCATAGCACCCGTGCTGAAACCGCACCGTATGCTGGTTTGCACACCCTAGCTACCGCGACCGTCAAACTCTGTGCGGCGGCGTACGCAGGCGCGCCTTGGCATCGACGGCGCCCAAGGAAATCGAGAAAACAGCGGCGGCAAGCCGCCGCTCGCCAAATTGGCCACGCTCCGAAGCAGCGACGTTCGAATTTGGAGTGCGGGAGCTTGCTCCCGCTTTGCTCTCAGCTGCAGCGGTTTGCGATGGCCGCCACTGGCGATAGCGAGAACAGCGGCGGCAAGCCGCCGCACTCCAAATTGGCCACGCTCCGAAGCAGCGACGTTCGAATTTGGAGTGCGGGAGCTTGCTCCCGCTTTGCTCTCAGCTGCGGCGGTTTGCGATGGCCGCCACTGGCGATAGCGAGAACAGCGGCGGCAAGCCGCCGCTCGCCAAATTGGCCACGCTCCGAAGCAGCGACGTTCGAATTTGGAGTGCGGGAGCTTGCTCCCGCTTTGCTCTCAGCTGCGGCGGTTTGCAATGGCCGCCACTTGCGATAGCGAGAACAGCGGCGGCAAGCCGCCGCACTCCAAAGTTGCGGGGGCGGCGGCGCGCCTCAGCCGGTTGCTGAATGCGGCAACAGGCGCTCGGTTTCCTTTTTGACCACGGCGTAGCACTCGCAGCACAGGGTTTCCAGCCGTGGCCGATCGAGCACGGTGATATGGCCGCGGTGGTAGCTGATCACGCCCAGTGCGTGCAATTTGCTGGCGGCCTCGGTGACGCCTTCACGGCGCACACCGAGCATATTGGCGATCAGTTCCTGGGTCATGATGAGCTGGTTTCCGAACAGGCGATCCAGTGACAGCAGCAGCCAGCGGCAGAGTTGTTGATCGATCGAGTGGTGCCGGTTGCATACCGCTGTTTGCGACATCTGGGTCAGCAGTGCCTGGGTGTAGCGCAGCAGCAATTGCTGTAGTTCGGTGTGGCGATGGAACTCATCCTTGAGGCGTTGCCCCAGCAGCCGGTAGGCGTTGCCACCGCTTTGCACGATGGCGCGACTCGGTGTGCTTTCGCCGCCCATGAACAAGGCGATGCCGACCAGGCCTTCGTTGCCGACGACGGCGATTTCCGCCGAGGCGCCGTCGGCCATCACGTACAACAACGAAACGATTGAATCGGTGGGGAAATAGACATGGCGCAGGGTGTCACCGGATTCATACAGTACCTTGCCGAGTGGCAGTGCGACCGCTTCCAGGTACGGGTACAAACGCTCGCGTACGGCCTCGGGCAAGGCTGCCAGCAGATGGTTTTGCTGCGGATGGAGAAGCGGGGGCAAAGCTTCGGACATGGCGGTCACCAGTGGCCAATGGGCGACGCAGTTCAGCCGAGGAAAACGGCGCAATTTTACAAAAAACGCGCGTTGATCGCAAACCTCAAATACGGCGGTTGGCGATGGTCGCCACTGGCGACGGCGAGAACAGCGGCGGCAAGCCGCCGCACGCCAAATTGGCCACGCTCCGAAGCAGCGACGTTCGAATTTGGAGTGCGGGAGCTTGCTCCCGCTTTGCTCTTAGCTGCGGCGGTTTGCGATGGCCGCCACTTGCGATAGCGAAAACAGCGGCGGCAAGCCGCCGCACTCCAAAGTTGCGGGGGCGGCGGCCGCCTAAGTATGTTGCCGCACCGAACCCGCTGTTGACTGCGCGCATTCTCGACCGGCATGGCGTGGCTACGCCGAAGTGCCGGGAGCGCGAATATGCTGGAAATGTCCGCAGCGTTGATTTTGTTGTTGGCGATGCTTGGTCTGCTCGCTGGTTACCGCCGAGCCGACTGCCGGCGTTGGTTGCGGGTCGGTAGGCGTCATCGCCGACCCAATCGCAACCGTAGCCGCCACGGTGGCTGGGAGCGGCAGCAGTGAGCGCAGTTGGTGCCGACGCCGACGACCGCGTCTCGGCTTCCACGCTGGCCGCGCCGGTTAGTGACGCCGTATTGTTGGACGCCTTGCAGCGCGCCGCGTTCGACTATTTCTTGCAGGCGGTCAATCCACACAATGGCCTGGTTGCCGATACCTCGCGGGCGCAATCGCCGTGCAGCATCGCGGTCGTTGGCTTTGCGCTGTCGGTGTATCCGGTAGCGGTAGCGCACGGTTGGATGCTGCGCGCCGATGCCGTCGCCCGAACCTTGCTTACCTTGCGTTTTTTTCGCGATAGTGATCAGCGTGGTGGCGAGCAGTCGAGCGGTTGCCATGGCTTCTATTTTCATTTTCTGGACCTGCGGACCGGGGCGCGGGTGTGGCGCTCCGAGCTGTCGATGATCGACACCGCTTTGTTGCTCGCTGGCGTGTTGACGGCGGCTGCTTTCTTCGACGCCGATAGCGCCGATGAAAACGAACTACGCCAAATTGCCGACGCCTTGTACCGCCGCGTCGACTGGCGCTGGGCACAACAGGATGGCGGCAGCATCCGCCACGGCTGGAAACCGGAAAGCGGCTTCCTGCACTATTGCTGGGACGGCTACAGCGAGGCGATCATGCTGTACGTGCTGGCGCTGGGCTCGCCGACCCACCCGGTCACCAGCGACTGCTATCGGGCGTGGACCGCCACCTACCAGTGGGAAAATCTCTACGGTTACGAGTTTCTCTATGCCGGTCCGTTATTCGTGCACCAGTTTTCGCAGGCGTGGATCGACCTGCGCGGCATTCGTGATGGGTTTATGCGCAGCAAGGATTGCGACTACTTCGAGAACAGCCTGCGGGCCACCGAAGTGCAGCGTGAATATGCCCGGCGCAATCCGCTGGGGTGGGTCGGTTACGACGAGGATTGCTGGGGCTTGACCGCCTGTGATGGCCCGCAAGCCGAGCAACTGGCCCTGTGCTATCGGCAAGGGCGTTGGTTTGGCTATGCCGCGCGCGGTCTGCCCTATGGCCCCGATGACGGCACCCTTTCGGGCTGGGCCGCTGCTGCCGCTTTACCGTTTGCGCCGACCTGCGCGTTGCGGGCGATGCGCACCATGCTGGCGCGTTACCCGGAGATGCTGACAGCGGGCCGCTACGCCAGCAGTTTCAATCCGACCCTGCGCGACACCGACGGCAACGCCTGGGTATCGGCTGGGCATTACGGGCTCGATCAGGGCATCGTCGTGATGATGATCGAGAATTGGCGCAGTGGACTGCATTGGCAACTGTTGCGCGATTGTCCGTACATCGGCAACGGCCTGCGTCGCGCCGGATTTCGCGGCGGCTGGTTGTAATTCACCTCACTTCTGGAGTCCGCCCATGTCAGCCACTGCACTCGCCCCAAGCGGTAGCCCACAAGACGCCAGCGAAAGCGAGCGCCTGCGCAATGTGCATCCGCTGGCTTGGCAAAATCCAACGCCGCATGGGCGCTATCACCTGCTGGTGATCGGTGCTGGCACCGCCGGTCTGGTGGCGGCGCATGCGGCTGCGGCACTGGGGGCAAAGGTGGCACTGATTGAACGCCAATGGCTCGGTGGCGATTGCCTGAACGTCGGCTGCGTGCCATCGAAGGCGATCCTGCGCAGCGCGCGTCTGTACGCCGAAATGCGCAGCGCCAAACACTATGGGGTGCAGGCACCGGCCGAAGTCAGCGTCGATTTTGCCGCCGCGATGGCGCGCATGCGCAGCATTCGTGCCCGCATCAGTCGTGCCGATTCGGTGGCGCGGCTGGTCGCCGCTGGCGTCGAGGTATTTTTCGGCGCGGCTGAGTTCAATGGTCGCGATTCGGTGACCGTGGCCGGTACCACTTTGCACTTCAAGAAAGCCCTGATCGCGAGCGGCGCCGGTCCGGAAACGCCGGACATTCCCGGCCTGGTTGATGCCGGTTTTCTGACCAACGAAAACATTTTCGATCTGACCGAACCGCCGCGCCGACTGCTGGTAATTGGTGGTGGCCCGCTTGGCTGCGAGCTGGCGCAGGCGTTTGCGCGCTTTGGCTGCCAGTGCACCATCGTGCAGAAATTACCGCTGTTTCTGCCCAAGGAAGAACGCGACGCCGCGCAGCTCCTTGCCGATGCCTTGGCCGCTGATGGCATCGAAGTGCGGCTGAACACCGAAGCCATGGCGGTAACGGTCAAAGCCGGTGCCAAGCACGTCGACCTGCGCAGCGATGACTACCAAAGCACGGTCGTGGTGGATGCGATCCTGGTCGGCACCGGCCGCGTGCCCAATGTCGCCGGACTGGGTCTGTCAGCCGCTGGCGTTACCTTCGACGCCGAGCGTGGCATCCACGTCAATGATTTCTTGCAGTCCAGCAATCGCCATATCTACGCCGCGGGCGACGTCTGCCTGCCGCACAAGTTCACCCACACCGCCGATGCATCGGCGCGGATCGTAGTGCGCAACGCCTTGTTTATGGGTCGCCAGCGCCTGAGTGCGCTGACCATTCCCTGGTGTACCTACACCGATCCGGAGATCGCCCACGTCGGCTTGTATGTGCGTCAGGCCAACGACCAGAAAATCCAGGTACGCACCTTTACCATCCCGTTGCACGAGGTGGATCGTGCCATCGCCGACGGCGAAGAGACTGGCTTCGTCAAGATCCACATCCGGGCTGGCAGCGACCGGATTCTGGGCGCCACCGTTGTCGCCCGTCACGCCGGCGAGATGATCAACGAAATTACTTTGGCGATGGTGGCTGGCATCGGTCTGGGCAAATTGTCCAGCGTGATTCACGCCTACCCGACCCAAGCCGAGGCGATCAAAAAAGCCGCCGATGCCTATCAGCGCACGCGCCTGACGCCATGGCTACGTGCCTGGCTACGGCGTTGGCTGGCGTGGTGAAGCGGTCAACCCATCTTTCACAAACGGAGAAAAGCGTTATGCAAATCGGCATGATTGGATTGGGCAGAATGGGCGCCAACATGGCGCAACGGTTGTTGCTTGGCGGGCACCAGTGTGTGGTTTTCAATCGCACGCCAGCACCGGTGCGAAAGTTGGTCAAGGCCGGTGCCATCGGCGCGGTCGCGCTCGCCGACCTGGTGAAAAAACTGAAACCACCACGGGCGATCTGGATGATGATCCCGGGGGCCTTTGTGGATCAACTCATCGCCGACCTTCTGCCCCATCTCGATCCTGACGACATCCTCATCGACGGCGGCAACTCTTATTACGTGGACGACATCCGCAGGGCCAAGGAACTGGCAGCCAAGAATGTCCACTACATCGACTGTGGGACGAGTGGTGGCGTGGTCGGCCTGGAACGAGGCTACTGCCTGATGATCGGCGGCCCGGATGAGGCGGTGGCGCGTCTCGATCCAGTGTTCAAGACGCTGGCACCCGGGGTCGGTGTTATCCCCCGCACTGCGGGGCGCAAAAAGCGCAAAGGGACCGCGGAACAGGGCTACCTGCATTGCGGGCCGAGCGGCGCCGGCCACTTCGTCAAGATGGTGCACAACGGCATCGAGTACGGACTGATGGCAGCCTATGCCGAGGGCATGGACATCCTGGCTCACGCCAACGTCGGCAACAGCAAACAGTCCCACGATGCCGAGACAACCCCGCTGCGCAACCCCGAGGAGTTCCAATTCGTCCTCGATCTTCCTGAGATTGCCGAGGTCTGGCGGCGCGGTAGCGTGATCGCCTCGTGGCTGCTGGATTTGACCGCGGCCGCTCTAGTCAAGGATCCAACGCTGGCAAAATTCGATGGCCGCGTCTCGGATTCCGGAGAGGGGCGCTGGACGATCAAAGCGGCCATCGACGAGGCGGTACCGGTGCCCGTCCTCAGCACGGCGCTGTACTCGCGTTTCAGTTCGCGCGGCGAAGCCGAGTTCGCCGACAAGCTGCTTTCCGCGATGCGCTTCGAATTCGGCGGGCACGTTGAGAAGTCGGCGGGCGGCTAAGGCGGGTGCGACTGCCGCAAGTAAGGTGGAAGTAGGGTGGATAAGCGCAGCGCATCCACCAAAACCGGCATCCAGAGCGCAACATACAAGGATGGAAGTAGGGTGGATAAGCGCAGCGCATCCACCAAAACCGGCATCCAGAGCGCAACATACAAGGGTGGAAGTAGGGTGGATAAGCGCAGCGCATCCACCAAAACCGGTATCCAGAGCGCAACATACAAGATGGATAAGTACCGCGCATCCACCTGCTTCTGTCGTCGGTCGTCTGTCTTCTGATAGGTGGATGCGCTGCGCTTATCCACCCTACTTCCAGTGGTGGATGCGCTGCGCTTATCCACCCTACTTCCAGTGGTGGATGCGCTGCGCTTCTCCACCCTGCTTCCAGTGGTGGATGCGCTGCGCTTATCCACCCTGCATAAGTCATTGTGTTGGCGGCCTGGCCGATAAAAGTAATGGAGGACGGCATGATTCTGGAAGAAAATACGACGGTTGTGGATCGGCCAGTAATCGAGCGATTGCCGCAAACCAGCCCCGCGGATGAGTTCAATCACCAGCTGGTTCGCAACGTGCATCCCCTGGACTGGGTGAACCCGCAGCCCACCGGACGATACAATCTGGTCGTGATTGGCGCCGGCACCGCCGGCCTGGTCACCGCAGCCGGAGCGGCGGGTCTGGGAGCGAAGGTCGCATTGATCGAGCGTGACTTGATGGGCGGCGACTGCCTGAACGTCGGTTGCGTCCCCTCCAAGGGCATCATCAGCGCAGCCCGCATCGCGGCTGCCGTGCGCGAGGCCCGCGCGTTCGGTGTCGAAGTGCCCGACGGCGTAACTATGAACTTCACCGCCGCCATGCAGCGGATGCGACGGCTGCGGGCCCAGATCAGCCGGAATGATGCAGCGTCCCGATTCCGTGAGCTCAGCATTGACGTTTACTTCGGGTCGGCACGGTTTGTCGATTCCGGCACCGTGGAGGTGGATGGCACGCTGCTTGCCTTCAAACGGGCGGTGATCGCGACCGGAGCACGCGCCGCGGCGCCGCCGATTCCTGGTCTGGATGCTGTTGATTATCTGACCAACGAAACGCTGTTCTCGCTGACCGAGTTGCCACGACGACTCGGTGTCATCGGCGCCGGGCCGATTGGCTGCGAGATAGCCCAGGCGTTCGCGCAGCTCGGTTCCGACGTGCTGCTGGTCGAAGCGGAGCATGGCATCCTGCCGCGCGAGGATCGTGACGCGGCCGAGATCGTGCAAAAGACGATGGTGCAAGACGGCGTCAAACTCCTTTGTTGCGGCAAGAAACTCGAGGTCAGGCATGACGGAAAAATCCGGCTGGTGGTCGAATCGCACGGCCAGGGGTACGACGAGCCGGTCGACCAGCTGCTGGTGGCCGTCGGCCGGGCGCCGAACGTCGAGCAGCTGAATCTGCAAGCCGTGGGCGTGGACTACGACAAGAAAGGCGTCAACGTCAACGAGCGAATGCAGACGACGAACCCGATGATCTTTGCTGCGGGCGATATCTGCTCGCCCTACCAGTTCACCCACGCCGCCGATTTCATGGCGCGCATCGTTATTCAAAACGCGCTGTTCAAAGGCCGCAAAACATCCACCTCGCTGGTGATGCCCTGGTGTACCTACACCTCGCCCGAGATCGCCCACGTCGGGCTTTATGAAGCACAGGCGAAGGAAAAGGGAATTCTGTTCGACACCTTCATCCAGGAGTTCCGCGACGTCGACCGCGCGATCCTGGACGGCGAAGACGAGGGCTTCGTCAAGGTCCACGTCAAGCAAGGCACCGACACCATCGTCGGTGCAACCATCGTCGCGCGCCATGCAGGCGACATGATCTCCGAGATCACCCTGGCCATGACCCACGGCCTGGGGCTGAAGAAGATCGGCAGCACGATTCACCCGTACCCGACGCAGGCCGAAGCGATTCGCAAGCTTGGCGATCAATTCAGCCGCACGCGGCTGACACCCTTGGTAAAAGGTCTTTTCAGCAAGTGGCTGGCCTGGACGCGCTGATGCTCCGCGACCGCCACCAGAGGAAGCAATCATGAACATCGCCTTCAGCTCGCGCCTGTCGTCAGCGACTACTCCACTGAACCATGCCTGGGAGCACACCGTCGGCAGCAGCCGTGCGGTCCTCGCGCTGCGCGCCGACTGGCAGGCACAACTGCAACGCTGCCACGACGAACTCGGCTTCCGGCACGTCCGCTTCCACGGGGTGCTCGGGGACGATATGGGCACGCTGATCTCGCACCAGGAGAAGCCGCTCTACTCGTTCTTCAACGCCGACCACATTTGGGATTTTCTACTGTCGATTGGCATGCGACCCTTCGTCGAGCTGGGCTTCATGCCGGAGATGCTGGCCTCGGGCCGTGAGACCGTGTTCCACTTTCGCGGCAACATCACCCCGCCGGTGGACCACGACGCCTGGGCCACGCTGATCCGCAAGCTGGTCGGCCACTGGGTCGAGCGTTACGGCATCGACGAAGTGCGCCAATGGTTCTTCGAAGTCTGGAACGAACCCAACCTGCCGGCGTTCTGGACCGGGACACAGGACGACTACTTCAGGCTCTACGGGCATACCGCTCGGGCCATCAAGAGCGTGGACAGCACGCTGCGTGTCGGCGGGCCGGCGACGGCGATGACCGCGTGGATCGACGAATTCCTCGACTACTGCGAAAGGAACCGCCTGCCGGTGGATTTCATCAGCACCCACATCTACCCGACCGACCCACTCGGCTTCGAGGGTGCGGACACCGAGGAGCAGCTCGCCAACAGCCCGCGCGACCTTCTGCGTGATCGGGCGAGGCTCGTGCGTGAACACGCGCGCGCTCGGCCCGTCTACTTCACCGAATGGAACATCTCCTCCAATCCCCGCGATCATTATCACGATGAACCCTTCGCCGCCGCCTACGCCGCCAAGATCGTGCTGGAGACCGATGCCTTCGTCGCGGGCTACAGCTATTGGACCTTCTCGGACATCTTCGAGGAGAACTACTTCCCGTCAATCCCGTTCCATGGCGGCTTCGGTCTACTCAATCTCCACGGCGTGCCAAAGCCGGTCTACCGTGCCTTCCAGCTCCTGCATGGGCTCGGCACCGAGCAGCTCCCCGTCGTTGGGAAGCACGAGACGGTCGATGCCTGGGTTGTTCGCAAAAGTGCTTCGGTCACGGTGTTTCTCACCAACCACGCCCAACCGCGCCACGACATCGCGACTCAGCTCGTCGAAATTCATCTCACCGACGCTCCGCCGCCGGTTGCCGCCTACATCGAGCGCATTGACGAGGACCACGCGAACCCGCGCCGACGCTGGCGCGAGATGGGCGAGCCCGAGTATCCAAGCCGCTCTCAGGTGGAGCAGCTCGAAGCGGCCTCGCGGCTAGTGAAGGAGCCACTCGGCTTTACCTACGAGAACCGCACCATCCGCTTCGGCGTAGACCTTCCCCCGCACGCGGTCGCGGCCGTCACGCTGGAACTTGCAGCCGAGCCCTCAGACCGCAGCGTCGCCGCATGATTGGCCCGAGTTCAACATAAGGAGACAACGATGAACGACAAAACCCTTGACCTGATCGTGATCGGCACCGGCACCGCCGCCAGCGTCACCGCATTTGGATGCCGCAAGGCGGGCTGGTCGGTCGCGGTCGTCGATCATCAGCCGTTCGGCGGCACCTGCGCGCTGCGCGGCTGCGATCCGAAAAAGATGCTGATCGCCGCCACCGAAGTGATCGACGGTTTCGAGCGCATGGGCGCCATCGGCACGCTCAAAGGCGATCTGCGCATCGACTGGGCCGCGCTGCAACGACACAAGCGCTCGTTCACCGATCCGGTGCCAGGCAAGCGCGAGCAGGCGTATGCCAAACAGGGGATCGACGCCTATCACGGCCGCGCCCGTTTTAGCGGACCCGACACGGTGGTGGTGGACGGCAGAACGCTCAAAGCGCGGCACATCGTCATCGCCGCCGGCGCCGAGCCGGTCAGGCTGCCGATCAAGGGTGCCGAGCATCTGGCCTTGAGCGACGACTTCCTGAATCTGCAATCGCTGCCGCGCCGCATCGTGCTGGTCGGCGGCGGCTACATCGGTTTCGAGTTCGCCCATATCGCCGCGCGCGCTGGCGCCGAGGTCACGATCCTCAACCGCGGACCGCGACCACTAACCGGTTTCGATCCCGACCTGGTCGCGCTGCTGGTCGAACGCACCCGCGCGCTCGGCGTCGACGTGCGCTTAGGACACGAGGTCAAGGCGCTGCGCAAGCGCAGCGACGGCTTCGAAGTCGAGGCGCAGGGCCCGGACGGCCGCGTCGTGATTGCCGCCGATCTGGCGATCCACAGCGGCGGGCGCGTGCCCGCGCTCGCAGCACTGCACCTGGACGCGGCCGGCGTCGCCCACGACCAAGGCAAGCTCAAGCTGGACAAGCATTTCCGCAGTACCTCCAATCCGGTGATCTATGCCGCCGGTGACGCCGCCGGTGGCCCGCTGCCGCTGACCCCGGTGGCAGCGTTGGAGGCGCACGCGGTGATCGACAACCTGCTGGAGAACAAGGGCGCGACGGTCGACTACACCGGCATTCCAAGCGCTGTGTTCACGCTGCCAGCGTTGGCGCGCGTCGGCCTGCTGGAGGCCGAGGCCAGGACGCAGGGCCTGCGCTTCAAGGTCAAGCATGAAAGCGTGCCCGGCTGGTTCACCGCGCGCCGCGTCAACGAGCCGTGCTACGGCTACAAGGTGCTGGTGGAGGAGGGCAGCGGGCGCATTCTCGGCGCCCACCTGGTCGGTCCCGACGCCAGCGAGGTGATCAACCTGTTCGGCTTCGCCATGCGCAGCGGGCTCACCGCCGAGGCGATCCGCCACGCCAAGTTCGCCTACCCCACGGCGGCGTCGGATATCGAATCCATGCTGCCCTGAAAGAGATCATGCAGACGTGCTTCGACGCAGCTAGTGTGGTGCGTCAATTTGAAGTGCCCTTAGGCGTTGTAAATCATTCAAGGTGCCATCTTGCTGGTCTTTTGTCCCGTCTGCTTCGTTGCGCAAAGGGTTTCATAGTCGAACGATGCGCCCCTTTGCGCGCCTTGCAGACGGGGCAAAATCCTTCCCAATTCGCCACCTTTAGTGATTTACAACGCCTTAGCCAATCAAGTTCCTCGCCAGCGGGCACGACGAAGCGCGCGAGTTCGACTCTGGGCCGGAGATGAGCGCTGCCGCAAGTAGGGTGGATAAGCGCAGCGCATCCACCTGCTTCTATCCTCTGTCATCCGTTTTCCGTCTTCTCATAGGTGGATGCGCTGCGCTTATCCACCCTACCCAAGTCATCGTGTTGGTGAGACGGATGCGCGGCATCGGTGACGCGATGGCTACAGGCGTCACGACCGTGATTTCGGCGCGCATTCGCCAGGCGGAGACGGCATCGAACCCATCGGGAGTGCTCGATCTGTTCGGTAATGCACGGACCGTTTCAGATTGATGGGGCCACGCTAGCAACGCGTTGACCGAACGCTTTTACCTTGGAGCCTTTATGTCACAGACTGAGACTGCACTCCGCAATGAACTGCACAACGTCACCGACTGGAAGGCCGCTGCGTGGGCCGGGGTGATCGCGGGACTGGTATTCCTGATGCTCGAGATGGGCTTGGTCTGGCTAGTCCAGGGCCAGAGTCCATGGGGGCCGCCGCACATGATGGCGGCGATGGTGCTGGGCAAGGACGTGCTGCCGTCGATGGGCACTTGGGCGCCAATGGACCTGAAGATCGTGATGATTGCGATGATGATCCATTTTCCGGTGTCGATCATTTATGGCCTGATCGGCGCATGGCTGATGCACCGCTCCGACCTGGCAGGCGCGGTCATGATCGGTGCGGCACTCGGCTTGGTGATCTATATCGTCAATTTCTACTTGGTCGCGCCGATGGCGTTTCCGTGGTTTGCGATGGGACGCAACTGGATCGGCGGCTTCAGTCACCTGATGTTCGGTGCGATTCTCGGGGTCGCCTACATCGCGCTGAGAAGGCCGAAGCTGACGCAGCGCTAAGCGCGGCTGCCAGGCCGTGGATCGAACGCGACACCGAAGGAGTACGCCAGCGCTTCTCCCGTGCACAGTCGCGCGGGAGAAGCCGCAACAGCGCTGGTTTTCCGACAGTCCGGGAACGGTCGCCGAAGCCCGGCCGGGGTCCGGCACCGCAGGCGTTACCGGCTCGGCCAGCGGCGTCCGTCGGCCTGGCAATCGATGCCGCCAGCGCGCCGATTCGATATCGGTACTGCCGCTTGCCACGCGCATTGGCGTACCTGGCGTCGGCCTACTAAGGCGTTGTAAATCATTAAAGGTGGCGGATTGCGAAGGATTTTGCCCCGTCTGCAAGGCGCGCAAAGGGGCGCATCGTTCGACTATGAAACCCTTTGCGCAACGAAGCAGACGGGGCAAAAGACCAGCAAGATGGCACCTTTAATGATTTACAACGCCTAACTCCTTCATGCCAAGCAGGGGTGACTTTATGAATGTCCTGGTGATCGACGTCGGCGGCTCGCATATCAAGTTCCTCGCCAGCGGGCACGACGAAGCGCGCAAGTTCGACTCCGGGCCGGAGATGAGCGCTGGGCAGATGGTGTCCGGGGTCAAGGCACTGGTCGGGGACTGGAAGTACGCGGCGGTGTCGATCGGCTATCCGGGCCCGGCACGCTGCGATCACGCCGTGTCGGATCCGCCCAACCTCGCGCCGGGCTGGGTCGGTTTCGACTTCCAGGCCGCGTTCGCCCGCCCGGTCAAGCTGATCAATGACGCCGCCATGCAGGCGCTGGGCAGCTACTGCGGTGGCAGGCTGCTGTTCCTGGGTCTGGGCACGGGGCTGGGCTCGGCGATGGTGGTGGATGACACGGTCGTGCCGATGGAGCTGGCCCACCTGCCCTACAAGAAGGGCAGCTTCGAGGATTACGTGGGCGCCGACGGCATGGCGAAACGTGGCAAGAGCAAATGGCGCAAGCACGTCGCCGACGTGGTCGCCCAACTGGTCGCCGCGTTGCAACCCGATGATGTGGTGCTCGGCGGCGGCAACGTGGAGCAGCTCAAGCAACTGCCGCCGGGTTGCCGCGCCGGCGACAACGCCAACGCGTTCGTGGGCGGATTCCGTCTGTGGGCGGATCCCACGGCGCCGCGACGATAAAGCAGTGGGCGGCCAAGGCGGCTGCGACTGCTGCAAGTAGGGTGGATAAGCGCCGCGCATCCACCAAAACCGGCATCCAGAGCGCAACATACAAGGATGGAAGTAGGGTGGATAAGCGCAGCGCATCCACCATTCATCGGATCGCGGGCGGTAGATGCGCTGCGCTCGAATTTGGAGTGCGGGAGCTTGCTCCCGCTTTGCTGTTTGCTGCGACGGTTTGAAAGGGAGACTCTTTCGCTTTGCTCCTCTCCCCCGCAAGCGGGGGAGAGGTCGGGAGAGAGGTGCTCTTGATCTGGCATTTGGTGTGCGGTCTGGCCTAAAAATCAAAGCCCAAAGCCCCTCTCCCCAACCCCTCCCCCGCAAGCGGGGGAGGGGCTCTAAAGCTGCTCCCGGATTTTGCGAGAACAGCGGCGGCAAGCCGCCGCACTCCAAAGCGAGCGAACTGGATGCGTACGCTTCCGCACCGACCACGGTGGCGGGCGCGGTCACAGTGAAGCCCCTTTCGCAGCGATGCTGTTGGTGATGAAGATTGTCGAAACTAGCCTATGGGTGAGCGGGGCGCTGTTGATCGCGCTGTACTGCTTGGCGCTGGTCTGGGGTGAATCGGCGCGCCAGCAGGGCATCGCGGCATTTGACGAACACAAACAGCAGCAGGCAACTGCCGCTCGATCATCGCCGCTCGCCAGCATTGCGGCGGCACGACTGGCGCACACGCTGCCGGCGTCGATGACGCCAGCGCTGGTGCCGCAATCCATCGGCGCGCACTGGAGTGCGCCGGTGACCGCCACCGACGCCGACGTGATTGCAGTATTGCGGATTGCACGCATCCAACTGGAAGTCCCGGTCGGTGCGAACACGACTGAGCCCGTTTTGTTGCGCGGAGCGGGACTGATCGCCGGCACGGCAGCGCCGGGCAGTGTCGGCAACGTATCGATCGCGGCGCATCGCGACACTTTCTTTCGTGGCCTGAAGGATGTCGTCATCGGTGATCTGATCGAACTGGAAATGTTGGACCGCAGCGACTCCTATCGTGTCGCTGCGTTGTCGGTGGTGAAACCCACCGACGTCTATGTTCTCGCCGATACCGGGGAGGCAGCGCTCACACTGGTGACCTGCTACCCGTTCTATTTCGTCGGGAATGCGCCGCAGCGCTTCATTGTGCGAGCGGTAGCAAACGTTGTTCACCCGCAACCCCCCAGGAGATAGACATGAAAACGCTAAAAGCCACTCGTCTCACACTCAGCTTGCTCGGCCTCGCCATTGCTGGCGCCGTGGCCGCACAGCAACCCGCAACCGATTTCCCGACGGAACGCACCAAGCCCGCCAGTTGCGATGACTTCAAATGGAACGTTGACATGACGCGCGAACATCCGCGCGTGATCGACGCTTGTCAGGAAGCGGTCACCGCCGACGGCTCGACCTGGGCGCGGCTGGCAGCACGCTTTGTCAGAGTGCAATCCGACGGCCAGGTCGTGTTCAGTGTCCGCGACAAGAACGACCGCGTCATCGAACAAGTGACCATGGAACCGGCGCCCGGCCAGGTCGCCTACATTGATGATCGCGCCACCGAGTTCAACCGATTGAGCACCACCGACAACATCAATTTGTACGTACCCGAGGGTGAGTACGGCTACGCCACGCAACCGGTTGCGAAGGCACGTTTCGCCCGCGTGCTGCCGGTGGTCGCTGCTACCGCACCGTCGGCCGAATCGGCACCGGCGGCACCCCCAGTGCGAGCGGTGGCGAGCGAGCAACCCTTGCCGTCACGGCTGCCGGCCACCGCGAGCCTGCTGCCGTGGCTAGCGTTCACTGGTGTATTGCTGATGTTCGGTGGCCTGACTATGCGCCTGCGTCGCAAACTGTAATCGGGAAAATTACCCTGCTTAGGCGTCGCGCAGAAATAACTTGCGCAGATTGCGCCGGACTTTCGTTCGCCTGCAAGGCGCACAAAGTGGAGCATAGTCGGACTATGTGACGCTTTGTGCAACGACGCAGGCGGGCGAAAGAACCAGCAAGATGGGTAAGTTATTTTTGCGCGACGCCTTAGCTAGAGGCCGGAGTGCGTTCTCGCAGCAACGAGAGATCGCTCCGGCTTTTAGTGTTTGGGCAACGCCGCGCCAGCGCCCCAACGCCAGAGGCGAATCTCCGGCATATCCTCGCCGTGTTGGACGATGTACTGGCGGTGCTCGAAGATTTTGTATTGCATGTGTTTTCTCAGGGTGCTGCCGCGGGTGCCGGTCTGCGGCAGCCGATCGATGCTGTCCATCACCAGATGGAAACGATCCATGTCGTTCAATACGGTCATGTCGAAGGGGGTGGTGACGGTGCCTTCCTCTTTGTAGCCGCGGACATGGAAGTTCGGGTGATTGCTACGCCGGTAGGTGAGCCGATGGATCAGCCACGGGTAGGCATGGAAGGCGAAGATGACCGGCTTGTCGGTGGTAAAAAGTGCGTCGAAATCCTGGTCGCTCAGCCCATGCGGATGCTCGGATGACGGTTGCAGGCGCATCAGGTCAACGACATTGACGACGCGGATTTTCAGCTCCGGCAACTGCTCGCGCAGAATGGAGACAGCGGCCAGTGTCTCCAGCGTCGGCACGTCACCGCAGCAGGCCATGACCAGATCCGGCGCCTGGTCTTGATCGTTGCTGGCCCAGCGCCAGATGCCGATGCCCGCCGTGCAATGCTGGACTGCGGCCGCCATCGTCAACCACTGCGGTGCCGGGTGCTTGCCGGCGACCACCACGTTGACGTAATGGCGGCTGCGCAGACAGTGGTCCATCACCGACAGTAGGCAGTTGCCATCCGGCGGAAAATAGACCCGCACGACCTCGGCCTTTTTGTTGACGACGTGGTCGATAAAGCCCGGATCCTGGTGGGTGAAGCCGTTGTGATCCTGTCGCCAGACATGCGAGGTGAGCAGATAATTCAGCGAGGCGAGCGGCGGCCGCCACGGCAAACCGGCGCTGACCTTCAGCCATTTGGCGTGCTGATTGAACATCGAGTCAATGATGTGAATGAAGGCTTCGTAGCAGTTGAACAGGCCGTGCCGACCGGTCAGCAGATACCCCTCCAGCCAGCCCTCGCATTGATGTTCGCTGAGCATCGAATCGAGGACGCGCCCACTCGGTGCCAGAAACTCATCGCCGGGCAAGGTAGTGGCGTCCCATTGGCGTGGGCTGGCCTCAAACATTGCCGCCAAGCCATTGGACAGGGTTTCGTCCGGCCCGAACACGCGGAAATTGCGCTCGCTTTCGTTCTGCCTGATGACATCGCGCAGGAACGGCCCCAGCACCCGCGTGTCGCCGATGCCGAGTTCACCCGGTGCCGAGACTTCGACGGCATAGTCGCGAAAATCCGGCAAGTGCAAATCGCGCAACAGCACGCCGCCATTGGCGTGCGGATTGGCGCCCATGCGGCGGTCGCCGAGTGGTGCCAGCGCGGCCAGCTCGGGTAGCAGTCGGCCGGCCGCATCGAACAGGCGCTCGGGGTGGTAACTCTTGAGCCAGTTTTCCAGCAGGCCCAAGTGTGCCGGATGCAAGCGCGGGTGCAGCGGCACTTGGTGGGCACGGAAACTGCCTTCGATCTGCTGGCCATCGACGATGCGCGGGCCGGTCCAGCCTTTTGGCGACTCCAGCACGATCATCGGCCAGCGCGGTCGCGCGCGGTCGCCCTGTTCGCGCGCGGCGCGCTGGATTTGCTGGATCTGCGCCAAGGCTTGGTCGAGCGCGGCTGCCATCGCGGCGTGCATCAACGCTGGCTCGTGGCCGGCGACGAAATACGGCGTCCAGCCATAGCCGCGCAGCAACTGTTCGAGCTCTTCGTGGCTGATGCGGGCGAGCACGCTGGGATTGGCGATCTTGTAGCCGTTCAAATGCAGGATTGGCAGCACCGCACCATCGCTAGCCGGATCGAGAAACTTGTTGGAATGCCAGGCGGTGGCTAGCGGGCCGGTTTCCGCCTCGCCATCGCCGACCACGCAGGCGACGATCAGATCGGGATTGTCGAACACCGCGCCGAAGGCATGGCTGAGCGAATAGCCGAGTTCGCCACCTTCGTGGATGGAACCCGGACATTCCGGAGAGGCGTGGCTGGGGATGCCCCCCGGAAACGAAAATTGCCGAAACAATTTCTTGAGTCCGTCCAGATCCTGGCTGATGTCGGGATAAATCTCACTGTAGCTGCCTTCCAGATAGGTGTTGGCAACGACTGCCGGGCCACCGTGGCCGGGCCCAGCCACATAGATCATGTCCAGATCATATTGCTTGATCAGTCGATTCAAATGCACATAGATGAAGTTTTGTCCGGGCGTGGTGCCCCAGTGACCGAGCAGCATGGGCTTCACATCCGCCAGCGCCAGCGGTCGCTGCAACAGCGGATTGTCGTAGAGGAAAATTTGCCCGACCGACAAATAATTGGCGGCGCGCCAATACGCATCCATGCGCTGAAGGAGTGCGTTGCTGAGGTTGATGGCGCTCATGGGTCACGGTTCCTTGGTGGCGCGCTCGACTGCGGGATCAAGCAGATGCGCGACCGTGCGGGCGATCATTAGCGCTTCGTCGGTAGCGATGACGCGTACCTGGACACGGCCATCGGCGGAAATCAGCGCGTTGGAGTCGGCATTGCGCTGTGGGTGGAGGGCGATTCCAAGAAACTCCAGACCCTGGCAGATGCGCGCACGGATCTCTGGCGCGTTTTCACCGATGCCACCGGCGAACACCAGGGTGTCCACACCACCGAGCGCTGCCGCCATCGCACCGATCCACTTTTTGACCTGATAGCAGAACAGTTCGA